>Ga0307373_10014303_pt1 | contig 10949 bp, 26 predicted proteins | sample OX2MG_FD_202534 | JGI IMG/M metagenome (GOLD analysis project Ga0307373, IMG submission 202534) | Soil microbial communities from Risofladan, Vaasa, Finland - OX-2 | ecosystem: Environmental > Terrestrial > Soil > Coastal area > Acid sulfate soil | place: Finland: Risofladan, Vaasa | collected... | reverse complement strand
CAAGTTGCCGTTTGCATCCAGCAAAGAACTTTGACGGGAACAAGTGCAAGGACGCCCACTAAAGATACGGTTGAATAGAGCAACCTCAAAGCCACTTGACTCGATACTTGCCGCAGTCTCCTGCTGATAGACAGGAGCCAAGCTCGCTAAGGTCCGTCGCGTAGGATCTACTAAGCGCACGTTACGACTTGGTAACAATTGATTGGCTAATTTTCTTATTACCGGCAAACGAATGCCCTCCACGTTAGATTTTTCATATAAGTAAAATTATACAAATTCTACAGTTCTTACACATTTTCTATGCTCTAGAACTAATCTATGCAACAAATTACATGGTAGGAATCTGTGCTAGAAAAGAGTGCTTCTTTTCAATGATAGATGGTGAATATTCATAGATAGATAGACAAAATTCTGATAGTTGTGATTCTATGTTGATGATGAATCTCTTAATATTTTTAATAGGTTTAAGTATGATGTAAGCATATTAAAAGTTGTAATGTTGTAAAATAATGAGTAATAAATATAGGAGAATGGTATGCCAGAATCAAACGCGCAAGGCATGTCAGAGTTAGGGGATCTAGAAAGTAGAACTTTTATAAATCAAAGTTTTCATAGTTTGGATTATGAGAAGTTGAAAAAATTGGGAAATACTATATTTGAACAGTTTGAAATTTCAGCAAATAATATGGGGTTTGCTAGAAATTTTCTTGTTCCAACAACGCTTTCACAAAGTCAATCATCCCCGGCTTTTGAAATGGAATTGATTGAGACGTATAGATGCAAATCTGAAGATGAAGAATCTCGTTTTGAAATGCAAGAAGATATTGTGCAAGATGCTTACATAAAATGCTGTGGCTTAATGAAACAAGAAGATTTGATATGGTTAAAAAAGTTGCAATCTACCAATAACGAAATAGAAGTAAGTTGGGAAAACTGGCCAAATGCTTTCATAAAGCCGGAGATAAGAAAATTTGCTACAGGAAATTTTGTGATTTCATCACAGATATGGATGAAGATGATTAGCAATAGAAAATTTCAAGAAATGTTTGATCCATCAATAAAAATAGAAGATGTAAAATTGGGGAAGATGGGTCAATTATTATCATTAGATGTATGGACAGATAGTTTTAGAAGTCCAGAATTGCGAATATTGGAAAATGAAGCGTATGTAATTGCACCAAAAATTAAACATGGTAAGAGAACATTAAGACCGGAGCGTGTGATATCATTATATAATGAGGATAAAACTATAATGGGCAAAGGGAGTGGATTTTGTTTTAATGAATGCATTTCACAAATCATAAATCCAGACTCTTTTATAAGATTGAAGTTCATTTAGGAGAAAGGTATGTCAGATCAAAATGAAATCCAAATGGTTGCAGCAAGACCAACATATCCAGCAGGCTTAATGCCAACATTAGAAGTAGTGCAGGCTGAGCAGAAACTATCAAGATGGTTTGCTGAACAAAAAATTATTGATTGGGAGATAGGTGATTGTGCAAGCAGACACCAGCTTATCAGTATGACGAGGGATTATACCAGTCTTTACAGAAGGCTTCATACAGTAATTGATATGGCTCGTAGTTGGGTGGAGTATGAACTTACTGATGAGCAATTCAAAGAAGCCTCTTTCTCAGTATTGCACGAACTAGATGTGAGAAGGCGAGACGGTAAAGCAATATTGGAAGCTGCTGGTGAACTATGAGAAAATTTAAACTAATAGAAATACCCAAAATATTTATGAAAATTAAAATTGGTGATATTATAGAAAGCAAGGAAGAGTCTTTAGAAGTTATTGCAAAGAAAGGAAGTACACAAAAAGATGTTGTCTTTAACTGCAGAGTATTTAAAAATGGGTAGCAACAAATCAACTAGTGGACCTAAAATAAAATGTCTTAAGTGCGGAGACATTATTCAATCTATGTCAGTCCATGATTTTAAATGGTGCAAATGCCGTGCTATTGCTGTTGATGGTGGAGGCGAATACACACGCACACTTGGTTATCTGACAGATATGGAATTTTTCAAAGATATAGACAAGCAAGAAAAAAGAAATGATACTAAAACGGTATAACGTCACAATGAGTCATGCTTTTGAAGAGACTGACGGCCAGTGGTATGCTGCTGTGGAAACTAACGCCTTGCTCGCAGAATACGCAGCCCGCGAGAAGCGGCTGAGAGAATTATGTTTTAATCTTCGCTCTGGATGCGCTTATCAAACAGACAAGGATTATCACATCGCTGCCAAGATAGAAGACATCTTCAACGAAGGAGAGAAGCCATGACCGATACATCGAAGATAGAACCTTGGATGATGGAACTTCTATTAGAATATTTCTGGGGTAAGGATTGGCCAGGTGAATCATATCCATCAATGGACGAAATGCAGGAACAACAGCTTTCTGATTTCAATAGATTGATAGAACTAGCTCAAAGCATTGCTATCCATTATGAACCAGAGCCTAACTGGAATAAAAAAATAAGAAAGATTACCAATGATAAAGATAGAAAATTGGTCAATGTAGAACAAGATATAGAATCGGTGATTAAAGCAATAGAAATATTAAAACAAGCTGGATGGACTATGGGGAGAGATCTCAAAGGGCATCCAATAGAGCCGAACGTGATGGAGAAGCACCAAGAGCCACCAGCTACTAAAACGCACATGTACATAGGCGATTATATTGCTGCTACTGAGCCGAGTGTGCCGGTGAGCCAGTTAAAAATGGAAAGAGACAGATTTGATGGTGGAGTAGTGTGGTATGTACTTAATAGAATAATTATAAAAGCTGAGAAAGAGATGGTTCAATAACATGAAAAAGAAACGTCCTATAGTGATATTAAGTTTTGATCCTGGTGTAAAGAATATGGGTTGGTGCATTACAGAAGTACGACGCAAAAATTATCGAATCCTTCAATGCGGAATGTTAAGACATACTGTTTCAGATTTGAAAGGAAAACAAGGCCAACAGATGGCCGACATGATATTGGAAATAAATAAAATTCTACGTCATAATTTGCTGAAGATTGGTGGTTTGCGAAAGGTAGTAGCAGAGAGATTTATGGCTAGGGGAATGAGGCAGACTACAGGTGAGCTTATATCAACAATGCTAGGAGCATTAATCTTATTATTCATTACACCAGGATTGGAGTTGGTAACAGCAAGTACATGGAAGAATCAAGCTAATAGACATTTACCAATGTTGATGAAGAAAGTAAAGAAAAGAAATGGCTGGAAGAAACTTGAGAAACCAATAGAAGCAGTTTATGAAGTTGCTCAAATTGAGCCACATATTGTAGATGCTGCTTTGATAGGTATTTATGTATTCAATAAAAAATATAATAGAAATCCTTTTGAAAACTTGACCTTAAAATCAAAATTAAGAAAATTTCTTTTGCATTTAGAGAATAGGAGAAGAAAATGAGTTTGAAACTAGGCGATAGCGTTACTTATATTTATGGTGGCCCACAGATGACTATAGAGACAACTTATATGCACCATAAAATGAAATATTATGTTTGTGTATATTGGAATGATAGGAAAGGGCAGTTTGTATTCGATTCCTTTCTGGAATCTTCACTAAAGAAAAAGGAACCAGAAAAGAAAGCTGTTTTAAAATCGGTTACTTGAGGAAATTAAAATGTTGATACAGCACAATCCAGATGACTATGAGATCATAAGTGGGACCACTATCTGTGCTTTCCATAAGTTGCATCCAGGCAAGACATTTGCAGGTTGCACCTGTAGTGGATATATTGCACAGAGAAAGAAAGATACAAAACCAGTAATAGATCAGATAGCAGAACCGCTTGAAGATCCAAAGTTTGACCCTACGATTCATCTGCCAGAAAAATTATGAATTGGAATAGATGTGATTTCAAATTGTTGAGTAGATTACGACCAGCCTATATTTTTGGTAGAGATTGGGTAGCATCAGATATTGATGCAGAGATTTTTAATTATAAATTTATGAGGGCTGTTCATAGGAGACAAGATAATCTTGATTATAATAATATTTATGATATGGATAAACAAAATCCTGGAACGATTGCTTTCGCCAATCAGAACATACGAGATATTAGAATGATGGAGAACCTTTCAAAGCGAGGTGAAATATGAATATGAATGTAAATTTCCCACCATCTTTGACAGATGGTAGTCATTGGGAAACAGCACCATTTACTAACGAGAGGTTGACAACCGGCTCTATATTAGGAGTGCATGTGCCACCAGGAAAATCTGTACGTTGGACAATCACAAAAAATTCCGATGGAACAGAGGCAGTTACAGGATATGAATTTGAAGGCATTAAAGAGAACAAGGCAAACGCATGAGCTGGACTAATGAAGCAAAGTTTTCTAAATTGAAAGGATCATTTAATACTATGGGACCAGATTATGCATCTATTTATTTTAGTAAAGTTAGCCATTTAATTCTTAAATATAATTTGATTGGTTGGAGTATAATAAGTGCGATTAGAAATGATGTATTAGTATCTATGAATAGGAGATTAAAATGAATGATATACGTTGGTTAGTTCGTAATATGACACCAGAAGAAAATCGTAATTTCTATTCAAGCGAAGGTGCTCTCCCCACCCGGTGTTTTCCCTTATCCTGGTAAATATCTGAAAGTAATAGAATTACAAGAGTTGATAAAAACAAAAGTATTTGAACATGGTGGAGAATATGAGTGGCGCAGTATAAATGTGGAGGCATGAACCATGACCTTCGTCGTCACGGAAAACTGCATCAAATGCAAATATACAGATTGTGTGGAAGTCTGTCCCGTGGACTGTTTCCACGAAGGGCCAAATTTTCTGGTGATCGATCCGGATGAGTGCATCGACTGCACCCTGTGCGAGTCAGAATGTCCCGTCAATGCCATCTATGCTGAGGACGATCTGCCTGAAGACCAGCAGCAGTTCCGTGCATTGAACGCCGAACTAGCCAAAGCCTGGCCGGTGCTCACCCAGCAGAAACCAGCGCCCCCGGATGCCAAAGAATGGGAAGGTAAGCCCGGCAAGTTGAAATTACTGAATCGCTAAAAACTCTCTCCAACCAAAAATAAACGCCCGGCTTTTGCAATTAGAAATAGGAGAAAGAAATGACCACACTAATTGAGACCATAGATTCACGCTTTACAAGTGGTAACAATATTCAAGTAAGAGATATTCGCCTTACAAAAGAGGAATGGAATATTATACGCCCAATTCTTGTAAGTATAGCTTATGGTCAGCAACATTCAGCAGATTGTCGAATCAATTTTTTGGATGAAGGTAGTTTTAGTATAAGTGGGGATGGAAAAATAACGAGTGCAATAACTAATCCTGGAAGAATCTGTACCTGCGGATTAGAAGAACACAAGAGAGCAATTAATAAAGGAGAAAGCCTATGAGCTTTATGGTTGAACTTAAGATAGGAAATTCTATGGCAGTGGTGCCGAGCCATAAAATAGGTGATTCTTATTATATGGATGGTAGCACATCAGGAAAAACAGAAATATCCTACAAATATTCTCAGTTACTGAAAATTTTAGATGATGATCTAGGTTTGAAATGGTTGAGTGGAAAAGTTGCAAGTGATACGATAGAAAGATTAGAAATTGCAGCACAACAGCTTGGTACCGAGCCAGGGGAAGATATTTGGAAGATAGATAGGGGAACAGTAGGACATATATTAAAAACACTGGCGGGTTGGGCAAAAGCAAATCCTACAGCGGTGTGGGAAGTGAGTTGAGTGGCGTTCTAATTTTATAGTAACTTTTGGTCTGGCAAAATATGTATTCTGGCAAATATTATTGCCTTTATCTGGAACAATAGTAACAGATAGTATGCGAACTTCTAGGGGTAAAGCCTTTTGGAATTATCGTATTGTAGAAGCATTTCAACACAATTTATTTATTTATCTGGCCGATTTTAATTTAAATAAAATTGAATTGATTGACAAAAAAGATGGTGATAAAATTTTTGAAAAAGGTTGGGGAACAACAAGAAAATTTGAAGCAATTAGAATAATTATTTCCAGAAAAGCACTAAAATTAGGAGTAAACTAGTGACCTACATACCAATTTCTAAATTAAGAGATCCACACTTAGGGCAGCTAAATTTGCAAGCTGAAAGGGATTTTCCACGTGCCTTATTTGTGTGTAGCGGAGGAATGTTGAGGAGTGCAACCTGTGCCCAAGTAATGGCACATTATGGATGGAATACAAGAGCTGCAGGAACTTATGATAGTGCTATTCAGAAAATAACTCCAACTACAATGAAATGGGCAGATTTGATATTCTGTATGGAACAAACTCATGTTAGGCAAATTAAGATGGAATTCCCAGAAGTATTTGAGCAAGTAAAGACACATATCCGAATAATGAATTTGTCAGATATATATTTCTTCCGCAAAGATAGATTGATACACCTCATTCTAAAATATTTTGGTATAGAAGAAACCCAAGAAACAGTATTAAAATTGTTTGAGGAACCAAAGCATCAAGCAAAAGAAATGCTTGCTAAGTTGATATTGGAGGAAAATGGACTATGATATTATCCGAATTAAAATGGCATTGTCGTTGGATAAGTAAGGCGGCTGAATATGCAAATTGGTCGAAAGATCAAAGTACGAAAGTTGGTGCTGTGATAGTACGTGGAAGGAGACAGTTGACAGCAGGCTTTAATGGATTCCCAGAAGGCATCAACGATGATGAAGATTGGAAATGGGAGAGGCCAGATAAGTACAGTTTTGTAGAACATGCTGAAAGGAATGCTATCAATCAAGGAGCATTACACGGTATTAGCATAGAAAATTCTACACTATATCTAAATTATTGTCCTCCACCTTGCGATAGTTGTACTCGAAGTCTAATACAAACTCATATTTCTAGAGTTATTGGACCGATGAATTTATTTCCAGGGAAAGGTAAACAATGGCAACGTTCACTCGAAATAGCAAGTCTAATGTTGCTAGAAGCAGGTGTAGAAGTTTATCGGATTCCAGGAACGTGGCACAATGTGGATGATAAAGGTGGCCCCATTTTTTCAGATGAAGAAACCCCTAATCATTATAGATTAGCTGAGGAGCAAATGAAAGGAAATGAGGTTGTAGCAACTTCCCAGACAGGTTTTATTACATCAACCTCTTGCAGTTGGGGGACCGGAAAATATATGGAAATAGAATATTTAGGTTATAAGCATGGTCCAACTTTGGATACAATGTGGCATAAAATAAAAATCTTTGAGATAGAGTGTCCATATGTTCTGACAAATAATTCCCCTGATCCGTGGACTGCATCTACACCACTATAAACGAGATATACTCATGAAGATAAAAAAGATTGCTGCCTCTGAATGTAGAGCTGCCTTGACACGTGTCATGGATAAACTTCTACAGGGTGGAGTGCGGTATATCATAACCAAAAATAATCATCCAAAAGTTGTACTTCTTTCTATGAAAGACTATAAAAAATTAAAGCACTTAGCAAAAGGAGAAGATAAATGAACGAAAGAGGTATATTATTGCATCGCTCTGCAAGAATAGCAGCTACTAAAGAGGTACTAGATGAGGAAACAGGAGAAACAAAAACTGAAAAATATTATATACGCAAGGATCTGTATCAAATACATTCAGGAGAAAAATTTATTTTAATTGATTGCGATGGAGGGACTCTATATGGTATATACACAGCTATAGGAGAACCATTTGAAGCAAACTTATTTGGTGGAGTATCTAAATGCATCGGCATTCCAGCCGTAGAAGGAATTGCCTATTCTGTAAACATAGAATCATATCCTCTTGAAGGAGGCTCCTAATGAAAATACCAATAGCAAAATTTGAGCAACAATCTTCGGTACTAGAAATAAATCAGGAATCTTCAATAGAAGACAATATACCCATTTCAGAAACTGAAAAAACAGTGCCGTTAGACCATTCTTGGTATTGTAATCATTTATTAGAAATAAATTCTTTGAGAAAGGCAAAGGAACCTGGAATGCTAGAGAATGCAAAAACTGGAAAATTTGAACCGATGCTAGGGCAGGGACAGATAGTTACCTTGAAAATAGAATGCAAAGATCCTTATATTTCACAAATGCTTTTTAAGGCACTTGAACAACACGAACTTATGGCTGGCTGTATCATACATAAATTATTTTTATCTGACTTGGAAGATAGATTAGAATCATTGAAGAGGAGGATGGAAGATGGCCTCAAGCTCGATAGATACTAAGCTAATTGATAAGCAACAAATAGTGCATGATATCACAGCTGCTGTCAAATCTGCTACTCTAGAAATTGCTAAAAAAGAAATTCTAACAAAGAAAATATTATATGGTATTCAATATAGATTGATTCAAACCAATAAAACGTTGGCCCCAAATAGATGGCAATCACGAAATCAAAGTATAGATAAAGAGGAAAGAGACAAGCATTGGGAAGAAATAAGAGCTAATCAAGCAATAACACGTAATGGGGATTATCTTATAGATTTGATGAAGGATTTTGAATATAGAAAAACAATTCAAATAGAAAATGTATTGATAGGGGAAACATACGATAATATCGTGCCTGTTGAAGAATTGTGGGCAATGATAATAGGACAAGGTATATCCAAATCAGATCTATTGCGGGAAGCTGTTAAAAAGATTATCGAAGATGCTGATAAAGATGTGATAGATGAAGAAAAAGAAAATTTGTCCACTAAGTAACTTACGATTAATAAAATCTTGCCCTGTAGTTAGTTGTGTCTGGAACTCTCCAGACGAAAAAAGCTACCCTTTCAGATGTGCTTACAGAGCTACAATTGTTCCCAATTCTATTTGGGCTAAAATAAAAAAAACAACGATAGGACACGTGAAGCAGCTTAAGAAAGAAGGATTGGATAATATCAATAAAATTCTTATTCTTCAACGATATGAAGAATGGCTAATAAAGAATTCCTCGATATTGAAGAGGAAAGAAATAAGAGTAAAAGGATTGCTGACAGATTTTCCTTTTACTTACCCTAGAAATAAGTGGAACGAGAAGCTATTACAGATAGCTTTTGTTCAAGCAAATTTCGACAGATTTGTCGTGGAGGAATTAGTATCGAAAAACTATAGTTTAATTCAGGTATTAGGAATTTCAAAGAAACGATTCAAATTAATCATTTCAACTTAGGAGCAACTCAATGAGTTCAGTAACACCGAAGCAAATTTCATTTGATGATTTAGAAAAAGATCCGGAAAGAGGATCTGTGTGGGTCTTCAATGGAACACAGCAAGAGAATAATAATCAGCGTCGCCAACTAATGCTAATTGTACCAAGTTTACAAGGCAATACTTCAGATACAATCATTATACCAAGAACATTCATTCCAATCAATCTGACAGAGCAGGTTAGTAAGAAACAGTTGGTACAGAGTGGAGATTTTCGCCGCGCTGTTGCACGTGGACTGTTGATCTTGACAGATGAAGAAAGTGCAAAAGCTATTCTTAGCCGGAAAGATGCACAAACAGAAAAGGAAAGATTAAAGAGGGAAGCTATGAAAGCTAGAGACCTATTAGGTCAAACAAATATGGCAGTAGTAGCTGAGGGGGATGGTACATCAGCCACAGATAACAGTGAAAATACACAGTTGATACGCGATGTATCACCTGCCGTAATGCAGGTTATGGCCGATACAAAAGGCAGAGAACAGATCGAGATTAAAAATAGTTTGCAGAATATAGGAAATCTAACGCAAAGAGATTTTGAGTATGTTCTCAGTAATTCAACAGACCAAGGGCTTTCTAAATTGGCACAATGGGCAGAAAGAAAGATTGAAAGACTGACGAGTGTTGCAGCAGAACGAGATGAAGAAGAAGAACTCGACGATTAAATTGGGACAAAACGAAAGAAGGGCCGCTTTTGCGGCCCTTCTTTTTGCCTAAAGAAGAATCAGGCAACTAATTTCTTATCTTCTACAACGGGATTTATTTTTGGTAAACACGCAAGAATAATCAATGATATAAAGCCACCAAAAATACCAAGCACTACCCATACCGCAACATTGCGATGTTTACTATTAGCAATAATCCCACATATTAATCCAAACAAAAGCCAAATGATTATGAATAACATTTCTTATCTCCTCTGTTGTGATAAATAATCTACCTAGTTACATCCTTGTCCGTTACAGCAACCACCTTTACCGGAAATTTTTGCTGTGTATTTTAAACCAAACGCAAAAAGCCCCGGAAGAAAGAATATACATAAGAATGCTTCATTCAGATTATCTGATTCAAAAAATCCTATCATAGCTAGTAACAAAATTACTGTCCAAGTATAAAATAAAATCATCAATATCCAATCTGCTACTTTATTCATAAATTTCTCCAAGTTATAAAATTAAGCGTCTCTCGCAATAATAAATACTGTACTGACAAAAACAAAAACTGCCCAACAAATAAAAAGTTTTCCACCACCAATCATGCTTTCTCCTTCTCCGCTTGGTGAATTAGCTCTTTGAGTTCGGATACTTCTATAGTTTCTATAGTTTCTTCCAGCCCCCAAAAACTATATGTTTCATTATATAATTCTTTCAGCTTACTCACCGGCACGCTTGGCTCTTTAGTGACTGTTCCTTGTGGTAACATCAATAGCTCATCGCACTTTGGGCAGTAAGCATCTATCGGCTCTTGTGGCGCGTGGGCGGCGACATGCCTTGCATCGCATTCAGCCATAGCATCTGTGTAATACTCTTCACAGTGCAGGCTTTTCATGGCATCAATCATCCACGGTTCTATCTTGTCGGTCATGGCTGCTTCTCCTTTTGTGATTCGGGCGCAGTCGCATCAAGAATCTCGTATTTCATAATATCACCATCAAACATATCACCGCCCATCCGTAAATAATCCGCGCCACCATCCACAAAAATATGCTTTCCCTTGCACAACTTAAAATCGTGGCGGTGCATAGATTGGATAATATCTCCACAT
>Ga0307373_10014302_pt1 | contig 10949 bp, 8 predicted proteins | sample OX2MG_FD_202534 | JGI IMG/M metagenome (GOLD analysis project Ga0307373, IMG submission 202534) | Soil microbial communities from Risofladan, Vaasa, Finland - OX-2 | ecosystem: Environmental > Terrestrial > Soil > Coastal area > Acid sulfate soil | place: Finland: Risofladan, Vaasa | collected... | reverse complement strand
GCCGTCGCCCTCCTCGTCGCCTACGGGCCCCGGTCGAGCGATACCGGCGGCGGGGTCACCGGTGGTGGGGTCGCCGGTCAACCGGGCGTGCCGGTCCATGCGAAGCACGTCCGGGTCCGTGCGCTGGAATTCGGCGGGACCTTCCACCCGGCCGAGATCGTCGGGGCCCACGGAGTGCTCTGGATGACAGCAAGACACGGCAACGATCCCTCGACGGCGCCCTGTGCCATCGAACGGATCGATCCCGCCCGGCTCTCCCCCGTCGCCTACCCCCTCTCGGCCTGCGGCATGAACATCGTGGCCGGGAACGGCGCTCTCTATCTCGAAACCGAGGCCAGTCAACCCGGCAGCAACAGTGTCGACATCGGCATCGAGTCGTTCTCGACCACAACGGAACGTTCCACGTTCCTCTCCCGCCATCTCATGACGGTTGTCGGCAGCGAGATCGCCCACACCCAGCTGGCCTACGCCGACGGCTGGCTCTGGCTCTACGGGGACACGGACCACGACGTCGTGCTCCAGATCTCGCCGACGAGCGGTGCCGTCGTCCGCACCCTCACCGGGGTCCCCGCCATCGGCGGCACGGAACCGCTCGTCGCCGCCGGCCCCGGTGGCATCTGGTTGGCCGGTGGGCCGGGTGGTCCGCCGGCACCGGCCGTCGTGGCGTCGGATCCCTCGACCGGGAACACGATCCAGGCCCTCCCCGGGACCACATCGGCAACGGTCGAGTGGTTGGCGCCGGTGAACGCAAGGATGTGGAAGGGCGAGGCGAACGTCCCTCAGGGCCAACACCGGTCACTGACCGAACGGATCGTGGTCGTCAATGGCTCCGGCGCCTTCGTCAAGCGCTCCCCCGTCGAAGGCTTCGGCTCCGCCCCCGTGGCCGTTGCCGGTCAGCTCTGGACGGCCGGCCCCGGCGGAAGCGGCTGTGCCCGGCAACCGATCTGGCGAGTCGATCCGACCACCCTGCGGACGACGGTCATCGCCACCCTTCGACCGACCTCCGACCCCTGCCTGACCCCGAGCTTCCGATCCGTGGCCGGGACCGGTGGCGCCCTCTTCGTGCTCGACGGTGCCGGTGGCTCCGCTCCCGCCGTCCTCTACCGGGTGAAACCCTGAGGTGGGCGGCCCCGGACGGTGGTGGGCGGCCCCGGACGGCCCGGGATAGAGGTGGCCGACGCGGCATCATGGGGAGATGGCCACCGGCGCACGCAGAATCTCCATCGTCCCCCACACCCACTGGGACAGGGAGTGGTACGAGCCCTTCCAGAGCTTCCGGCTGCGGCTGGTCCATCTGATCGACCGCCTGCTCGAGCTGCTCGAGTCGGATCCCTCCTACCGCCGCTTCCTGCTGGACGGCCAGATGGCCGTGATCGACGACTACCTGGAAATCAGGCCCGAGAACGAGGAGCGGATCCGGGGCCTGGCCGCGGCGGGCCGGCTGACCATGGGGCCCTGGTACATCCTGATGGACGAGTTCCTGGTCTCGGGCGAGACGATCATCCGGAACCTGCAGAGCGGGATCCGCCGGGGGGCGGCCTTCGGCGGGGTGGCCGAGATCGGCTACCTGCCCGACATGTTCGGCCATATCGGCCAGATGCCCCAGATCCTGGCCATGGCCGGCTTCGAGCACGCCGTGGTCTGGCGGGGGGTGCCCTCGGCCATCGAGTGCACCGGCTTCTGGTGGGAGGCAGCCGACGGCTCGACGGTCCGGGCCGAGTACCTGCCCGTCGGCTACGGAAACGGCGCGGCCATCCCCGACGACGCCAAGGAACTCGTCCGGAGGATCGCCGACCACGAGAAGGAGATCGGCAACTTCGTGATCGACGGCCTCCTCTTCATGAACGGCACCGACCATCAGGAACCGCAGCCCTGGCTCGGTCGGGTGGTGGCCGAGGCCAACGCCCTGCAGGACGACTACGCCCTCGAGGTCACCGCCCTGGCCGACTACCTGGACCGCGCCCCGACCGACGGCCTGGCCCGGTGGCCGGGGGAACTGCGCTCGGGGGCGAGGGCCAACGTCCTGATGGGGGTGGCCTCCAACCGGGTCGACGTGAAGCGGGAGGCGGCCCGGGCCGAGCGGGCCCTCGAGCGGCGGGCCGAGCCCTTCTGCGCGCTCTATCTCCCGGCCGACAGCTGGCCGGAGACCCTTTTCGCCCTGGCCTGGAAAGAGATGGTCCGCAACTCCGCCCACGACTCCGTCTGCGCCTGCTCGGTGGACGAGGTGGTCGACGCCGTGCTCACCCGCTACGCCGAAGCCCGGCAGATCGGTGACGGCCTGGCCGAGCAGGCCCTTCTGGCCCTCGGCCGCTCGCTGGCCGAGGCCGGTCCCACCGCCGTCAACCCGTCGGCCCGGCCCCGCTCGGGCCTGGTCGAGTTGGTGGTGGCCGGCGAGGAGATCCCGGCCGACACCCAGCCGCTGCCCGAGGAGCCCGGTGCCTTCGGCATCCCCCGGGGCCTCGGTCCCCTGACCCTCGACGCCAACACGGTGAAGACCATCCTGGGGATGCTGCCCTCGGGCAGCCAGATCGACGCCCACACCTGGATCCAGGGTGTCGAGGTCCAAGAGGACGAGACGGGCATCGACATCACCATCGACTTCGGCTCCGAGGAGCGCTTCGACGTCCCCCTGGCCTCGATCAAACAGGACCTCCACACCCGGTTGGGCGCCCGACCCGACTCCGTGGTCCGGATCAAGATCGATCAACCTCCCATCCGGCGGGTGCTGGCCCGGGTGACCGACGTCCCCGGTTTCGGTTGGCGTCGCTGCACGCCGGCGGCCCTCGCCCAGCCGGTCAGTGTCAGTGAGGGTGAGCGGGTCAGTGAGGGTGAACGGGTCAGTGAGGGTGAGGGAGCCGGTGACACGCCGGGCCCGGTGGTTCTCTCGAACGGTCTCGTCTCCGTCTCCATCGACCGGCTGTCGGGGACTTTCGCCCTCGACGGGATCCCGGGGTTCGGCCGGCTGGTCGACGGCGGCGATCACGGCGACTCCTACAACTACTCGCCGCCGCTGCAGGACAAGCTGATCGACACGGCCGAGAGCGTGGCCGTCAGTGTGATCGACCGGGGCCCGGTGAGGGCCAGTGCTCTGATCACGTCCGTCTACCGCTGGCCCGAATACGTGGACGGGAATTCCCGGGCCCGGACCGGGGAGAAGACGGTCGAGGTGACGACGACGGTGGAGCTGCGGGCCGACGAACGGATCGTCCGGGTGGTCACCCGCTTCGTGAACCCGAGCCGCGACCACCGGCTCCGGGTCCATCTGCCGCTGCCCGAAGGGGCCGACCATTCGGAGGCCGAGTGCGCCTTCGCCGTCGTCCGACGGGGCCTGCGGGCCGAAGGACGGCCCGACGAGTTCGGTCTGCCGACGTTCCCGTCCCGGCGTTTCGTCTCCGCCGGTGGGCTGACCGTGGCCCACGAGGGTCTGCTCGAGTACGAGTTGATCGACATCGAGCCGGGCGAGTCCGGCCCGGCCCGGACACTGGCGCTGACCCTGTTGCGCTCGACCGGGATGCTCTCGCGCCTGGGCATGGCCTACCGGCCCCTGCCCGCCGGGCCTCTGACGGCGGTGGCCGGCCTGCAACTGCAGGGCCGGCCCATCGAGGCCCGCTACGCCTTGTGCCTCGGCTGCGACGACCCTTACGCCATGGCCGACGACGCCTTTCTGCCCCTGGAGCTCGTCGCCGCCGCGGGAGGTGGCGGTCGACCCTCGTCGGGAAGCGCGCTCGAGATCGAGGGGGCCGAGGTCTCCGCCGTCCGTCGCCAGGCGGGACTCCTCGAGGTCCGGGTCTTCAACCCGAGCGACCGCGCCAGTACCGTCAGGCTGGGAAGCCGGTCGGGCTGGCTGGTCGATCTCCGCGGCCGGACCGAGGAGCGCGTCGACGGCTCCTTCACCCTCCGGCCTTTCGGTATCGCCACCCTCCGCTTCGCCGAGGGCTGAGGCTCAGAAGACCTGGCGCCAGTCGTCGCCGGTGTCGGACTCGGCCACCATTCTCTCCGGGCCGTCTTTCTCCGGGCCGTCTTTCTCCGGGCCGTCTTTCTCCGGGCCGTCTTTCTCCGGGCCGTCTTTCTCCGGGCTGCCCTCTTTCTCCGGGGCGTCGTCGGTGACAGCCTGTAGTCCGGCCCGTCCCGCTCCCGAGAGCAGACGTTCCCCGCGTTCGCGGAGATCGTCGAGCTCGTGGAGAACCTCCGAGAGCCGTTCCCAGCGTCGGCTGGCCCGGCGGTCGAGGGTGAGGGGCTCCGAGCCCGGGCGGTGGAGGGCCCAGAGCTGGACCCGGCCGAGGTCCTTGACCAGTCGGGGACGGAGCGCCTTGAAGGCGAACTCGACGGGTCGGCCCTCGATCTCCCGGAGCAGGGTGGCGTGGAACTCGTCGGAGACGAGGACACTGCCCGGCGCCGCGATACCGGCGGCCCGGCTGGCCAGGTTGACCACCGGTCCGTAGAAATCGCCGTCCTGGACGAGGACGGGCCCGACGGCCAGGGCCACCCGGACATCGGAGAGAAGCTCGTCGTCGGCGTAGGCCTCGGCCAGGGCCAGGGCGATCCGGGCCGCATCGGTGGCCGTGTCGGTGACGAACATGACTTCGTCGCCGATCATCTTCACCACCCGGCCGCTGCGGGAGGTGACGGTGTCGTGGGCGACGTCCTCGAAGCGGCTGACCAGCGCGGCCAGCTCTTCCTCGGAGAGTTGTTGGCTGAGCATGGTGAAACCGACCATGTCGGCGAAGCCGACACAGAGATCGGGCAACGCCCCCGGGTCGTGACGGCTGCGCAGGAGCATGGCCCGGCGGACGGCGGCCTGGACGTGGCGGCGCCAGGCGAACTCGAGCAGTCGGGCCATGGCCGGCAGGGAGGTGTCGGCCAGCCGGACGAAACGGTCGGCGGCCTCCACACTCGACCCCACCCCGGAGATCGCGGCTCCGGTCATGCCCCGGACCGAAGGCGCCACTTCGGCCTCGGCGATCCGGGCCATCGAGGAGCCGATGACCCGGGCCAGCTGCAGGGAGGTGTCGACGTCGGCCGCCCCGGTGTCGACCATGGTCTGCAGGATGTGGATGGCGTCGATGTCGAGGTCGGTGAAGATGGTGTCGTCGGGGGTGACGTCGGCGAAGCCGAGGGCGCGCCAGAAGCGGCGGGCCATCTCTTCGGGCATGCCGGTGATCTCCGCCACCTGGCCCTCGGTGTAACGGCTGACGCCGGGGACGAGCAGGCAGTCGACCACCAACAGATCGAGGACGTCTTCGGACTCGGCCCGGGCGATGTCCTCTTCGGGCACCCGGTGTTCGAAGAGAAAGGCCCGGACCCGGGCCAGGGCGGCCCGGTGGGCGGCGTCGGAGACCTCGGGGCCGAGGGTCATGGCGCGTCGATGGTCATGAACGGCGAGAGGGTCATGCGGTCTCCGGGGACGACGGCGGGTCGGGCCATCGGCCCTCCAGGCCCTGGAACTCGGGCTTGGCCGACCGGAGCATGAGCGCGGGAATGGTCTCGGCCGGAGTGCGGGTGCCCTCGAGGACGTCGGCCACCTGCTGGCCGATGGGCATCTCCACGCCGTGGCGACCGGCCAGCTCGAGCAGCGGCCGGGCCGATTTCACTCCCTCGGCCACCATCCGCATCTCCCCGAGGACGTCGTCGAGGGAGCGGCCCTGGCCGAGCAGCTCCCCGACCATCCGGTTCCGGCTGAGACGGCTGGTGCAGGTGGCCACCAGGTCGCCCACCCCGGCCAGTCCGGCCATGGTGATCGGGTCGCCGCCCATGGCCACGGCGAAGCGACCGAGCTCGGCCAGGCCGCGGGTGATCAGGGCGGCCAACGACGAATCCCCGAGGCCGAGGCCCTGGATCATGCCGGCGGCGATGGCCAGGACGTTCTTGGTGGCACCCGCCGTCTCACAGCCGACCAGGTCGGGATTCGTGTAGACGCGGAAGCTTTCGGTGCGCAGAAGCTCCTGGACCTCGCGGGCGATGGCCTCGTCGGTCATGGAGACCACGGTGGCCGCCGGTTGGCCGGCCACCACTTCGCGGGCCAGGTTCGGACCGGTGAGGACACCGACCGGATGGCCGGGGACGACCTGCTCCATGACCTCGGTCATCCGTAGTTGGGTCCCCTGCTCGAGGCCCTTGGCCAGACTGAGCAGAGCAACGGCCGCACCCAGACGGGGGGCGAATTCCTCCACGACGGTGCGGAAACCGTGAGAGGGGACGGCCATGACGACGAGGGCGGCGCCGGTCACGGCGTCGCCGAGCGACGCCGTGGCCCGCAGGGCCTCAGGCAGGACGATCCCGGGGAGGTAGTCGGGATTCTCGTGACGCCGATCGATGACCTCGGCCAGAGCGGGCCGACGGGCCCAGAGGACGGTGGGCACCGAGCGCGAGGCGATGGCCGCCATGGTGGTGCCCCAGGAGCCCGCCCCGATCACCGCGACCTTGTCGAGCATCCGCCAACCCTACGGCGTCACCCCGGCGGAACAGGACGGTGGGCCGCGGCTCGGGAGGAGGCGGGGGACGGCGGCCGTACACTGGCCGGCGTGAGGAGCGAACCGGCCGAGGTGATCCACCTCGACGGCTGTGTCGTGCTCATGCCGATGAAGGGCTTCGCCGACGGCAAGGCCCGGTTGGCTCCCCGCTTGGACAGTAACGGACGGGCGGAGCTCTCCCGGATGATGGCCTCTCGGGTGCTCGAGGCGGCCGTTCCCCTGCCGGTGGCCGTCGTCTGCGACGATCCCGAGGTGGCGGCCTGGGCGGTGGAGAACGGGGCCATGGCTCTTCCCGAACCCGGACGCGGGCTGAACGGCGCCGTGGAAGCGGGGGTGGCGCGGCTCGAGGCGTTGGGGGCCGCCGAGGTGCTCGTGGCCCACGCCGATCTGCCCATGGCCCGGGGTCTGGCCCGTCTGGCCGGTTTCGACGGGCTGACCCTGGTGCCCGACCGGCGCGACGACGGGACCAACGTCGTCTGTCTGCCCGCCGGGGTCGGCTTCCGTTTCGCCTACGGGTCCGGGTCCTTCGACCGGCATTGCGCCGAGGCCGAACGTCTCGGCCTGCCCTACCGGGTTGTCCGACAGCCCGACCTGGCCTGGGACGTCGACGTCCCCTCCGACATCCCGGCCGAGTTCGTGCCGCCGGCTCTTCTCTGACGGTGGTGGTCGAGGACTCCCGCCGGTCCGACGTCTTGGCTGTCGGCGATCTTCCCCGGCACGGCGACCTGACCATCGATCTGGCCGTGCCGACCGTGGCCCTGGCCGTGGCCGCCCATCCCGACGACGTGGAATTCGGCTGCGGGGCGACGTTGGCCAAATGGGCGGCCAGTGGATGCCGGATTCATCATCTCGTGCTGACCGACGGATCGAAAGGCACCTGGTCGGCCGACGAGGACATCGCCGCGCTGGTGGTCCGCAGACAGAGGGAACAGAGACAGGCGGCATCGATCCTCGCCGGGGCCGGGGGTCGCAGCGCAGTGGACTTCCTCGATTGGCCCGACGGCGAGCTCGAAGCCGGGATGCTCCAGCGACGACAGGTCTGCCAGGTGATCAGGAGGGTCCGTCCCGCGGTCGTCCTCGGACACGATCCCTGGCGCCGCTACCGGCTGCATCCCGATCACCGCAACGCCGGATGGCTTCTCACCGACGCCGTGGTCGCCGCACGCGACCCCAAGTTCTTCCCCGAGTTGTCCGAGCCACCGCACCGGCCGACCTCGATGTTGCTCTGGGAAGCCGACGAGCCGAACCACGTCGAGAGTGCGCAGGGGATGCTCGAGGTCAAGCTGGCCGCCCTCTTGGCCCACCGGAGTCAGTACCGCTCCACCATGGGCATCGGCGCCGACGGAACCTCTGACAGCGGCACCGGAGCCGACGAGGCCGACGGCTTCCGGGCCGTCGTGGAGCGGCAACTCGCCGCCCACGGGCAATTGGCGGGCCTGGCGCAGGGTGAGGCGTTCCGGCTTCTCACCGAACTCTGATCTCAGCCCGATTCGATCTCACCGGGAGATTCCCTCTCAGGAGCCTGAGAGCACCGGGACCTGACGAACGACGAGGGGCCCCGTAGGGCCCCTCGTCCACTCACTGTTTCCACACGGCCGGATCTCCCGGCAGGGTGACTCAAGCCTTCTTGGTCACCCGCCGACGAGCCGGAGCCCGCTTGGTCGTGCGCTTGGCCGTGGCGCGCTTCTTGACGGTCCGCTTGGCCGCCTTCTTGGCCGGAGCCCGCTTGGCCGTGGCGCGCTTCTTGACGGTCCGCTTGGCCGCCTTCTTGGCCGGAGCCCGCTTGGCCGTGGCGCGCTTCTTGACGGTCCGCTTGGCCGCCTTCTTGGCCGGAGCCCGCTTCTTGACCGCCTTCTTGGCCGGAGCCCGCTTCTTGGCCGCCTTCTTGGCCGGAGCCCGCTTGGCCGTGGCGCGCTTCTTGACGGTCCGCTTGGCCGCCTTCTTGGCCGGAGCCCGCTTCTTGACCGCCTTCTTGGCGGTGGTCCGCTTGGCTGCCTTCTTGGCCGGAGCCCGCTTGACGGCGCGCTTGGCGGTGGTCCGCTTCGCTGCCTTCTTGGCCGGAGCCCGCTTGGCCGTCTTCCTCGCTCGTTTGACTGGCATTCTCATGCCCTCCTTCTTACGGCCTTCTTGGCCGATCGCTTTGCTGCTTTCCTCGCCGGGGCGCGCTTCGCCGGTGATGTCGCCGGAGCCCGCCGTACGGCCTTGTTGGCCGATCGCTTTGCTGTTTTCCTCGCCGGGGCACGCTTCGCGGCCGTTGTGGCCGGGGAACGCCTGACGATCTTGGCGACGGGCTTCCGGTTGGTCTCTTTCGCCGGAGCCGATCGAACTGCCTTCTTGGTCGACTTTTTTGCCGCGTTCTTGAGGACCTTCTTGGCGGCAGGCTCGGTCGCCTTCTCCGCCGGAGCGGAGGAGACCTTCAGTGCCGGGAGTGGCGCCTTGCCGTTGACAATGCCTTTCAGAGTGCTGCTGGGAGAGAAGCGCACCCCTTTGGCGGCGGCGATCTTCACCGGTGCACCGGTCTGTGGATTACGTCCCGTACGAGCACCACGCTGCGTGGGATTGAAGCTTCCGAACCCGACGACGGCGACACGGCGTCCACCGCGGACTTCGCTGACAACGGCATGGACAAACGCTTTGACTGCGTCTTCGGCCTCGCCTCGTGTCAGTGATGTCGTGTCGCTGATCGCGTCGATCAGGCCCGACTTGTTCACCCGCTGTCCTCCTCCGTGTAGCGGAATCTCATCAATCAAAGAAGGTTTTCCGGTCAAGGTCAAGCATTTGCGCTGCTGGGGCGATGTGACGCGCAAGGATCCGCGCAAGCTTGCACGACTGCAATTGGGCGACAGACGGCATGACGCGAGGTCGTTGATGAAGGGAGCCGAGCGCGCGTATGGACAGGAAACCCTTCGTTTGCAAGGATTTTTTCGGTGACGGTCCTTCCCGACGGAATCTACGACGTGATCGTCGTCGACGCCGAAGCAGATGACGATGGTGACCTGTGCCTCGACGTGACAATTTCTCTCGGTCCGCACGTCGGAGACGTGGTTCGGCTGCGCGGACGGCATGTCGAGCGCCGTTGCGGCGCGGTGGAGACAGGGGATCCCTCGGTACTGCTCGGAGCGCCCGGTACGCTTCGTGTACGCGACGGAGAGCCGATTTTCCGTCCGGAGAAGCCGTGAAACCCCCGGACGACATCGGCTCCGCATCCCTGTCGAGCACAACTGCGAGTGAGATGTCTTTGGTAGCGGAGAGTGACACTGCGCGATCGGCGGTCATCGCTGCTCCCCCGTGGGCGGCACGCGGACTGGCCGAATTGGTCGAGCGGAAGATGCTCGACGCCGGTATCCGTCACGTGGTGGTGGGAGACGAGCCGATCGGAGCCGACCACGCCGTCGGAGTCGAGGTGTTGTGGCGGTACCACCTTCCGGCGCAACGGATCCGGCGCTGTCTCGACGAGCTCCCCGACCTCCGCTGGGTGCATTCCGATTACGTCGGGGTCGAGGAATTGCCCCTACCTGAGCTGGCCGAACGGGGAATTCTGCTCTCGAACGGGGCCGGGATCGCCGCCCGGCCCATGGCCGAATGGGTCGTTCTGGCCATCTTGTCGGCGGCCAAACAGCTACCCCGCTTCGTCCGGCAATCGGACGCCGGGCTCTGGGAGGTGGGCGAGGCGCTGTCCGAGCTGAAGGGTGCCGTGGTGCTGATTCTCGGCTTGGGTGCCGTGGGGACGATGGCGGCGGGGATGCTCGAGGCTTTCGGGGTGGAGGTGCGCGGCTGCGTCCGGAGTCCGCGATCCGAGACGCCAGCCGGGGTGACGCGGTTGGTGGTCGGAGAGAGTTGGCGCGACGAGCTTGGTGACGCCGACTACCTGGTCTGCGCGCTCCCGCTGACGGCAGCCACCACGAACATGCTCGACGCAGCGGCCTTCGACGCCATGAAGGCGGGAGCAGTCGTGATCAACGTGGCGCGAGGAGCGTTGATCGACGACGACGCGCTGATTGCCGCGTTGGAGAGCGGTCACCTCGCAGGAGCGGTCCTCGACGCCTTCCGACAGGAGCCTCCCGATCCCGGTCATCCGTTATGGGGACGGACCGACGTCCTCGCCCTTCCTCACGTCACGTGGTCGTCGAACCACACGCTCGACGACTTCAAATGGCGGTTCGCCGCGCAGTTGCGGACCTGGCTCAGTGGGGCCATGCCGGCCGACCTCGTCGATCTCGACGCAGGGTACTGACTCCCCACACTGAATCCCCACACTGAATCCCCACACTGAATCCCCACACTGAATCCCCACACTGAATCCCTCACAGGCGCTTCGTCGGAGCGGTCGCCAGGTATCGCCGCAGAGGTATCGCACGCCGAGGTATCGCACGCCGAGGTATCGCACGCAGATCGCCGCCGAATGATCGCCGGATCGAACGGGCGAGAGTGAGGGACAGGCGCAACGCGGCCAAGACGACGACAGGGGACGGCGAGAAG
>Ga0307373_10014301_pt1 | contig 10950 bp, 10 predicted proteins | sample OX2MG_FD_202534 | JGI IMG/M metagenome (GOLD analysis project Ga0307373, IMG submission 202534) | Soil microbial communities from Risofladan, Vaasa, Finland - OX-2 | ecosystem: Environmental > Terrestrial > Soil > Coastal area > Acid sulfate soil | place: Finland: Risofladan, Vaasa | collected... | reverse complement strand
ATGAGCTGGCCAAGGCAGCGGCACGCAGAGCCGTCCTCTTGAACATTGAAGAGCATGGACGTCGGTCGCTGGATCGACAGGTTCGGGACCACTGGCGCGGCGACCAGACCCGCGACAGCCTGCGGCGACTGCTCGCGCCGAAGGGCTGAGATTCCAACTCATGCTCTTCGGACTCCGCTTTGACTTCCGCAACCCGGACATCGCCAGCACCACCATGGCCGACCGCTATGCCGCAGCTCTCGACATGGCGGAGTGGGCCGATCGCTTGGGTTGTGTAAGCATCGTCGTCTCCGAGCATCACGGGTCAGGGGACGGGTATCTCCCGAGCCCGATCCCGATGCTCGCAGCCATGTCGGCACGGACGACGAATGTTCGGTTCAACATCGCTGCGCTGATCGCGCCGTTCCATGACCCGCTTCGCCTGGCCGAGGACTTGATTGTGCTCGACATCCTGAGCAGGGGGCGCGTCGACCTCATCGTTGCCGGTGGCTACGTGCATGAGGAGTTCGCCATGTTCGACGTGCCCATGGGGGAGAGGGGCAAGCGCGTGACCGAGGCCGTGACCGTGCTGAGGGCGGCCTTTGCCGGCAAACCCTTCGAGTATCGCGGCCGCACGGTGCATGTCACTCCGGCGCCGTTCCGGCCGAATGGTCCATCCATCTCGCTCGGCGGGAGCAGCAAACCGGCCGCTGAACGTGCCGCCCGCATCGCCGACGGATTCGTACCATCGATGCCGGACGTGTGGGACTTCTATCGGGACGAAGTGCAGAGGCTCGGCCGACCAGACCCCGGACCCTGTCCGATCGGCACCAATCAAGTGGTGGCCTTGGCGGAGGACCCAGAGAAGGGCTGGGAGCAGATGGCGCCGTACTTCCTCCATGAGACCAATGCCTACGGGACCTGGCAGGCTCAAGACGACGTGGCGAGCCCGTACCACAGCGTGTCCGACACCGACGAGCTACGGACCACCAACCAGTATCGGGTGATCAGCCCCGCACAGTTCATCGAGGAGCAGAAGGATTCGCCCTTTCCGTTCGAGCTCTTCCATCCACTGTGCGGAGGCATGCCGATCGAATTGGCCTGGTCCAGCCTGCATCTGTTCGAGCACCACGTGCTGCCAGCGTTCGCGTAGCCCCGACCGAAACCCGACAGAGGACGGTGGCAGAGAGATCCGGCTCTTGCTAGCGCCCGTTGGCGCGTTCGAAAGTGGGGGACACGCGATGCGTCGAATTGTCTTTGTGCTGGTCGCCGTGCTTTCGGCCATCGTTGTGTCGGCGTCCTTGCAGGGGACCGTTGCATTGGCCGCTACCGGGCACGAGTCACACGCACCGCGAATCCCCGGCCCGACGCTGGTCCAACCACATGCAGCAGCGATCAGCAACTGGACCTCGACGAACTGGTCCGGCTATGCCGTGGTCGGTTCAGGGATGACGCACGCCACGGGTACATGGAAGATCCCGCTCGTCAATCCTCCCAGGAGAGCACGAGCGGCTCTCTACTCATCGACCTGGGTCGGGATCGACGGGTTCAATAACAGCAATCTGATCCAGGCCGGCACCGAGCGGGACTGGGTCAATGGTGCTGCCTTCTACCAGGCGTGGTGGGAGATCTTGCCCGCACCGGAGACGCCGATTCAGTCGATGGCCGTCCATCCGGGAGACACCATGTCGGTCTCGATCGCCAGCGGACTCCCGAACTGGACCATCACCGTGACGGACGTGACGACCAGTCAGTCGTTTGTCACGCACCAGCCATACACCGGGCCTCTGACCTCTGCGGAGTGGATACAGGAAGCTCCGACTGTTGGTTCGCATGTCGCAAAGCTGGCTCCGGACAGCACGGTGGTCTTCGACTCCGGGACAGTCAATGGATCAAGCCCCGGACTGGTCAGCTCGGAAGGAGGGGCGATGTTCCACGGACGGAAGCAGATCTCGTCTCCGTCGCTTCCGGACGTTGATCCTTCTCCCGATGGGTTTGCGGTGGCCTACGGTAAGCGAGCGCCAGCGGCGCCCGGGTCGTAGCGTCATTGGCGTCAGCTGCGGTCTCTGAATCCATCCGATGTAGTGTCGCCGCCATGGGCACTGAAGGGATTCCCGTGGAGGACCGGATCGGAATGGACGACCTCCTCACCCGCTATGCCAGTGCCATCGACAGTCGCAATTGGGAATTGTTGGATACGGTGTTCACCGACGATGCCCATCTCGACTACCGGTCGGCAGGGGGACTAGAGGGCAGCTACCCGGAGGTTCGCCAATGGCTTGCTGACGTGCTGCCCCTGTTCGATGTGACCCAGCACTTCGTGGTGAATAGGGAGTTCGGACGCACCGACGATGGGGTCGACGCCCGATCCCGCTTTCTGAATGTCAATCGGCTGAAGGTGGAGGGCAAGCCATGGCTGTTCACCGTTGGCGGTGAGTACCACGATCGAATGGTCACTACCCGCGACGGCTGGAGGATCGCAGTGAGGACCGAGTACACACTGTGGTGGGACAACCCAATGCCCGGGCTTCCCGAAGTCCCGTATCCAGTCCCCGAACTGCCTGACCGGTAGTGCGGGCATCGGAAGCTGGCGGCAGACCGCAGTACCCGACATCGCTTCAATCAGACAGGGAACCTCGGCGTGACCGACTGGGTACGTGGTCAGTGTTGGAGTTGCATATACCAGGGATAGGACACCGGTAGGCGCGAAACTCTGCTCAAATTCTTCGCCAAGTCGAGGGGCAACGTGAGGTCGAATCCGGCCAGGTTCTGTTGCAGTTGCTCGATCGTCCGGGGGCCGATGATGATCGACGTCACGCCCTGCCGGCCGGTCAACCAGGCAAGGCTGACTGCCGTCGGAGTAGCAGTGAGTTCGGTGGCGACGTTGGCCACCTCCTCCACGATCTTGAAATTGTGATCCGTAAGCGTGAGCCTCCTCATGCCCTCCGCCTCCATGTCGGAACCCCTACTCAGGCGGCCGTCCACGGGCAGCTCACCTCCCTGGGCGTACTTTCCTGTGAGCATCCCGCCGCCGAGCGGACTCCACACGATGACTCCCATGCCATGGCGGATGGCGGTGGGAAGTATGTCGGTCTCGATGTCTCGCCAGATGAGCGAATATTGCGGCTGCAGACTGACGAGCGGCGCTCCCCCGCGGCGGTCGGCAGCCCACTGGGCCTCGACGAGTTGACTGGCAAAGAAATTCGAGCACCCGATGTAACGGACCTTTCCCGAGCGCACGAAACCGTCGAGGGTGGCCATACTCTCTTCGATCGGAGTGTCGTGGTCCCAGTTGTGGAGCTGGTACAGGTCGAGATAGTCCGTGCCGAGTCGGCGCAGGCTGGCATCGAGGGCACGGGTCAGATGGACACGAGAGGAACCCCGGTCGTTGGGACCTCCACCCATGACGTTGTATCCCTTGGTGGCGAGCACGACATCGTCGCGCTTGTTCGCGATGGCTCGACCCACGATCTTCTCTGACGCGCCGGCGTTGTACACATCGGCGGTATCAATGAAGTTGTGGCCGGCGTCGATGAATGCGTCGACGATCCGGGCGGACTGAGCCTTGTCGGTGCCCCACTCCGTGTTGCCGAAGGTCATCGTGCCCAGGCACCCTCGCGACACCCTCAGGCCTGATGTTCCTAGTGTGACAAATTCCATGCCGGCACACTAACGTTGATCCGGAGGCGGGCCGCTCTTCGTCACTCAGCTCGGCGGAGCGACGAAGCCATTGGCGCGGGCCACGGCGCCGAACCACGACGCGCTGGGCTTGGGATGGCGTGTGAATGTCTGCGGATCCACGCTGTGGAGTCCAAACTTCGGTTCGAAGCCGTTGGACCATTCGAAATTGTCGAGCAGGCTCCATACGAAATAGCCACGTATGTCCACTCCGTCATCGAGGGCACGCCGTACGCCGCGCAACACCTCGGCAAGGAAGGTGATGCGCTCGACATCATCGTCGGTGGCGATCCCGCTCTCCGTCAGGAGCACGGGCAGGCCGGTCATCGCTGCCGCCCGACGGGCGCAGTGTTCGACTCCCTGTGGCCAGTACTCGTATCCCATCTGAGTGGTCGGCACGCCGGGTTCGTTGGGAGCCTGACCTTCCGGACCGAAGTGCACCCGCGAATAGCACTGGACCCCGATGAAGTCGTCACCCTCGGTGGCCCGCATGAACCGGTCCTCGAGGATCTCGCGGGCCGCGTCGAGGATGCCCTCACCCCCCGGATCCGCCACCATCTCGTCCATGGACAAGGTGAGGCCGACGGGAAAGTCGCCGGGTCCCGAGCGAAGGGCGTCGACAGCCAGACGGTGCGATCGCACGATGACTTCGTTGACCGCCAGGTGGCGGGCGAAGTCGTCCTTCACCCCGGGTGGGGATGACCCGAGGGCATAGCCCATCACGCCGATGAGGTTGAGCTCGTTGATCGTGCACGCCCAGCCGATGAGATCACCGAGGTGGGCGACGGACCGTGTGACGAAGCGGGCGAACACGTCGGGCGCGTCTTCGGCCTCCCACCCCCCGCGTGCTGTGAGCCAGCGAGGGGTTGTGAAGTGGTGGAAGGTCACCACGGGGGCGATGTCCCGCTCGCGGCACGCCGCGCAGATGCGGCGATAGTAGTCGAGCGCGGCGAGGGAGAACTCGCCCTCAGCAGGCTCGATACGACTCCATTCGAGCGAGAAACGGTAGGCCCCCAGCCCCATGTCGGCCACGAGCTCGACGTCCTCGGGCCAGCGGTGCAGGGAGTTACAAGCGTCACCGCTCGACTCGGCACAGCCGGAGTCCGGGTTGTGCTCCCAGGCCCACCAGTCGTTGTTGACGTTGCCGCCCTCGATCTGATGGGCAGCGGTCGCCGTGCCCCACAGAAAGCCGTCGGGGAAGTCGAAACCCACTCCGGCTGTGCCGTCTCGGTCCACGATCGATCACTGTACCTCGTGGGGGGCAGCGGAAGGACCTGCGGAGGGACGTTGTCGCCGTTCTCTCTACAGCCGACCCTGCAGTTGTTGGCCCTCGTCGGCCAGGAAGGCGATTGCCTCGTCCATGCCGACGAGGTGGCCTTGATCGATCAGACTCTGATACGCCTCCGATCCCTCGGCAGCCTTCCGCACCATGGTGGCGCGGTTGAAGCGGATCCGGTCCACGACCTTGTCGATGAAGCCGGTGCGATCGACCAGTCCGTACGCATCGAGCAACATGCGCAACCTGTGTATTCGGTTCGGTTCACGGGTCCAGCCGAGGAGTCTGGTCACCAGCGGCCCATGGAGGGGGACCCACTGCCACGCAACGAAGGCCAAGTCGGACAGGGCGCTTCCGGGCCCGGCCAAATCCCAGTCGATGATCCCACCGAGGCGTCCGTCTCGCACGACGACGTTGTACGGTGCGAGATCGTGGTGGCAGACAAGGTCTGACGGTGCGAGTACAGCGGGACCCGACTGCCAGGGCACAGGTCCCACCGGCCGGAAGTCGACCACCGCTCGGTGATAGCGGGCCAACGCTTCCGCGACCTGGATGAGAAGGTCTTCCTGGCGGATCAATGGAGGCCAGGGGAGTGTCCACCCGACGGTGACTCCGGGGATGAACGACACGACCTCTCTGCCGTGATCGTCGAATCCGAAGGGCTCCGGCGCCAGATCGAAGCCACGGTCCCGCACATGACGGAGTAATGCGTGGATGGTCGGAGTCCATGGCCCGGCTGATCGCCGCACGGTGTCGCCGACACGCACCACGGCGTTGAGGGTGCCGCCGGTCAACGGGACCTCCGCATCGGTCATGGGAGGAAGTATCCCAGCATCGACGCCGAACGTGGAGCGTCTGGGCTCTCGAAGCAGCGGCTCAAGGACCCAATGCTTTCTACCGATACGCGAGATGAGGAGGAAGACGCCCTCCAAGTTAGGCACTTGGCCCCTCGTCGTGGCCTCGGCGACAACCCGATCAACCGGAGACAGGACGCAAACAGTGCAGCGCAAATCACTCATCGCATTGATCGTGACGACCGGACTGGGTGTGGCGGCCTGCTCGTCCCCAACCGGCTCGGCGTCCTCGCCGTCACCTGCCGCACCGTCAGCCAGCCCGTCAGCAGTGGTACTGGCCGCCGCGCATTCGAGCGCCGCCCAATCCTCCGCGGATATCCGTTTGGTCGCAACGGCGACCGTCGATGGGAAGAATGTGGGGATCCGTGGCAGTGGATCGGTCGACATGGTCCACAGTGCGATGCAGTTGGACATGACCCTGAGTGGCTTGCCGGCGCTGAGCGGGACCTCCATCTCGACCGTTCTCCTCGACGGGACCACCTACGTCTCGTACCCGGGGATATCGGCCGTCCTACCCGGCAAGAGCTGGATCTCCCAACCGACATCGTCCTCGACCACCTCGGGGGTCCAGGTGTCCAACGTGTCGGACATGTTGAAGGTCCTTGCGGCCAAGGGAGCCGTCGTCGAGAGAGTTGGATCGGACTCCATCGGGAACACTCCCGTGACCGCCTACGATGTGACGCTCAACTCGGCGCTGATTGCCAGTCAAGGCTCCGCGCTCGGTGTACCGGCCACCGACTCGGCGGCGGTGCAACAGATTCTGTCCAACGGCGGTGTCACCTTCCGGGTGGACGTCAATGCGGCCGACCAGATCCGACAGCTCATCATGCACCTGAGCATTCCGGCCAGTTCGACCTCGTCCGCCGGTCAAGAGGCGATCGTTGTCGACTTCACGAACTACGGAACACCGGTGTCGATCACCGCCCCTCCCGCCGATCAGGTGGCAACACTTCAGCAGTTCACAACCGCCTCCACGTAGCCCCAGGCGATCCTCGAGGCCCGCGGCGCCCCCTCGGACTCAGCCGCGCACCGGAAGTTCGAGCGCTTCCTTGCCGGTCAACCAGGGTCGGCCGGCCGCGGCGAGATCGGCCCATTTGTCGAGGTCGTCGCCCGTTTGACCCAACTGGCTCGGGGTAGGACCGAACTGTTCGGCGAGCGGTCGCAGCGCCTCGGCATCGAAGTGATAGCACTCGGCGGCATTGGATCCGAGAATTCGCTGGGTCTCGTCCACCGGAATGTCGGAGAAGGCGTTCTTGAGCCATTCCCTGGTGTGGGGCCAGGTTCCTTCGGGATGAGGGAAGTCATTGCCCCACATGAGATTGCCCACGCCGATCTCGTACCGGCGAGCCAGTTCCCGTCTCCTCGTGTTCGATGCGCCGATGAAGCAATTGCGGTCGAAGTACTCGCTCGGTCGCATGGACATGTGCTCGGTGAGCTGGTTGCCGAGCTTCTTTGCCGCATGTTCACGGTCGTAGGCGATATCAGACGTCCACAACAGATCCGGGGCCCAAAATGCACCGCACTCGGTCGTCACGAATGTGAGCGAAGGAAAGCGCTCAAAGGTTCCAGCCCACAGCAGGAACCACAAGGGTCGGGTCGACCACCAACGGACCTCTGCGATGTAGATGCCGACATGTTCGCCATAGGACGCCCGATCGGCCGCCCCCGAGTGGACGTGTACCGGCATCTCGAGGTCCGAGCATGCCGCCCAGACGGGGTCGTACTTGGGATCGTGGTAGGGCTCGTACGGTTGCCACATCGATGGGATGAGGATTCCCCCTCGAAGCCCCGATTCTCTCGCTCTGGTGATCTCGGCCACAGCAGCATCGACGTCGAAGATGGGCACGATGGCTACGCCGGCCCGCCGATGCGGGCTCTCGTCGCACAGCCCGGCCAACCACCGATTGTGGGCTCGGGCGCCCGCCATCAACAGATCGATGGGCACGTCGGCGGTGGCGCCGAGCCCTGCACCGAATGGTGCAGACGCCCCGCCCGTCACGGCGTCCGCGTCGGGGAAGATGACCTCGCCGACCACGCCGTCCGCATCGAGCTCTTGATCGCGCCGGCTTGCGTCCCAACCGCCGCGGAGACCCTCAGCGTTCTCGTGCTCCCACTCCTCGGCGAATTCAGCATTGCGGAGGCCCTGTTCAGCCAGTTCGGCCTCGATGTTGGCCCGTTGCACCAGGTACTCGTCGAAGGTGCCTCGATAGCTTGGATCCAGCCACTCGCGGTACTGCTCACTCGGCAGACCCGCATGGCAGTCAGCGGAGATGATGAGATAGTTGTCCATGGAAGCGGTGTTCCCTTTCGTGCTCGTGGTCACCCGGGGACCTCTCTGAGGTACGTGGGATTGGTGCGATCGAGCATGGACGCGGCCCGGGCCCGGATCTGCCCGTCGATCGAATCGCTCGGCGCCATGATCCAGAAGTCACCGGCACGGACGGCCCGGACCACCTGGTCGGCGACCTCGGCCGGTTCCGTGTAGTTGACCTCGATGCCCGCAGCCGTCATCTGGGCTTCGATGTCCTCGATGGTGGGGTAGGGGGATTCCCGCGGCCGCTCCTTGGCCAGTGCCGCCGGTCGTACTCTCCACGAGCTGAAGATCCCCGTGCGAAGCATGTTGGGCCCGGGGAACAGCACCGATGCCCCGATGGCCGATCCGGCATCCTGAAGCTGCGCGTAGAGGCACTCCGTCAGGGTCACGACCGCCGCTTTGGTCACTGCGTACTGCGGAGTACCTCTCAGAGGGGACACGCCACCGTTCCCCGATGATGTGTTGACGACGTGACCTGCGGTCCCCGAGGCATGCATCACGGGCACGAAGGCATTGATCCCGTGGATGATCCCATAGACGTTGACATCGAACGCCCAACGCCAGTCATTGAGCTCGTGCTGCCACAGTGCTCCCTCCGCCCCGGCCCCGATCCCGGCGTTGTTGCAGAGCAGGTGGACTGCGCCGTATCGCTCCAGAGTCTCGTCCCGGAGGTGTTCCACCGAGCCGTAGTCGGCCACGTCGCAGGCCACCCCGGTGACCTCGAGACCGTCGGCGCGGAGTGCCTTCACCGACGCGGACAGCGCATCCGGCTCCACATCGGCAAGAACGACCTTCATTCCTTCGCGAGCGAATCGCTCTCCCAAGGCCCGGCCGATGCCCCCGGCCCCGCCGGTGATCACGGCGACGCCGTCGGAGAGATCTTCGATCACTCTTCGCCGACCGGGGACAGGTCGTCGTACCGTTGGTGGACATAGGGACGGATCCATTCGCCGGGTACGGTGCCATGGATCTCGCCCTGTTGGATGCTGCTGCGTTCGGCGAGCGTGATATCGATCAGCTGCCGCACCGGCAGGTCTGCCACCGGGTCGAAGCGCGATTCGCCCAGGGTGACCGTGCCCGTGACGGCTTCGAGCTTCCGGGTCTGTTCGGTGCGATGGCAATAGACCAGTGCGGGATCGGTGTCGAATCCCTTGCCATCCGGTGCCGGAAGGAACTTGAAGTAGAAGTCGGTCCGGGTCTCGGAGTCGGGCAGCTCGAGGTCGCCACTCACCTGCCCGTTCACGTTGACGATCTCGACGCCCATGCGGTTGAACGTGCCGACGACCCGATCACCGTCGCGAGTGAGGTCCACGGCACCGAGTTTCTTCGGCTCGCCGAATGTCTCCCGGCCACCGATCACCGACTGTTCGGTGGTCATCGGCATGAGTAGGGCGTAGAAGCCGTCAGTCCCTTCGTGACGGGCTCGGACCGAAAAGCTCCCGGCCCCGAACGTCGGGTACCCGGCAATGTCCACCGTGGCCACGGTCACCTTGACCAGCGGTTCGGTTCCCGGTTCGATCGGTGGCGGCAGGACTGCCGCGATGACCTCGGGGTCCGTGAGGTAGGTAGCCACGAGTGTGGTGGCCCAGACGTCGACCGAGGTGGCCTCGACCTCGCGGTTGCGGAGTTGCTCCTCGGATCGTGCTCCGTAGCGTACGTGTGTCATGGATGCCCTCCTTGGTGATCGTTCAGTTGACGCCTGTCGTCAGTCCGTGAGCCCCGCGAAGGCCGGGCAACGTCCGGCTCCATTGGGAATCTCCTCGGCTCCGAGTGGCCGGTTGATCTCCTCATGGGTCGGACCGACTCTGGCCGCTTCCACACTCAGAGCGTCGAGGTCGAAGCCGAAGAGTCGGGCGGCATTGCCTCCCAGCATCTGCTGGACCTCGACGGGATCGATTCCGGCGAAGGAGAGCCGAAGGGCCTCGTGGCTGAACGGGTAACTCGACTCCTTGTGCGGGTAGTCACTTCCCCACATGATCTTGTCCACGCCGACGGCGTGGCGCATAGCTGCCTCGGCCGGCCGCATGAAGCTCGAGCCGACGTGGCACTGCCGCGCCCAGTACTCACTGGGCCGCAGCGAGAGCTTCGAAACGACAGACTCTCCCCACTCCAGCTCCTGTGAGCCTGTAGCCGATCCCATCCGGGAGTAGAAGAAGTCGAGTGTGCCGAGGGTCTCGGGGATCCACGCCGTGCCCTGCTCGGTGAATACGAACTGGAGGTTCGGATGGCGCTCGAGGACTCCGGCGAAGATGAGATGCCATAGCGATCGGTGGGCCCACCACGTCACTTCGAGCATGAACATGACCTTGTCGATGTCCTGGTCGCCCAGCGGCGGGACAGCACTGCCACTGTGGTGGTTGATCGGTAGCCCGGCCACCTCACAGGCACGCCACAGCGGGTCGTAGACCCGCGAGTACAGAGGCTCCAGACCGGATCCGGGCGGAGCACCGGGAAGCAGGATCCCCGCGGTCATGCCGACTTCGGCTGCCCACTCGACCTCCGCCACGGCCGCGGCTACGTCGTGGAGCATGATCTGGACGATGCCGAGGCGGCGTCCGGCCGCGGCGGAGCAGAAGTCTGCCAGCCATCGATTGTGCGCCCGCAGTCCGGCCCAGCGCAGTTCGAGGTCGCCGTCGCTCGCCCCCGGCATCTGCACCTTGAGGGAGGGCTCGGGGTAGAAGGGGGGAATGGTATTGGGAAAGACCACCTCGGCCACGATCCCGTCGGCTTCGAGCTCGGCTTGCCGACGATCATGATCCCAGTTCTGGTTGGCTTCCTCACCCATGAGGTCGTCGAAGGGCACCCGGTACTCGCGGGCCCACCCATCGAACGCGCGGTGGAGTCTGCTC
>Ga0307373_10014300_pt1 | contig 10950 bp, 16 predicted proteins | sample OX2MG_FD_202534 | JGI IMG/M metagenome (GOLD analysis project Ga0307373, IMG submission 202534) | Soil microbial communities from Risofladan, Vaasa, Finland - OX-2 | ecosystem: Environmental > Terrestrial > Soil > Coastal area > Acid sulfate soil | place: Finland: Risofladan, Vaasa | collected... | reverse complement strand
GCCATCGTGCAAGCGGTGCGGGAGATCCTGAAGGCTGAATAGGGACTAGAATTAAGCCGGCCCCGCGATCGTCCGGGCAGGGCTGTAGCCATGTCAATGAAGCCTTTACCTGCCCTTGCGCGGTTCCGCGCGCGATCTGCATCATGTGGGCACTTCAGAATCAAGCCTTTTCCGCCGGGCCATGCACGCCACGTAACCGACTGCCGTGGGCACCAATGCGAAGGCGTAGTACCGTGCTTCGAGGTTCGGGTACAGCACGATCTGGCAGGCAATTGCGACGGCCAGAAGAATCAATAGGTCCCTCAACTTTGGCTCGAGTGACGCCGCGCCCGCCACCAGGCATAAGGCAATAAAAAAGACGAAGAGTATCAAACCACTGCCGGACAGTAATTGGGCAAAGGTGGCTCGCGCGGCGGCCCAATAATCCCAACGGGTCACGACAGGTGTGATTTCGCCGGGATTGGACACCGGCGACTTAATGCTATTGACGAAGAGGATTTTCCAACCGTAATTTCCGCTCCATCGGCCAATGGCAAAGACGCACGCCGCAACTGTTCCCGCCAAAACGAGCGCTTCATGCTTCTTGATGGCGATGCGGGGCGGCGCCCAAACCCCCACGTACGCTAAGACCAGCAAGCAAAAGATGGCGCTATCCGGCCGGACGAGCGGCGCCGCGCAGAGCAGCAGAAGCCCGGGGAATTTTTTCCCCTTCTCAAACAAAAGGTACAAGGAGGCAGCCAGCACCAGGGCGTTGAGAGCGTCGGGCTCGCTGAACGTCTCCAGGCGATACAAGGGAGCCGTGAGGAAGAGGCAAGCTGAGATGATGGCGCTTTGCGGGTCAGAGAGGTAGATTCGCATCCATTGAAAACATAAAATCCCCAACCCAAATACCGCGAGCACCGACAATATCCGCATGGACTGGTCCAAGCGCAGGCCGAACCAGTGGCCGAGCCAAACCACATCCAGGTATAAAGGCTTGATGCTGTAGAAGGGAAGCTGCTCGGCCAGATGCCATGGATTCGCAGTGATATCCTCGCGGAAAGGGCCCGACGTCAACTCTTCATAGGCGGCCGGTGATGTTGTCCTGCGAATTTGCTGATAGACCCTGCGATGCATCTCAACAGGATTCGTGGTTTGCCAGGAGGTGATCACGGCCATATAGCCAATCATGTCCCAATTGCGCACGGCATGCGCATAGGTCCAGCCCGCCATCGCGAGCAGGAAGCAGACGTACGCTCCTATGGCCAAGGGGCGTTTCCGCCCGCGATCCCGTGGTGTCGCGCCCAGCACATCTTTTGCGCTGGGCGGCGGCAAATCGGCTTGATCGCGATTGTAGGGAAGAAATTTCATTCGCGCGCCTCCTCAACCCGCATTATACCCAGCCTTCAACCCCGGTTGTCACACAGACTCCGCGGGAGAGGCCTGTGCGTTGTTGCGCGCGTCGGCGCCAGTTGATGCGGATAAGATCGTCTTGAATTGAAGGGGCAGGGACTAACGATAGGTGAGCTTACGAGGAATTGACGGTAACGATTCCCTGCCCCCCTCCCTATTGTTGTTAAACAATGCAACAGTCGGTATACATCCGTCAACGGACAAAAGTTCTAGAACTTCCGTGCGCTGTGAAAGGGAAGATTAGCGGCGGGTTTTCTTCCTTGCGGCGCGCGGGCGGGACGCGGAAGCCTTGGAGTCCGCATCGACGCGCTTGCAGAGTTCCTGGTTATAGCGGTCCACCGCCTCGAGCAGGGGAGCGCCGCCGGCCTCCCGGGCGGCATGAATGATGGCTCCCATATCTTTGGGCAGGCAGCGGCCGCGATAGCCGCGCTCGGCGGTCACAATGGTGTGCGACCTGCCCACGCGCTCATCGGCCAGCCAGAGTTCGCGCAACTCGTCGTAATCCACGCCAAAGCCCTGCGCCAAATCGTAGAACTGGTTGACGAAGGCCACCTTGGTGGCCAGGAAGGCGTTTTCCATGTATTTGCAAAGCTCGGCGGTCTTGGCGCTGGTGATCACGTAGCGGGGCAGAGGCCCCAGAAATTTCTGGTAGGCCCGGATCACCAAATCGCAGGCGGCCCGCTCTCCTCCCACGATGATGAAGCCGTGGCTTTCGATGCCTTTCAAGGGATGCCACATCGTCTCCCCAACATATTCAGGGCTGAAGCAGATCGTCTTGCGGGTCCGGGCGGCCAGACGGTCCACCGTTCCGGGAGGCACCGTGGACTTGACGCACATCACGGGTGACACCCAGGCGGCGACTTCCTCCACCGCAGACACATCGCAGCTTCCGTCGTCGCGCGCGGGCGTGGGAACGGCGACAAAGACCAAATCACATTTCTGGATGGCGGCCCGGCGCCTGGGGGTGTTCATCCCCTTTAAGAACTTGTCATAAATAACCAGGTCGCGGTTTCCCGAATCGTAGCGAAAGACTTTTGCTAAAGCCTTGCCGACAACTCCATAACCCACAATCCCCAACTTCATTGCCATGCGCCTTGCCTTTTGTCAGGACATTCGCCAGCCTGGATCTTCACTCCTTGCATCCCGTGGCTGCTCAGACGATTCCATCACGAGGCTGGCGGCAACGATTGTACCCGCTCGGCCTCTTTTTGGAAAATCCTTTTTGCTTTTGAAGGAGTTTGTTTAGCGGAAAAAAAACGGGCGGCAACCTGTGTGGCTGCCGCCCGCCGTTATGCCATTTCAATTGCCTGCGTGGTTACGGGCAGGAATACCCGGTTGGAGGAACATAAGGACTTGGAGTATTGTCGCCCTCCTCCACGTTCTCCTCCGCGTTCATTTGGTTCAACGCGCAGCCTACGCCATTCGCGTTGTTCGCCGCGTTGTTCGCCGCCGCCGTCGCATTGTTGGCCGCCGTCGTGGCATTGTTCGCAGCCTCCGTCGCCGCCAGCGATGCCGTCTTGGCGTCGTTCGAGCGCGAGATCCCGATCCCCGCCAGAACCGCCGCCGTGCCGCCCGCTCCTACTGCCATCCAGCCCAGCGCCGTCGAGGTCGTGATGTGCGCGTTCGAGGAAGGCGGATTCGGCATGGGAGCCCGCGCCGTGTTCACCGGCACCGTCACCGTCTTGCCTTGTCCCACTTCCTGCGTCCGGCCTTGGCCTTCCACCTGCAAGGTCCCTTGCTTCGCCGTGATCTGCACCGCGCCGTTCAGCATCGCCACTTCACCCAGCGTCTTGTACCCGCTCGCCGGAGCCACCGTCACGTCCCCCGCTTTCACCTGCAAGCCCATGCTCTGGCCCGGATGATACAGCGATACGTTCCCATGCCCCAGCAGCACCGTCACGTTGTCCGCGGTCCGCAAAAACGAGGCCGCCGTCTGCCGGCCAAAAACCATGCGGCTTCCTTTGTCCATGGCGACCACCGCAACGCCGTCGCGCACCTGCAGGCTGTCGCCGCTGAAAACCGTCGTGTTCGGCACCATCTCTTGTCCGCTCAAGGTGGCATTCCTGCTCCCCGCCACCGAACCGATCGCCGCCGAACCTGCCATCATCGGCACCAATCCGATCCCTACCATCGCTACCACTGTCAGCACAAGCCGTGTTACGTGTTGTCGCACCGATATACCCCCTTTACGTTTTGACGCATGGGCCTTTTTTCTTACACTTAGACCCTGCGCCCCTGCTAAAACTACAAGCAATGTATAATCGTTCGCGCCAAGTGTCAAGGTTTTCTTAGAGATTTCTTAGAAATTTAACTGTGACAGCCCTCATGCCGCGTAGGGTTCAATCTGGATCATCGACGGCGTTTCGTCGAGGGCGTGCCCCTGGAGCGTGTCATTTCTTACCCCTGGCCCGCCAAAAGACGCCCCAGCAGGGCGTCCCGACCCCGGCCGGATGAGCGATCTCTGTAGGGGCGGTGTCCTCACCGTCCGCCTTCTGTAGCGGCGATCTACGATCGGCGGAATTGCGGCGATTTTTGTAGCGGAGGTCGGCGGCAAGCACTGCTTGCCTGACCGCCGGTTTTTCGTACGGGCAATTCATGAATTGCCCCCGTCGTCATGCCCGTCGAAATCCCGCCCCCGGGGCGATTCGTGCATCGCCCCTACGATTTTGCGGAGATGTAGGGGAGGGCTCTGCCCTCCCGCCGAGCAAGAACAGGAACAAGACGGGAGCCCGGAGGGTTCCCCTACCCACCGCCAACCCTGATCGCACCCATCGCAAAAACCGCGATGGATGCGCCACCCGTGGTGCTTCATAGGTCCTGTCCTGCAAGGGCCGACGGCACAAAACCGGTGCCGTGGCTATCTGCTTTGCCTTGGCGGGGTTCAGAACTGGCGCGCCGGCGGCGGTTGGAGGCGGTTAGCGGCTCGATTCAGACGCCGTCACTTGTTGGCCGGTGCTGCGGTCGGTGAGCGTGAGGGAATAGAGGCGGCCGCGGTCAAAGCTGCACTCCAGGCTGTGGCGGGCGCCAATCCAGGTCAAATGGAGGCCGCCGGCATAATCGGTGCTGCTGGTGTCGGGCGCGCCGAGTGCCTGCTCGACCTCCTGCATGGATGGCGTACTCCGCAGGATTTGCGCTTTGCCATTGGCGCTGGGCGCCTGAGCACGTGAATCCTCAACCACCATGGACTTGAACAACTCCTCGATGCGGCTCTCGCGCGCCTCGAGCTCAGCGGCCGCGTTGGCCTTCTCCGTCCGGGGCAGGTAGAATTTAAAAAAGGCAAAGAGCCCCGCAATGATGACCAGTTGGATCACAATCACCCGTATGGGGATGCGGCCCGAATCGGAAGGTGCCACTGCGCCATGCCTCCTCATCGTGGAATTTTAGCACGTAGCCAGGGCGGTGAAGTTTCCGCCGTGGGATTTTCTGCGCTGTCCTCAGCGCCCGCAACGATTCCAGCCGTCTCCGAGGGGAGAGGATAGGCGCGCGAGCGCCCAGGTGAAGGGTCATTGTAGCGCAGGGCTCGCCACGGGCGGCCTCGTGCCGCCCAAGCCCTGCGGCCGTTCCAGTTCTTTCGGTTCACGCGATCGCACCTATCGCAAAACACGCGATCGATGCGGCGGCCACGCAACCCGTGCTTCTTATTTGACAACTTACCCTTTAGGGTATACCCTGTTGGTAGATGGGCTGGCGGGTTGACTTCTATGTGGAGGATGATGACACGGCTCCAGTGGAGGGGTTCTTGGATAGCCTGCCGGACCGTGTCAGGGCTAAAGCGTTAGCGATCATAAAGCTCCTGGAGAAGGAAGGCCCGCATCTGCCCTTTCCATATTCGTCACAGGTACAAGGGCCAATTCGGGAGCTGCGGACGCAGTATGGGAAAGAGCATGTGCGCATATTATATTTCGGCGATCCTGAGCGGGTCTTTGTCTTGCTCCACGGCATCATCAAGAGGTCAAAGAAGCTCGATCCCCTGGAGGTAAGAAGGGCGCAGGGAAGAATGGAAGCGCATTTAGCCCGCCCCAGGAGGAATAGAAAATGAGTACGCGATGGAATCGATACTATAACAAGCAAATGACCAGCGAGCGTATGAGGAAGCTGGTCGAGTCGGAACTCGAAAATCTGGGCTTGGGGCTTCAGATTGCCAGGATTCGCAAAGCCGAAATGCTGTCCCAAACGCAGTTGGCCGCTAAAGCCGAAATGAGCGCGCCAAAAATCTCAGTGATCGAGAACAAACCCAAGGATGTGAAGGTTGGAACGCTGATTCGCATTGCCCATGCACTGGATCGAGAGTTCGAAATTCGCTTTCTTCCCAAGAAGCGGCAAAACGTTCGGCTGCCGGCTAAGGCTGGTTCAGCGCGCAGGTCTTAACCCGACCCTCGGCTGTTGCCATACGCCCCACCACCCGATTGTCCTTAACGAAAGAACGCGCCGTGCGGACACCGCCTGCGCAGCCGCGCTCGTCGCAATGGTAACCACGGTTAATTGGTATTTTGAATTAACCGTGGTTTCGTGATTAGGAGAAAAGCCCACGGCAGGAAAGACCCCAACCGTGGCCGCCAACTCCAAGCCTGCAACCCCAACAAGCGCAGTGGAGTAGCGCAGACTCCGCGCATTTGGAAGTCTGCGGCCTTTCTTCAGGAATTCCCGAAAAATTCGCAGAGTTTCCGAAGGCTGGACACTCTGATGCGCTACCCGCTCTTGCGGGGCGTCCGTTTGTTCTTTTGGCGCTCTCATGTTGATCGTTCCGCGTATTGCCGCTTCGTCTCGGCATCGATCTGGTCGCTCGGCAACAGCCGATAGTGCCGCTCCTCGACGATCAGCGCATTGCCCCCCTCGACCGTCAGCTCGAACAAGGCGATGACGTTGTCTTCCATGAATTGTGCTGACACTGGACGGCAGATCAGATCTGGAAATTTGATCTTGCAACATGCGACGTCCTGCATGGTCTGCACCGGGGAGAGTTTGTCGGAGCCGCCCTTTGCTTGCACAGGAATGACGTAGTGAGCGCCGTTCCGGTTGAGGCCTACATAGATTTCGTCGATCTCAATTTGTCCCATTCCTTTTACCTGTGTGCGGAGATGGTTCTGCAAGGAATAGGTCGTAAGTCCGAGGAAAATATCGATCAACCGGTTATAGCGTACCTTCGCAAGGAGTGCCTGCTCGTCGCCGAGGGCATAGGCCCCGATGATCTCCGGCGTTGCATCGGGAATCTTCGTAGCGGCAATGTCTTTGCGAGGCTTGAACGTCGTTCCGCCGACTTCCACAAGGCGAAAACGATACTGGCTCCGTCCTGCCCCTTCGACGATCCACCCCTTCCCTTTTGGGGCGGTTTTCACTACTTCGGGCGGTAAATCGCGCCTGAACTTGAAGGCGTAGATCACGTCGCCTAGATTGTCCGGGCGTTCGACGCCGAGGACTTCCGCCGCCTCGACCAGCTCGTCGCGGTGGAACTGGAAGTCCTCCACGCCTTTCTTCCAATACTTTTCGAATATATGGACGATGATCGGTACGTATTGCGCCGCTTTGTCGCTCTTCTTCGCCATTCCCCGCCCTTCAGGCTATTGCGGCCAGCTTCTCGACATCTCGTCGATCTACCGCCCGAAGCCTTTTCCCAACAACATCGCCGGACACGCCGTAGTATCCCGCCGCATCGCTCATGTTCATCCGCAACAAGTCCTCCGAACCCAGTTCGAGAATCTTACGCGGACGCTTCGGCGCAACGTTCATCGCACACAGGAGCGCTGCCGCGACCGCGCGGGCGAGCAGCGGCGGCACCGAATTTCCGATCTGCCGAAAACCGTGCCACTTCGTCGCATGCAGCCGGAACCAGTCTGGATAAGAGTGCAGGCGCGCCGCCTCGCGTACAGTGATGCACCGAGGCGCATAGGGATGGATCGGCCGCGGCGATGTGAACGCGCCCTTGTCGCTGCCCGTACCCGCGCGAAGTGTGTTGCATAGGCCGTTGGGATCGAGCTTGAGAAACCGGCTTACCTCTTCGACCTTGCCCAGCTCCGTCGCCTTGAATCGTTTTTGCGACAAAGGCGTGTGTTTCGTGCGCATGCTGGAGGTAAGGCGCTTCGGGTCCCATTGCCTCGGATAGGAGAAGTCGTGGGCATCCGCGGCCAAGCCGCGCAAAAATTGCGCATAGGTCGACGCCTTCCCGAACCGGGCTTTTTCGATCGCATCGGTTTCCATCAGCTCGGGATAGTCGTCTGCGTCCGGCAGATCCGCGAGAGCCTGCCATACCGTCGTGCGCACCGTCGCATCATCGGCGGGATACTCGGGCAGCCGAAGGCCTTTTTTCGCGCCGACCAGGATTAGCCGCCGCCTGTCCTGCGGTACGCCGAAATTGGCGGCGTTCAACACGCGATAAGGCAGGAGAACCTCATAACCGCTTTCATGAAAGGTATCGATCAATTCAACGAGCAACTGCCTGTGTTGCCCAATCGTCAATCCTTTTACATTTTCGAAAACGAAATAACGCGCATCGAGCTCGACGGCAATCCGGACGAATTCCAACAGAAGGCGATTGCGCGGATCGTCGAGCGCCCTCTTCCCGATCAGCGAAAATCCTTGGCAAGGCGCACCGCCGAACACGACGTCGATCGGCGTTCCGTTCAGCTTCGCCGCCTTGCGGATATCCGCCCCGCCGATTTTCGAAGCATCGGCGCACAGGGTTGCACAATTGGGAAAGTTGAATTCATGCACGGCGCTGTGGATCGGGTCGATCTCGACCGCAGCCGCCACATCGAAACCGGCTTGCTCGAAGCCGAGCGAAAGCCCACCCGCCCCGGCAAACAAGTCTACCCCGATCGGGCGTCGTACACTTTTTCTGCTTTCAGGTCGAGAGGAATTCATCGAGCCGCCCCGCCAATTTCTCGGGTTTCTTGAGTTCGCATTGCCATACTGTCAACACCGTCCAGCCCATTTGCTTCAACTCTCGCCGGATACGGCGGTCTCTCGCCATATTGGCACAGAATTTCGATTCCCAAAAGGCCACCTGTGTCTTGGGGGTCGTAGCGTACCGACACTTCGGATGTCGATGCCAGAAGCATCCATGCACGAATATGACTTTGTACCGCGAAGGAAAAACCAGGTCGGGACGCCCCGGCATGCTCGCGACGTGAAGCCGGAAGCGGTACCCGAGGCCATGCGCGAGTTTTCGCACGGCCATTTCCGGCTTTGTGTCCTTGGAATGGACCGCCGCCATGATGAGCGAGCGCTTTGCGTGATCGACATGATCGACCACCCACTACAACCTCCCGATCGCATAGAGACGCTTGCCTACAGGGGGCGGACTGACTTGCTGCAGCGTCATGCCCCTGTTGTTCACGTCGAAGCGGGCGCGGCCGCGCGCGATCTCGACGGCTTCCTGCGCATGGTCGAGCATGTGGCGGAGATAGAGGCCCGCGTCACGGCGCGACGTACTGCACCTCGGCTTCAGCCAGCGCCTGCTGTCGGAAGGATCTGCTCAGAAATCCGAGGGTGTTCAGGTCGACTTTGCGCCCGAGAATTCCGCTCAATGCGGCTTCCATGGCAAAAAAATCCAGGCCGGGAGTATGCTCTGGCTCAAATTCCACCAGAACGTCCAGGTCGCTCGTGGGCGAGAAATCGGCGCGCAGGACCGAACCGAAAAGCGCCAGCCTGCGGATAGGGTACTTCCTGCAGAACGCGGAAATGGCTTCCCTCGGGAGGTCAAATCTGTTCTTAGCGGCCATCACAGCAATCTTAGCTTACCCCACTCCAAAAGGAAAACAAGTTCTCCTGGCGAATTACGAATTGCGAATTGGCGAATTGAAAATTATGAGTTCTGAGTGATGAGTTATGAAGGCCGAGGAGCCGATGAGCAGAGGCATTGGTCCGCGAAAAAAACGCAGCGCCATCAGACGGTGCCCCAAGCTAAAGATCTCGGACCGTCGAATTCACATCTCAGGGGCTTCTTGGTATTCGCGGATGCGGCCTTTCTGAACGATCCACAACTTTCCTTCCACCGCTTCTTGCGTGAGAGCTTTGGCGAGAGTTTCCGCAACATCCAGCAGGTCCTGATGTGAAGGCCTGGCCGGAAGGCGGAGGACTGCGATTCCCGCGTAATCGGCGGGGCGAAACAACAAGGGGTTGCCGAAGTCAAGGTCGAGCGTGACCAGGCATCGGCGCTCGCGGCGGCAAATTTCTATCAGCTTGCGGTCAGGAGCGGAAGAGAGGTTCTGTTCCGGGACGGTTGAAACGTCATGGCCCTGGCGTTTGAAAAGCTCCGACGTGCGCTGGCCGAGGTTCTCGTCCAGCTTGAGTTTCATCGCGGGGTTCCCGTAGGAATGTCAACGTAACGTTCGCGCGACATTTCGGCGCCATAGGCGATGCAGGCGAGAATATCGGTTTCTTCCAGCCCGGGATATTCCTGGAGAATTTCGCCGGGCGTCATCCCGCTGGCAAGAAGGTCAAGGATGAGCGAGACCCAGAGGCGATGCCCGCGAACGCACGGCTTCCCGAAACAGATGTTCGGGTTGATCGTGATCCTGGAAAGCAGCTCTTCACGCGTCATAGCTTGGTGGAAGGCGGGCTTCCTTGTTTCCTCCCCACCAATATAACACACCGGAAATGCCCAGAAAGCAAGAAGACACCAGGTTGGGAAAGGCGAATCAGGAATTGGGGAATGGCCAATTGCAAATTACGAATTATGAATTGCGAATGACGGTGAGTTATGAATTCTGAATTAAGGGCAACGGCGTGCGGGAGAGTGTTAGGCGAAGACGAGGCGGCCTTTGGGCTGGGGGATGGGCCGGCCATGTTCCTGGGCTGTTTCGATCCACTCTTGAATTACCACTTCCACGCTGGAGAGCGCTTCTTGGTAGGTCTTGCCGTCGGCCGCGCAGCCGGGCAGTTCAGGGACTTCTGCGATGAAAGCCTGATCTTCCTCGCTCCAGTAAATGATTACTTCATACTTGGGCTTAGGCATTGGCCGCGTCTCCCATTCGGTACTTTAGTATAACATGCCGGACTTGCTTGACCTGATAAGGCTTCGCCTTGCTGCCTATGGGCTGAAGGTTGAGAATCTCCGTCACGCCGTCTCGAGAAAAGATATGATGACTCCCTCGAATCCGTTCATCGAACCCCAGGTCCCGCATTACCCGCCGCAAGTCGTCAAAGGATATATTGGCGTCGGAGGTTCCGCGCAGTATCTTCTCGAGAGTCTTTTTCGCCGCCAAACGTGTTACCTCCCTTGGGTGACGAATCCATTCCGCCTTTTGTGATGTGAGCGGCCACCAATCACCGCGAAATCGAGATAACGGTATATACCTCGGACGGTCCGAATGCAATGAACAAACAGGAATTGTTGATTGAGTGATTTATGATTGAGCGATTGCCATGTTCAAGGAAGTCAATACCAATCGCCAATTTACAATTCATAATTCGTAATTTGTCATTCGCCAATCGCAAATCGCTCAATCGCCAATGCTTCACCACGCGACGCCGTGGTAGCGGGTGCGCGGGCCGGGAGTGAAATTCGCCAGGCCCACCAGGTCGATCAAGACTTTGCCTTTGGGGAGCGTGGCGGCTGCG
>Ga0307373_10014299_pt1 | contig 10950 bp, 9 predicted proteins | sample OX2MG_FD_202534 | JGI IMG/M metagenome (GOLD analysis project Ga0307373, IMG submission 202534) | Soil microbial communities from Risofladan, Vaasa, Finland - OX-2 | ecosystem: Environmental > Terrestrial > Soil > Coastal area > Acid sulfate soil | place: Finland: Risofladan, Vaasa | collected... | reverse complement strand
TCCATCTCCCCAACATGCAAATGTAGCCAGACACTCGCGTCCCCCAATAACTTGCCAACTGCTTCACCGAGAAATACTTACCACCCAATCCCTCCCCTCCCCAGCGGGGAAGATCCGTCCGAAGCCGCCATCTGGCAGTTCGGCAAGGTTCGCACCCCCACGCACGTGGTGGGGGGTGGAAGCGATGTCCGCGTCTATGTTGGAGAGGATTACTTGCTGGAGCGCGCCTTACATGCCCGGGGCATCCCCGGCGCTTTGCTCATCTTTCCGGGCGAAGGACACGGGATCGGCAACAATCCCTGGCACGGCAAGATTAAAGTGCGTGAAGAGCTGAAGTGGCTGGATCATTACTGCAAACCCTGAGTGCGGCGGCCTCAAAGAAGCGTGAGGGATGGGTTGCGCCAACCCCGCCCGGTGAATCGGCTGAACTTGCAGGATGGCCTGGGAAACGGCCCAGCGCCCTTATTTTTGCGTGGCCCGGTAGGAAAATCCCTGCGCCACGGCCGACTGTTCATACAGCCCCACAGGCACCAAGGCCATTTCCTCCGGCAGATTTGCGGAGGCGCCGACCAACGCGCCTTGTTCGTCCTTCAGGAACATGAGCTTTATTCCGCCTTCCTGGCAATCGATGGTGACTACGTCGCCGAGTGAAATCTGGCCGGTGGCAACCAAGTTGGAAAGCGGGAAAACGAGGTGCCGCTCAATCGCCCGCTTCAAGTGCCGGGCGCCGGACTTCGTATCCGTCCCTTCTTTCAGCAGGAACTCACGTGCTCCGTCCGTACACCGGAAAACGAACTGATGTTCGGCGTTGCCTCCGATGATGCGCTCCTGAACTCGGGCCAGTTCGATGTCCAGAATTTGATCAAGATGCGGCTTTTGCAGAGTCCGGAAAACGATGACCCGGTCGATCCGGTTCATAAACTCCGGAGAGAACTTCCGGCGCGCAGCTTCACGGGCGGCACGATAGATTTTCATATCCAGGCTGTCCTCATCGTCGCCGGTCGCGGGCGTGAAGCCCAAGCCACCGGAGATGAGGCTCATCATTTCCTGGGAGCCGAGATTCGAAGTCATGAAAATCAGGGCGCGGGAGAAATCAACGTGGCGGTTGTCCCCCAAGGTCAGCGTGCCCTTGTCGAGAATACCGAGGAGCAACTGCCACAAGGCATCGCTGGCCTTTTCGATTTCGTCAAAAAGCACCAGGGAAAGTTTGATCTTTTCCGTATAGTGCTCTTCCAGGGCCTCCTGCGTGATCAGCGGCTGGGTCTCGCGGTGGCCCAAATATCCCGGCGGCGAGCCGATGATCTTGGCGATTTCATGGCTATGCTGAAACTCCGCGCAGTCAATCTTCAACACCGCTTTCGCCGAACCGAACAGAACCTCAGCGGCAGCTTCCACCAGCCGCGTTTTACCCGATCCGGTGGGTCCAAGCAGCAGCAAGTTGACGATGGGACGGCCGGGCGCGCCGAGTCCCGCCTGATAGACCTGATAAACCCGCGCCAACTGCCGGACCGCGCGGTCCTGCCCCACCACTCGGTGGCGGAGTGCAGACTCGAAGTCTCGAACTTCCGGACTCCGCAACGTCGGATCGAGAATGGTTTGTACCTGGCCCATTTGCGCCTCCTCCGATCAACCTATGCCCGAAAAGAGAGGTACCTCCCCTTTCTGGCCAAGTTCAGTTTCACGTCCAAAGTTCCCCTCAGAAGTCTCAATTCCGTCATCAACCGGCCTTTCAATTCGCGGTCATTCGTCATTTCCAGCGCCGGCAATTGGAGATCAGCAATACCCAAATGAACATTCCGGACGTCAGCAAGAAGTTCCCGCAAGTATTCCGCGTAGGCTCCGACCGGCTTGATAGCTTCCTGGGATGCTTTCTCCTTAATGTCGCGCCAATCGATCTGGACCCAAGGGTGTTTGCCAGTCACTCCCCGGATCAAGTCATCGGTGATGACTGGACGGCGTCCCAGCGATGCCAGATGAATCTGCCGGACGCCGCCCTTTTCCCGGACACTGTGAACCAGGTAGTATCTGTTGCTGCGTTTTCGAATAAATGCCATCGCCGGCTGCCTGTCCAAGTGTTCCTTCGATCTCCAGCAAACCTCTTCGCCGGCCCACTCCGCACGGAAAAGGTGTAGTGGCATAATATCCACTACAATCAGGTTGGATGCAAATAAATAAATCAGGTTGCTGGGATAAGTAATTTCTATGCGCCTCCGGCTCTACCGTGGAGTACTCATTTGTCTCTGGTTTTGATGGTACGCTTGGCAGATGAGACGGTGGAGACAGGTAAGACAGGTGAGACTTTTTTTATTGAATGGGGAGTTGCCGGTCCTACAGGCTTCAAAGATGAAGAGGGCTGCCCGGTATTTGATTCGGATGGGTCATATGGCTGGTTATTACGTGTTTGGTTTCTTGGACCGTTATTTCGTTGCCGACGGCCTACCAGCGTACTATAATCCAACCTCTTCAGATAAGGCAGCGGCGGGGCGGTAGTGGTACGTTTTCACGGCTGTAGCGGCGGTCTCTGACCGCCGAATCTTATTTATCAGCACCTTCCGGCGGTCAGAGACCGCCGCTACAGCAAACTGAACCACTACCGGCGGGGCGGATGACGCTCAGAGTTTGGGCGCGGTCGATGGGGGGACGAGCTAAAATTACCAAGCCCCACAGGCCGTTTTCATGGCCCACGCTTCTTTGCGTCGCGCGGCGGCAAGTCCTTATCCACCCCTAACCCTTCAGCGCGGGAGTTCAGAAAATGCTGCAACACATCCGCTGGGCCGATCAGGAAATGGAGCAGTTGAATCCCCTGCTGTCACGGCAATTGGCGGTTGGGGAAAAGGTGATGGTGGCAAGAATCCTCTTGAAGAAAGGCTGCCTGGTTCCCCTTCACAAACACGAGAACGAGCAAGTCTCCTGCATATTGGAAGGCGCGCTGCGGTTTGTAATGGATGGAAAGGATATCGTTGTCCGTGCTGGCGAGGTCTTAACCATTCCACCCAACCTGCCTCATCTCGCCGAAGCACTCGAGGATAGCGTCGCGCTCGACATCTTTTATCCCCCCCGCATGGATTGGATCAACAAGACGGACGATTACCTGAGAAAGTAGGGCCTGCCTCTCTGATGAAGCGCTGGTAGTGTCGCAGTCTGCTGTAGCGGCGCTCTATGAGCGCCGGAAACCGTTGAGGATCCACGCTCGGCGCTCATAGAGCGCCGCTACAGCAAACAAACTGGGACACCACCGAAGCGCCTGCTGGCTCGCGTGTTATAATCCAATTGTTAAATCCTGGGGGATTCTGACCCAAGTTGCTGCTGGCGAGTCCGCCCTGAAGCCACCCAAGCACCCGGAGATCCGCAGATGGCGATGAACAATTATGAGAAGGTCTGGCACAATGGGAATATCATTTCATGGAATGAAGCCACCATCCACGTTGCATCCCACGTACTGAGTTACGGTTCCTGCATTTTTGAAGGCATTCGCTGCTATGAGACACCCAACGGGCCCGCCATCTTCCGGCTCGCGGAACACACCGACCGTTTGGTGAATTCCTGTAAGATTTACCGGATGGAACCGGCTTACACCCGGGACCAACTGGAAAAGGCAATGATTGAGGTCACCCGCGTGAACCACGCGGCCCATGCCTACATCCGTCCCCTCATTTTTCGCGGCTATGGCGAGTTGCGGGTGAATCCCGTGAAAAACCCCATTGAGGTCTACATCCTGGAATTAAAATGGGGCAAATATTTGGGTGACGACGCCTTCGTCCGGGGCATTGATGTCTGCATTTCCTCTTGGAACCGGATTTCCCCAAACACTTTGCCTGCCATGGCCAAGGCAGCCGCCAACTACATGAACTCGCAATTGGTTCACATGGAGGCGGCAGTCAACGGCTATTCCGAGGGAATCGCATTGGATGACAACGGAACGGTCAGTGAAGGCAGCGGAGAAAACATTTTTGTGGTCCGGGGTGAAAAGCTCTACACCCCGCCCCTCGCTTCATCGGTTCTGCCCGGCATTACGCGCGACTCCATCATCACCCTGGCCCTCGAGATGGGCATCCCGGTGATCGAGCAGCCCGTCCCGCGGGAGATGCTTTACATTGCGGACGAAGTGTTCTTTGTCGGAACCGCTGCCGAAGTCACTCCCATTCGCTCTGTGGACCGCATCCTGGTGGGCAAGGGTCAGCCCGGTCCCATCACTTTCCAGCTCCAGAAAAGATTTCTGGCGATTGCAGAGGGGAAAGCCGAGGATAAATACGGCTGGCTGACGTATTGCAGCCAACCCGTAACCGTGGCCCAATAGGCGCTGATCGCCGAACATGAGAAAAGAGTTGTCGATATTGCGGCCTCCGTGTTCGATGTAGGGGTGGGACTTGTGCCCGCCCGAAAGGGCGGCCAAAAGGGGCGACCCTGCCGGCTGGCGGCCCCGCAAGGGCACAGTTTTAACCATGCCTTTCCGGTCACGACTTTCCGGCCCCGGACTGCAATGGATTCGCCGGTCTTTCGAAAATGATAGAAGACCTCCTTCGCAAATCTTTTGAGATGAATGCCTCCGACCTTCACTTGAAGGTGGGGAATTTCCCGCACCTGCGCATTGACGGCGATCTCCACCCGCTCTCTGAATTTCCCAGCATTACCCCGGAAATGATGCTGGAAATGGCCTTCAGCATTATGACCGACCGCCAGAAGCAGAAGTTCAAGGAGAAGGCCGAACTCGACATGAGCTACGGCGTTTCGGGCCTCGGCCGTTTCCGCGTCAGCGTCTTCCAGCAGCGCGGGCAGGTGGGGATGGCCTTCAGAACCATTCAGCCTCTTCTCCAAACGCTGAGCGCGCTGCATCTCCCCGCCGTGATCGAAGGGCTGTGTGACGAGCGGCGAGGCATGGTGCTGGTGACGGGCGTAACCGGCAGCGGAAAATCCACCACCCTGGCGGCCATGATTGACCGCATCAACTCCAGCCGCGCCGATCACATCATTACCATCGAAGACCCCATCGAGTTTCTTCATCGCGATAAAAAGGGTTTCGTGAACCAGCGTGAAATCGGCGTGGACACGCCCAGCTTCAGCGCCGCTCTTCGCTCCGCCCTGCGCCAGGATCCCGACGTCATCATGGTCGGGGAGATGCGCGATCCCGTAACCATGGAGACGGCGATGGAGGCCGCTGAAACCGGCCACATGGTGTTCTCCACCCTTCACACCCTGGATGCCACTGAAACCATCCAACGGATCATTTCCAGCTTCGCTCCCCGCCATCAGAAACAGCTCAGGCTGCAATTGGCCGCGACGCTCCGTGGCATCGTCTCCCAGCGTCTGGTGAAAAGGACGGATGGAGAAGGCCGCGTGCCGGCCGTGGAAGTGCTCATCGCCACGCAATACATCCGCGAATGCATCATCTCCCCGGATAAGACCCGCCTCATCCGCGAAGCCATCGCCGCTGGGACTTCGCAGTACGGAATGCAGACTTTTGACCAATCGCTCTATAACCTCTACGAGCAAGGCTTGATTACCCTGGAGGAAGCCACCATCCAGGCGTCAAATGCCGACGAGCTCCGGCTGCGAGTCCAGGGCATCCGGTCCACCTCGGAGGTTGCCCGGGAGGAAATGGAACGTGCCGGAAGGCCGAACCAAACCGTTGAAAAGTAACTCATCTCCGCAGGACCCGTTTTCCGCCGCCATTCGCCTCCTCGCCGGCCGGGCGTATTCAGTGGCCGGACTTCGCCAGGCTCTGGAAAGGAAATTCGGTGAGGACGCAGCCATTGATCCGGTTCTGGCCCGGCTGCGCCAGCTCGGTTATCTCGACGACCGCAAATTCGCCTCGCAATTCGCTTCCTATCTCGCCAGAAATCGCACTTACGGCCGCCATCGCGTGAAGAATGAGCTGAAAGCCAAGCTGGTTGATTACCGTTATATCGACGAAGCGCTGAACTCGACGTTTGAAGAAGTGAGTGAAAGCCAATTGCTCGAAAAGGCTCTGGAAAGGAAGCTCCGCTCCATCCGTCCACCCATGACCACCCGCAAAGTCTCCTCGCTGTGTCACAGCTTGATGCGGCTTGGGTTTCCCTTCGAGGCTATTATGAAGGCGGTACGCGCCCAGCCCCAATTGAAGGTGCTGACCAGAGATGAACTCCCGCGATAGAAGTGTCCATGAGGCTGCTTCCCTGGCCAGTTCGTCTGGCCTAGTGCAGCGTTTCGTAAGTTCGCTCACGTATTCTTGCACCTCCTCACCCGGGGCTGCGTGCCACCCTCTCCCTGCTTGCGGGGAGAGGGGCTGGGGGTGAGGGGTTGTTGAAGAACGTTGCAAGAATACGTCACCGTAATTGCGAAGGGTGGTACTGAGTTGGTTAGGCCGCCGTCGTTAGGTCTAACCGACAGACCCGCGAAGACATCCTGCACATTCCTGCCTCAGTCTTGCTAACCCTCCATTCCTTGAAAAGTCTAATGGACCGTGGGCTTAGTCCTTTACACGACGTAGGGGCGACCCTTGTGGTCGCCCACCGGCGGGCGAGAGACCCGCCCCTGCGGAACACACGGGCAGGCGCCCAGCCGGTCTCTGTTGGGTGGGGTGAGCCGCCAGCAGGAATTTCCTGGAACAAACGGAATGCCGCGAGCGTAATCCAACATTGACGGAGACTCGCTGGCTTCGATGAAAAAAGCGCAGGGCGGAAATCGGCAATCAGCCGGAGGACAACCATGGATTCGAGGAGCAACGCACTGATCCAGATGCAAGAAGTGAAGAAGGTCTTTTACACGGAGGACGTTGAAACCCACGCACTGGCCGGAATCCATCTGGACATCAAGAAGGGCGAATTTGTCTCCATCGCCGGGCCTTCCGGCTGTGGCAAGTCGACCTTGCTCTCCATTATGGGATTGCTCGACACTCCCACCGATGGCAAGTACACGTTGAATGATTCACCGGTGGAAGATCTCGACCTGTCCGACCGCGCCAGGATTCGCAACCGCGAGGTCGGGTTTATTTTCCAGAGTTTTAACCTGATTGGCGACCTCAGTGTCTATGAGAACGTCGAGCTACCGCTGACATACCGTGGCATGCCCTCCAGCGAGCGGAAGCAGAAGGTGCTCGATGCACTGAATAGAGTTGCCATGTCCCATCGCACCCGGCATTACCCTTCGCAGCTTTCCGGCGGACAGCAACAGCGCGTGGCCGTGGCTCGCGCCCTGGCCGGCAATCCGGCCATACTGTTGGCTGACGAGCCGACTGGAAATCTCGATTCAAAAAACGGTGACGCGGTGATGGAACTGCTCCGGGAACTGCATCGTGAAGGGGCAACCATCTGCATGGTGACGCACGACCAGCGGTTTGCGAAGTACGCCCAGCGGACGGTTCATCTGTTTGACGGACGGATCGTGGACGAGAGCTTTGACGCCGAGCAAGCAGAGCTTGCCAGCCAGTAATCCCTGATTCAAGATCTTTGCAACTGCCCGCGAACCCTACAGGCTGGGAAACCTCACCGCCATTCCTTTCCTGCCTTTGCGGCGAACATCTGGTTCATATCAGCATAGCTGATCAGCGTTTGTTGAAGGCACTCGTAGGTCCCGCTGTCCATAAGTTCCTGCGCTATCCGGCGGAATGCGCCCATGGCCGCTCGCATGGGCCCCGATCCCAAACTCACCCGCCGCACGCCAATCTTTTCGAGCTCGCCAACCGGCGGAGTGGCGGGGCCGGCAAGAATGTTGATGGGCCCATGAATGCCTTGAACCAGGCCGGCGATGGTTGCGAGGTCAGCGACGCCGGGAACAAAGATGCAATCGGCGCCGGCTTCCCGGTAAGCATTCGCCCGGCTCAGCGCCAGTCCCAAGCGTTCTGCTGGCGTTCCCACCTGAAGCAGAAACACGTCCGTACGGGCGTTGATGACCATCGGAATCCCCGCAACCTCCGTGGCGGAACGGATGGCGCGGACCTTCTCCACGTGCAGGCTGACCGGAACCAGTGGCTCCTTGCCTCCGTGACTTGAATCCTCAAGATTTATCCCCACCGCACCGCTTTCCAGCACAAGCTGCGCGGTACGCGCAGCCTCCTCAGGTGAACCACCATAACCGGCTTCTACGTCCGCAGTCACGGGAACGGATACGGCTTTGGTGATGCGCCGGACCGCCTCCAGCATCCCTTCGCGCGGAATGCGCTGGCCGTCCGGATAACCCAAAGTGTTGGCAATTCCTGCGCTCGTCGTGGCCACGGCGGGGAAGCCGAGTTGTTCAATAATGCGGGCACTCGCCGCATCCCAGGCGTTGGCCAGAAGCAAAATGCGGGGGCCTTCGTGAAGTTCCAGCAAGCGACGAGCTTTCGATTCTAATTGGACGGAACTCATGATTCAACACCTCGCTACCCCAACTCTATTTTATTTGAAAATCGTAACACAGGGTGGCCTTACGGCAGGAACTGTGTAGAATGTTCGGCAGTGGGTCAGTTTGCTGTAGCGGCGGTCTCTGACCGCCGGAAGCTGTTGAAAAATAAAATTCGGCGGTCAGAGACCGCCGCTATAGCAGCGAAAATGGACCACTACCGAATGTTCCAAGCACGTCCTTCGGCGGAGAGTTTGCCGGGTCGAGCCCAATGTCATTCCGGATATCCGGGATGGAAGTGGAGAGTTGAAGCAAATGAAGGCTTCGAGAATCGTACTTGGGTGTATTTTCCTCATCGGTTTCCTGGCGGGACTGTCCCATGCCCAGTCCTTTCGCCCGCCGGCGGTTCCGCTGGTCACTTCCGATCCGTATTTCAGCGTCTGGTCCTTCGCCAACCGCTTGACGGGCGATTCCACGCGCCACTGGACGGGAGCGGAGCAATCGCTGGAAAGCGCGGTGCGCGTTGATGGCAAGCCCTACCGCTTGATGGGACGCAGGCCGCAAGCCGTTCCGGCCATGCCCCAGGCGGGTCTGCGGGTGTTGCCGACGCGCACGATTTACGATTTCAAAGCGGCCGGCGTGAGCGTGCGTTTGACTTTTATGACGCCTCTCCTTCCGGAAAACCTCGACGTGTTTTCCCGGCCAGTCACTTATCTGACCTGGGAAGTCCATTCCACGGATCGCAAGAACCATGCCGTTTCCATTTTCTTTGCATGTAGCGCGGAACTGGTGGTGAACACCACGAATGAGCGGGTGTTTGGCTCGCGTCAGCAAGTGCCAGGGCTCAACGTGCTGCGTATGGGGACTAAGGATCAGCCGATCCTCGGCCGGTCCGGCGACAACGTGCGGATTGACTGGGGATATCTCTACGCCGCCACGCCGCGCGATTCCACCATTCACAGCGTTATGAGCGGAGCCGATGCCGCCCGCCAGCAGTTCGCCCAGCAGGGGACCTTGCCAGCGCGTGATGACTTGCAGATGCCCCGTGCCGCCCGAACCAACACTCCAGTCATGGCATTTAGTTTTGACCTGCGAAGAGTCGGCGCGCACCCCGTAAGGCGGCATTTGATGCTTGCCTACGATGAAATCTATTCGATCGAATATTTCCACCAGCGCCTTCACCCCTACTGGCGCCGCCGGGGCGAGTCCGCAACCGGTTTGCTGCGCCATGCGGAGCGCGACTACGGCCGGCTGGAAACCGAGTGCAAGGCTTTTGACCGGGATTTGGAAGCCGGACTCACCCGGGCCGGCGGCCCAAAGTACGCGCAGCTCGCTGCCCTGGCTTACCGCCAGAGCCTTGCCGCCCAGGTCTTGGTGGTGGGGCCGGATGGCGAGCCCTTTTTCTTGCCCAAGGAGAATTTCAGCAATGGTTGCGTCGGAACTGTGGACGTCATCTATCCCAGCTCGCCGATTCTGCTTCTGTTGAATCCTGATCTGCTCAAAGCCTCGCTGGTTCCATTGCTGAAGTATGCCGAATCCGGCCGTTGGCATTTTCCCTTTGCGCCGCACGATCTGGGCACTTATCCGCTTGCCAACGGGCAAGTTTACGGTGGGCGCGAAACTTCGGAAAAGGATCAAATGCCGGTGGAGGAGTCCGGCAACATGCTGCTGATGGTTGCGGCCATCGTCAAGATAGAAGGCAACGCCAACTTTGCAACCGCCTATTGGCCGCTGCTGGAGAAATGGGCTGCTTATCTGAAGCAGGAGGGACTGGACCCGGCGAACCAGCTCTGTACGGATGACTTCGCCGGGCACCTGGCTCACAATGCCAATCTTTCGCTGAAGGCTATCGAAGCGTTGGGAGCGTTCGCTGCGCTCTGCGACATGCGAGGCCAAAAAGACGAAGCGGAAGATTACCGCCAGACCGCGATTCACTTTGCCCAAAAGTGGACCGCGATGGCCAACGACGGCGATCATTACCGGCTGGCTTTTGACAAGCCCGGAACCTGGAGCCAGAAATATAATCTGGTTTGGGACAACATCCTGGACCTTCATCTTTTTCCCGCTCAAGTGGCCAACACTGAGACCGCATATTACCTGACGAAAGAAAATCGCTTCGGCTTCCCGCTGGACAACCGCAAGGCTTATACCAAACTAGATTGGGAATTCTGGTCGGCCACCCTTGCGCCCACTTCGAGCCGGTTCGACCGCCTGATTGACCCCATTTACGACTGGGCCAACCAATCGCCCAGCCGTGTTCCTCTCACCGATTGGTACTGGACAGATTCCGGAAAGAAAGTCGGATTCCAGGCGCGCTCTGTGGTGGGTGGGCTTTATATCAAGATGCTCGCTGACCCGGCAACGTGGGCGAAGTGGGCGCACCGTGCTAAAGGAAAATAGTCAATGCCGCCGTGTCAGGCTGTGACAGCGTTGCCGGCCGTGGGCTTGGGTAAACTGGATTATTCATGAACTTTCCTTGAGGGACTGTCAGAGCACGGTTTTAACACTATCCTGACCGAAAACTTCGAGAAGAACCCAGGCTAAGTACCACCATTCGTAATTACGGTGACGTATTCTTGCAACGGTCTTGAACGACCCCTCACCCCCAGCCCCTCTCCCCGCTTGCGGGGAGAGGGGCGGGGGGTGAGGGGGTGC
>Ga0307373_10014298_pt1 | contig 10950 bp, 8 predicted proteins | sample OX2MG_FD_202534 | JGI IMG/M metagenome (GOLD analysis project Ga0307373, IMG submission 202534) | Soil microbial communities from Risofladan, Vaasa, Finland - OX-2 | ecosystem: Environmental > Terrestrial > Soil > Coastal area > Acid sulfate soil | place: Finland: Risofladan, Vaasa | collected... | reverse complement strand
GCGACTCTTTGGTGGGACAAGCTGAACTACACACAAATGGCGATAAAGACGGCGCGCGATGCGGCCTTTTCCCAAGCGGGCATCACACTTGATGATCTAGATGCAGCGATGCTGTATGACTGCTTCACCGCTGAGGTTCTCTTTCAGTTGGAAGGATACGGGTGGGCTCCTCTCGGTGAGGGAGGAGCTTTTGCTCAGACGGGTGCAATTGGCCCAGGGGGCTCCATCCCGATCAATACCTCTGGCGGACTTTTGTCCGCCTATCACATGGATGACCTGACTGGATTCATTGAAGCAGTCCGCCAGCTGCGAGGTGAATCGAAAGATCGTCAGGTCGTTGGTGCAAAAACCGTGATGTTCACCAGTCATGGTGGGGAGATGCTTTCACCGGGCATGTGTTCGATTCATGCATCTACCATTCTTGGAGTTGGTCGCTAGTACAGCGTAGTTTTGTCAGAGCGATCTCATCTGAAAGGCAGACCAGCATGACATCTGAATGGACCAAAGCGCGTCCCAATATTGATCTCGATAATCAGGAGTTCTGGGCTGGTCTTAGAGAACATCGGTTCCTTCTGTGGAACTGCGGCGGTTGTGGTGCTTGGTACTGGCCGAAGGCTTACTGTCGGTTTCACGAGAATCAACCGTTTGCCGCTCAAATGTCATGGGTGGAGTCGAGTGGGCGGGGGGTAATCCACTCTGCCAATGTCCATCGCACCGTTCTCGATCCCGCCTGGAAAGAGGACACTCCTTTTACATACGTACTTGTTGAGCTTGATGAGGGTCCGATGATCTCCTCGACGCTGCTTGACTACATCGAGGATCCCATTCTCATTATCGGCCGAAAGGTCGGTGTTGTCTATGAAGATCATCTCGACATAGGTGAAGGATTTGTCCTTCCGAAGTTCGCCTTGCTTGATTCTTGACAAGAGGAGTAATGCAAGAGAGGGCGCCGCTTCAAATCAGGAGGGGAAGTTCATGGTAGTTGCGGGGCACGATCTGGCAGAGCGTTTTCTCAGGGCCGACTCTGTTGCCATAGTGGGAGCCTCCGAGAGGCAGCATCACACGCTTGCATTGATGAGATGCCTCGTCGGAGCTGGAATGAACCCTGGGAATATCTTTCTTGTCAGTCTGACAAGTCCAATTGTCCACGGTATTGCTACAGTGCCGAACCTGAAAGATCTTCCGTCAAAGCCAGCACTTGTTGTTTCTTTGGTTTCGGCGAGGTATGTATCTCGCGTCCTTACAGATGCAGGCGAACTCGGAATCGGCGCGTTTGTCTGCATTACGGATGGGTTCGCGGACGCTGGCGAAGCAGGCCGAGAACTCCAAGATGAGCTCGTTGAGATTGGGAGGAGATTTGATGTAGCTGTCCTTGGACCGAACACGCTTGGTTACCTGGCACCGGGTTTTGGCATTGGTTCGTGGGTTGGCGATTGGTCGGCGATAGATGTTCCATCCATACAAGATGGCGGCGCTGTTATCGTGGCTCAGTCGAGCGGCATGTTGAATATTTTGTTACAGCTTGCGGCTTATCGGCGGATTGGAGTCAAAGCTGCTGTCTCGGTTGGAAATGAAGCCGTTGTCGATGCTGCACAGTTTATTAGTGCATTTTCAAGGATCGAAAGTGTCCAGGTAATCGGTGTCGTCCTTGAAAGTACGATGCGGCCACGCGCTCTCGTATCGGCATTTCTAGAGGCTCGGCGAAATGGGAAACGCCTTTGGATATTGAAATTCGGAAGTTCAGAGATCGGCCGCAAAAATGCATTGTCACACTCTGGGCGTCTAGCGAGTTCGGGACGGATCTGGGATGCAATATTCGCGAAACTCGGCGTCGGGATCGCGGAAGATTTCGATGAATTCCTTGGGGGTCTTGGACTTTCCACGTGCTTTGTTGCGGCGAATTATCAGGGCACCGGTGCTCTTGGATTTCTCACCGTTTCTGGCGGTGATGTAGGGCTTGTCAGTGATCTTTGTGAAAGGACCCGCATTCCGCTTGCGGCCCTGTCAAAAGATACCGAAGATCGATTGCTTGGCGTTGAGGGAAACGTTACACATGCGTGTTCAAATCCAATTGACTTGGGTCTCATCGGTCATCGCCTAGAGGTACTTGATGGTATCGCGGAGGCTATTTTCGCGGACGATCAGGTGGGTTATGTTGCGGGCCGACTTGCGCTTCCCTGGAAATTTTCTCAACGTGCTGCCGCCATGTATGAGGTGCTGCATAAAAGATCAGCTGAAGCGAACAAGCCGCTTGTGATTATTACTCGGGGGGCAGAGCCACTTGACCCGCTATGGTATGACTTTTTCGCGGCGCGCAATATCGCTCTCTTGACCTCGTACGCCTCAGGAATTCGTACCCTACGGGCGGTCACTTCGATGTTTGAGGCTAAAGGTCACATATCTGATTGGATGCCATCAGAGTTGCCCGAGTCTGTCGCGGTTGGCAACGGCGATGATCGAGTGCTTGGATGGCAAGCGACTCAAGCGATCATTTCTCGGTGGGGAATCAAATACATTGAAGCCGATATAGCGACACTGATCGACGAGGTGATCACGATTGCGAAAAGGATTGGCTTCCCGGTATGTGTAAAGGGACTGGTTCCGGGCGTAATCCACAAGAGCAACGCTGGATTGGTTCACTTGAATATTCCAGATGAAAGATCCCTGGTTGCGGCGTGTGAAGATATATCGCGACAACCCCTGGCGGCAGCGATCGATTCAGATCTCTATTTCGAAGTTCAACCGATGGTTCCAATTGCATGTGAGCTCTTTCTCGGCATGATTCGAGATTCAATAGCTGGTCCGGTGATTACCGTCGGATCTGGAGGCACCAATGTCGAGACCTTTGAAGACGTCGTTTGTATTCTTCCGCCAGCAACGGAAGAAGAAATTATTGGAGCTCTGCGTAAATTGAGCATCGGCGCACAGCTTTTTGGCAGATTCTCACAGCAACAAATTGTGAGTTTTGTCGATACCGTGCGCTCCTTTGCCTCTGCAGTGCTCGAAATTGGCGAACATGTGACACAAGTCGATTTCAATCCAATGGTTTTTACGGTCTCCGGTGAGGTGTTAGCGATTGACGCAGCGGTGGCTGTCTCTATTGCCCAAATGGGAGTGAAGAGGTGAAATACGACGACGTCAGCAATTTTAGAGATCGAGAGTTTCCACTCGTTGGAATCTCCGTGCTAGAGGTTGGTGGATCCCTGCCAAGCCGGATGCTCGCAAAGCTACTCAAAGACCAGGGCGCGGATGTGACGCACTTGGTAGTTGCCTCCCGTAAATTCCCGGTGCTTGATTTTGATGAGGCCACAGAGATCAAAGAGATTGATCTTGAAAGTGAACCTGGTATTGCAGCGTTGGTAGAACTCCTTGATCGAAACAGCGTATTGGTTGATGGCCTTGGCGGAGAGGGCCTTGCCGAGTTTGGTTTTGGCTATGAGCGTCTAAGAGATCAAGTGAGTCAGTTGTTGTATTGTCGCCTTAAATCGATGCCAGATGAAGGGCCCGAGGTTCCCTTCGAGCTCGTCGAATGGATTGTTGCCGGTGAACTCGGACTTCACCGAGCTGGGTTGGGCGAGATGTGCGAACCCCTATCACTTGCGAGCGCGTATGGAGCAATGCAGGCAGCCGTGTATCTCATTGCCGGGCTCATTCACCGAGAGCGATCCTCAGTCGGTTCTGAAATTCGGGTCTCACTTTTTGGTGCGGCCATCATGGTCCTGAATCGCCGTCTGTTGAAGGTGAAAGATCCGGCGTTTGGCGATCCTTTGGGCAAGTTTCGCCTACCCATTCAAGAGCGCTACACCACCTTGGATGGTCGAACCATTCAATGTCAGGGGGCCGTCGAGACGGTCGCTAAATCAGTGCTGCACGCCCTTGGACTTGACCAATGGCAAGACGAGGCGCTGGCAGGGATAACCGCGTTCGCGACTCAAGAGCAGGAAGAGCTTTGGCGAGCGCGGTTTGCGAAAGCCTTTGCAAGCCGTACTGCCACAGAGTGGGAATCGGCAATCGCAGGCGAGGGAGGAGCGGCGGCGATCTGTAGAAGTCGAGATGAATGGATACATGAACAGCACGCGCGCGATGCCGAAATCTTCGTGGAAACAGACAATGGTGACATGCGTGTTGGTCCTGGTGTACGAGTTTTTGCGGGAGAAAAGAGTCTGACAGCACCGAACGCGTGTCTGTGGCCCCCGGTGGCGCCATCGAATCGGTTGCCGCTTGCCGGCCTGAGGGTCATAGATCTGGCAATTATTCTCGCTGGACCGACGTGCGGTCGACTTCTCGGCGAGCTTGGTGCAGATGTAATCAAAATCGATGCTCCGGACCGCCTCGGCCTCCCCTGGGTCAGTCCGTATGGTTGGCTCGATGTAAACCGCACCAAGCGGAGCATTCTTGTAGACCTGAAAACCGAAGAGGGTCGCGAGATACTTTGGAAGTTGCTAGAGACGGCAGACGTGTTGTTGGAAAATTACCGCGCGGGAAAAATTGCGGAGCTGGGATTTACCTTTGAGAACATTGCCAAACGCAATTCGAAGATCGTTCATGTCTCACTGAACGCCTATGACTACGGAGGGTCCTTCACTGGTCGCCCCGGGTGGGAGCAAAATGCCCAGGCGATGTCGGCGATGCAGACCTCGCGGGCAAAAGATGGTATCCCGAAGCAGGTACCCGTTCCAATCAATGACTTTGGAACGGGTTATCTCGGTGCTTACGGAACTCTTCTGGGGGTCTTTGCCGCGCGTCATTCTGGAAAGCCACAGCGAGTGCTCGGCAGCCTCTCTCGCACGGGAACGTTCATTCAGGCTGTCGAGTATGGAAACATTCCGGCTATCGAGAATCGAGACAACGCTCGATCCACCGAGTCTCGGAGTATTCAGTTTTTTGCAGTCCCAGATGGAATGATTGCGGTCGAAGCATCGCCAAGTGACGCAGCTGCGATCTCCAAGATTATCGGTGCCAAAGATGTAACAGAGGCCGTCGCTAATCTAAGAACATCAGGTTTCACTGCACATATTGCCCGTACCCCGGAAGATCTCCTTGATACAAAATGGGTTCGCGACGTGGGCCTGCTCGATGACTGGAATCATCCGAAGTGGGGAATGATGACGAATGTATTTGCCCACGCGAAGGCATCTGCATTTGAAATAAGACGAGGATGGCCGGCTGAGAATCCAGGAGAGCGGACAGTGGAGGTGCTCGATGAGCTTGGGTACTCTGAACAGGAAATCACTCAGCTGATCAACAGTCATATTGTCTACCCGGAGCAATCACTCTTTCACACCTAAATTGTTCCGCCTTGAGGGCGACAGTTGCTCGGACCCTGCTAGGCATTTGCGTGCTGAACGCATTGAAAAAGTGTTCGTTTGTTCATTCTTTCGATGGTGCGAGTGACCTTTGCCGATCTCGTCCGTTTTGATCCCGAGGACACCCGTGAATGGGTCGAAGCGCATCGCCAGGCAGTGAATCCAAAGTAACAACCAAGCCTATGGAGCTGACCTATGGACGGAGGCAAAATGAAAAGGACTCCCCGGTAACCGGGACATCCCTAGCGGGAGTTTCCTGGCTATCTCATTGAGGTCCTTTTTCGGTCTCAGGACGAAGTTTTCAAATAATCGCATGACCAGCGCGCTTGTCATCTCGAAATACTCGCGGTTGACCTCGCGTTGTGGTGGTACCTAGTGCCGCGTCAGGCAACGTTTAGGGGTCGCGTCCACCACTTCGCGATTTGAATCGCGCAGACTGGATGTATGGTAGAACGCGTGCAGGTTCGTGAACTTACTGGGCCCGAGGGCAACAGACTCTTGAGCATCATCCGGCGTGGTTCTGGATCGGTGGTGAGATGGCGAAGAGCTCAGATCATCTTGTGGTCCGCCCAGGCAATGGACGTCCCAGCGATCGCCCGGATTGCCGTTACCTCTGAAGACCGAGTGCGCGAGGTGATCCACAATTTCAACACCGATGGATTCGATTCGCTCGCGCCAAGATACGCAGGGGGCCGTCCAGCCAAGTTCACCCTGCCTGAACGCCAGGCGATCAAGAAGATCGCGCTGTCAAGACCGCAGGACCACAACCTTGCGTTCTCGACTTGGAGCCTGTCGAAGCTGGCAGAGTTCCTCGTCGCCGAGGGGGTGGTCGACGACATCAGCCATGAGGGCCTCCGCTCTCTCCTCCGAGAGGAGGGCGTGTCGTTTCAGGTGATCAAGACCTGGAAACAATCGAACGATCCGGACTTCGAGGCGAAGAAGAACCGCATCCTCGAGCTCTACGCGATTGCCGACCAAAAGCTCAAGCCAGACAAGGGTGATCCAACCGTGATCATCTGCATGGACGAGTTCGGTCCCTTGAATCTCGTGCCCCATCCAGGCAAACAGTGGGCCGAGGTTGCATCGGGAAAGGGCGACACCAGTACTCCGCGTCGCCGGAGACGTCGTGCCACCTATACCCGTCCACATGGGGTCCGTCACCTGATGGCCGGTTACGACCTGTCCACCGACAGACTCTATGGACATGTCACCACACACAAGGGACGGACCGAGTTCCTCGCCTTCTGTCGTTACCTGCGCTCACTGCATCCAAAAGAGGTGCGTATTGCAATCGTGTTGGACAACTTCAGCCCGCATCGTTCGACCAAGGTCGATACGCGCGTCGGCGACTGGGCTTTGGCGAACAACGTCGAACTTGCCTACACGCCGACGTATTCGTCATGGCTGAACCGCATCGAGGCACAGTTCCAGGCGCTCAGGTACTTTGCTCTTGACGGCACCGACCACCAATCACATGCAGAACAGGCCTCGATGATCCGTCGCTACATCATCTGGCGAAACCGCAACGCTCATGACAAAGCGCTACGCGAACTCGTAAAGCGCGCAAACGTTGCCTGACGCGGCACTAGTTGTTGCCTATCTTGTGAGAAAGAAGCAGGGCGGAAAGACCTATTACTACCTAACCGAATCTGCCCGGGTAAACGGCAAACCGCGCATTGTCTCCCAGCGTTATCTCGGTTCGTCAGCAGAGATCGCCGAGCGTCTATCAGAGCGCGAACTGAGCGAACCCGACCGCTCGATGCAATTGGCCTTTGGAGACGTAGCATCCGCGTGAACGATGCTCGAACGTCTCGGTGTCATCGGTGTTCGTCACGCAGATGCAAAGGCCTCGGTCGGGACCTATAACGCCCTTGCAACACTCAACCGTGTGGTCGCTACATGATCCAAGCTGCAATTCTCCGAGTGGTTCGCAAAGACCGCCGGAGACCGTCTCGTCAAGCTCCCACTCGCCGCACTTGTCCATCAATGGTTCAGGGATGCGATGGATGACATTGGCGAAGAGCAACTCGTCGAGATCGAACGCCAGACCTTGGCAAAGTAGGTCGAAGGGTTCGAGCTCGATCAGTCCGGTCTGGTCCTTGACATGACAAATTTCGCCACGTTCATCGACTCTGCCAATGAACGCGCACCGATCTGCGCCTTGTCGGCCTTGGTCTCGTCGACACCACCGATGGAGGCATTCCGATCGTCAGCCATGCCAATGTGGGAAATCGCAACAATGTGACACAGTTCCAAGACGTGGTGGTTGAACTCGTTGCCCATTGGGGCGAGCTTCTCGGCGAAAAGGGGGGCCTCGCGGGTGATGGGCCCGAGCGGTTCGGGAAGGATGACGTTGCACCACAGCGTGGCTCAGCGCATCCGAGGGTGGTTGCGTCTGGCTGGTGTAGAAATAACATGGGATTTTTTGGGGAGGGAAGTTGAGCGAAGATAGCGTGGTTACCTTTCGTTCTGCCTGTTATCAACTGCCACGTGAGCTTTGGTGGCCCTATGAGCCGCCGCGACGCAAGCTCCCAATGAATGAAGTGTCCCTCGTCACCTTTGAGGTCGAGACCTCGTCGGGGATTACCGGAATGGGATACACGCAAAACAGAGGAGGCGGCAAACCGGTTCAGGCAGCACTCGACTACATCGTCGGCCCTGAGCTCATTGGTTGCTCGACGACACATCCCAATGTCATTTGGGACCAACTACAGTCCGCCCTCGCGCGTCTGGGTCCTGGTGGTGTCGCTGCGCTTGCACTCTCTGCTGCAGATATCGCGATGTGGGATGCATCGGCGATTGATGTCGGTCTGCCTCTTTACGAACACCTGGGATCGAGGCGCCAGAGTGTTCCGGCCTATGGAAGCTCGTTCGACCGACTCTACAGTGATGAAGATTTTCTCGAGACCGCGAAAGAGTACATCGCCGCAGGAATGACTGCCGTGAAGATGCGGGTCGGTCTCTCGCCTGAGCGGGACCGGCACAGATTGGGTATCTTGCGCGACGCGTTTGGGAGAGATTTACGAATCATGGTCGATGCCAATTCAAATTGGAATCTTCCTGAAGCATTGCTGCGACTGCCCATGCTCGAAGAGTTTGAAGTTAATCTGCTCGAAGAACCTATTACACCCTCTGATGCGGAGGGTTTTGCCGAGATTCAAAGTCATACGACAATCCCGATTGCCGGCGGAGAGAATCTTTATACAGTTGCCGAGTTTGTACGGTTTCTCCATCGGGGTTCGCTTCGTCTTGTCCAGCCCGACATAGGTCGAATTGGTGGCGTGACGGGATGGATGAGAGTCGCACAGCTCGCCGAAGCGTATAACTTGCCAGTATCGGGGCATCTCATGCAGGAGGTCTCCGTGCATGTCCTCTGCGCAGCAAAAAATGCGTCGATGCTTGAATATGCGCCAATTCTCGATCCCATCTTCGAATCTCCCCTAACAATCGGCTCAGATGGGTCTGTGGCACCACCCAATGTTCCAGGCACAGGAGTGAGGTTTCGCAAGGAACTCATCGAGCAGTATCGGATATGAATAAAAAGAAATTATCGCAGAGCACGTAAAGTCCCGTCTCCTGGAGGAGCTCGTCGGGCTGGTTTCGCCCGGGGGTCTGCGTGACCTCCTCGAACGCCACAAGGTCCGGAGCGATCCCTCTGAGTTCGTGATTGGACAGGATGAAGCGACCGACGTAGCCAGCGATGTTCTACACGTTGATCGCGAGGACGCGTAGGTGCATGATTTTCCACCACCCGTGGGGCGAGGCACTTCCACGTCATATTCAGATCGAACCGGCCGTTCCATTGCCACTAGGACAGCGCTGAAAGGCCGTGTCTCGGAGGCTCGTGACCCGACCTCTCCAGTCCTGTTCGGATTTCTCTAGGGCGCGCGTTCATTGTGGCGATTGGTTTTATTCAGGTGTGCTCGCTGTTAGACGGCGGCGTCAGAAACATTCAGTATGGAGATGAAGAGGTCAAGGATCTGTGGTTGAGGCCCTGATGAACGACTACGTCAGATTTGAGGCGCGTGTGAACATGAGTCGTGAGATCGTCATTGAGCCGGGGAGGTGCGACATTTTCGATGCTTCGTGACCTCCATGACATAGAGGCGGGGAATCGTCGAGGTAGATCTTGGTTCAATGCAAAGAGCACTTCGTTTTAGAGTTCTTGTCCAGTGGCGGACACATGGATCATGAGCCAACTGGATCGATTGCACGAGTTCGGCCTGTACCCACGGCGAGGACATCTGGTGCCGTTCCGTTCCGTTCGAACCAAAGGCGAGCGCGAGAGGAGCCGGCGTACTCTAAGTTGTCTTAGAACAAAAATTAGAAGGAGACGATATGGTGAGTAGCGATCCACTTTTTTTTGACGTCGTAATCGAGAATCAAGTAGCGACGATCAAAGTTCTCAACTCTGCAGGTCGCGAGGAGTTACGTGATCGTGGCGGCAGTATCCACTGGGAGTATGCCAAATTACTCAATAATCTGCGAACCGATAATGGCGTACGGGTTGTAGTGCTCACCGGAGTGAAAGATGGAGAGTTTTGGGTTCCCCCGCTCGCCAATGCGCAGCAATCGAAGACTTCGAAGCGACTTCGTTCAAATTCAGGCGCGCTCTGGAAGACTTTTACAGGTGTCACTATTGCGCATCAGGCGATGGCAGAGATGGAAAAGCCAATAGTCGCTCGAGTAAATGGTGATGCCGTAGGGACCGGAGCCTCGGTACTCTTTAACAGTGATTTATCGATAGCCGTCGAAGACGCGGTTATTGCCGATCATCATATGAGTATGGGAGAGCTGCCGAAATGGGCAACTACGTTCGGGATGGTACCGGGTGACGGAGGACTTGCACTTGCACCTCTTCATATGTCTCCAATGAAAGTCAAAGAGTTTCTCATGCTTGCAAAGCCCTACACAGCAAGGGAGTTTGCCGATCAAGGGATAATTAATTACGCGGTAAAGAGGGAAGAACTCGACGAAGTAACCGACGACATTGTGCAACGATTATTAAAGCGTGCCTCCTATGCCCTGGCGTGGACAAAGCGGGTTGCAAATCGACGACTAGTCGACCATATGAACTTGACCATGGATGCAGCCTCTGCCTATGAGCTTGTTAATTTTCTGACTCATGAGTTTCTTGACGAGGGCTCGAAGCAAGTTCTTGATTAGACCTGTAATTGAACCTGCAGCCTATGTAGCCGCAGCCTGTTTGATTTTCAATTCTCCAGTTTTCGCCGACGCCTGACGCATCTGGGCGATAAGGCGATGCTTACGCCGTTCATTCGCTATCTACCCTCAATAGGGCTTTGCATCATGCGCATTGAGTCGTCGGGTCCACTTCACACGGCAGCTTGCCATATCTGTGTTTCAGGATTAGAAAGAGGTCTGATGGTCTTCGCAATGATCTCGTTGACGGCGGTCAAGATAAGTCCGGAAGACTACAGGGCTACGTTTTCAAATTTAATGTAGATGGGATCTTCAGCAAGACAGATCTGAATATGGAAATTCAACCGTGGGGGCGCGCAGAGATGACGGTTTCGCTATCGAAAGACGAGAATTATCAGAAGTTATTTGAGCTTGGATATGGCTGGCGTGCGCGGATTGGATTCTTGAGTCCCGGCATTGTCGACGAGTCGCTTTCTCGTCA
>Ga0307373_10014295_pt1 | contig 10952 bp, 9 predicted proteins | sample OX2MG_FD_202534 | JGI IMG/M metagenome (GOLD analysis project Ga0307373, IMG submission 202534) | Soil microbial communities from Risofladan, Vaasa, Finland - OX-2 | ecosystem: Environmental > Terrestrial > Soil > Coastal area > Acid sulfate soil | place: Finland: Risofladan, Vaasa | collected... | reverse complement strand
GCCATGTCAATTTCGATTCGCGATTCAGCGATCCAGTCCTGAATCAGACCCTTGTGGGCAAGACTTGACCCGAAAGTGCTGCGCTCGAGCGACCGCTGGATCATGATTTCAAGAGCTCGCTCTGCCTGACCCAAGGATCGCATGCAGTGGTGAATTCGACCCGGCCCAAGTCGAGCTTGAGAAATTGCAAATCCGCTACCCTCGTCTCCGAGCAGGTTATCGACTGGAACACGAACGTCGCGGTAGATCACCTCAGGGTGCCCTCCGCGCTCCGCGTAGCCAAAGACGTGTGGGTTAAGTCCGAGCGAAACGCCAGGTGCGTCCTTTGGAACAACGATCATTGATTGCTGTAAGTGGCGCGAAGCGTTCGGATTGGTCTTGCCCATCACAATCATCACTTTGCATCGCTCAGAACGTGCTCCAGAACTGAACCACTTACGGCCATTGAGTACATATTCATCGCCGTCACGGTCAATCGAAAGTGAGATATTAGTCGCATCGGAAGACGCATTATCAGGCTCAGTCATTCCGAAGGCGCTTCGAATCTCACCCGCGAGCAAAGGAGCGAGCCAGTCATTCTTAATACGATCCGATCCGTACAAGTTGAGGATTTCCATGTTGCCGGTATCAGGTGCGCTGCAATTAAGAGCCTCCGAGGCGATCGAGACCCTTCCGAGCATTTCTGAAATTGGGGCGTAGTCAAGATTCGAAAGTGGTGTTCCGGGGTTATCGGCCCGCAAGTGTGGAAGAAAGAGATTCCAGAGTCCGCGCTCAAGCGCAGCACTTTTCAATTTGTCGAGGATCGGAGGATAACCATCAGGGCCAACCTCCTCTAGCTGTTTTTCAAAAATCTCCTCGTTCGGATAGATCGTGTGCTCCATGAAGCGTCGAACTTCTTCTTGTGTCTCGAGGCCCTTCTTCGTAAATTCATAGGGCATTTAACGCTCCATTCAATTGTCGAAAACTCTCTTCGTTTGACAATACGTCATGGCCAACTCGCCCGGCCTCGTGCACTTTGTCCGCAACGTCGACTTGGTCCTCGCCGTGTACGCCCACTCGGACGTCCTCGTGATCGGCAGGGTCCAGACCGTGAAGATCGGGGCCCAGGAGCACTAGGTGGCCACTCGCACGCGCTGCTGGGAGAAGGTCCAGACCTTCTAAGAGTCCGTTCATTTCCTGGCGTTACTAAAAAGGAAGTCCAGAGAGTCGACGCTGCGAGGTCGACTTGGGACTGAGCGGGAACACGAGAGTTCATCAAGATGCCGCGGCCCCCGAAGCATCTCTCAGCGCGTTGAGAAATCAGGGGACAGCATCGTCCTGGGTCAGCGTCTCCGTGTTGAGGTTGATCCGTCAAATGGCATTTCAACATGGAGTGCGGCCCACCGAATGGGGCCAGCGGAACCCTTCAACTCAGGGTCGCACGCACAAATTTCCAACCCATCTCGGTCAGTAGGTGTCATGACATCCCAGCAGGCCCAGCGCGAACTGTGCGTATTTTTTGGCTATCTGCTCAGGAGAGGTCCGTCCATCCGGCTGAAACCACTGCGTGAGGGCGGTACACATGGTTGCTATGGCCTTTCCGGCGTCTCGTGGATACTTGACCTTCAGGTCATTCGTAGTGATAGCCATGGCAATCTCCAAATCCAGCAACTGTTGAACATCGTCACGAAGTTTCGCAATTTGGCGATAATGGCTAGATTCCAAACTACGCATTTCACTCGCCCCGATGAATGCGAGGTCACTGCGTCTCGCGTGAAACAGCGCTAGTGCCTCAACGACGAGCGCAACCCTCTCGAGCGAACGGTTCCCCTCGTCGCGCGCTTGTCGCAACCGCCACAGCAAATCCATCATCGTGATGTCAAGAATCCTTACAAGTAGAGCTTGCTTGCTGGGATAGTGATGGTAGATACCCGGCACACTCATATGAGCGAACTCAGCAATCGAGCGCATACTTGCTCCGTGGTAGCCGGTAGCGACGAACGACTGGATGGCCCCCGCGAGCACGGGGTCAATCGGCAAGGGAGCGAAGTCGCGCCAGTTTCCGGAAGAGGTCACGACCAAAGTGTTCGGCGCTCCCCTCAAGGGCACCAAAGTCATCGGACCCCCAACGAGTGACGTCATGGGTACGTCAAGGGCCACCGCGATTTCATGCAGTCGCTGGACCGAGATACCAGTTTTCCCGTTCTCGATTGCACTGATTGTTGCCGGGCTGACGCTCACCCGCTCGGCCAGCCCACGTACCGAGAGACCGCGCGCAATTCGCAGTTGGCGAACGGTTTCACTCGTGGTCAACACGACTTCGTCCAACGTCATATTGTTCAATATATCTGAACAGTACCAGGGAGCGATCGAGATTCTAAGTATTGATTTACCTTGACACAGAAGGGAATCTGTGTGACAATCACGTCCAACGCATTGCGGGGGCAGAGCGAACGCTCTGTTGGCACCGTGGAACGGATTACTGAAATAACTGATTGGGGGGTCTATCTCAGTGCTGGCGTCACTAGATGTTGGGGCGATCCGCAATCGGGCCCTGTCAAATCGTCTCCTGGGGTGGTCCCGTAGCATCTTGCTGCCCGAAGTGGAAACCTCACTTTCAGGAATTTTCTACATGAAAGGAAGTACCAATGATGGAAAAAAAAGTACCTACAAACGACACGGTTCTTGAACTCGCTGCCAAGTATCGCACTTGGGGGAAATGGGGTCCGGAGGACCAGCAAGGATCGATGAACTATGTATCGCCCGAGAAGATCAAGGAGGCGGCTACGCTCGTGCGCCGCGGCAAAGTGTTTTCATTGGCATTGCCCCTTGACTCAACGGGGCCAATGACTGGTTCTTTCGGTCGAACGAATCCAATCCACGTGATGCTTCAAGACGGTGGAGACATTGCCAGCGGTTCTCAGGATCATCTTAATACGTTGCGATACACCGATGATGCGGTCTACTTAGTTCTGCAGTGCTCGACACAGTGGGACGCTCTAGCGCACATCTATCACGACGGCAAAATGTACAACGGCCACGGAACAGATGCGGTCACTAGTAATGGTGCCTCGAAGAACAGCATCGTTGAAGTGAAGGACCGTATGGTGTCCCGCGGAGTTCTGCTTGACATTGCTCGCTACAAGGGCAAGAAGTGGCTTGATGTAAGTGAGCCAATCTACGCTGACGACCTTGCAGGGTGTGCTGAGAAGCAGGGCGTCATCGTTGGAGAAGGAGACATCGTCCTCGTGCGAACCGGTCGCATCGGAGCAGTTCGTGAGCGTGGTTCCTGGGGCGATGAATACGCAGGCGGACCCGCGCCCGGTCTCGCAATCAGTTCATCGGAGTTCCTGTGTGAGCGTCACGTTGCGGCAGTGGCATTGGACACTTGGGGTATTGAGGTGCTGCCAAACGAAACTCCAGAAATCTTCCAGCCACTTCACATCATTCTGCTTGTGAATGCAGGAATCCACATTGGCGAAATGTTTGACCTTGAGGCATTGGCTGAAGACTGTGCGACGGATGGTGTCTACGAATTTATGTTTGTCGCTCCACCACTCACGGTGACCGGATCAGTCGGTTCTCCGGTCAATCCGCAGGCAATTAAGTAGGAGGGAGCGTGCAGCCAATAACGATAGAGCCGGTTTGGAACGTGCAGTATGACAAGGGCATGCCTACGAGCATTGAACTTGAACACGCGAATGCACTTGACATGTTCCTCTCCTCGGTGCGGCGCTCGCCAGATTCCGCGCTCTTGCACTATCTTGACTCGACGCTCACGGTTTCAGAGGTCGACCGACTGAGTGACGCGCTCGCGGTAGGACTGGCAGCAAATGGGATCGCTCGCGGCGACCGAGTTGCAATGTACTTGCAGAATATGCCGCAGTATGTGATTGCAATGATTGCCACGTGGAAGCTTGGCGCCATCGTGGCGGCGGTCAATCCGATGTACCGCGAAAAAGAAGTGCTGCACGTCCTTACGGACTCTGGCGCAAAAGGCATTGTCTGTCTTGAGTCGCTTTATCGAGATGTGGTTCAAAAAGTACGCGACGCCAGTTCCTTGAGCGTGGTCATCACTACTTCTGAACTCGATTTCGTGGCGTCGCCACAGAATTTTTCGGTGCTCGACGGCATCACTCGTGAGCGAGCACCGAGAACTTTGGATTTTGTTGATGTGACAGTCGAATACGTTGGTCAAAAGCCACCGCCGATCGAAGGCGTCGGCCCTAGCGACGTCGCGTGCCTCACCTACACTTCGGGCACAACCGGCACCGCCAAGGGGGCAATGAACACCCACGGGAACATTGTTTTCAACGCTCAGTCGTACCGGGACTGGATCAATTTGTCTTCTGAGGACACCATCTTCGGTGTCGCACCCTTATTCCACATCACCGGACTTGTTGGGCACATGGCGCTTGCAATGCTCACACCTATGCCGCTGGTTTTGATGTACCGATTCAATGCTGCGATGGTCCTCGAACAGGTCGAACGCTGGAAGGCAACGTTCACAATTGGCTCGATCACTGTCTTTACAGCCTTGATGAATGAACCAACGGCTGATAACTTCGACATCTCGAGTCTCAAAAAGATTTATACGGGCGGGCAGGGAGTGGCTCCGTCCACCGTGGTTGCGTTCCAGGCGAAGTTTGGCGCTTATATACATATTGCCTATGGACTAACCGAGACAACGTCACCGTCACACTTTGTCCCACTCAACGGTCGTTCGCCAGTCGATAAGTCGTCGGGTGCATTGTCCGTCGGTGTGCCTATTTTCGACACTCTCAGCACAATTGTTGACGAAGAAGGAAGAGAGGTTCCCCCCGGAACCGTGGGCGAGATCATTATCAAGGGACCCCAGGTCGTCCCTGGATATTGGCAAAATCCTGAAGAGACTGCAAATGCATTCAAAGACAGCTGGCTGTTCACGGGTGACGTTGGCTTAATGGATGAAGAAGGATGGTTCTACGTTGTTGATCGCAAAAAGGACTTGATCAACGCGTCGGGCTACAAGATTTGGCCCAAAGAAGTTGAGGATGCGCTCATGCAACATCCATCCGTCCTCGAAGCTGCCGTAATTGGTGTCCCCGACGAGTACCGAGGAGAGACCGTCAAGGGTTTTGTCAGTTTGAAGGTCGGAATGCACGTTGAGCCGGATGAGCTGAAGAAATACTGTCGAGAGATCATCGCGAGTTACAAGTGCCCGAGCGAAATCGAAATACTTGATGACCTGCCCAAAAATGTTGCAGGGAAGATCTTGAGGAGAGAATTGCGGGATCGGGAAACGGGGGTGCGTACTGTCACAGCAAATTCTGGATTTAAATCGTAGTCAGAGGTGCCAAATAATGATTCACATAGTGTACTAAGGAGAAATCGGTGAAGAGTGGTAAGAAATTACGATTTATAAGCGTATTGGGGACGGCAGCTGCACTGGGAGTTTCAGTACTCGTAGTAGGTGGCGCCAACGTTGCCACTGCAGGTGCTGCACATGCAAAGTACAAGATAGCGCTTAGTCTCAGTTACACAGGAAACGACTGGCAGTCAGAAGCAGCAAATCTTGTCAAAGCTGAAGCCGCAACCGCACCGTACAAATCGCTCGTGTCCTTGCACACGGACATTGCCGGAGCGGACGTGACGAATCAAATTAAGACACTGCAGAACGAGATCAGTGCGGGCTACAAAGCCATCATTGTCTACCCAATCTCGCCAACTGCACTGAACGCGACGATCGCTCAGGCCTGTAAGGCTGGAATTGCCGTATTTGCTTACGACAGCCTTGTGACGGCTCCTTGCGCGTACAACATCCACATTGACCAGTACGCATGGGGTATATACGTGGCGAGTTGGTTGGCGAAAGCCATGAATGGCAAGGGAACAATTGCGGACATCACGGGTGTTCCTGGAACGACGGTTGACACTGACCGTCAGAAGGCACTGTCAAATATTTTGGCTAAGAACCCGGGTATCACAATTGCCGGTTCCGCGAACGGTGCTTGGGCCCAGGCTCAAGGATTGACTGCGTTTGAGTCGATCTTTACTGCGCACCCTGATATCACCGGAATTTACGCCGAGGCCGGATGTGGAACTATCGAAGAGTACCTTGCTTCAATTAAGCACGCACTGTTGCCATGTGGTGGAGAGTTTGAAAACAATACTCACCTCGACATGCTCTCGACAGCCCTGGGTGGTCTAGGCGTACAGAGCGCCTCGGCTGGTTCGCCGGTGTACTCGGGTGAGCTTGCGTTGATTGATGCCGTGAAGGTATTGCAAGGTAAGAAGATTGCGCACGACACGATCCTTCCTCTTCCTCACTTCAACAGTGCCGACCTCGCCAAGTTGGGTGCTAAAGCGGTAGGTACGAACCCTGCTGCTGGAGCCGTAGTATTTCCAGCTAAGAAAGTTGTGCCGGGAATGTTTGGAGACTTCTGGTCTCCGCTCGTTGAGCAGGGATTGCAAGCGAACCTTCACGGAACATCCAATAAGGTCAGTTCTGCTAAGCCATGCGCAAAGGTACGTGGCTGTAAATCGGCGGCTCATCTTAAGTTTGACTCAAACCACAGTGGAGGAAACTGATCGCTTCAACAGAATCAGTTTGATTCACAACGTTCATTCCTGAGTTAAGGAATGTCGTTTGTTGTTGACGGACGGCTGAGGGGCTATGTACCTCTCAGCCGTCCAATGTCTGCCAGCGACCTCCTGGTGCATCTGGTCGGTTCCTCGTGAAGGAAATGGAGTATCTCTTGAAAATGAAACGGGAAATCACTGCCCACGAACGGAGCCACCGTCCGCATGTGAATCGCGACGGATTCTCGGAAGACTACGCATCTACAGTATGGCGTCTGGCTACCTCTTGGTCATCGAGAGTGATGTTGCCATCAGCGCCTCGAAACTGGATGGACGAAAAGGGATAAATAGGACAATGACACTTTCGTATAACTTTTCGGGAAAGACGGTTTTGGTGACGGGAGCGGCCCAAGGTATTGGTCTCGCGGTCGCGCACTTCTTTGATCGAGCAGGTGCGCGAGTGTGCGTTTTGGATTACGACCAAGGCGCGTTGGAAAAATTGGAGGATGGAAACTGGGAACGGAAGTTCATACCAGTTGTTTGTAACGTCGCTAACAGTCAGTCCGTGACGGACGCGTTTCGAGCCATTGCCTCCTCTGGTTCAAGTCCTGACATCGTTATCAACAACGCTGGCGTGCTCCGGGACGGGGTGGTATGGAAAATGTCTGATGAAAACTGGTCGACAGTGCTCGACGTACACGTAACGGGGACGTTCAATTGTACGAGGGAGGCCATCCCGCACATGCGCAATCAGGGGTGGGGTCGAATCATCAATACCACGTCATACACCGGACTTCACGGCAACGTCGGCCAGGCTAACTACGCGGCGGCTAAGGCCGGGATCATCGGTTTTACACGGAGTACTGCAAAGGAACTCGCGCGATTTGGAATAACGGTTAATGCGATCTCGCCTAACGCAATGACTGCGATGGTCGAGTCCATTCCCGAGCGGCGACGTCGCGAACTTGAACTAATGGCGCCGATGGGCCGGTTCGGGTCTCCAGAAGAAGTTGGACCGGCTGTTGGGTTCTTAGCGTCAGACGAGGCCGCATATATTACCGGGGTGGTGCTGCCAATCGACGGAGGATTGTCGATATGAATCGGTCTGGGTTTCGTGGAGACTTTGACCTGCGCTTGGATCTCTCAGGGCACCTTGGTCTGATTTTTGACACGATAGCCCTCTTCAATTTCGCTCGGTGTCATGTAGCCGAGTTCGCTGTGCAGTCGCTCCTCGTTGAACCACGGCACCCACGCGCACGTGGCGATCTCAAGATCGTGAACACATCAACGACCGTTTAGCCACGTGGCTTCTCACCCAACCGGTGTTCTTCGTCGCCACCGCGCCACTCTCCGGTGACGGCCTGATCAACTGCTCTCCAAAGGGCAACCGTCACGCGTTCCTCGTCACGGGGCCGCGTAGCGTTGCCTTTCTCGACCAGACCGGCAGTGGTGTCGATCGTAGTCACACGGCACGGGCCAGGAAAGCCTCGTAGGTCGTTTCGACCTCGGCGACGTCATTTCATTTTCATCGGAAAAGTCGAATGCAACATTCTTGTAACAATTCATTGTTGTGCGAAGATGACGTGACGCAATTGCGATGAGTGAGTCTCGCATCAGGTAATTCTTACGATTCGCTTAGGGTGCGCTACCCAAAGGTTGCCATTTATCGAGTGAAATGCACCTTGATGGTTCCCCCGAGTGACATGGAAACGCCGCAATGTTTGTTAGCCTTGGCCGTCCTCGGTCCTTGGGTGGTTGCTCGGGATCCAACACGATCTCGAAATGTTCGAGCGCCACGCGGAAGGAATCGATGATGAACGTCCCACGCGGTGCGCGCGCTGTGGCGCTCTCTGTCGCCATGGTCGCGTCGTTCATGACATTTGGTGTGGTGAGTTCTTCGGGAGCAGGTGCGGACACTTCGGTCACGGCGTTCTATCTCGACATCGGCGCTTCGTCGTCGGTAGGAGTCCAACCCACCGCGAGCTATCCCAAGGGTCAGCGCACCGATGACGGTTACGCCAATGATTTGGTTGCGCAAGAAGCCACCAAGGGCGTGACGCTCGACTTACATGCGATCGGGTGTTCCGGCGAAACCACGAGCACCATGATCTACGGGGGGGATCGTTGCTACGTCTCACCGGACACGCAATTGAATGAGGCCATAACTTTCTTGCGGTCGCATCAAGGCGAAAACGGACTCGTCACCATCGACCTCGGATTTAACGGTCTACTCCCGTGTCTCCATCAGTGGTCTACGGATCCCGAATGCGTCACGCGACAACTCGACAACGTGCGCCAACAGCTCACGGTGATCATCGGACTTCTCAAGGATGTCGCCGGACCCAAGGTGAAGTTCATCGGCGTAGGTCACTACGACCCGTACATCGCCGATTCCTTGAACGATCCGTATCGTGCGGATTTCGCCAAGTGGAGCCTGCACGCGGTGCGCCACCTCGATGCAGTCCTACGTTCGGTCTACGAGTCGTACGAGATTCCGATGGCCAACGTGGCTCAGGCTTTCAAGATCGACAGCACCGCGATGGTCAACGTCGCGGGCATTGGTTCGGTGCCGGAGAACGTCGCCGAAGTGTGTCAGTTCACGTGGATGTGCCAGCCGGAACCGCTCGGTCCGAATATTCACCCGAACGACGCGGGCTATCAGACCATCGCCGCTGCCATCGAACAACAACTCACGCCCTGGTAGGTATGCATTCCGCGACCCCAAGTTACGATTGACGTCGTGATCTCGTCCCCGCAGCGACCACTGGTGCTCGTGCGCCACGCAGAAAGCTCGTGGAACGAACTTCGCCTGATTCAGGGCCAAAATGACGAGGCGCGCCTGACTGATCGCGGTCGCCAACAGGCCGCTGCCGTCGCCCAAGAGCTCCAGTCGCGCGAATTCGACCTCGTCGTCTCGAGTGACTTACGGCGAGCGACCGAGACCGCGGCGATCATCGCTGAAGTACTCGGTCTCGCCGTGGAGACCGATCGGTTACTTCGCGAGCGGGGATTCGGCGTTGCCGAGGGTGGACCGGTCGACCAACTCATTGCACAGACCGTCGGCGTCATCGACGGCGTGGTGACCGACGACAGCGTGAGTCCGGAGGGTGGAGAGACCTTACGAGATTTTCGTGAGCGAGCGGGACGATTCATCGAACTTCGCGAACTCAAGTGGCCAGATCAGCGACTCTTGGTGATCACCCACGGTGGAACGATTCGCGCGCTTCAGAGTTACAGCGAGGGGACGTCCTTTCTGGGATCGAGGTGGGACCGAGTCGCGAACTGTTCAGTGTGGACGGTGACGCCACGAAGTGGGTGGCGCCGAAGTGAGCATGAAGGATGAAAGTCGTAACCTAAGTCGCTTCGAGGTCCAATGGCCCGTCGCCGGCGTCGCGTTCCAGTGACGTGCGTACGCCACCTCGAGTTGGCAAGAAGGTCCGCCACGATGTTCGACTGCGTCCGGTCACCGCACGAGCCAGCGGTGTGCGCGCCACGAGTGCCGAGACGAAGAACCCCATCGAATAGACGAGCACCAAGGCGATGATCGGACCGACCGGGAACGGCGGCGAAAAGTTGAAGTGTTTCCACACGCGCAAGAGCAGGATGATCCAGATCAACTGAGAGAGGTAGATGCCGTACGAGTTGTCGGATCCGGACTTCACCGCCGCTCGGGTGCGTAGGCTTCGCGCGGGACTGACGAGGAATACACCGAACAGGTACACGCACAAGATGGCGCCGACGGTGTAGGGAATCACCGTGACGGCGAACGGATTGCCGCCGGGCCGTACATATTGGTTGAAGAGCCCGGGTCGGTGGACACTGTTGAGCAGTATCGCGCCCGTCGCGCTCACGACGGTAGCGACCACGATGAATCGCGCGCGACGCACCACCCACGCGTGCACGTCGTCGAGGTGCAACGCCGCAATGATGCCGCCAATCAGATACACGGGATACGAAAAGATCAGTCGTGTCTGCCAGAAGCCGGGTCGAAGCGGCAAGAGAAGATGGCGCGACAACGCGATGGAGAACGCCACTTGCCACACCAGGGCCAGTGCCATGATCAGCACGTGATGGGCGTGCCAGCGCTTGATGTACTTCAAGAGCAGCGGAAAGAGGAGGTAAAACTCCATGATGACCAGCAAATAGTAAAGGTGGTAGTAGCCCTGCCACGTCAAGCTGCCCAGATGATGTAGCGCGCTCACGCTGAACATATAGGAACCATTAAAGGAGTAGTAGGGAAAGCCGCTCTGTGGTTTCAGTGCAACGAAGACGAAGTAGATGAGGGTCCAGGCGAGATACGGGACTCCCACCGACATGAATCGCCGGCCCCAGTACTGCTTGGTGGCGACTCGATCGTGGTCGCGATAACTGAACGCCAGCATGCACGCTGAGACGAAGAGCAAAGCTTCTCG
>Ga0307373_10014293_pt1 | contig 10953 bp, 10 predicted proteins | sample OX2MG_FD_202534 | JGI IMG/M metagenome (GOLD analysis project Ga0307373, IMG submission 202534) | Soil microbial communities from Risofladan, Vaasa, Finland - OX-2 | ecosystem: Environmental > Terrestrial > Soil > Coastal area > Acid sulfate soil | place: Finland: Risofladan, Vaasa | collected... | reverse complement strand
GCGGCGCCCGCCTCGTCACCGTGCACATGGGTGTAGGCGGTGTAGCCGCGCACATCGGTGATCAGGAAGGTGAGCATCCCGGAGGGCAGCGTGATGATACGCGGATCCGGCGAAGTTGCCGAGCCGTCCCTGATCGGCGTGTCGCCGGCGGAAAGCGAAAGCTGTTGACGCGCGGCCAGATCGAAGGCGGTGCGCGCCTCACTATCCAGGGCCAGGGCCTCGGCCAGCAGCATCACGGTGTCCCGGCGGGGGCGCTTCACGCCCCGCTCCAGGTCGCTGACCGCCCGGCAACTCAGCCGTGCCCGTTCGGCCAGTTCCTCCTGGGTGAGGCCGGACTCCTGTCGAGCAAGACGCAACAGCGAGGCAAAGGAGGATGGTGGCTCCATCGGCGCCCCTTTCTCGTGCCCAACGACTTTGGCTTGAGCATAGCAGGTTTATCCCCGAACATCGGGCAGTTCATGACACCGCGAAAAGTGCGTGCGATGGTGTGAGCGGCGGTGTTGGTCGTGCCTGGTGAGCGTGACGCTAAATGCGCAGACTGGGTAGATGAAAGGCAGCCGGCGAGGCGCCAATGATGTACCCAGAGGAGGTTCCGTCATGAGCAGCCATCCCGCGTCGTCATCGCAACCGTTCACTATGCACTACGAATTGGTGCGCGCCCATATGGCGGAGCAGCGGGAAGAGGCCGCGGCTATTCGTCGTGCTCGCCACGCTCGGGATGCGGGCGGCACGGAGCGCCCGCGCCGCGTGCTCTCCGTATGCCGGTGGGCTGCGTCGATCTGGACCGCCCTGTTTCGCTTCCGGGCCGGAGCTGCTCCTGGCCAGGCGGGAAAGTAGGCGCGGCCCCGCTCAAGAAGCGCTGCCCCCTGCTACACCACGCTCATTGGCCGGCCTCCTCGAAGGTTTCCGGCCATTGACGCGCCTGATGGATTACGCCGACAATTTCGACCACCTGTCCACGTACCCGATAGGCGATAGTGTATGGCGTGCGGGACACCGGTAGTTCTCGGGTATCGAGAACCCTGCCTTCTCGTCCTATAAGGGGATGATCCGCCAAGCTATTCGCGGCCTTCCGGACGCGAGCGGCAACCTCGCGGGCCGCCGTTGGGCTATCCAGGGCGATGAAACGGGTGTCGTGGCGAAAGTGATCGCGTGCCCGTGGTGTCCACCGGACCCTCACCCGGCCACGTGCTCGCCAGCAGGATCAGGCTCAAGGCCAAACTCAGCCCAGGTTTCGTCCATCTCCGCATCGCTCACGAAGACGCCCGCGTCCGCTTCGCGAATACCAGCCTCGATCTCGCCGATCTGCCAGCGTTGCTGCGCGATGAAGCGCCGTAACGCCTCTTGAACCAGGGTATTTCGGGTGCGCCCCGTGGCCTTCGCCAACTGGTCCAGAGCCGCCTTCGTGTCCAGCGGCACCCGTGAACTCAGAATGATCGTCGACTCCGCCGAGCTACTCATAAGGCCCTCCGAGTCCTACCCTAGCACAGCTACCATGTATTACAAGTACTATATCAAGTATTACTCGATCCGTACCAGCGGCGATCGCTCGCCGCGTGCGCCTCTCGATTGTGGCCTGGCTGGCGGTTCGCGACGCGGTCATGCGCTAGGAGCACGGGTCGCACCCTCTGCCCATTATAGGTAGTTCCACCGCGCGATAGGACGTGGTACTATGCCACTCATGGCAAGCCCCATATTGATCGTGGACGACGAGGAACATATCAGAGAGCTGGTCGCGCACTATTTGCGGCGCGAGGGCTTCGCGGTCGAACACGCCGCCACCGGGCCGGAGGCCCTGGAGATCTACGCCCGCGTCCAGCCGGCGCTGATCGTCCTGGATGTCATGCTGCCGGGGCTCTCGGGCACCGATGTGTGCCGGGAGATCCGGAAGACCAGCGACGTGCCCATTTTGATGCTGACCGCCAAGGACGACATCATCGATAAGGTGGTGGGCTTTGAGTTGGGCGCCGATGACTACCTGACCAAGCCGTTCGAGCCCAAGGAACTGGTAGTCAGGGTGAAGGCCCTGCAGCGGCGGGTGCAGGCCGGCGCCGAGCGGCCCAGTCCCACCCTCGTGCTGACGGTGGGGGAGTTGCGCATCGATCCTGACCGCCGTGACGTGCGGATCGGCACCAAGGCGGTGGGCCTGCGGCCCAAGGAATTCGACCTCCTCCTGGCCCTGGCCCGCCATCCCGGCCAGGTGTTCAGCCGCGAACAATTACTGAATACGGTCTGGGGCTACGATTTCGAGGGCTTTAGCCGGACGGTGGATGTGCATGTGCAGCATGTCCGCGATAAGCTGGCCACGGCCGGCGGCGGCACGGGATGGATCCATACGGTGTGGGGCGTGGGCTACAAGTTCGAGGCGACCGATTCCGGCTGAGACAATGAAGGCTTTGGCTCCGGTTCGCATCCGTTTCACCTCGCTGCGCAAACGCTTGCTGGCCGCCTTCATTGGGGTCTTGCTCCTCAGCCTGGCCCTCACCGGTGCTATCTTCTGGGTACAAATCCGGGTCTACGATAGCCAGCAAGTGCAATCCCAATTGGCCAACACCGCGCCCACCGTGTTGATTCGGGTCAAGCAACAACTGGAAAGCTATTGGCAGGCCAGCCTCCCAGAATCGGAGCTGCGGACCCAATTGGACCGGGTGGCGCGGGATAATGGCGTGCGGGTGATCCTTACCGATTTTTGCAGTCATGTGGCCATCGATACCGCGTACACCGGCGATCTGAGCCCGCTGCCGGCGGATCAGGTACAGCCCAATTGCAGCGCCGATCTGGCCGACAGCGGCGCGGCCTCCGGCCAACCAAGCTCGCTCTTCCTGGAACCAGGGGGCGACCGGGTGCGGCAAACCGGGAACCTACCCGGCGGCGGCTCCTGGTACTATCGCGCCTACATCGCCCCGCCCTATCTGGCGGCGCAAGGGCAAGCACTCCCGCTGCAAGCCCGCACGATTATCATCGCGAAATCGCCCGGCGCGGTCGAGCAGGGCGCCCTGAGCGTACTCCTCCCCAAGCTGGCGGCGGCGGGGATCTTCGCCGTGGCCCTTACCCTCCTCGTGGTAGTCGTGCTGGTGGGAGCCATTACCCGGCCCCTGCGGACGATCACCGCCGCCTCCGAGCGGATGGCCAAGGGGGACTATGATCAGAGGGTGCCGGAGGCCGGCGCCGACGAGGTAAGCCACTTGGCGCGGAGCTTCAACCGGATGGCCAGCGAGGTAAGCACCGCTCGCGAGGTGCAACGGCAGTTCATCGCCAACGTCTCGCACGACCTGAAGACTCCGCTCACCTCCATCCTCGGCTTCAGCCAGATCCTGGCCGAGGAAGCGGCCGAGCCCACGCAGCAGCGGGCGGCCCAGGTGATCAACGAGGAGGCTCGCCGTTTGCAGCGTCTGACCCTGGACCTGCTGGATCTCTCACGATTGGAGGCGGGCCAGTTGCAATTGCGGCGAGCCGTCGTGGATCTGAACGATCTGGCGGGCCGGGCTCTGGCCCCCTATGCCGAGTTGCCGGCCAACGCGGCGCTGCGCTTCCTCGACCAGCGATCGTCCGGCCCGCTGCCCATTTCCGGCGATGGCGACCGGCTGATGCAAGTACTGGTCAATCTCCTCGACAACGCGGTAAAGTTCTGCGACCCGGCGGGGAGCGTGGCCCTCCGTACCGAGCGGCGCGGGACCGAAGCGGTGCTGACGATTGCCAACACGGGAGCGGGCCTTTCCCCCGAGGATCTGACCCGCGTGTTCCAGCGCTTCTACCGCACCGATCACTCGCGGGCCAGCCGAACCGGAGGCACCGGCCTGGGGCTGGCCATCGTCCGCGAAATCGTGGCCGCGCACGGCGGCCGCGTGGAGGCCCGGAGCGAGGGCGACGGCTGGACTCGCTTCGTGGTCAGCCTGCCCGCGCTCGAAGGCGGCCCGGCCCGCGCGGCGGTTCCCAGCGAGAGCCGGGCTGAGCCGGCGCCCAGGCCGGCCGGCGGGTAGCCGCCCATGAGCCGTGAGGACGGCACCGCGCGGCAGTCCCTTCTCCATAACCGAAACTTCATGCTGCTGTGGGGCGGCCAGCTCGTCTCGTGGGTAGGGACGGAGGTCACCGGCATCGCGCTTCCCCTTCTGGTCCTGGCGCTGACCGGGTCGCCGGCCTATGCCGGGTTGGTCGCGGCCGAGCGGAGCGCTATCTACGTCCTGCTCGCCCTCCCGGCCGGCGCCCTTCTCGACCGGTGGGATCGCCGCCGGGTCATGATTCTGGCGAACGCCGGCAGCGGCATCGCGCTGGGCAGCATCTGCGTTGCCCTCTTCGTCGGACACCTGAGCGTGGCCCAACTCTTCATCGCCTGCGCCGCCGAGGGCGCCTGCTTCGTCCTTGCCAACCTGGCGCGCTTTACCGCGCTTCGCCATGTCGTACCACCGGAGCACTATCCGGCGGCCGTGGCTCAGAACAGCCTGGCGGACTACATCGCCCTGCTTCTTGGCCCACCCCTGGGCGGGTTCCTGTATCAGATCGCCGGAGCCGGGGCCGCCCTACTCGTGGATGCCGCCTCCTACGCCGTCAATGCGCTGTCCATCTTCTTTATCACGGTTCCTTTCCAGGATCCGCGGGAGAACGCGCCGGCTACTCTGGTTGCCGACATTCGCCTGGCCGTTGACTGGCTCTGGCGCCAACGCACGCTCAGGCAGTTGACTCTGCTGTCCGCCGGCCGTATTGCTATCACCTCGGGCCTCTATCTGCTGATCGTCGTGCTCGCCAAGCACCACCATGCGTCGTCGGCCGCCATAGGAGGCATCTTCGCGGTGAGCGCCGCGGCCGGTATTCTCGGGGCGGTCGTCGCCAGCCGCCTGTACCACCGCCTGCATGCGCGCACGGTTCTCTGGCTGACTACCTGCGTGACCTGGATCCTGGTCTCTTGCTACCTTGCGGCAACCACTATTTTCCTGATCACGGTCGTCACGGCAGGTGTCTATTTTTTTGGCCCCTTCTATGAGATTTCCATGCGAACCTGCACGAATGTCGGCGTGCCTGACGCGATCCGCGGGCGTGTCTTCAGCTTAGCGCGCGTGGTCGAACTGGGATCGTATTCGCTTGGCTTCTTCGTAATCGGGCTCCTCCTCCAATACGCGGGTAGCGTGGTGGCCATTGGGTGCCTGGCAGGCATCTTGTTCGGGCTCACCCTGTTCGCGAAGCTCAACCCTTCGTTCCGTGCCTTGTGATTGTGCCTCGCCGGGCCTCCGGTTGAAGCCGGATGGCAGGAACGGAGGATTGGGGGTGGGATCGCGCTGGTCCGGACTGTGGCGGGCGTGCTGGTCATGCAATCCTCCTTGGAACTGGCTACGCGCGCCTCGTGATAGAGGCAGGTGCGTGGTGCGCGTCCGGGTCCGGCTGGGCCGAGTAATCGACATGGGTGTCGGCGTGATCGGTCGACCTCAGGCACTGCCGAACAGGTTGGCGGAGATCAGCACTCCGCCCAGCACCTGGCCGGCAACGACGCCGCCGGAGAGCACCACGGCATACAGGCCGATGGCGAGAGTGCGGACGGACCCAACGAAGGTCAACTGGATGCCGCTGAGAACCGGGGGTATCATCAGGGCCGCGCCGGCACCCTGGACGAGGCGGGCGATGATCAGCACGAGCGCCGTGGGAGCGAATCCGCGGGCGAGCGAGGCGAGGGTGAATAGGCCGAGCCCGCCGAGCGCGGCCTGCTCGCGGCGTGGCTCGGCCGGCTCATCCGGGAGCCGTGAGGCGTTGTGGTCGTATCGCAACACTCCGCGCCCTCATCGGTGATCAGTCGGTCGGCAATCTTTCCCTGAGAGCGGCGCACAGGCGCAAGTACTCGGCATGGGACCACAACAAAGGCTTGGCGACCGGGCCCCACCGCGCCGTCCATTCCTGGATGTAGGACGGCGCCAGGGCGGCGGTGCTCCATTGCTCCGGTAGTTGACCGTGCGGGTCGGCCTGGCGCTCGACCACCGCCAGGCAGCGCGCGGCGCCCGCGTCCTCACCCGCCCGCGCGTAATACTGGCCGAGGAGGGCAGTCAGCAGGACCCACTCCCCGCCGCCATAATAGGTGTCGGCGCGGTAGCGGTAGACCCCGCCGTCGCCGGCCACCAGGTCGCGTTCGATCCGCCGCGCGGTGCCGAGCATCAACGGATCGCGCGGAGACAATAGGCCGTGTTCGCCAAAGGGAGTGGAGGCCCAGAGCAGGCTGGCGTCCACCACGTCCGCGCCGGCGATCTGCTTGATCAGATGGCTATCGTGTGTCCCGCGCGCCAGCACCCATTCACGGATCTGATCCGCCGTCCTGGACGCGAGGGCGCCGTCGTGGTCAGCGGCGCCGAGGAGCGTGGAGGCGGCCCGCAGCCCCGCGTGCACGGCGGCCAGGGTGGAGACGGCGACGCGGGTGGGGAACTCCTCCCAGCAGTCGTAGTTTGGCTCCCGCCACAGGGCGGCCAGGTACCGGACCAGGAGGCGGATTGCCGGAGTCCAGGCGGACAGGACCACCCCCCGTTGGAAATCCGCGCGCTTGGATAGGTGATGCTCGATCCCCCAGAGGAGGGTGCCAAAGCCGTCGAGCTGGAAGTTCGGCCAATCCTCGCTCCCCGGTTGCCCGTCCAGCCCATAGCGGGTATGCAACAGGTCGCTCAGCTCGGGGCGTGCTCCCCGTGCCGCCGCTTGCAGGCAACGCTCCACCGCCTCGGCGCGGGCGGCGATCAGCCCGGTGGCCCAGCAATAAAAGCGGGCCGCGCCGAGGTGATCGCCCCAGGCATCGGCGGCGGAAGCGATGAAGGCGCCGTCCCGGAACCAGGAGTACTGGTAGGTAGGGTAGGAGGGGCAGGCGACGTAGGCGCCGCTCTCCGCCTGGCCCGCGCGAATAATCTCAAGGCTGCGCGCGCGTAGTATATTCTTTTCCAGCCGCCCCACGGTGCTCTGACTCCTATTCCGCTACCCTGGCGACCACCAGAGTCCAGTATTCCAGGCGCGGAACCTCGAAATGGATCCGGGCCGCCGCGCCCTCTCCCTCGGCGGTATAGGTCAGGGCGCGCGCGCTCTGATCCAGCCCGTCCGGATCCGCGACAAAGAGGGAAGTGACGCGGGCACCGATGGCCCAGTCGATGGCCAGATCGGGCAAGGCGCCAACGGGAGGCTTCGGCGCGTTCCAGTGGGTCTCCTGAATGGTCGCCAGATTGATCAGGCTGAGGGTGACGAAGCCGGGCATGGATCTCTGAATGGTCCAGACCGCGCCCGCCTCGCCGTGCGAGGAACAGTGGTGGCCGGCAATGGCGACCGTCGCGGGATCATCCCCGAGCAGGGTGATCAACCGCTTGTCGCTGAGCACGTTTTCATAGCGCACCACGAAGTCGTAGTAGCGGCGCATCACCTGGGCGAAATCCGGCATGAGCGTGGCATACTGGGGATAATAGGCGTGGCAGAGGGCGCCATTTCGTTCGCCCATCAGGAGATGGAAGCCGCCATTGGCCCAGATGGCCGCGCTTGCAAGCCGGGTGGCTCGTTCAGCGGGCGGCAATGCCTCATCGGTCGCGCCTTGCAGAGGGGCAAGGTAGGCCGCCAGAATGACTTGCTTGGTCGGGGCGAGCCGGCGGGCTCCGAGAATGAGCATCTGGAGGTCGCGATAGTTCTCATAGGGAGGCCATACCTCGATATAGACGGCATCCTGGCTGGTAGGCGCGACCGCCGCGATGGGCCAGTTTTCCACCGCGTTGAAGATCACGCGAGTGTCTGGGCGGGCGGCGCGAATGGCGTGGCGGGCATCGTCAATGAAAGGAGGGAAATCCTCGGCCAGATCGTAGCTCCGCCGGTGTGGTTTGGGTCCATACGCATTGCTCTTGGGAAAGCCGTATTGGTCCAGATGCAGGCCATCGAACGGCACTTCCCGTACGGCCCGCGCCATCTCGACCAGGATCTTCGCGCGCCAGGGATTCCCGTGGTGGATATTCATGACGTAAAAGAGATTTTCAATGCTATAAGGCGTACCGGCGGCATCGTAGAGCATCTGGTCACGATGCTCCATGGCATACTCGGGCTCGGCGCCGTAGACAGCGGCATAGCCCAGGGCCGCCATGCCCTCCGCTCGGCAGGCATCTACCTTCTCCCGTACGGTTTTCAGGGAGAGCAGCCGTCCCATCCCATCGGTGAAGTCTTCCGTGGGTGGCATCAACACGTAGTGGCGCCACATCCAGTCGTAGAACTGCACGACGTTGACGTGATACCGGGCCAGGGCACGCACGTTCGTGGCGGCGAACGGGTCTCCCGGCGCGAAGTCCGACAAGAAGCCATAGCGGGGGGCCTGGGTCCAGTCATCAAGAACATCGAGGGCGGTATGGGCCGTGGCTACAAGCCTGCCGCTGGTATCCAGCACCCTGACGTCGACCCCGTACCCGCGGAAACCGTCAGAAGGAAGGTGAAGAGGGAAGCAAAATTTGGCGGCTCCGGATGGAACGGAGACCGTGGCCTGATGGACGCCGATCTCCTGGTCCAGGAATCGTACCCGGAGGTCGATCTGGAACTGAGCCGCGGCCGGGCTGCCGAGCGCGACATGGACGGTCGGGGTGGCGCCGGGCGTATAGCTCGCACGGTCGGTCCAGAGATCCTCAATGGTCAGGTGCTGGTCCTGGGACGAGTTGGCCACTCCTAGCTCCTTCCAATTACGCGCGAATAGACGCCTGGGTTGGCACATGGTGCCGATGGCGCCGAGTATCGCGCCCGCGAGAATGGTTCGGCGATCAATGCGAGGGGCCACTTTAGCCCTTCACGGCGCCGGCGCTGACCCCGCGAATAAAGTGGCGCTGGAAAATCAAGAACACGACCATCACGGGAATCACCGCGATGGTCGAGGCCGCGAACACAATGCCCCATTGAGTGGTGTGGGCGCTCTGGAATTGCTGGATGGCGATTGGCAGCGTGTAGAGTCGCTGGTCGTTCAACGAGGTGATGGCCCAGGTAAACTCGTCCCAATTGCCGAGAAAGGAAAAGATCGTGGCGGCCGCCAGAGCGGGCCGGGCGAGCGGCAGGGCAATGCGGAAGAAGGTGCGCCACACGCCGCAGCCGTCGATAGAGGCCGCGTCCATCAGTTCCTGGGGCAATTCCTCGAAAAAGCCGCGGAGCAAAAAGACGCTGAACGCCATGCCGGCCGCGTACACCAGAACCAGGCCGGTTCGGCTATTGGTCAGATGCAGATGGCTGGCAAGCACGAACTGAGGAATGATCAGGACCAGGCTCGGCACGGTCATAGTGGCCAGCATCGTGTAGTAGAGCACCGTTCGACCGGGGAATCGGTAGCGGGCAAAGGCAAACGCAAGGCTGGCGGCCAGGATCACGTTAAGGGCGGTGGCGGAGGTCGCCACGGTCACGCTATTGAAGAACGCCTGGCCAAAGCTGTTGCCGTTCCATGCCTGAATGTAGTTGTCGAAGGTGGGATGGGGCGGAATGAAGATGGGCGGTGTACCTAGAATGTAGATGTTTGGCATGAACGAAATGCCGAACATGTAGGCGAAAGGAGTGAGCATGATCACCAGGCCGGCCAGGAGGACCAGGTAGATCAGACTGGTGCCCAGGATCTTCCTGGCGGTGAGGCGGGAGCGGCGCCGGATGGGCGCGGCCGGCGAGAGTGCTGGCACGTTCATCCGTTTAGTACTCGATCTTGGTGCGCAGCAACTTCAACTGCACCAGGCTCAGGGCGAAGACAAAGGCGGTAAAGATATAGGTGATCGCCGCCCCATAGCCGAAATCGAACGAGGAAAAGGCATTGTTGTAGCCATAGGTCATCAGGGTCTCGGTACTATGCTCGGGGCCACCCTGAGTGAGAATAAACATCGGTATGAAGGCGCCAAAGGCGCCGATCACCAGCATGACGGTAACAAAGGCGACCACCGGGCGGAGGAGCGGCAGGGTGATGTAGCGGAAGCGGCCCCAGGATCCGGCGCCGTCCACGGAAGCCACTTCATAAAGATCGTTGGGAATACTCTGTAAGCCGGCCAGGAATATCACCATGTTCCAGCCCACTCCCTTCCAGATACCGAGAACCATCAAGGTAGGGAGGGCGAGCGTGGTGGAGCCGAGCCAGGTGGTGGTGTCGGGAATCACATGAAGGTTGTCGCCCAGAAGCCAGTTCACCAGGCCGCCCTGGCTGCTGAACAGATAGGCAAAGATGAAAGAGACGACCACCCACGAGGTAATGACCGGCAGGTAGTAGAGCACCCGGAATAGGCCGCGGGCCGCCAACTTCCGATCCAGGAGCAAGGCCACCGTCAGGCCGAGGATCATTTGCCCCGGCACGGTGACTACCGCGTATTCGATGACGTTGCCGAATGCCTGCCAGAAAATCGGATCGGCAAAAGCCTTGGTGTAGTTGTCCCAGCCGAGAAAGGTACTGCTGGCCGCCGGATTGGGATTCCAGTCAAAGAAACTCATGACCAGGGCGTCGAGGAGCGGGTAGATGGTCCAGACGGCGAACAGCACCAGCCCAGGCAGGATCAGCGCGTAGATGGGCAGCAGACGCCGCGCTTCGCGCCAGGCCCGCTTGCGCCGCCGCATCCTTCCTCGATTGGGTATCGTCTGGATCACCTGCATGGTTTGATGGCCTCCAAAGTGAACGGAAAACGGCTGGGTTGGCCGGGCGGGAAGGGTCGCTACGCCCTTCCCGCCTGATCGCTGCCGGTTACTTCAGCAGGGCGTCTATCTGACCGGCCGCGCTGTCGAGAGCAGCCTGGGCGGTTGCCTGGTGACGAATCGCCTTGTTGAAGGCGTCGGTGAGGATGGTATCGATCTTGACCCAGTTTGGGCTCACGGTCCGGGCGTAGGCGGTCTGGAGTTGCTTGGAGAAGACCGCGAAGTACGGGGGAAGAGCGGGATTCTTGGCCACGGATTTCAGCACGGGCATCTGGCCGGTGGTCCCCATGTCAACTTGCGCCTCGGGCGAGGTCATGAATTGCATGAAGGCACGAT
>Ga0307373_10014290_pt1 | contig 10957 bp, 11 predicted proteins | sample OX2MG_FD_202534 | JGI IMG/M metagenome (GOLD analysis project Ga0307373, IMG submission 202534) | Soil microbial communities from Risofladan, Vaasa, Finland - OX-2 | ecosystem: Environmental > Terrestrial > Soil > Coastal area > Acid sulfate soil | place: Finland: Risofladan, Vaasa | collected... | reverse complement strand
GCGCTAACCTGATAGGCATGGCTACAAGTATCGATTGTTCTACGGCCGGGAAGGCGAGCGGATCGTGGGCTACGACAATGAACGCGCCAAGGGCGACCACCGCCACCGGGACGGCGTCGAAGAGCCCTACGCATTCAGCACCGTCGAGAATCTGGTCCTGGATTTCCTGGCCGACGTGGAAGAGCGGAGGACACGATGAGAGTTGCCACCATCCAGATCAGGAAGGATGACGCCGCGACCCTGCGCGAGGCAGGAGCGGGCTTCGTGGCCGCGTGGCGCGCGGGCGCCTCCGAATCCGACGTCTTCACCTTCGCCTCGCCGGCGCAGCTCTTCTCCGTTCTATCGCCAAAGCGCTGGGAGCTGATCGAGCGGCTGCAGGCCGTGGGGCCGATCAGCCTGCGCGGCCTGGCCCGCGAACTCGGCCGCGACGTGAAGCGGGTTCACGAGGACGCCGCGATCCTGCTGAATTGGGGCCTCGTCGAGCGCACGGACGACCGCAGGCTCGTCGTGCCCTACGGCGTCATCCACGCCGACTTCGATCTGCGCGCCGCCGCCTGAGAACCCATCGCGAAAGTCTCGTCCGCCAGAGATCGAAACCCGCCAGACTGCGCGGCGGAAGCACCGGAATGAACCGCGCAGCCCTTGCCGCTCACGCCTCGTGCAGGAAATCCACGCTCCCCTCCGGCGCCGGGCCGACGTAGCGCGCCCGCGGCCGGATCAGCTGGCCGGTGGCGATCTGCTCCATGGCGTGAGCGGTCCAGCCGGCCGTGCGGGCGACGGCGAAGAGGGTGAACGGCGCGTCGCCGGGCAGGCCGAGGGTGCGGCGCAGCGCCGCCAGGGCGAAGTCGGCGTTGGCCTGCGCGCCGGTCTCGGCTTCGACGGCGGCGCGCAGCTGCGCCAGCGCCGGCGCCGTCTCGAGCGCGCCCAGCAGCGCCTCGGCGCGCGGATCCCCGTCCGGATAAAGGGCGTGGCCGAAGCCCGGCGCCGGTCGCCCGTCGAGGCTCGCCAGGGCCTCGCGCAGGCCGCGCCGGGCGGCGGCGTCCACGAATCTCTCCACGCGCGCCGCCATGCCGCCGTGGCGCGGCCCGGCCAGGGCGCAGAGGCCGGCCAGCACCGCGGCCGCGAGCGGGGCGCCGGTGGAGGCCGCCACCCGCACGGCGAAGGTCGAGGCGTTCAATTCATGGTCCGCCAGCAGCACGAGGGCGCGGCGGATCGCGTCCCAGCGCTCGCGCGGCGCGCGCCAGGCGCGGCCCAGGCGCTCGTGGATGGCCCCCTCGTCCTCCTCGCGCAGCGCCGCGCCGTCTGTACCCGCCACAGCCGCGGCCAGCAGATCCAGCAGGGCGGCGCCCTCGCCGGCAAGCTCGTCCCCCGAGACGCCCAGCGTCGGCGCGGCGAGCGCGGCGCGTCCGGCCAGGGCGGCGAAGGCGCGCTCTGTCGCCGTGCGGCCCACCGATGCGGCGGCGCGCGCCTCGGGCGGCGCGCCCAGCCCGCCGCGCAGCAACCGCGCGACCTCTTCCAGCGTCGCGGTCTGCGCCAGCCGCACCGCGTCCCGGCCCCGGTAGTAGAGCCGTCCGCCGCTGACCGTGGTGATGGCCGAGGCCAGCACCGGCTCGCCCCAGGCGATTGCGCCCAGCGCCACGTCGGCGGCCTTGCGGCCACGCCCCTGGCGCTCGACGAGCGCGGCCACGTCGCTCGCCCGATAGCGGCTGCGCCGCGGCTCGAGCGGATCCGGCTCGGCCCGCAGCCGCCCGCGGCTGACGTAGGCATAGAGGGTCTGCGGCCTGACCCGCAGCCGCCGCAGCGCTTCCTCGGCGCCAATCCATTCGGCCATGATTGATTCAGTTGATCAAGATTGACACGCGACTCGCATGAGCCACATGCCATCTAGCCGATTTCAGGGAGAATTACATTGATTGATGGCATTGATGGCCTGGAAAGCGTCGTTGCCGCCGAGACAGTGCTTTCGGAGGTGGATGGCGCCGCCGGCCGCCTGGTGATCCGGGGCGCCTCGCTGGACGATCTGGCCGGGAGGTGCTCGTACGAGGAAGCCGCCGCGCGGCTGCTCGCCGGCTTTTTCGAGGCGATGCCGGCCGATCTGGCGTCGGCGCTGGGCGAGGCCCGGGCCGAGGTGTTCGCCGAGACTGCGGCGATGGACGAGGCCCTGCTGCGCCTGACGCCGGTGGAGATCATGCGCGCCCTCATCGCCCGGCTTGCCGACGGCGACGAACTGGCGACGGCGCTGCGGCTGATCGCGGCCCCGGCCGTGTTCGCCGCCTCGGCGGTGCGCCGCCGGTCGGGCGCGGCGGCGCTGCAACCGGATCGCGGCCTGTCGCACGGCGCCGACATTCTGCGGATGCTGCGCGGCGCGCCGGCGACGCCGGAGGAGGTCCGGGCTCTGGACGCCTATCTGGTCACCGTCTGCGATCATGGTCTCAACGCCTCGACCTTCGCCGCGCGCGTGGTCGCCTCCACCCACGCCGGCCTGACCAGCGCCGTGCTCGCAGCCATCGGGGCGCTGAAAGGTCCGCTGCACGGCGGCGCCCCCGGGCCGGTGATCGACATGCTCGACGCCATCGGCGCGCCGGGCGACGCCCGCGCCTGGATCGAGGCGGCGCTGGATCGGGGCGAGCGGCTGCCCGGCTTCGGTCACCGCGTCTACAAGGTGCGCGACCCCAGGGCCGATGCGCTGAAGCGGGCGATCCGCGCGCTGGGCGCCGGCTCCGAAGTCCTGCCCGGGCGCCTCGCGTTCGCCGAAGCGGTGGAGGAGGCGGCGTTGCAAATCCTGAAGGATCGCAAGCCGGACCGCTCGCTGCGGACCAACGTCGAGTTCTACACCGCCCTGCTGCTCGAGGCCCTCGCCTTCCCGCCCGCCGCCTTCACCTGCGTCTTCGCCATGGGCCGCGTCGCCGGCTGGATCGCCCACGCCCGCGAGCAGCGCGCCGACGGCCGCCTCATCCGCCCGCAGTCGCGCTACGTCGGGCCTCGCCCCGGAGATCCACCGCCCAGCGCTCCGTGCCCGGCGCCGCCGCTGCGCGGGTGAGGAGAAGGTCCGCGTCTTCCTTTCCCCGCGAGCGGGGACACGACCCGGGCGATCCTTGGCGGATCGGTCCGATCCGGCTTAGATCGGGGCGAAGCCGGGGAAGCGCATGACCGAGATCACCGCCGACGAAGCAGCGCCAGGGGCAACGCGGCGCGCCTCCATGACCACAGTGGTGGCCGCCTCGGCGGCGAGCACCGCGTTCGAGTGGTACGACTTCTTCATCTTCGGGAGCCTCGTCCAGGTCATCTCGCGCAACTTCTTCGCCCAGCTCGGGCCGACCGCCGGGCTGGTGGCGGCCCTGGCGCTCTTCGGCGTCGGCTTCGCCTTCCGCCCGCTCGGCGCGCTGATCTTCGGGCGGATCGGCGACCGCCTCGGGCGCAAGTCCGCCTTCCTCATCTGCGTCTCGATGATGGGCGCAGGCACGTTCTGCATCGGCCTTCTGCCGACGTCGGCGCAGATCGGCGCCGCCGCGCCGATCCTCCTGGTGGCGCTGCGGGTGCTGCAGGGCACGGCGCTCGGGGGCCAGTACGGCGGCGCGGCGATCTACGTGGCCGAGCACGCGCCGTCGGGCCGGCGCGGCTATCACACCGGCTGGGTGCAGACTTCGGCGGCGCTGGGGCTGATCGCCGCGCTCAGCGTGATCTTCGTCGTGCGCCGCCTCGGCGGCGAAGCCGCGTTCGCCGCGGGGGGCTGGCGCGCGCCGTTCCTGATGTCGGCGGGGCTGGTGGCGATCTCGATCTGGATGCGGCTGCGACTGGCCGAGAGTCCGGCGTTCGAGAAGCTGAAGCAAACCGGCGGGCCGGCCCGCGCGCCGTTCACCGAGGCCTTCCTGCGCTGGCCGAACCTGAAGCTGGTGCTGATCGCGCTCGTCGCGCTGATGTGCGCCCAGGGCGCCTACTGGTACACCGTGTTCTTCTATTCCCAGGTGTTCATGGAGAAGTTCCTGAAGGTCGGCGACGGCTACGCCAACCTGATGATCCTGATCATCGCCTGGGTCAGCGCGCCGCTCTACATCTTCTTCGGCGCCCTGTCGGACAAGGTCGGGCGCAAGTGGGTGATGTGGGCGGGCATGACGCTGGGCCTCGTCACCCTCTTTCCCGGGTTCATGCTGCTGAGCGCGGCGGCCAATCCGGCGCTGGCGGCGGCGAGCGCCCGCACGCCGGTGGTGGTCGCCGCCGACCCGGGCGACTGCACGCTGCAGTTCGACCCGACCGGCAGGACGCGCTTCCTTTCCAGTTGCGACATCGCCAAGGCCGCCCTCGCCAACGCCGGCATCGGCTATCGCAACGTCGCCGGCCCGGCAGGCCGGCCGGCGGTCGTCAGCGTCGGCGGCGCGCGCGTGGTCTCGATCGACGGACGCGGGCTCGGCGCGTCGCAGCTGAAGGCGGCGACCGCCCGCGTCGACGCCGGCATTGCCAAGGCCCTGGCCCGGGCGGGCTATCCGGCCCGGGCCGACCCGGCCCGGCGCAACGACTTGGTGGTGGTGGCCGTTCTGGTCGTCTTCACCATCGCCGCCACCGCGCTCTATGGCCCGATGGCGGCCTCGCTGGCCGAACTCTTCCCGACGCGGGTGCGCTACACGGCGCTCTCGGCGCCCTATCATCTCGGGATCGGCTGGATCGGCGGCTTCCAGCCCGTCGCCTCGTTCTCGATCGTGGTGGCGACGGGCAACATCTACGCCGGCCTCTGGTATCCGGCGATCTTCACGGCGATCAGCGTGATCGCCTGCCTCTTCCTGTTGCCCGAGACCCGCGGCCGGGCGCTGGAGGCCTGACGCCTCGTAGAGGATTCAGGCGGGCCGCACCCGGCGCACCACGGCGCGGCCGACGATTTCCGAGACCAGCACCGCCGCGACGGCCAGGACGGCGGAAACGCCGCAGAGCGCGATGGCGCGGCCTTCGGCGCCCGGCGTCTGCGTCGCCTCGTAGATGGCGCTCGGCAGGGTGAGGGTCTCGCCCGGGATCGCGCCCACGAAGGTGATGGTGGCGCCGAACTCGCCCAGCGCCCGGGCGAACCCCAGCACCAATCCGGCGGCCAGCCCCGGCGCCGCCAGGGGCAAGGTGAGCGCGAAAAAGCGCACCAGCGGCGGCGCGCCCAAGGTCAGGGCCGCCTCGCCGACCTCGGGCTCGATCGCCTCCATGGCCAGCCGCATCGGCCGCACCATCAGCGGGAAGGCCATGACGGCGCCGGCGAGCGCCGCACCGGTCCAGCGGAAAGCCAGCGTGATCCCGACGCTGGCGAGGGCCGCGCCGATCGGACCTTCGCGGCCGAAGAGGACGAGCAGGAAATAGCCGGTCGCCACCGGCGGCAGCACCAGCGGCAAGGTGGCCGCCCCCTCCAGCAGCACGCGCCCGGCGAAGCGCCCGCGGGTCAGGGCGTAGGCGACGAGGATCGCCAGCGGCAGCTCGACGGCCACGGCGAGCGCGGCGACGCGCAGCGACAACAGGATCGCGCCGACATCGTCGGCGGTGATCTGCGTCACGCGGGCGGCGCCGGCTGGAGCACTTCGCAGGCATCGCCCCGCGCCGCCAGCTCGACCGCCAGCTCGCCGATCCGGCCTGCGCCGGCGACCACGACCACGCGCTGGCCGGCGGCGACACGCTCGGTCAGGTCGGACGCGCCGATCGCGTCGAGCCCGAGCCTATGCGCGTCGCGCCGCGCCAGCCCGGCGATGTCTTCTCCGAGGTCCGCCTCCAGCGCCAGCACGTCGGCGGTGGCGAGGGCGCGCGCGGCGCGCAGCGACAGCAGATCGCGGATCGCCGGGGCGGCCACCAGCCAAAGGCCGCCGAACGCCGTATCGCCTGCCAGCATCTGAGCTTTCAGGCGCCGTTCGGCGAGTTCGAGGTCGCCGGCGTCGGCCGCTTCGCCCGCCGGGCCGTACAGCACCGCGCGCAGGAAGGCGCGACGCCGGGCGAGATCGGGGAAGGCGGCGCGGATCTGCGGCTGCAGACGCCCGAACAGGGCGGCGATGCGCCCCAGTCCCTGCGGGATGGCCGCGTCCAGCTCGGCGCGGAGCAGGGCGGCGACGATCGGCGCCGCGCCCGCCGTGCCGATGGCCGCCACCACCTGGCCGCGATCGATCAGGGCAGGGGTGTGGAAATCGCTGAGGCCCGCATCGTCGACGACGTTCACCGGCACGCCGGCCAATTTGGCGGCGGCCGCGGCCGCGCCGCGGAAGCCGGGGTCGGCGCTGGTCACGAAGGCGAGGAGGGCGCCGGCGTAGGCCTCGGACCCCAGCGCCGCCGCGCCGGCGATGCGCTCGACGCCGGCCGGCGATCCGGCGAACAGACGCGCCTTGGCCTCGGCGCCCTCGCCTTCGCCGGCGATGACGACGCGCCGGCCGGCCAGTGGAAAGAAGGCGGGGAAAGCCTCCATCGCCGGCGCATCACCTCGCGGTCTTCAGATAGTCGATGATCGCCTGGCGCTGCGCACGGTCGGGTGTGCTCACCGGCATGGCGGTTCCGGGCGCGAAGGCCTGAGGATCGGCGATGAAGGCGTCCAGCGCCGCCGGCGTCCAGGTTCCCCCCTTGGCCTCGAGGGCGTCGGAGTACTGGAAGTCGGGCAGGGCGGCGATCCTGCGCCCGACCACGCCCTTCAGCGACGGCGCCACCGGCGAACTCGCGGCGTCCAGGCTGTGGCAGCCGCCGCACTGGGCGTTGAAGGCGTCGGCGCCGGCCACGGGCGTGGCCGCGAAGCCCGGCCCGGCGGCCAGCGCGGCCGCGGCGATGAGGGCGATGCGCATTCGACGATCTCTCCCCGATGTCCGCACGACGACAGCTGAGCGATAGCTGGTCTCGCGGCGGATTCCGAGCCCGATTGGCGGCGCGGGCGGGCTTTAGGTCGCCGGGCCGAACCCGTCCGGGCTCCAGGCTTCGCTGCCCACGCCGTGATGGACGAAGAAGAGGCCGGTCGGGTCGTAGCGGCGCTTGATCCGGGCGAGGCGCGGGTAGTTCGCCCCCCAGAAGGCGGTCTGCCAGTCGGCCTGGAAGAAGTCGCATTCGTTGACGTAGGCGCCGGTGTGGGGCGCCGCGGCGCGCAGGGCGCCCATGGCGGCATGCACGCGCGCGGCGCGGGCGCGCGCGGCGTCGAGGTTGGGCGCGGCGCCGGCGAAGAGCGAGGGCCCGGAGTCGGCGATGATCGCGAGGGCGAAGGCGCCGAGGACGTCGGGGTTGGTGGCGGTGTCGCGGGCGGCCTCGATGGCGGCGGCGGGGGCGCCGGCCAGGCCCTTGTTGAGGTGGAAGGCGACGCTCCAATGGCGGCTGGCGGCGAACCAGGCGTCGACGAGCCTGGGCTGGCTGGCGGGCGCGAGCAGCGCGGCCGGCAGCCAGGCCGAGGCGTAGGCGTGCCAGAAGGCGCCCACCTGGCCGCCGTCGCCCGCCCACCAGTAGTGGTTCGCCGCCGCGCCCGGCTGGGTGTCGAAGCTGACCGCGGAGGGGGCGTAGCGGCGCAGGAATTCGGCGTTCCAGAAGTCGCGAGCCGGCAGAGCCAGGGCGGTGAGCGCCTCCTCGACCTGGTAGTCGGCCTTGTCGGCTTCGGCGAACTCGATCAGGGGCGCGAACGCGGCGCGGGCGGCCTGCGGCGTCAAACCCTGGAAGACCATCGAGACCACGAGCCGGTTGTCCGGTTCGGCGCGGACCTGCTCGCCCCAGTGGGGGTTGAAGAGGCCGCTCGCATAGAGGTCCACGAAGCGCGCGAGCAGGCGCCGGAAGGCCGCGTCGGAGCGGGCACGCACGGCCAGGCTCATCGCGCCGAAGGTCTGCGGGAGGTCGTGGGTGGCCAGGATGAGGCGGGTCACGACGCCGAACGTACCGCCGCCGCCGCCCTTCAGCGCCCAGAAGAGGTCGGGCGCCTGGACCTGGTTGACGATGCGGATCTCGCCATCGGCGGTGACGACCTCGGCCTCCAGCAGGCTCGCGGCCGCCGTGCCATAGGCTTTGGAGAAGCTGCCGAAGCCGCCGCCCTGGACCAGGCCGGCGACGCCCACGGTCGTGCAGCCGCCGCCCTGGACATAGCGCCCGGCACCGACGGTCACCGCCTGGTAGGCGTCGAGCCAGCTTGCGCCGCCGCCGACGGAAACCGCCGGGACCGCGGCGGCGCTGGAACCTTGCGGGGTGAAGGCGTCATGGACGGTGACGGCGCGCATCGGCCGCGTCCAGACCAGCAGGGAATCGGGCGCATCGGATGCGCCGACGTAGCTGTGGCCGGGACCCTTGACGACGAGGCGCAAGGCGTGGGCGCGGGCAAAGTTGACCGCCGCGGCGACGTCGGCGGCGCTCTGGGCCGCGACGACGTAGGCGCTGGGCGAGGATCGCCAGGCGTCCAGCCAGCCGGAGCTCTGGGTGAGGCCGGGCTGGTCGGCGATGTAGAAGGGATCGGAGAGCAGCCTGCGAACGGCCGGATCGTGCAGATCCGGCAGTGCGCCGCGCGCCAGACGGCCGCCGACGGCCCGGCCGAGCCCGGCCCAGTCCGCGTCGCCCGGCCAGCCCGGCGAACCGGGTCGGACGCGGCGGATCGCCGTGGCGGCTGCGGGGCCAGCGCGCAACGCGGCGGCCGCGCCAAGGGCAAGCCCGGCGCGAAGGAGGCTGCGACGTCTCATTGATCCTGCTCCTGATCGGCGCCGGGCGCGGTGGAGATGACAAGCATGACCGATCGGGCGAGCAACAATCCAGCAAAAAGCTGCGGGGTCCGTCAGCGCCGGAACAACCAGTCGCCCGCTTCAGCGAGGACCGAGCGGCAGGCGTCGGCGCGCCTCATGCCGCGAGCGCCTTGCGCAGCTCCCCGATCCAGGCCCAGCGCGGGTCTGGCTGGTTGAACGCGCCGCCCATGGTGTTGGCGACGTAGGCCGCCGCCACGCCGCTCTGCGGATGGGCGAAGGCCACCCGGCCCCCTGCCCCGTCGTGGCCGAACGAGCCCGGCCCCAGCATCTCGCCCTCGTCCCGGGCGAGCTGGTAGCCGAGGCCGTAGCGGCTGGGCAGGCCGATCTGCAGTTTCCGAGATCGCCGGCCGCAACCATGGCGCCGGTGCGCAAGGTCCGGGCGCGGTCCACCGTCTCTGGCTTCAGCAACCTGACGCCATCGACCTCGCCGATCATGGCCGCATACATCTTCGCCAGCGAGGCTGCGTTGGTGACGCCGTTGCCCGCTGGCGCCTGCGCGGCCCGCCCAGCCTGGTGCTTCATCGCCTCGATCAGCTCGCCGGTGTGCTGCAGCGACAGGAGCACCACCTTGGCGAGGCGCGTCGTCACATCCACGCCCGCGCCGGCGAGCAGGGCGGCGATCTGAGCGGCGCCGAGGCCAGGGGTCGGCTGGAAATGAGGGGCGACCCGGTGATCCTCGCTCAGGGGCAGGCCGATCCAGAAATCCAGGCCGAGCGGGCCGCTGATGTCCTCGGCCAGGAGCTGCGAGACGCTCTTGCCGCTCACCCGGCGAACGAGACCATCCAGCAGCGAGGCATGGCGAGCGGCGCTTTCGCGGCTGCCGTTCCCCAGGGCTGGACCCAGGGAACGCGGCCGGCCTCCAGCTCGGCGATGATCTTGGTGGTGATTTCATCGTACAGGCTCGTCCGGTCGGAACCGGACCGAGCGTGAGCGGCGTGTCTGGACATCGCGGGTCTCCGCGACCGGCGCCAAGCCTCTCTCCCAGCCCTCAACCCGTCACGGAAAACCCGTCCGCACTCTCGCTCTCGGGGCGTTGCGGGGCAGGGTGTGCGAAAACCCGATCGAGGCTCATCCCCGAGGCGATATTTCCTGCTGCTGTTGGCTCTTGAACAGAGCCGGCCGCTTTGCGCTGTCGCTAGGCGACGGCGATGGCTGCCTGGTTTGCGCCAGGAGCCTCCTTATCCAAGGCCGCCTCCATCGCAGCGATCAAACGGCCGACCTCGATGGGCTTGGCGACGACATCGTCCATGCCGGCAGCAAGGTAGGCCTGGACCTGGTCCCGCATGACGTTGGCGGTTAGCGCGAGAATGGGCGTCCGCGGTCGCCCCGCTTCCGCCTCCTCGTTCCGAATTCCGCGCGCAGCCGTGACGCCGTCCATCACTGGCATCTGAATGTCCATCAAGATGAGATCCCAGTCCTGGCTCCGCCAAGCTGCCAGGGCCTGTTCGCCGTCAGCGACCATGACAGGATCGACGCCCACTTGCTGCAGCAGCGTCTGGAGCACGAGCTGATTGATCGGATTGTCCTCCGCAGCGAGGATTCGGAGCGCCCCCGGCTCGGTGACTTCGACTTCGCCAGTCGACGCTCCCGGCGCCGCGCCCGCACGTAGTCTAGGAAGCGGAAGAGCCACTTTGAAGCTCGATCCGCGGCCTTCCTCGCTCTCAACGGAGATGTCTCCGCCCATCATGTTGACGAGCTGTCGGCAGATCGCCAGCCCCAGGCCGGTACCCCCGAAGCGGCGCGTCACCGAGGCGTCGGCTTGGCTGAACTTCTCAAACAGCCCATTCAACTGCTCTTCGGTTATTCCTATCCCCGTGTCCGTAATTTGGATCGATAGAATTTCATCCTTGCGCTCAATCCCGACGGTGACTGAGCCTTGTTGGGTGAACTTCACCGCGTTGGAGATGAGGTTGTACAGCACTTGGCCGACCCGCTGAGAATCGCCCGAATAGACGCCTTCCGCGTCGGGCGAGACCTGCAGGGTGAGCTCAAGATTCTTGTTCGCGGCGTCGCCGGCGAAGATATCCAGAGCGGCCCGGACGACGCTCAGAATGTCTAGTTCGCCGACCTCCAGCTCAAGCTTGCCGGCCTCGATCTTCGACAGATCGAGCGCGGCGTTCAGCAGGGCCAGAAGGGACTGGCCGGACTTGCGGATAACTTCGACGCGCTTGCGCTGCGCACCGCTAAGGGTCTGTTGAAGAACAATTGGATCACGCCGGGGCTCGTGGCGCGATGGTGTAGTTCCATTCGCCATGGAAGTC
>Ga0307373_10014289_pt1 | contig 10957 bp, 10 predicted proteins | sample OX2MG_FD_202534 | JGI IMG/M metagenome (GOLD analysis project Ga0307373, IMG submission 202534) | Soil microbial communities from Risofladan, Vaasa, Finland - OX-2 | ecosystem: Environmental > Terrestrial > Soil > Coastal area > Acid sulfate soil | place: Finland: Risofladan, Vaasa | collected... | reverse complement strand
GCGTCGAGCGCGTCCCATGACTCGAGCCACTCGATCCGGGCGAGTCCGTGGCTTGCCTGTCCACGCGCCTCGGCGGCGAGAAAGTGGGCCGCGAGCGTCTCGACGTCCTCGTCGCGAAAGCCAAGCCGGGCGAGCCGCGGACGAGCTTCCTCAGGACGCAAAGTCGACCACCGGCCAGCCCCTGTCTCGGGCGACCCGGCGCAGCTTGCGGTCGGGGTTCGCCGCGACCGGGTGGCCGACCGCCTCCAGGAAGGGAAGGTCGCTGTAGGAATCCGAATACGCAGTGCAGGCGGCGAGGTCGAGGCCCTCGTCCGCCGCCAGCTCACGCACGGCGGCCGCCTTCCCTTCGCCGTGGGTCGCACGCAGCGACCGGCCGGTGTAGACGCCTGCGACGATCTCGCACGTCGAGCCGATGGCGCCGTCGAAGCCCAGGTCATCGGCGATGCGCTCGACGATCTCCTGCAGGGTCGCCGAGACGATGTAGACCTTCTCCCCGCGCTCACGGTGCCCCCGCAGCAAATGCAGCGGCTCGTCGTAGACGAGCGGCCGCAGCACCGGCTCCATCGCGTCCCCGACAATACTGCGCATCTCGTCCACCGAGAAGCCTGCGAGGATTCGCATGCCGTCCTCCGCCGCCGAGCGCACACGCTCGGCGCTCGCGCCGCGGGCGACGAAGAGCACCTGCAGGAATGCCGATTTGACGAGGTCGACCCGTGAGATGAGGCCGCGCCGCCGAAAGGCGCCGGCGAGCGCGAGCACCGACGAACGCCGGATCACCGTGCGGTCGAGGTCGAAGAACGCGGCTGCAGCCACCGGCGGCGGTCAGCTGACGAGCGGCAGCGTACGGGTGAACCCGCCGGTGCGGCTCGCGTCGATCGCACGCGCGAGCTCGACGATCGCGAGCGCGGGCTCGGAGTCGGGGTCGCTCGTGACCAGCGGCACGCCGGAGTCGCCGGACTCGCGCAGCTGCGCGGAGAGCGGCACCCGACCGAGCAGCGGCACGGCGAGCTCGGCGGCGAGACGTTCGCCGCCGCCCGAGCCGAACACCTCCGAGGTCATGTTCTCGATCACACCGACGATGCGCATGCCGGTCTTCTGCGCCATGATCGCCGCCCGCGAGGCGACCTCCTGTGCGAGCGGCTGCGGCGTCGTCACGACAACCGCCTCGGCACGCGGCAGCAGCTGGCCGAGTGAGATCGAAACGTCGCCGGTACCGGGCGGCATGTCGACGACGAGCACGTCGAGCTCACCCCAGTGCACGTCCTGCAGAAATTGCTCGAGCGCGCGGTGCAACATCGGACCGCGCCACATGACCGGCTGGTTGTCGTCGAGGAAGAACCCGATCGACATGAGCTTCAGGTCGTGCGCGACCGGCGGCACGATCATCTTGTCGACCATGACCGGCTTCTGCGAGATCCCGAGCATGTGCGGGATCGAGTGGCCGTAGATGTCCGCGTCGAGGATGCCCACCTCGTGACCCATCGCAGCGAGCGCCGCGGCGATGTTCACCGTCAGCGACGACTTGCCGACGCCACCCTTGCCCGAGGCGACCGCGAGCACGCGAGTCTTCGGCGAAAGCTGCACGCCACGCGTCTCGACGCCGCCGCGGAGCTTCGCCGTCAGCACCGCGCGCTCGTCAGGCGACATCACGTCGAAGTGCAACGTGACCGCCGAGACGCCCGGCAGGGTGCCGACGTGACCTGCGACCTGGTCCTCGAAGCTCGAACGAAGCGGGCAGCCGGCGACGGTCAGCGCGATCGTCACGGAGACCTCGGAGCCGGTGATCGTCACATCCCGGACCATGTCGAGCTCGGTGACCGGCCGGCGCAGCTCCGGGTCGATCACCCGGGCGAGCGCTGCGAGAACGTCCTCCTGGGTCGGCACGGATCGAGCGTAGCGAACCGGGTGCGCAGGCTCGCGCTGTTCCGGGGATGCCCCCGATGGCCCGGAAGAGGGATGATGCCGAGATGACCGGTCCGCGGCCCCGGTTGCGCGCCTCGTCGCGCGCGTTCCTCCTGTTCGTTCCGGCAGGAGCATTTGCCGCGCTGTGGCTCACCGGGATCACGCCGTGGACCGTGGCGGCCGCTGTCGCGGTGGCGTTCTTCGCCTTCGGCGTCTGGCGCCTCGGCATCGAGCGGACCGCCGTCTCCGAGCGGGCCCACCTCGTGCGGCTGATCGACGCGATCCCGCTCGCAACGGTCGTCTTTGCCGCAGACGCGACCACCGTCACCTGGAACCGGGCCGCGGAGGCGCTGTTCGGCTGGAGCGCGGACGAGGTGGTCGGCCTCGACAACCCGATCGTGCGAGAGAGGGACGAGCAGGGCTCCGACGAGCTCGCCCGGCGCATCCTCTCCGGAGAGGCACTGCGCGGGGTCGAGGTGGAGCGGTATGCGCGTGACGGGACCCCGCTCCAGCTCGCTATCTACTCCGCACCGGTTCACTCCGATGCCGAGCGCGACGACGGCTTCCTGGTCCTCTACGACAACATCGCCGAGCGGAAGAGCGCCGAGCTCGAACGCGACGAGGCGCAGCGCCGCTACCAGGATCTCGTCGAGGCACTTCCGCTCGTGACCTACATCGACGACACCGACGAGCTCGCGACCAACGTCTACACGAGCCCTCAGATCGAGACGCTACTCGGCTGGTCGCCCGAGGAGTTTGCGACCAACCCGCGCGGATTCGCAGACCTGTTGCATGCCGACGACCGCGAGCGCGTCATGGCGCTCGTCGCCCACCACAATCGCGAGCACACGCTGTTCGAGGCCGAGTATCGAATGCGCCATCGCGACGGCCACTACGTCTGGGTGCGCGACCACAGCCTGGTCGTGGAAGACGCCCACGGACACGCCTTCGCTCGCGGCTTCCTGCTCGACATCACCGAACGAAAGAACCTCGAGGAGCAGCTGCAGCAGGCGCAGAAGCTGGATGCGCTCGGCCAGTTCGCAGGCGGAGTCGCACACGACTTCAACAACCTCCTGACGGCGATCGGCGGCTACGCCGACCTCGCAGGCGCAGCAATCGAGCCCGGGTCGACCGGCGCGCACTCACTGGGAGGGATCAAGACGGCAGCGGCCGAGGCCGCAAGCCTGACGTCGCAGCTCCTCTCGTTCAGCCGGCGGCACGTCGTCGAGCGGAGGCTCGTCGACCTGAACGAGATCGTGCGCGAGTCGGTCACCCTCCTCGAGCGCACAGCCGGCCCGGAGGTCGGCGTCTCGCTCGACCTCGCCGAGCCACTGCCCCTGCTCTCGGGAGATCCCGCCCAGCTCAAGCAGGTCGTGCTCAACCTCGCCCTGAACGCGTGCGACGCGATGCCGGACGGGGGAACGCTGACGCTCGAGACGGTCACCGCCGGCGACTCCGTCGTGCTTCGCGTGCGTGACACCGGCACCGGCATGGATGCGGAGACCAGGCTGCGCGCCATGGAGCCGTTCTTCACGACGAAGGCCGAGGGTGCCGTCACGGGTCTCGGCCTCTCGGTCGTCCACGGCGTCGTCAGCTCGCTCGGAGGCTCGGTCACGATCGACTCGACGCCCGGCGGCGGCGCGACCGTCGAAGTGACCCTCCCCGCAGCGAATCAGGAACACGGGATCGTCGCCGGCGAGCCGCAGCTCGCCGGCGATCAGGTTCGCGTGCTCGTCGTCGAGGACCGGGAGGTCGTCCGCCATCTCGCACGCGACGTTCTGGAGGCCGCCGGGTTCGACGTCACGACCGCAGCGAGCGGTCCTGAGGCGCTGGCGGTGAGCGACGAATCGTTCGACCTGCTCCTGTCAGACGTCGTGATGCCGGAGATGAGCGGCCCGGCGCTCGCGGTGAGACTGCGGGAGCTTCACCCGACACTCCGCGTTCTCTTCATGTCCGGCTATACCGACGACGTCCTCGACGCCGTGGAGCTGCAGCGGTCCGATACGGCGTTCCTGCGCAAGCCGTTCGGCAACGACGACCTCGTCGGAGCGGTGCAGGAACTGCTCGACAGCCCCGGCTAGACCGGCCTCAGGCGAGGAGCGCGGCCGCGAGCCGCCCGCAGAGCGCGGCGTTCCCGGCCGCGACGACGCGCGAGCGTGCCTCGAGGTCGAGCGGCGCCGCAAGAAACGGCGGCGCCTCCGGCAGGTCGATGCAGAGTCCCCGCTCTCGCACCAGAAGCTGAGCCGCGGCAATGTCCACCGACCGGGCGCCCTTGAGCGAGACGACCCCATCGACCCTCCCCGCCGCGAGATGACAGAGCGTGATCGCGAGCGACCCCATGATCCGCAAGCGGTGTGCCACGCCGTCGAAGCGCGCGGCGTTCGCCGAGACAAAGGCGGTGGTGGTCGCCTCGAACGAAAGGATCTCGAGCTCATCCTTCGGCAACCCCGTCAGGGGCGCGCCGTTCAGGAACGCGCCGCCACCGCGCGTCGCCGTCCACTCCTCGCCCGTGCCGAAGTCGTGCACGTAGGCGAAGACGACGTCGTCCATCGTCTCGCCCTCGGCAACGGCGATCGAGAGCGAGAAGAAGGGGATACCGCGCTTGGCGTTCAGCGACCCGTCGATCGGGTCGACGACGACGGTCCAGCGCCCGCTGCCCTCGATTCCGGCCTCCTCGCTGACGATGCGCACGTCCTCACCGCGGAACCGGGCGAGGATCACGCGCTCGGCCGCGGCGTCGATCGCAGTCGTCTCGTCGCCGCCAACGCCCGCGCCGACGACCGGCTCGCGCTCCGCGCGCCCGGGCAGGTCGACGAGCACCTGCGCGACGTCGTCGCGCGCGGCCCGGCACAGCGTGAGCCAGTCAGGCAGCCGGCGCTCCGCCGACGGGATGGAAGAGCATGCCAGAGGTGAGCTTGGGATAGAAGAACGTGGACTTCTGGGGCATCGTCTCGCCGGCCTGCGCGAACCGCGCCACCTGCTCGACCGTGACCGGCTCGAGCAGGAACGCCGCAGCGACCTCGCCGCGGTCGACCGCCGCGATCGCCTCATCCGCATACGCGGTGTACGAGACGCCCTCGGGCGCAAGCGACTCGACCACCCTCGGGCCGAAGTCCTCGTCGCTGCTGACGCGCAGGTAGCGGCCGTCGCGATAGAGCGTCACGCCCTCGCCAGGCCCGGCCGCCTCCTCGCCGGCCACCTCACCGAGCCCCTGCACGAGCCGGTGGGTCGGGAAGATCTCGAGCCCGGGCGCCCGAGACGAGACGAGGATCGCGAAGGTGTGCGTGGCCTCGGGATGCTCGGCACGGTAGGCGACGGCGGTCTCATAGCGGTGGTGACCGTCGGCGATCAGGAGCGGGGTGCCGAGGTCGAGCTCGCCCGCCTCGACCGGCCAGATGCGCGTACGCACACCACCTTCCTCGACCTCCGCGGCAGGCTCGCCGGCCGGGCGCGCGAGCACCGGGTCGGCGTCGTAGAGCAAGAAGATCGGCTCGAGCTGCGTCTGCGTCGCACGCAGCAGCCGAAGCCGTCCCTCCTTCGGGCCGGCATGCGTGCGCTCGTGGGGCAGGACCGCGCCGTCCGAGTACGGGACCGCCGGCACAGACGCGGCGAACCCCTCGCGCGTTCGAGCAACGCCGTCGGGGCCGACGTAGTCCTGGGCAACCCACCAGTACGCCTCGGGCGCCTGCATGAGCGCTCCCTGCTCCCGCCAGGTTGCGAGGTCGCGGGCCGCGCCCTCCTCGGAATCCGGCAGTGTCAGGTGGACGACGTTGTACGGGCTGCGCGCCAGGTAGTCGCGGCGTGCGAGGTCGGAGATGACGTCGTAGGGGGGCGCGACGAGCGCCTCGAGCGGCCCCGCGACGGCGGGGTCGTAGCGCAGCGCGGCGAATGGCCTGACCGTGGGCACTCCTGCAGACTAGACGGCATGATTCGCACGCTGGAGCAGGCAGCCGCCTTCGTCGAGGAGGTGGGGCTCGCGCTCCTGCTTCCGAAGGCCGACGAGAGGGGTTTTCTCTGGAACGCCAAGGATGAGCTCCCGGCGCACGGCCTCGTCCGCGTCGGCAAGCACGTTGCCCGGGTCGCGACCTAGCTCGTCGTGGCGGACGCGGTGCGCGCGGCGGGCCCGTTGACCGGGCCGCAGTTGCGCGAGGTGACGGGTCTCGACAAGAAGCAGGTCGACAGCGCGATCGCGTCGCTGAGGAGGTGGGAGCAGGCCGCGACGACGAGGGGTTCCGCATCTGGACCCGGCGCAAGATGGTTGATCGGTAATTCAGCGCCGTCGCGGCTGGGGGCCTCCCCGCAACAACGACAATTACCGATCAACCATCTAGGCTCCGCCCATGACGATCGCGGAGCTGACGGAGGACCGGGTCGTCGAAGGCATCTACGCGGTGCGGATCAAGCGCAAGCTGCGCACCAAGTCGGGCGCGACGTACCTGGCGCTCGAGCTCGTCGACCCGACCGGCCAGATCGAGGCGCGCGTGTGGAAGGACGTGGAGCTGCTCGACGGACGGTTCGGTGAGGGCGACGCGGTGCGCGTCCTCGGGCGCGTCGAGCGGTTTCGCGACCGGCTGCAGCTCGACGTTCGCTCGCTGGAAGCGGCGGACGTCGACCCGGCGTCGCTGACCCCATCAATCCGCCGCGACAAGGGCGAGCTCCAGGGCTTCCTCGAGTTCCTCGTCGCCGAGGTCTCCCATCCCGGCCTCACGGCGACCGTCCGGGCGGTGCTCGCGGACCGCGAGCTCGACTCCTACCCGGCCACTCCGGACGACCACCACTCGTACGCAGGCGGGCTGCTCGAGCACACGGTCGGCGTCGCAACCCTCTGCCGCGAGACCGCGCAACTCCATCCGCGCCTGCGTGCCGACCTGCTGCTGGCAGCGGCGCTCGTGCACGACGCCGGCCGCACGATCGAGCTCGGCCGCGGACCGGCGTTCGCCCTCACCGACGAGGGTCGCCTGCTCGGTCACGTGCACCTGGGTCTGCGCCTGATCGAGGAGCGCGCCGAGGGGCTCACCGGCGGCCAGCTCGCCGAGCTGCTCCACTGTGTCGCCTCCCATCACGAAGCGCGCGGCGCCCGCACCGCCGAGGCGGCGGTGCTCTACCACGCGAACCAACTCGACGCGGTCGCAGCGACGCGCCGGGTCGATTGAACCCGCTCCTCCTGGCGCTCGGCGCCAGCCTTGCCTGGGGCGTCGCGGACTTCGTCGGCCCCGTCGTCAGCCGAACCCTCGGCGCGCTGCGGATCATGTTCTGGGCGCAGGTCGGGGGCCTCGCCGGGATCGGGCTCGCAGTCGCCGTTCGCGGCCAGGGCCCGGGCGGCTGGGGCGTGCTGTTCGCGGCGGCGGCCGCGGTGGGCGGCACCCTCGGCCTCTTCGCCTACTACCGCGGGATGGCGACAGGCGCGATGAGCGTCGTCGCGCCGATCGCGGGGGCCTCCGCTGTGATTCCGGTGATCTTCGGGATCGCAACCGGCGACAGTCCGTCGCCGGCGCAGCTCGCCGGCATCGCGTGCGCGCTCGTCGGCGTCGCGCTCGCGTCGGTGGAGCAGTCCGGGGGTGAGCGGAAGCTGGCGGCCGGCGTCGGCCTCGCACTGCTCGCCGCGCTCGGGTTCGGCTTCTACTTCCCGCCGATGCACGCCGCGGGCAAGGTCGACTTCTGGTGGGCGTCGCTCGTCTTCCGCGCGACCGCGCTGCTGTTGGTCGCGACCGCGGTCGCGGTCCGGCGGCCCGCGCTCCGGCTCGGGCCGAAGAGCCTCACGATTGCGATTCTCGTGGGCCTCGGCGACATGGTCGGAAACGCCCTGTTCGCAGCGTCGTCCGGGCGGGGCCTCGTCAGCCTGACCGCGGTGCTCGCCTCGCTCTACCCGCTTGTCACGGTCCTGCTCGCCGCGGCGCTGCTCCGCGAACAGGTGGCGCCGCTCCAGAGGGCGGGCATCGTGCTGACGCTCGCGGGCGTCGTGCTGATCGCGTTCTGAGGAGCGGACGCCCCTCAGCGCCACGTCTCCTTGCCACAACGCACACACCGCAACACCGAAATCGTGTTCTTCAACCGCCCTGCCGCCGGCTCTTCGCCCGGTGGGTGAAGCGACGTCTCCTCGACCTTCTCCCAGCGGTGACCGAACGGAGGCGGAAGAAGACACAGAAGGCTGCGGCCTCTCCTACCCGACCACTCCACCCCGCGAACCTACTGAGCGGCGCCGCAGCTGCCTAGCACCCCAACGGGGGAGTTCGCTTCAAACGTTGAAGCGGATGTTCAGCACGTCGCCGTCGCGGACGACGTACGTCTTGCCCTCGAGCCCCTGCTTGCCCTGCTTGGCGACCTCGGCGTGCGAGCCGAGCTGCACCAGGTCCTGCCAGTTCACAACCTCGCAGCGGATGAACCCGCGGGCGATGTCGGTGTGGATCGCCGCAGCCGCGTCGAGAGCGGTCTGGCCGTTTCGGAGCGTCCAGGCGCGTGTGTCCTGCTCGCCGGCGGTGAAGAACGTGATCAGGTCGAGCGCCTGCGCGAGCCGTCCGGCTATCTCGTCGAGCGCCGATGAGCCACCGTCCCGGAACGCTGCCGCCTCCTCGTCGGGCAGCTCGGCGAGCTCGGCTTCGAGCTTCAGGTCGATCCCGCTCGAACCGTTGACCACTGCGATCAGCGGCTTCGTCGTCAGCGGCTCGAGCTCGCCCGGCAGCTCGCCGCCGTAGCCCGAGAGCTCAACACCGGTGTCGACGTGCGCCAGCACCTTCTTCAGCTCCTCCAGTTCGGCGCGGATCTTGGCGTCGCCCGACTTCGCCTGCTTGGATACCCGCTCGAGCCGGCGCTCGACGTGGTCGCGATCCGCGACGAGCAGCTCGAGCTTGAACAGATCGAGGTCGTCGTCGGGCGCTGCATCCGGGCCGAAGCCGCGCAGCACGACGAGCAGCGCATCCACCTGCCTCAGGTTTCCGAGCTGCGCCGCGCCGGAGCCCGGCACGTCCTGCACACGAATCGTCGCGGGCGTGATCTTGCGGGCCTTCACGACGGCGGCGAGCGCGCCAAGCCGGTCGTCGGCGATCGGCGCCATGCCGACATTCGTCTTCCCGTACTCGCCACCGCCCGTCTTGGTGAGCGCGGTGAAGAGCGACGTCTTCCCGCTGCCCGACGGGCCGACGATGCCGACCTCGAGTGCCACCGGCGACCCGGCCTACGCGACGGCGCCGAAGCCGACGCGGCTCTCGCGAGCGAACCGCTTCACGTAGACGACGCGCCGCAGCGAAATCGTGTACCGCCCGTCTTCGGCGTCGAAGGAGTACGCGCTGTCCGGGTTGCCGGCGAGCGCGGCATCGAGATCGTCGGCCGCCTGCTGGAGCACGAGCACCGAAAGCACCTGCTGGCCGTCGAAGGCAAGCTCGATCCGGATCCGGTCAGGCGAGGTCATCGGAGACGAACTCTGCCAGAACGCCACCCGTCGCCTCCGGATGAACGAATCCCACCTGCAGGCCGAACATGCCCCGCCGCGGTTGTTCGTCGATCAGCGGCACGCCGTCTGCCCGTAGCCGCTCGAGCTCCGCGGCGACATCGGCGACCTGGAAGGCGACATGGTGCATGCCCGGCCCTCGCCTGGCCAGGAACTTCCCGACCGGCGTGTCCGGGCCCGTGGGAGCGAGGAGCTCCACCCGCGAGGCCCCCAGGCGAAGCGATGCCGCTTCGACTCCCTGTTCCACGACCGCCTCGCGGTGCTCGACGACGGCGCCAAAAAGCACGCTGTAGCGTTCGATCGCAGCGTCGAGGTCGTCGACGGCGATGCCGATGTGATGGATGCTGAGCAGCACTCGGCCTGCAGGCTACCCCGTAGGGTCGGCGCCGACCACGCGCACGACGCCGACGGCGTCGGACGAGCGGGAGTCCGGCTCGACACCGACGAACAGCTCGGCCAGCTCCTCGCGTGCGAGCGTCTCCCGGTCGAGCAACGCCGCCGCGATCCGGTCGAGCGACGCCCGGTTCTTGGCGAGGAGCCGCTGTGCCTCCGAGTAGGCGTGATCGGTGAGCAGCGACTGCTCGGTATCACGCAGGCGCTTGGTCTCCTCCGACAGCGCGTAGTTGTCGGCGCGCATCGTGCGCGAGGTGACCGACTCGCCCATGCCCCATTCGAAGACCATTGCGCGGGCGATCTGCGTCACCTTCTCGAGGTCGTTGGACGCGCCGTTCGTGACGCGCCCGAAGACAAGCTCCTCCGCGGCCCGCCCGGCCAGCGCCATCACCATCCAGGCGAGCAGCTCCTCCTTCGTCTCGAGATAGCGCTCCTCTTCGGGCAGGTGCAACACGTAGCCGAGCGCAGTGCCGCGCGCGATGATCGTCGCCTTCTCGGGCTGGTTGCCGACGAGATGCGAGACGAGCGCGTGCCCGCCCTCGTGGTAGGCGAGGATCCGCTTCTCCTTGTCGGTGACTACCCGGCGCTGCTGGAGGCCCGCGACGACACGCTCGAGCGCGTAGTCGAAGTCCGCCTGTGTGATCGACTTGCGATCCTTGCGGCCCGCCGCGATCGCAGCCTCGTTGGAGATGTTGGCGAGATCGGCGCCCGTCAGTCCGGCGGTCTGCCGCGCAACCGACTCGAGGTCGATATCCGTGTCGAGCGGTTTGCCACGGGTGTGCACCTCGAGGATCGCACGACGTCCCTTCAGATCGGGCGGCTGAATGAAGATCTGCCGGTCGAAGCGGCCGGGGCGAAGAAGCGCCGGATCGAGGTCTTGCAGCCGGTTCGACGCCGCCATGACGACAACCTGCTCGCGAGGACCGAAACCGTCCAGCTCGACGAGCAGCTGGTTGAGCGTCTGGTCCTGCTCACGGTTGAACGAGTGGCCGCTGCGCGCCTGGCCGACCGCGTCGAGCTCGTCGATGAATACGATCGCCGGCGCGTTCTTGCGTGCCTCTTCGAACAGCTTGCGGATGCGCGCAGCGCCAAGTCCGGCGAACATCTCCACGAACGCCGATGCGCTCTGAGCGTAGAAGCGCGCGCCCGACTCGTTCGCGATCGCTTTCGCGGCGAGTGTCTTGCCGGTGCCCGGAGGTCCGTGGAAGAGGATGCCCT
>Ga0307373_10014284_pt1 | contig 10959 bp, 10 predicted proteins | sample OX2MG_FD_202534 | JGI IMG/M metagenome (GOLD analysis project Ga0307373, IMG submission 202534) | Soil microbial communities from Risofladan, Vaasa, Finland - OX-2 | ecosystem: Environmental > Terrestrial > Soil > Coastal area > Acid sulfate soil | place: Finland: Risofladan, Vaasa | collected... | reverse complement strand
ACTCGCTGCTGGGCGTTCCCGGCCTGCTGGAGGTGGCCCGCCGGGGGCGGGTCACCGTCGTGAACCCACTCGGGACCGGGGTCCTCGAGGACCCGGCCCTGACCGGGCTCCTCGAGTCGCTGGCGCCGGTGCTCCTCGGGGAGGACCTGGCCCTCCGTGGGCCGGAGACCTGGTGGTGCGGCCGGCCCGAGCACCTCAGCCACGTGCTGGCCCATCTCGAGCGGCTCATCGTGCTGCCTGTGCGACCGTCGCCGTCCGAGCCCCCGGTGGCGGCCTCCACGCTCTCCACCGAGGGTCTCGCCGACCTCCGCGATCGGATCACGTCCCGGCCCTGGGCCTGGGCCGGCCGGGAGATCATCGACCCGTCGAGTGTTCCCACCGTGACCGACACCGGGACGCTCGAGCCACGTCCGGCCATCATCCGCTCCTTCACCGTGGCCGACGAGCACGCGAACACCGGCCCGCACCACGGGTACCGGGTGCTCCCCGGGGGACTGACCCGGGTCGGGGCCAGTCCCGACTCGCTGATCATCTCGAGTCGCAGCGAAGGAACCAGCAAGGACACCTGGGTTGCCTCGACCCACCCCGCGCTCCAGCAGAGCACCTGGCTCCGCTCCGCACGGACCACGGTGCGGCCCCCGGTGGGGACGGACACGGCGACTCCCCTCCCCGGACGGGTGGCGGCCCAGCTGTTCGTGCTCGGCCGCACCGCCGAGCACGCCGAACTGGTCATCCGCCTCATCCGCACGGTGCTGGCCCGTCTCGACCAACCGCTCGGGGTCGGCGTCCAGGGCGGTGCAGAATCACTGCTGGTGCTCCTGACGGCGCTCGGGACCGTCTCGGGATTCGACCCCGTGTCCGAGCCCGACCGGGAGGAGGTCGTCCCCGGCCTTGCCGGCGCCGGCGGGGGGGCTGCCGACCAGACCCCGCCCCGACCGGTGCCGGAGACCGGGGCCGGCACGGCGACCGGGCCAGGAACAGGGCCGGGAGCGCAGGCCGGGGCAGGGCCGGGAGCACAAAGCGATGTCCCGACCGACCGCCGGGCACTGGCCCTCCTGCTCGACGCCGGGGTGGACGGCAGTCTGGTGTCGTCCCTCGGACTGCTGGTCGACGCGGCCTACTCCGTGAGAGAGCAGCTCTCGAGCGATTCGTGGCAGCTGGTGGGCGACGTCGAAGAGGAGCTGGCCCGTCTACGCAACCGCCCGCCCACTCAGCTGGTCGGGGTCCAGTCCAGCCTCCAACGCCTGCTCCAGGCCCTGTTGGCCCTGGCCGGCCTGTCCGCGGAGAACATGGAGCGGGACTCGGCGTGGCTGTTCCTCGACGCCGGGCGCCGCCTCGAGCGGGCCCAGTCGCTGGTGCGTCTGCTCCGGGCCGTACTGGTCCGCCAGCGGGCCGGCGTGGTCGAGGACCTCCTGCTCGAGTCGCTGCTCAAGACGTCGGAGAGCCTGATCGTCTTCCGGCGGAGGTCCGGATCGATCATGCACGTGGCCGGGGCGGTGGACCTGCTGGTCTACGACGCCGCCAATCCCCGGAGCGTCATCTACCAGCTCGACCGCCTCTTCGATCATCTGGCCGACCTGCCCAGGCAGTCGCCCGGCCAGCGCCCGGGGGACGGCGAGCAGTTGGTGCTCCGGACGACCACGATGCTGAAGCTCACCGATGCCTCCCGGTTGGCCGGGGTGGACCCCGAGACCCATCGCCGGGCCGAGCTCGACGCGGTGCTCGGTCGTGTGGACGGGTTGCTCGTCGAGCTGCTGGACAGCCTGCGGTCGACCTTCTTCTCCCACGAGCGGCTGTCGGTGTTGGCCGGCCTCCAGCACGACCTTGGGCGGGGCCCATGATGTACCGGATCGTGCACCGCACCGACTACCACTACGGAGCGCTGGTGTCACGGTGCCGGAACGAGGCCCACCTCCGACCACGCGACACGGAGCGGCAGCACTGCGTGGCCAGCGAACTGGTCGTGGAGCCCACACCCACCAGCTGGACCGAACGGTCGGACTTCTTCGGGAACCCGGTGACCTCCTTCGCCGTGGACGGCCCCTTCAACGAGCTCACCGTGGTGTCCACCAGCTCGGTGTCGGTCTCCGGCCCGGAACCGCTGCCTGCCACCGGGCCGGCGTGGGAGCTGGTCCGCGACCGGTTGGCCGGCGACCTCAGCCCCGAGGTGCTGGGGGCCCGCGAGTTCTGCTTCGAATCGCCGCTGGTGCCCTCGTCGTTCGGGGTGCGTTCGTACGCCGAGCCGTCCTTCACCGTCGGCCGGCCTCTCGTGGAGGCCATCGCCGGCCTCACCCAGCGGATCTTCCGCGACTTCGTCTACGACCCCGGGTTCACCACGGTGACCACCCCGCTGGAAGACGTGCTGCAGTTCCGTCGGGGCGTGTGCCAGGACTTCGCTCACCTGGCCATCGGCTGTCTGCGCTCGATGGGCCTGGCGGCGCGCTACGTGAGCGGCTACCTCGAGACGGCGCCGCCGCCAGGCGAGGAGCGGCTGGTCGGCGCCGACGCCTCGCACGCCTGGCCGTCGGTGTTCGTGCCCGGCTGGGGCTGGCTCGACGTCGACCCCACCAACGACCGGGTCGTGGGCTCGACCTACGTGACCACTGCGTGGGGGCGCGACTACTCCGACGTGTCACCGCTGAAGGGGATCGTGTTCGGAGGGGGGCACTCCCACAGGCTCGACGTGTCGGTCGACGTCACCCGAACTGCCGGAAGCCACTAACCGTCAGGTCAGCCGCGGCGGCCCACCACCCGATCAGCCGGGACCCGAGCGTCCCGGAATGGAACTCGGATCACCCCGGTTGGTTGATGAGGCTCCGAGCCGCCATGGCCAGGTACTCGAGGAGCTCCGCCTCGTCGGCCGGCGCCATGCCGGCGTCGCTCACCGCGGCGGTCATGTGTCTCAGCCAGGCATCGGCCGCGGCGCTCCCGATGGGGAACGGGGCGTGCCGCATGCGCAGCCGCGGGTGGCCGCGCTGCTCGCCGTACCAGGACGGGCCGCCCCAGTACTGCATGAGGAACAGGGCCAGGTGTGCCTTGGACTCGGTCAGGTCCTCCGGATACATCGGTCGGAGCAGCGGATCTGTGGCCACCCCCTCGTAGAAGCGCTCGATGAGGGCGGTGAAGAACGGCTCGCCCCCCCATCGGTCGTATGCGCTCTGCTCCGGTCGGCGCTTCAGTCCCACGTACCGACTGTAGGCGGACCTCGGTTAGCCTCGTGGGCGCCACAGTGAGACTGTCGAGGGAGCACCGGAGGTCGATCGTGTTCGAATGGTCCGAGGAGCAGGTGATGGTGCGGGAGGCCGTGCGACGGTTCGTCGAGGCCGAGGTGGTGCCCAACATCGAGGCCCTCGAGCACGGGGACCTCCCGCCCTACGACATCATCCGCAAGCTGTACGCCACCTTCGGCATGGACCAGATGGCCCGGGACCGCTTCAAAAAGCAGCTCGAGCGCAAGGTGTCCGGAGCCGGCCAGGAGTCCGAGGAGGAGCGTGCCGAACGCAAGGGGGACGGGGGCGCTGCGGCCATGACCCTCATCCCCATCATCGAGCTCTGTCACTACTGCCCGGGCATCGTGACCGCCATGGGAGTCAGCCTGGGCCTGGCCGGCGGGACCATCATGAAGCAGGGGACGCCGGCTCAGATGGAGCGATGGGGCCTCGACCTGCTCACCGGGGACAAGGTCGGAGCGTGGGCCATCACCGAGCCAAACTCCGGCTCGGACGCGCTGGGCGGTATGCAGTCGACGGCCCGGCGGGACGGTGACGAGTACATCCTCAACGGCAACAAGACCTTCATCACCAACGGCCCCTACGCCGACACAATCGTGCTCTACGCCAAGCTCGACGACGGGTCAGACACCCCGGTCCGCCAACGCCAGGTACTCACCTTCGTCCTGGACCGGGGCACCCCTGGCCTCGAGCAGTCGGCGCCATTCCGCAAGATGGGCCTCCACTCCTCGCCCACGGGCGAGCTGTTCCTCTCCGACGTCCGGGTCGGCCGCGACCATCTGCTGGGCGAGACCGAGGAGGAACGGGCCGGTAGCGGCCGCGAGTCGGCCAAGGGCAACTTCGTCACCGAGCGCGCCGGGTTGGCCGCCATGTCGCTCGGGCTCATCGAGGAGTGCCTCAAGCTGTCGGTGGAGTACGCCAGGAACCGGATGCTGTGGGGACAACCCATCGGCGACCGTCAGCTGATCCAGCTCAAACTGGCAAAGATGGAGGTGGCGCGGCTCAACGTGCAGAACCTGGTGTTCCGCCACATCGAGCTCTCGGCGGCGGGAAAGAGCCTGTCCCTGGCCGAGGCGTCGGCCATGAAGCTCTACTCGGCCCAGGCCGCATCCGAGGTGGCCATGGAGGCCGTCCAGCTCTTCGGGGGCAACGGCTACATGGCCGAGTTCCGCGTGGAGCAGCTGGCCCGGGACGCCAAGGTCTTCCAGATCTACGCGGGTACCGACGAGATCCAGATCACCCATATCGCCAAGGACCTGCTCAACGGCTGAACCTCGGTCGAGGTGCCCCCCGCTACAGTTGTGGCGTGCCCCGTCGCGAACGGTCCGATGCCGCCTCGGCCTCCGCCGCCTCCTTGGCGCTGGCCCGCCCACGGGACTTCGGTGCCGCCTACGGCAGGGGCGTCGATCGGGGGCTCTGCCTGGGTGGGGGCGGGCTGTTCTTCGTGGCCTGGCAGGCGGCGTACCTCCAGGCGTTGGCCGGCCAGGGGATCCGCTTCGACGAAGCGGACCGCGTGGTCGGGACCTCCGCCGGCTCGATGGTGGCGTCGGCCGTGGTCGGCGGCAAGCTCAAGCGCCTCCACTCCGAGGTCTCGCTGCTCTCGAAGGTCCCTGCCCTGGTATCGGCGCTGGCCCCGGCGTCGGCCCTCAGCCCGAGCCAGCAGCGGGCACTCGACCTGTTCATCAAGGCCACGGACGGCGATCCGGCCACCGTGCAGGAGATCGGACACGCCGCCCTGGCCGCGTCGACACCCAAGCCCGAGGTCATGCGCCGCAACATCTCACTGGTGGTGGGCCCGGCACCGTGGACCTCCGATGCACTCCAGATCACCTGCGTCGACGCGTACACGGGCGAACGGTGCGTGGTGACGCGGGACTCGCGCACCGGCATCCCCCGCGCCGTGGCCGCCAGCAGCGCGGTGCCCGGGGTCTTCACCCCCCAGCCCATCGGGGACCGCCGCTGCATGGACGGAGGAGTGAGCGGGACCGGCACCCATCTCGACCTGTTCGCCGGGGCCAGGAGGGTCCTCGTCCTGGCGCTGACCGACGGGAGCGACCTGTCCGAGGGGATGATGACATCCCACCCCGGCGAGGGCCTCTTGGAACTGGAGGCGCTGAAGGAGTCCGGGGCCGAGGTGGTGCTCCGGGTGCCCTCGGAAGTGGACCTGATGGACCTGATGTCTCCGTCCTCGGTGCCGAAGGCCCTGGCCCTCGGGGCCCGGCAGGCTGCCGACGACGCGGACCTGGTGGCGGCCTTCTGGGGCTGACCGCCCGGGCCTCCGACAGCCGTCAGGCTCTCTCTGTCGCCCCGGCGCCGTCGGGCACCGGGGCGGGGGTGACTGAGGCCGCCAGCGCCTCGACCAGGCCGCCCACGGCCAGGTCGTGGGCGGCGGTGATGGCGTTGACCATGGCCGCCGCCGAGGACGAGCCGTGGCTGATGACACACACCCCGTCCACGCCCAACAGCATGGCCCCGCCCGTGCTGTCGGGGTCGAGGTTGGCGGCGAGCGGGAGGAGCTGCGGGTACAAGGCCGCGGCGGCCTCGGCGGCCTCGGGCCGCGACAGGATCTCGGTGAGGGCCCCGATCAGGAACCGGAGCGTCCCCTCCATGGTCTTGAGCGCCACGTTGCCGGTGAAGCCGTCCGTCACCACCACGTCAGCGGAGTCGTCGAAGAAGTCGCGACCTTCGACATTGCCGACGAAGTCGAACCCCGACCCGCCGGCGCCCGCGGCCAACTGGGCATGGGTCTCTTTCTCCAAGGGCGTTCCCTTGGACTTCTCCTCCCCGATGGACAGCAAGGCCACCCTCGGTCGCTCCACCCCGTAGCGCTTGCGGGCGAACGCCGCCCCCATCTGGGCGAACTGCACCAGCATCGGCGACGTGCACTCGGCGTTGGCCCCGGAATCCAGCAGCACGGTGGGCCAGGCCCGATGGAGGTTGGGGATCGGGGTGGCGATGGCCGGCCGGATCACATTGGGCAGGCGCCCCATCCGCAGCAGAGCCGAGGCCATGGTGGCCCCGGTGTTCCCGGCGGAGACCATGGCCATGGCCCTGCCGTCACGGACCGCCTCGGCCGCCCGCACCAGGGACGAGTCCTTCTTCCTCCGGACACCCTGCCCGGGGTCGTCGTCCATGCCGATGACCTCGCTGGCCGGGAAGCACGGGAGGTCACCGGTGTCGCCCATGGCCCCGGGACGTCCCACGAGTGCCACGGTGATGCCGGTCTGCTCGGCCACCTGTCGTGCCCCGGCCACGATCTCGTCGGGAGCCCGGTCGCCACCCATGGCATCGACCGCCACCGGAAGTGAGGCCAGCGCGTCGCCGGTCGGTCGTGCGACGCCCCGCGCCACTACTCGACTTCGATGGCCTGTCGGCCTTTGTACCAGCCGCAGTTCGGGCACACGACGTGGGGCAGCTTGGCAGTGGTGCACTGGGGGCACACCGAGCGGGCCGGCGCCTTCAGCACCCAGTTGGATGCCCGGCGGCTGCGGCTCTTCGCCTTGGAGGTCTTCTTCTTCGGTACGGCCATAGGGACGGCATCCTAGGCGATGACGAGCCGCTCGGGATCACGCCCCGCAGCACCGGCTCTAGGGGTTACGCAGGGCGTCGAGGGCTGACCACCGGGGATCGACCACCCCGGGACAGGCGCAGGGACCGTCGTTCCAGTTGGTCCCGCACTGCGGGCACAGCCCGAGGCACTCGTCCGAGCACAGGGGGGCCAGGGGCAGGTCGAGGAGGACGGCGTCGCGGGCCAGCGGCTCGAGATCGAGCTCGTCACCGGTCAGCAGGTAGGTGTCCTCGTCCGCCCCGGGCGCCCCGGTGGGTGCGTACCGCTCGCGGACCGCGGCCGACACCTCGCCGGCCACCGGGCCGCCGCACCGTCGGCACTCGCCCCTCCACGAGGCCGTCACCGTGCCGGTCACGGCGATGCCCCCGGGATAGGAGGAGAGCTCGACGTCGGCGCAGACCGGCTCGCCCGCCGGCACCGTCACGCCGACGGCGGCGAGGCCGTCGATCACGCCGCAGCGGGCCTCGCGGCGGGTGGTCCCGGCCACCTTGCGCACTCCCGCCACCTGGACCACGAACGGGCGCGACGGCCGACGCGGCACCGCTCCGGCCGGTCCGGGCACCCCTTCGGGGCCCTCGGGGGCGGCATCGGGACTCACCGGGTCGCTCGGCTCAGTCGAGATCCTGGTCGAAGAAGCCCTCGGGCTCGTCGGAACGGCCACCGGCACCGTTGGCCGAGGGTGCCGGGGCCAGGGACGTCAACCCACCCTCGCCGATGTCCACGTTGGGGATGGGTGTGACCTGGAGTTTCTCCCGTCCCGCTTGCACCGTCTTCATCGTCCGGTCCAGCACGATCTCGAAGCTGGCCAGCTTCTGGTCGGCATAGTCCTCGGCCTCGTGGCGCATGCGGCGCGCCTCTTCGTTGGCGTCGTCGAGGATCCGTTGGGCCACGTGGTTGGCCTGTCGGACGATTTCGGTGCGCTGGACCATCCGCTCGGCCTGTACCCGCACCTCCTCCAAGAGGGCGTCGGCCTCTCGGCCCTTCTCGGCCAGGAACTCCTCGCGCTCCTTCAGGAGCCATCGGGCCTGGCGCAACTCGTCGGGCATGCGGTCGAGAGCCGCCTGCAGCAGTTCGGCCAGATCCTCTCGTGACACCAGGACCGATGCCGACAGCGGCATGGCCTTGGCCGCCTGGACCAGCTCGAGGGCCCCACGGATGAGCGACTCGGCGTCGTGGTTCTCCCCGACCATTCGCTGTTGGTCGAGGTCCTCGAAGAGATCACTCATCGGAAAACTTCTCCTGCAGCCGTTGGGCCACCACCTTGGGAACGAAGGACGTCACGTCACCGCCGAAGCGGGCCACCTCGCGCAGCAGCCGCGAGGCGATGAACGAGTGGGCCGAGCTGGTGGGGATGAACAGGGTCTCCACCCCGGAGAGCTGCTTGTTCATCTGGGCCATCTGCAACTCGTTCTCGAAGTCGGACACCGCCCGCAGCCCCTTCACGATAGCGCTGGCGCCCACGTCGTGGGCCACGTTCACCACCAGGGTGCTGACCGACACGATGCGCACGTTGACCAGGTGGTCCAGTGACTCCTCGAGCATCTTCTGGCGCTCCTCCAGCTCGAAGAGGGCCTCGCTCTTCTGCGGGTTGCGCAGGGCGGCCACCACCACCTCGTCGAACAGGCGGGCGGCTCGCTCGATCACCTCGAGGTGTCCGTTGTGGACCGGGTCGAAGGACCCAGGGATGAGCGCAATCCTCACGAGGCACCTTTCTCTGCGGCCACTTCCGGACGGGTCCCTGTGACCGGTTCCGGACGGGCCACGGTCACGATGGTACCCCCATAGTGCTTCGATTTGATGATCACCCACCCCTCGGGGGAGGGGATCTCGGCCCCGGATTCGAGAACGGCGAGGTCCGCGGGCAAACGGGGCACCAGGGTCCCCCAGTCCTCGTAGCGGTACGGGGGGTCCACCAGGGCCAGGTCGTAGCGCGACGCCGTGGTGGCGACCCAGCTGTCCACATCGGCACGCACCAGGGTGGCGTCCCCGTCCCGCTCGGCATCGGCCAACCCCACCGAGTCCAGGTTGGCCCGGATCGCGGCCAGGGCCTCGGGGTGCCGTTCCACGAAGGTCACCGACGCCGCGCCGCGGGACAGCGCCTCGATGCCCAGCGCGCCGGAGCCGGCGAACAAGTCGACGACCTGGGCCCCCTCCACACCGCCCCGGCTGAACAGGATGTCGAAGATGGCCTCGCGTACCCGGTCGGAGGTGGGCCGGACCGACGCGTCCGACGGCGCAGCCAGGCGCCGCCCGCGGAGCTCCCCACCGATCACGCGCACCGGCCCAGGCTACCGGGCACTCCTCCGCGGCCGAGAGCGTCGGAGCAGCGTATGCGGCCGAGGGGCTAGCTCTTGAACAAGAATTCGGCCTCGTCGTCATCGATGAAGATGGTCAGCTCCTCGACCAGGAGGGCGTGGTCGAGGAGCTGCGGGTCCTCGTCCACCAGGGCCACCGCCATCTCGCGGGCCCGGACCACCAGGTCCTGATCGCCGACCAGCTTGGCCAGCCGCAAGTCGCTGCGCCCCTTCTGGCGCGCCCCCAAGATGGTACCCTCGCCCCGCAGCTGGAGGTCCACCTCGGCCAGGGCGAATCCGTCGGTGGTGCGCTCCATGGCCGACAGGCGGGCATCGGCCTCCGGCGCCTCGTTCTCCGACAGCAGGTAGCACCACGCCGGCTCGCTCCCCCGGCCGACCCGGCCCCGCAGCTGGTGCAGCTGGGCGATCCCGAACCGGTCGGCGTCCTCGATCACCATGACCGACGCCTCGGGGATGTCCACGCCGACCTCGATCACGGTGGTGGCCACCAGTACCTCGAGCCGGCCGGAGCGGAACTCCGACATCACCCGCTCCTTCTCTGCCGAAGGGAGCTGGCCGTGCAAGAGGCCCACCTTCAGACCGGACAGCTCGGCCCCGGCGAGGCGCTCGGCCTCGGCCACCGCGGAGGTCGCCTCCACCCGGTCCGAGCCCTCGACCAGAGGGCAGACCACGAAGGCCCGGTGCCCGGCGGCCACCTCGTCGCGGACCCGGGACCAGGCCTCCTCGGCCAGGAGGGGGGTCCTGAGCCACCGGGTGGTCACCGGCTGCCGCCCGGGGGGCAGCTCGTCGATGATGGTCATGTCGAGGTCGCCGAAGACCACCATGGCCGCCGTGCGCGGGATCGGGGTGGCCGTCATGACCAACAGGTCGGGATCCCGACCGGTCCCGTCCTCGCCACGCCCCTTGGCCCGGAGGGCGGCCCGCTGCTCCACGCCGAAGCGGTGCTGCTCGTCGATGACCACCACGCCGAGCGAGCGGAACTCGACCTGTTCGGTGAGGAGGGCGTGTGTGCCGATGAGGATGTCGACCGTGCCGTCGCCCAACCCGGCGTGGATGCCGGACCGCTCGGTGGCGGTCCGGCGGTTGGTCAGCAGGGCCACCCCCAGGGGACGACGGCCCTCGAGCGTGTCGGGGTCCGGGACGGTCAGGCCCGCCAGCAACGTGCGTACCTCCTCGGCGTGCTGTTCGGCCAGCACCTCGGTCGGGGCCATCAAGGCGGCCTGGTGGCCCCCCTGGGTGGCGGTCAGCATGGCGGCCAGGGCCACCACCGTCTTGCCCGATCCCACGTCCCCCTGCAGCAGCCGGTGCATGGGCAGCGGGCCGGCCAGGTCGCGCCGGATGGCGGTCACGGCGCCGCGCTGTGCCCCCGTGAGCTGGAAGGGAAGACGGGCGAAGAACTGCTCGACCAGGGTCGGGATCCGAGCGCCCGGCTCGGTCCCCTCCACCACGTGGCGGATCCCCCGGGCGTCGCGCTGCAGCCGGGCCTGGCGGAGGACCAGGGCCAGCTGGAGCCGGAACAGCTCGTCGAAGGCCAGCCGGCGTCGGGCCGGCTCGGTCTCGTCCAGGGACGCCGGACGATGGATGTGGTCGAAGGCGGTGGTGCGGTCGACCAGGGAGAATCGATCCCGCCACCCCGCGTCGACCGGGTCGGCGAACTCGCCGGCGCGGTCGAGGGCCTCCCCGATGTAGCGGCTGAGCCGTGCCGACGTCAGGTTGGCCCTGTCGGTGAGCGGGTAGACCGGGAAGACCCGGCCCGACCGCTCGGCCGGGTCCGGCTCGGCCGGGTCGCCGGCGGTCCGGAGCACCTCGGCGGTGGGGCTGGTGAGCTGGAGGGCGCCCCGGTAGG
>Ga0307373_10014283_pt1 | contig 10959 bp, 12 predicted proteins | sample OX2MG_FD_202534 | JGI IMG/M metagenome (GOLD analysis project Ga0307373, IMG submission 202534) | Soil microbial communities from Risofladan, Vaasa, Finland - OX-2 | ecosystem: Environmental > Terrestrial > Soil > Coastal area > Acid sulfate soil | place: Finland: Risofladan, Vaasa | collected... | reverse complement strand
ACCTCCGGGTGCGCCGCGAGGGACTTGAACCCCGAACCCGCGGATTAAGAGTCGGCGGGTTAGTGTCCGGTTACTACCAGGCAATGCCATTTTGTCCACGTCTTTATGCAATTCGGTACTGCCTGATGCCGGGCACTGTCAAGTTTTACCGCGACATCCGAGCAAACATGGAGCAACCACGGCCGCCGGTTACGGCGGATATGGTGGTCACGATTAGTAGCCGGTGCCACGCCGGGGTGACCTGGTCCTACTGGTAGATGTCGTGGTGGCCGATGGCGAGCCAGATCAGGAGCGGCTCGCCGTCGGTGTCCGGGCCGAAGGTGAACAGCGCACGACCGTCGGGGCTGGCGAAGCTCCAGGTCAGTGAGTAAACCTCGCCGATCTTGTGGACGCGCAGCCGCTTTGGCCAGGGCACCTCGCCGCGATGCGCCCCCGCGGCCAGGGCCGGGATCAGGTGGGCGCGTACGGCCGTGATGAACAAGCGGCGGTGCTCGCGGGGGAGCTTGGCCAGCGCCAGGTCGAATCCGGCCGTGGTCTGGTATCTCACCCGCCGGCCTCATCGTCGATGGCCTCCAGGTGAGCCAGGAACTCCTCGTCGGTTCCCAACCGGCGGACCCGCCCGGCGGCCAGATCGGCCTCCGCGTCGCGGAGCTTGCCCTGCCAGGCCGGGCTGTAGACCCAGGCATCCTCCTCGGGGACGATCCGGGCGAGCCGGCGGCCGTCGCGGGTGAGCACCGTAGTGACATGACCGTAGGCAGCCATGTTGACCAGTTCCGGCAGCTGCTTGCGGGCATCGGTGGTGGACATCTCCTGGACCTCATACGGCAGCGGCATCGCGTTCTCGCTCATGTTCCTAGTGTACGTCACGTACGTAGGTTCACCGCTTCGAGAGGTAAGTGATCAGGCGGCGCGGGGACCCGTGCCCGATCGTCGCCGTAGCGCTCGCGTGTCTTCGCGGCCGGTGTCACGATCGCCTGCTCCCAGGTGGGCTCTGCCACGTCGAGGTCCGGGTCGTGCGAGGGGGTGCCGCCGATCCGCAATCCGGCCCGGTGGCGGGCCGGACGCCCAGTCCTCCGCGCGCCAGGCGGCGAGCTGCTCACGGTTGCGGCGCCGCTCCTGCGGCGTGGGCGGGCGCATCGTCCAATGCCGCTGGCCGGGCGACTGGAACCAGGCCATGCCACCTATATCATGCCAGCGCGTGCCATCCAGGGCGGTCCGCCCCCACGACGTCGGCTCCTCTTCCGGCACCGGACTCGCGAGCAAGCCCGCTCCCGGCTCCACCCGGCTCCGGAAGCCGGGCAGCGCCCTCCGCGCCACCTCGCGTCCCGCTCGTCGAAGTCTCCCGGCCAGTGCAACTGCCCGTCAGTCAGCTCGGCGGGCCCGGCGCCCATCGGCCAGCGCCGCAGGTGCGCGGCGGTGAACGGCTCCCGCGGCCCGGGCAGGTCAGGACCCGCCGTTTCGGCCCTTTTGGCTCTTCTCGGCCACATCGCACAAAGTACTCACCGGCCGCGCGACGGGCATCCAGATATCCGGGAAGGCTCACCGCCTGACACGCTTCGCCGGGAACACGCGGGTCGCGGTCACCACACAGGCCGCGAGCTGCCATCCGTTCGCCCGCGTCGTGTCAGTGCCCGGGCTGGCCGGCGGTCAGGCTACCTTCCAGCTTCGGTCGCCGATCCGGGCGACCACGTCGATGCTTCCGCCGAGCGCGGCAACGTAGGCGCGGACGACGTCGATGCCGGAGATCTCGCCGTGCTCGATCTTGGAGACGCGGGCCTGGGACACACCGAGAACATTAGCGAGCTCCGCCTGGGTCAGTCCGGCCGCGGCGCGCATCTCGGCGAGCTGGTGCCCGCGCACGTAGGCTTCCCGGCGCTCACGCGCTGCGGCCTTGCCCGCGGCCTGTTCTTCGCTGGTCCGCGGGTCAGCCCCGTGGCCACTGGCCCTGACGTCGCCGTTGAGGGCGTCGCGGATGGCGGCGAGGGGGTGGTGGCCGTGGCTGCGGGCGGTGGTGAGGTAGGAGCGGGTGCGGCAGTGGCGCTGCAGGGTTGCCAGGGTGCGCCAGCAGCCGCTGATTTTCGCGGTGATGTCACCGTCAGCGCCGCCGGCGGGATATCCAAAACCTGCACGCTGGACGCGACCCGGCCCGCAGCGCCGGACAGGTCCGCGCCGCACCCGCCGCATGCGCCCGGCTCGATGACCCGGGTCTCATCCGGCCGGGCGGCCCACGCCAGGCTCGCACCCGGATGGCCTTTCTGGCCGCCCTGCGGCCGGCCCGGCCGCGCCCGCCGTGCCTCCCGCTGGCCGGCCTTCTTCTCCGCCTTCGCCGCGGGGCCGTCCTGGCCCGGGGGCTGCGAGGAATTTGAGGAGTCCCGGCCCGCCTGCCGACGCAGAGCCGCGACCTCGGCCCGCAGCGTCTCGATCAGCACGGCCTGCTCCGCCACCACCGCAACCAGCTCCGCGTTCCGGGCAGCCAGCTCCCTAAACGACGGCTGCTCCGGATCCGGCATCCCCGAACCAAACCATGATCACAAACCGGGCGCCAGCACCGACACGCCGCAGATCAACAGAGGGCCTGACTGGTTACCTTAGCACGCCACGGAAAAGAAACACTCCGGAGAAGGGAAATGATAACCTGAATGCACTTGCCGGGCAGCCGGCGAGTCGGATGACTATAAACAGGTCACAGTAGGTGCGCGGGCGCACGTCCATCTTAGAATGGACAAAGAAGGAAACCAGAAAAGCCCTCACGCTGAGTAAGCCCGGGGCGCGGTTCCGGGATTGCTCCCGGCCCGTTTCCCCGGACTTCTCGCCGAACCCGCCGTGCGCCTCTCAGCGCAACGGGCTCTCCACGGTTCCTGCCGTCAGGCTGGTGCCAGCGTGGTCCAGGGACTGGGGATCTTCGTGCCGCGGTAGCGGTACCGGGTGACCGGGATGGCCGCTATCCGCCGCATCTCGACCTTGCCCGCAGTGATCGGCAGCCACCGCCCGGAGAGGACGGTGAAATGCCGGCGGACGTCTTTCCAGCTCCAGTGGTGCCGGACCTGTAGCATGCGGATCACCCGCCACCAGGCGAAGTTATCCAGCATGGCGAACATGTTCTTGGCCACGGCGTGCCTGAAGTAGTTAGCCCAGCCGCGCATGACCTGATTCAGCCGGGTCAGCACGTATCCAAGGTCCTGCTGTGATGTCCTGCGGGTCAGCGCGCGGATCTTCGCCTTCACCGACCGGACCGGCCGGCCGTCGATGAAGGTGTAGACGTACCACTTATCCGTTCCCCGTTTCTGGCGCCACTGGATGCGGAACCCGAGGAAGCTGAAACCCTCGCTCATGTGCGTCACGCGGGTCTTTGCCTCGGAGAGGCGCAGGCCCATCGTGGCGAGTACCGTCGCGATCTCCTCGCGCAGCGCCGCCGCGTCCTGCTCGCCGCCATGGACCAGCACGGCGAAATCGTCCGCGTAGCGGACGATCCTGTAGTTCGGCAGGTTGCGGCGGCGCCGGGCGGCGCGCCTGCTCTCAGCCGACATTTCCCCGCCGTTCTTCCACGGCCCGTGCAGCCTCTCATCGAGGGCTGTCAGGGCGATGTTGAAGATCAGCGGGGACAACACGCCCCCAACGCAACAGCGAACTATTGCGCATGTCACCCTCCGTGTCGGTCGTGTCGTGGCCGCCGGTCCCGCCGCTGCGGGCGGGGATGCGGTGGCGGATGGTTATCTTCTCGGGCCCGGTGAGGACGTCCTGGGCGACGGCGCGCAGGACGCGCTGGCGGTCCTCGGTGGTGGCGGTGGCGGAGTTGGCTCGGAGCTTTTCGAGGAAGCCCTCGAGGCCGTCGGCGAGTTTCAGGTAGGCGTCGCGGTCGGCGGCCTGGGCGTCGAGGGCGGCGATCTGGTCCTTCAGCCCGGTTTCGCGGGCGCGGAGGTCCGGCATGCGGGCACGGAGCTCGTCAATGGTGAGGAGTTGCCCGGAGAACGCGGTGATCATCGAGCTGATCGATGTCGTGGTCTTCGCGAGGGCCTGCTCGAGCTGGCCGCGCTTTCTGGTGACCGGGTCGGACGTGCGGGCGCGTTCGAGCCGCCTGTCGATCTCGGCGCGGATGAGGGCGGGGTCGGCGAGCAGGGCGGTGACGTGGTCCCAGACGACCGCATCGACGTAGTCGGCGCGGACGGGCTTGTTGGCGCAGACGCGTCCGCCCTGGTAGCGGTAGTCGTCGGAGCGCGGTAGTAGTAGATCTTCTTCCCCGCGCTGGTTGTGGTGGAGGTGCGGTAGTAGCCGCAGCCGCAGGACGCGCAGGCGGCCAGGCCCTGCAGGAGGGAGGGGACTTTCGTGCTCCGGGCCGCGAACCGCTTGTTGTCGGCCAGCCGCTGCTGGACCCGGTCGAACGTGTCCTCGTCCACCAGGGCGGGGACCGGGATCGCGGTCCATTCCTCGCGCAGGCGGTCCTCGACCCTGACCTGGCGGGGGACGGTGCGGCCGGCGAGGCGGGCGGTGCGGTTCAGCCCGGCCGGCTCGTGGACGGCCTGCGTCTTGCCGAAGACCGCGGTTCCGGCGTAGGCGGGGTTGCGGAGCATGCCCCAGATCACCGACCGGTCCCAGCGTTCCTTGCCGGTGCGGGTGCGCACCCCCTGACCCGTCAGCCAGCGGCGCAGGTCCGCGATGGAGGCGCCATCGCCGGCGTAGCGGCGGAACATCTCGGTGACCAGGGCGGCCTCGTGCGGGACGATCTCGTAGCGGGCACCGCGCTCGGGGGTCTTGCGGACGTAGCGGTAGCCGAACGGGGCGCCGGACAGCACGTTGACGCTGCCGGTCTTCGCCCGCCAGGCCTTGCCGCGCCAGACCCTGGCCCCGCCAGCTGGCGGCCGATCCACTCCACCGGGTCCCGGCGTGACTGGGCCCGCCGATTACCTAGTTCTGCACCCGTCTGCGACATATCTGCGGAGTGCCCGTGGGCATGCAGGCGGCGATGCGCGCGCAGGCCAGCAGCAGGACTGATCACAGAGAATGACGTCGAGCCTGGGCGGCCGTACCGCCGGAACACCGGCTCTGTGCTTATTGGACGTCGGTTCGTGTGAGAAGAAGACCGGGATGGCTCATAACTGCCGTTCCGCAGACAGTTGTGACTGCAGGGCTGGTCTAGCGGCGCGTGCTCAGGATTACGCCGCTGCCGACGGCAAGTTCGGCGGAGATGAGCTGCGGTGCGGTGAGCAGTGCCTGGCGGACCTGGCTCTGGCGGGCTCGCTGCGTCTCGGACCATTCCGGCATCGGGGTCATGTCATCGACGATGAGCATGCCGTGCGGGCCGAGCGCGGCGATCGTGCGGTCCAGGCCATGCCATTTGCCGTCGGGCGCATCCGCGAAGATCAGGTCGTAGGTGCTGCCTTCGGCGAGCAATCCGAGCGCGCCGCCGTGACACAGGCTGACGAAGGAGGGCCAGTCGCCGCGCGCGGCCAGCGCTGCTGTCTGGCGGTCGTTTTCGACGGTGGTTACCGTGACGTCGGTTCTGGGCAGCAATCCGGAGGTGATCCAGGCAGTGCTTACGCCGGCGCCGGTGCCGAGCTCGAGCACCTTCGCGTGGGCGGGCAGGTGTGCGGCCAGGACGGCGAGCAGCCGCCCGGCAGCCGGATCGCAGGACATCAGGAAGCCAGCGTCGCGGGCCCGGCTGCTGGCGGCCTCCACCAGCGGCGGCATCGCGTCGTGACCGGCCATCGTGCGGGCCTTTCCTGCCAGGCGGGATTATCCGCTGATGTGGCGGCCAGTCGTGCTGTCGACGTGGGCGGGAATGTCACCCTCGTGCCGGTCACCGGTCGTCAGCGTCCCGGAGGGCTCGAACATCAAGATGGCACCGCCCGTCGATGACGGCTTGTGCTCGATGCCCTTGGGGACCACGAAGATGTCACCGGCGTGGAGCTCGACTGTGCGTTCATGGCCATCGGCCTCGCGCAATGTGATGGCGAATTGGCCGTCAATCACCAGGAAGAACTCATCGGTATGCTCGTGTGCCAGACATGCTCGCCCTTGGTGTGCGCCACTTTGACGTCGTAGTCGTTGACCCGGCTGATGATCCGCGGGCTGTAGATGTCGCTGAAAGCGGCGAGCGCGTGGCTCAGTCCGACCGGCTTGACTGTCATGCGCTCTATCGTCCGCGGCGGCGCGGCCCGGGTCTTGTACGATCCTGACGTGGGCGCGGAACCGCCGGGTCGCTGCCACGTCGAGGCGTGGGCGCCGCGGGTGCCGGGGATCCGCGAGGTGTTCCATGCCCACATGGTGGACTACGCCTACCCGCCGCACTGCCATGAGACCTGGGCGGTCCTGATCGTCGACGACGGCGCGATCCGCTACGACCTTGACCGCCGCCGCTGCGGAGCAGCGGGCCAGACCGTGACGATCCTGCCCCCCGGAGTGGCACACGACGGCCGCCCGGCACCCGGCATCAGCGGATTCCGCAAGCGCGAGATCTACCTGGAGGGGGCGTTCTTCCCGGCCGAGCTGATTGGCGCCGCGGTCGACCACACCACTATCAGCGACCCGCCGCTACGATCGGCCCTGTCACAGCTGCATGATTGCCTGCTTCAGGATGCGGAGAGCCTGGATGCCGAGGCCCGGCTCGCGCTGATCGGAGAGCGGATCACCGGCCACCTGACCCGGACGCCGCGCCCGGCTCCCCCACCCGAACCAGGCATCGCCCACCGGCTCCGGCAGCTCCTCGAAGACCACATCACAGGCCAGGTCAGCCTGGCATGGGCGGCCGCCACGCTAGACCGCAGCATCCCGCATCTGGTCCGCAGCTTCACCCCGCCAGTTCGGCCTGAGCCCGTATGCCTACGTGATCGGCCGCCGCATCGACGCAGCTCGCGGCCTTATGCTCCGGGGCGACCGCACCTGCCGAGGTGGCCACCGCCGTGGGCTTCTACGACCAGGCACACTTCACCCGCCACTTCAAGAAGCACACAGCCACCACACCCGCCAGCATACGCCGTGTCCGCGGCAAAGCCGCAGCGCGCGATGGTGCCTCCGGGCGATGGCGCCACTGAGAATGACACGCTAGTCTCAGTTCCTAGTCTCAATTGCCCGAGCTGACAGTTGCTTCAGTGCGCGTAGTCGCAGGTCAGGGATCTGTCGGGCAGGCGTGCCGTCCGCTTCGGGCAGCGGGCGGCACATCGTCCAGCAGGGTCCATACGGGAACGTCGCCGCGACCGAATGCGAGCACGGTTGAGTGCCTGCCGAATACTCCTACAGATCGACGAGTCGGCGCGGCTGCAGCCCGCCCGCGTGGCTACTGCGGGGTGATCCTAACCGGTGATTCTGCGTCGGGGCTGGGTCGCCGCCGGGCGAGATCGCCAGATTGCGGTCATGGCTGGGATGGCGAATAACGCGGTGGGTGCGAGCGGAAGCTTCACGGGAAGCTGGAGACGTGGTTCGTCCAGGTTCTGCTGAATCCGATGGCCCAGATGACAATCTAGGCCGGCGGCAACAGAACGCACCTATGGGTCAAGCGGTACAACGACCCGGCCAACGGCGGCGACGCTGCCTGGTCGGTGACCGCCCACGGCGGACCGGCTTCAGAGCGGGCGGCTCTATAGTCAAAAGGCCTATGCCGCCGCATGCGGCGATCTCGAGTCCAGCCGTTACGAGTCCGAGTCGACAGAGAACAGTCGGCTCTGGCTGGCCAGGTCGTCCGGGCGCACTCTAGCTGAGGTGGTGCAACATCCAGACGTTTGGCTCCCAGTACTCGCCAGTGCCGTCGGCCACCGTCAGCGGCGCCAGCCCGCCGGGGAAGATGTACTGGCCGGGTCCGGGCAGCAGCAGGCCGGTCCATTCCTCCCAGTCGGCGACCGCCGCGGTGATCTGCATCGACCGCGGCTCGGGCCGCAGCACGGCCGCCCCGAGCCGGGCATTCACCCGCATCCACGGGTCGAACGGCAGCCCGTCGGCGCGCCTCCAGGAGGCGTACGCGGCGATCGGGATCAGCGGGTACCGGTCCTTCCAGCTTGGCCGGACCGGCGCGACCAGCGGGCCCAGGCCGGCCCCGCGCGCCGCAGCGGCCATGGCCTCGATGATGACCCGGCTCAGCCCCCGGCCCTGCCGGTCGCCCTCCACCTCGGCGGCCAGCGCCGATACCGCCGTCGGCTCGGCCCGCTCGGTCACCGCGCGTAGCCCGGCCGCGTCGATGCCGGGCGGCAGGTCGGCCAGGGTGCCGTCCCAGCGCAGTGGGACCGACCGGCCGCGGCCGACCACCCGGTCCGCGGAGCGGTCGTAGACCAGCACCTGGAACCGGGCGAACCGCGGGACCAGCTCGCTGAAGTACGCGCCAGCGTGGTTCCCGTGCATGTTGTACTCGGGCCAGCTGCCCGCAAAGCCATCATCGGCCTGCGCCCACAATTCAGGCCGTTCCTCGGCGGTGAAGACCTGCAACGGCGAGCCGGGCGGCAGGGTCAGTCCGTCCACCACGTCAGTATCCCAGGCCGCCCGCCCGGCCCGGACCTGCCATCGCCCGGCAGGCGATACTGGTTCCCGCGCCCCGGCCATCCTCCGCAAGGCGCCATGCACCTAAGACGCCGCGAGCAGAACAACCGCTGGTGGCGAAACGCGGCGCCAGGCCCGGGCTGGCACAGCCAGCTGCTGGGCTCGGCACCGATTGACCACCTCAGGACCAGAACACCAGCAGCGGTTACCCGATAGCGGGGTCGCTGTCCGATCACCGTAAGCGTACGGCCCCCGGTCGTCGATTGGTGCCGAGCGCCGATTATCTGGAGCGCTTGAGAACTACGCCGGTCGTTGGCGTGCCTGAGCCCAGATCGCCTGTTATGGGCCCGTGATGTCGGGTTGCTGGCCGTCAGGGTTACCGAGTGCGCCGAGCGTGTCCCGGGTGAACTGGCGTGCCGTCGGGCCGGGCAGGTGGCGAGCGGATGCGGTGACCGTCTCAGATGAGGGCTTGATCCTGGCGGCCAGGGCCGCCGGCCTGTGCGGCAGGCCAAGCCGCCTTGCCGGCGGGTCACGGCCGGCCCGGGCCCGGAGACGCCGGGTCGTCTGGGGCGCAGGCGGCCTTGTTGTCGTCGCGCACGCGGTTGGGGTCCTGGCCGGGGTGCCGGGCCGGCGGGTGCCATGCCCGCGCCCGCCTTATCCGGTCTGGTTCACGACGAACCCTGGAAATGATCTTGACCGCGGCGGTCCTGGTAGTCCCCGCCGGCCGCGCAGCCGCCGGCCGGGGCGCACGACACCTCGTTGTCGAGAACGGCCCCGCCCTTGTTCAGGGCCCCAGGCCGGGCACCTCGATCGCCGGGCCCCAGACGCCGTTCTTCTCGCTGACCACGAACCCCGAACCGTACGGATCGTCGTGCCCGCCGGCCGCGCAGTTGCCCGCGGAAGCGCACGACACCGAGTCGACCTCGGCGTTCTCGGAGCTCAGGGCCGGCACCTCGATCGCCTTGCCCCAGGCGCCGTCCTGCTCGTCGGCCACGAACCCGTGCCCGTTTTCGCCGCCGTCCGTGTAATACCCGGCGGCCGCGCAGCTGCCCGCCGAGGCGCACGACACCGAGCCGACCCCGGCGTCCCCGCCGGCTTTCAGGGCGCCCAGGCCGGGCACCTCGATCGCCGTGCCCCAGACGCCGTGCCGCTCGACGGCCACGAACCCCTGCCTATGACGGTCGCCGTCCCGGTAGGACCCGCCGGCCGCGCAGTTGCCCGCCGAGGCGCACGACACCGAGTCGACGCCGGCGCCCCCGCCCTGGTACAACGCCCCCAGCCCGGGCATCTCCATCGCCTGGCCCCACGAGCCGGCTACCCGCACCGCCGCCGATTGTCCGCACCCCGCGAGCGCGCCGACGAGAGCCAGGCCAGTGCACCAGGTCATGATCTTGCTCATGCGCCACGCCGTTCCCAGCCCAGGGCCGCCGCCATCAGCCCGGCGGCGCCGCGTGCTGTCTCTACTCATAGACGCGGCACGCACCAGGATGTTGCACAAGACCACCCTAAGACGCCGTCCACGCCACCGGACCCTGGCCGACCGGAGCCCGCCCCGGGACCAGGACGTCAGTCCACCGCCTGCGGTGGTGGCGCAGCAGTAGCACTCCATGAACCGGATCGCGGACGGGCGCCCAGCAAGGGCCAGCGCCATGGCGGACCGGGCATCACCCGCCCGCCTCGGCCTCAGGGCGGCATGCGCCGCCCGCTGCGGCCGTGCCCGGTGCCGCGACCTGCGCGCGGCGGCACCGCTCAGATCGACCAGCTAGGTGCCGCCCCGGTGGCCAGACCGCCGCCTTGGCACTGAGTACCGAACGAGCCAGATGCGCGGTCCGCTGCACAGCCGGGACTGTCTCGCACAACCTTGCTTGCGGAGAGCGACTGCGAGCTCGCGTGGTGCTCAGCTTGGACCTGCTTCACAGGTCGGCGCGTTGGCGGCAGCCGCGCCTTCCGCCTGACCCCCATTCAATTAGAGCCTTAATCGTGCGGGACTTTCCTTCTGGGTGGTAACACAGCGTGGTGGTCGTCGTCAGCGTTTAGGCGGGCCGGCCGGGCTGAGTCGGCTGTCGGCTGGGCGATCGGGTTCGTGCGGGCCGGGGGGTGGGAGGGCCGCCGGGTTCGAGGGTTGGCGCCCGTCCTGCCGCCGCGTCGCGGCGGGGCTTGCAGCGCGGGCACGGGGCGGGCGCGTCGCCGTGGAAGCCGAGCATCCGGGTGCGCTCGTCGCACTGGCCGCACCATGGTGGGCGGACGGCCCGCGCCGGGGGACCTGGCAGTTCGGCCGGCGAGAGTCGTGCTGCGAGCGCCGCGTACGGGCTGCGGACGCCGTCGACATTGGCGCCCGCAGCCTCGGCCAGGGCACGTGGGGTCCGGCCCGCTGCTAGGGCGGGGGAGAGCCGGCGGCGCTGGCTGACGGTCATCTGCCATCGAGGGTTCAGGCCAGCGAGCCGTTCGAAGAACTCCCCGACTTCCGCCGCCATTCGGGCGGCCGGGTCCGCTGCGGCG
>Ga0307373_10014280_pt1 | contig 10961 bp, 9 predicted proteins | sample OX2MG_FD_202534 | JGI IMG/M metagenome (GOLD analysis project Ga0307373, IMG submission 202534) | Soil microbial communities from Risofladan, Vaasa, Finland - OX-2 | ecosystem: Environmental > Terrestrial > Soil > Coastal area > Acid sulfate soil | place: Finland: Risofladan, Vaasa | collected... | reverse complement strand
GAATTTCTCTGCTCCCCATATAGGTCTTCGTCTTCGCGCATTTCGAAAGAACTCCTCGCATGGTGCGATGCGTGTGAAGCAGAACAAGTGATTCAGGACACTTCGGGTGCGGTCAAACGGCACACCCCAGGGTCTTCATAAAAACCACACCCTAAGGTTTTCATAAAAACAAGGGTCACACAAATGGCAAAGGCAGGGTGAACGGACGCGCCGGGGCCGCAGCTGCGGCGATTCCATGCGAGCCCTGGGAGGCGAGGGCCAAGAGTAACCTACGAGAGGTGCGTCCGACACTGTCCAGCATGACGAACCTCTGGCTTGCATTGTAGTATCGAGATAGTAGTGTGGGGCGGACTGGCACCGGATTCTACACACAGAAAAACTTGTCTGGAGAACACGAACATGGCTATGACTGCCGCGGCACGCGGGTTGGAAGATATTGTTGCTTCCGACTCAGGAATTTGTTTGATCGACGGAGACGCGGGCCTTTTGGCCTACCGCGGCATTGATATCCATGAACTGGCGGAGAAATCGACCTTCCCCGAAACAGCCTATCTATTGTGGTTTGGCCGTCTCCCTACGAAGTCGGAACTCGCGGACTTCAGTCAACAACTGACCGCCGGGCGTGTGCTACCGCCGGAAGTAGTGCGACTGCTGGAAGAATTGCCGAAGGATGCATTGCCGATGGCGGCCCTTCGCACCGCGGTTTCTGCGCTAAGCATGTACGACCCGGACCAGGAAAGCCTGTCCCACGAAGCGAATGTACGCAAGGCGTTTCGCCTGACCGCTCAGATCCCAATGATTGTCGCGACTTTCGATCGCGTGCGCAAGGGCAAGTCGATCGTCGCGCCCGATCCGTCGCTCAGCCACGCCGGCAATTTTTTATGGATGTTGAACGGGGAAAAACCGTCTGCAACGGCAGAACGCGCACTGGATGTTGCCCTGATCTTGCACGCCGATCACGAATTTAATGCGTCTACCTTCGCAGCCCGCGTCATCGTCGCCACACTCTCCGATATGCATTCCGCGATTACGGGAGCTATTGGCGCACTGAAGGGATCGCTGCACGGTGGCGCCAATGAAGCGGTGATGCGCATCCTGTTCGCCATTGACCAGGCGGGCGCGGACCCGGTGGAATATGTGCGGCAGATGCTGGCTGACAAAAAGAAAGTTCCCGGCTTCGGACATCGCGTGTACCACACAGAAGATCCGCGTGCGACGCATTTACGACGCATGTCGCAGGATCTGGGACGCGCGAACGGCAATCCAAAGTGGTTCGACGTGTCGCGCAAGATTGAATTGTTCGTAAAGGAAGAAAAGAAGTTGAACGCCAACGTGGACTTTTATTCCGCCTCGACCTACACCACGCTGGGAATTGACGTCGATTTGTTCACGCCGATCTTTGCCATCAGCCGCATCGCCGGATGGGCGGCCCACGTGATTGAGCAGTTTGAGGACAACCGACTGATCCGACCGCGCGCTGAATATACAGGGCCTGCTTATCCGAACAAATATGTAGTCATCGAGAGCCGCTAGCTGTTACAGCACCTCCTCACTTCTTCGGCGTCGATGTGGCGTGCGGATATTGCGCCAGCAAGAGTTGTGCTTCATCGATATTGAGCGGGGCAAGAAGAATGCCAAGCCCGTTCGGCAGATTGGCCATGCGCGCACGAAAATAGTAGGTTTGAGCGGGCTTCGCTTCGAATCCGTAAACTGCGATCAGGTCGCGGGAGTTTCCTATCCCTGGCTGCCAGCTGACGCACAGGTGGTGTTCGCCGGGGTCGGCGGAAAAAAATATGTAGGAATTCCCTTGGTCCGCGCCCATCCATGTTCCATCCACTCCTACGCGGATCGTGGGTCTGCCGATCCTTCCCGTGTCCAGCGGGCTCCAGTCCTCAATTACGTAAATCTGCGCCTTCCCAGCCTCCGCTGGCGGCACCGGATGTTGGTGGGCGGCCGTTTTCACATCAAATTTCACGTCGAATAAGCCACAAGCAGATTCCGCCTGTTTGACGGTGGGTGCGTTTTGCGCGACGGCGAAGGGCGCCACAACAAGGCAGACAAAGAAACTGCAAATCCATTTCATTGAAATTCCCTCGACATTTAAGTTTCCAGTAGATTAAGCCAGCCGTCACTTCGTTGGTTGACGTTGTGACACAATAGAAGGTTTGGTCGAGGCACCTTTCCTATGAGTATGAACCTGCTACGCTCTGCGTTGATTGCGCTGTCGCAGAACAAACCCTTGCGCTCTTTTGCGGAGCAGTCCCGCATGGGCCAGAAAATGTCTGGCCGATTTATCGCCGGCATGCACGTTTCCGATGCTTTGCGTGTGGCCGAGACACTGAACCGCGAAGGCATTCCGGTTTCGCTCGACAGCCTGGGAGAAAATGTTTCCACCGAGGAGGAGGCGCGCCGCGCCGCCGAGATCTATCATCAACTGCTGGATGCGATTCAGCAGCGCGGGCTGCAGGCCAACGTCAGCGCAAAGTTGACGCAGATGGGCATGAACATCAGCCCCGCCATTGCGCGCCAGATTACCAGCGAACTGGTCGACCATGCCGCTGCCACCGACAACTTTCTCCGCGTGGACATGGAAGGCAGCGAACTGACCCAGGCGACCATCGACATGACCCGCGAAATCCATGCGATGCCCAATCATGCAGGTCGCATCGGGACCGTGCTGCAATCGTACCTCTATCGCTGTGAAGAAGACGTTCGCGTACTGCTGGCCGATCGTATTCGCATTCGGCTATGCAAAGGCGCGTACAAGGAACCGCCGTCGCTGGCGTTCCCGGACAAGGCGGATGTGGATGCCAACTATCTGAAACTGACAAAGATTTTGTTGACCAGCGGGGTCTATCACGGGTTGGCCACGCACGATGAAGCAATCATCCGTGCAACCAAAAAGTTTGTGGAACAGGAAGGAATCGACAAACGCAGCTTTGAATTTCAGATGCTGTATGGTGTGCGCCGCGATCTGCAAACTTCGCTGGCAAAGGAAGGCTACGGCATGCGCGTGTATGTTCCGTTCGGCACGGAATGGTATCCATACTTTATGCGGCGGTTGGCAGAACGTCCGGCCAATGTTCTGTTCATCGCAAAGAATCTGTTGAAGTAGGTTTCATCGGCGTAAGGGGATCAGGCACGGATCCAAAGCTTCTGGGATGCGCGCCTGCATGCCGGAATTCTTCTAGTCGTCTTCGTCGTATCGGCGGGTTCTACGATCAGTGCGACGGTCGCCACCGCCACCACGCAGCAGGTCCAGAGTCGCGCGGATGGTATTCATCCATCCACCAATTTGCCGCAGCGGCGCCATAATATTGTCCTGAATGGTGCGGGTTCCGCGGGCGATACCATCCAGCGTGTCCGTCACCATGCTGTCGATGCGAGAAACCTGGGAGCGTGTTTTTCCTGTTACATCTGTCACTATGCCGTCAATATGATTCACCTGATTGCGCAGCGTATCGGTTGCCTTCTGGACATTTTCGGTGATCGCGCGCATACGCGGAGTCAGGTCGCTGAGCGTATCCATCAGGTCGGCGCTGGACTCAACGATGGTATGCACCTCGGCTTGCAGCCGGTCCGCCTGCTCCATGATTTTGGCTTGAGCCGCCTTGGCTGCGACGGCAAACACCACCAAAACAATCGTCTGCAAGACCACGGCAAACGTAACTACCCCAGTAAATACAAGGAAAACCGTCGATCCGGTTGGCATGAAGCCCCCTCATTACGAAATTTGCACTAGCAGACTCTTGGCCCGACCGTGGCTCTGACCCCATCGGGCGAAATCCGCTGAAAGGGAGCCGCAGTCAGTGGCTTAAGCACGAGTGTAGAACCGCCCGGCCGCAGCGGGCACATCTATACCAACGGCACCAACGGCGGCAGGATCCGCAAGGCGCACCTGCCTGTGAGATGCATTAAAAGCGATTTTCGGCTGCACCGCCATGAAACGGCTCTTCGTCATCGTGAGAGTGGTTTTCGACATCACTCCGGCTGCCGGAAACGCGGTCCACAATGCCGCTCCAGCGTTCTCGGCCCTTTTCGGCGGCTTCCTTGCCGCGCTCAGCAAACTCGTTGACCTGCTCGCGGCCTCTGTCGACCACGGAATTGATCTGCTCACGCGCCTCTCGACTGCGGGCGGTAACGTAATCCTTTTTATCCTTGGCGCTGGTCATCAAGCCTTCACGAAGTTCTTTGCCTGCCTTGGGGGCAAACAAGATACCGAGCAACGCACCTAGACCAAGGCCTGCGATAAACCACCCAATTCCTGTTGTTTCCTGTTCTGGCATTTGCTTATCTCCTTCGCGCAGTGGAGGAATTACGCGATCATTTGGATAGTAGCAAATGGATATTGGCGCGGCAATGCGCACTTGGGTTCCCCATTTGTTTCGAAATTCGGCAACGGTTGGAGCGCACAACAGCGATTCCGGCTTTCGTTCGGCTGGCCGACGACCCAAGCTCGCAGCGATAAATCCAGCCCCACATCCGCCGCGAACCGCCGTTTCGCGGACAAATCCTTATCCGATTTTGATGCCGGAAAGACTAAAGTGAAAGCAAGAACCTGCATGTCTCGCGATTAGGGTCCCCGCTGTCCGGGTCCCTCGCCAAGATGGTTTGTGCGCCGGATTCTCGTTCTTCCCCATCTGCATCTAACGTAACGTTAAAAGGGGAATTCATGATTGACGCGCCTCACGAACGTCCTTCTGCGTACATGACGTTTACTTTGCACGCACATTTGCCGTATGTGGTGAACCATGGAACCTGGCCGCATGGTTTGGAGTGGCTTCTGGAGGCCGCTGCGGAAACCTATCTGCCGCTGTTGCGCGTGATTGCCAACCTGGAGCGCGACGGAATTGCCTTGCGCGCCAACTTGAATCTATCTCCCATTTTGCTGGAGCAGCTGGCTCATCCGGTGTTTCGCGCGGAGTTTCCTCAGTATCTGAAGCGCAAGATTACGGCCGCCAATGAAGACGAGGCCTACTTCGGCCAAAATGGAGAACCGCAACTGGCCGCGATAGCTCGATACTGGCGCGCTTACTTTCAGCAGGCGCTGGATCACTTCGAAGCTCTCGGGGGCGATATCATCCGTGGATTTCGAGAGGCAGCCGAGCACGGGTTGATCGACATTATCACCTGCGGCGCGACCCATGGATATTTTCCGCTGCTGGGGACCGATGAGTCGATCCGGGCCCAGGTCCAAACTGGCGTGTCCACGCACGAACGGCACATTGGGCAGCATCCGCGTGGCATCTGGCTGCCGGAGTGCGCCTATCGCCCGGCGGGGATGTGGAGTTATCCAGTTGTTCCGCACGGCAGCAGCGAACCCTGGCATCCGTTCAATCGCAGAGGGGTAGAAGAACCGCTGGAAGATGCCAAGATCGACTACTTCTTTGTCGATACTCACCTGGTGGAAGAGTCCGTCCTGTTTACCCCGTATGAATTGCGGGCTGGCGGAGCTGTGGGCGTCGCGGCCTCGCTGGCCGTGGAAACCTGCGAGCCACATCACTCCCTCTACAAGCCGTATTACGTGGATGGGCCTCGCGCTCACCTCAGACCCGTCACGATTTTTCCGCGCGATCCTCGCACTGGTCTGCAGGTTTGGAGCGGAGACGCCGGATATCCGGGAGACGGCAATTATCTCGACTTCCATAAGAAGCGCTTTCCCGGAGGCCATCGCTACTGGCAGGTGACTGGCTCCAAAATCGACATGGCGTTCAAGACGCCGTATTTCCCGGAGAAAGCGGCGGCCAGGACCAAGTCGCACGCGGAACATTATGTCAGCCTGGTGGTCGATTCTCTACGGTCTGGCTTTAAAGACCCCGTGCCGGCCATCCTGACATCTCCATTTGACGCCGAACTTTTTGGTCACTGGTGGTTTGAAGGACCGCTGTGGCTGGAACATGTGGCCCGCATTATGGCGCGTAAGGAAGTTCCGGTCGCGCTGACCAGTTGCGCAGCGTATCTCGATCGCCATCCGCCGGACAGTTTTCTTGCGCTGCCGGAAGGTTCATGGGGCAAGAACGGCACCCACGAAGTGTGGCTGAGCCCGGATACTCGCTGGACGTGGGAATATTTGTATCCGGCAGAGGTTGCGGTGCGCGATGCCGCAACCTCCGACCACTGGAAAAATAATCCTGTGGGAGAGCGCATCCTGAAGCAGTTGTGCCGCGAATTGTTATTGCTGGAGTCTTCCGACTGGCAGTTTCTGATTACGACAGAAGCGGCGCGGGACTACGCGGAAGACCGCTTCAATGAACACCTGGCATCTTTCCGCGCGATTGAGAAGATGTGGCAGGCGCATGCCGGCGAAAGCACGCTCAGTTCGGAAGAAGAGGCTGCGTTGCACAAGATTGAAGTGCAGGACAGCGTGTTTCCCCACGTCGATCCCAGCCTGTGGACCGCATTGAAATAGGCTGGCTGTTACTTACTCCTCTGCAGCCAGCCGCGCCACGTGCTGGGCGATGATGCGATCCTCATCTGCCGGCAGAACGTAGACCGCAATCTTCGAGTTCGGTTGACTGATGGTCTTCGGTCCCGCGTGGGTGGGATCGTTCGCCTCCGGATTGAGCGTCAGTCCGAAAGCGTCCATGCCGGCGCAGACCTGGGCACGCGTCATCGGGTCGCGTTCGCCGATGCCACCGGAAAAAACCAGCGCATCCAGACCTCCCATCAATGCCACGTAGCCGCCGATCATTTTCTTGACGGATAGCACGAAGGCCTCGATCGCCAATGCGGCCTGCTGATTTCCATTTTTTTCGGCTTCGCGGAGAAGACGCATGTCATTCGAGAGGCCTGAAAGTGCGAGCATGCCAGAACGCTTGTTCAGCAATTGCTCCACGGCATTGGTGGCGTCTGCCGCGCTGCCCCCTTGCAGTCGGATCAAGTAAAAAACCAATCCGGGATCGAGATCGCCGGGACGAGTGCCCATGATGACGCCGCCACAGGGTGTAAGGCCGAGGCAGTGATCGAGAGCTTTTCCATCGCGAATTGCGGTGACGCTGGCGCCGCTGCCCAGGTGGGCATAGATCACGCGCTCTGGCACCTTGCCTGGTGAAGCCGGAAAGGGGACCCGTCCGTCTTGAAACTGTTCCATGATGGATTCGCAAGACAAGCCGTGAAAGCCGTAGCGATGCACACCCTGGTCGCGAATTTCTCTCGGCAACGGATAGATCGACGCGACCTCCGGTAGGTCCTGAAGGAAAATCGTATCGAAGCAGGCGTAGTTTTCCACGCCGGGAAAACTCTCTTTCGCTTCACGAATAATTTCGAGTCCGATCGGCTGATGCAGCGGCGCGAAACAGGTCGCTTTTTCAATTTCCAACAGCACTGCCGACGTGATCCGCTGATGCGCGTGCAGATTCGGTCCCGTGTGGACGATGCGATGGCCGATGGCCGCAGGTTGAGTGAGTCCCGATTGACGCAGCAGGGCGGCAATTTTTCGCACCCCGTCGCGGGTCGAGCCAAGATCTTTCGGCTCAGACTCCGAGACCAGTGTTTCGCGCTCTCCATCGCGAAAAGCATAAAAATGAAACTGCGGTTTCGGTGTGCCGATGCCGCCCGCCTCTCCGTAATTCAGTAAGGTGAGCGCAGCGCCGTTTGCAATGTAAATGGAAAATTTGATCGACGAAGATCCGCCATTAAAAACCAGGATCGGCAAATGTTTCAAGTCAGTTCTCATCCCAGGGGCCACTTCCACTCTCGAATTTCCTTTCGGTCGATTCCATTTTCGTGCGCGTAGGCGATCGCGTCGGTGATTTGGTCTTTCAGCCATTCTTTGACATGCGCTCCGGTGGCGCGCAGTTTTGGCACCCGATCAATCACGTCGATCGCCAGGTTGAATCTGTCGACCTGGTTCAGGATCGCGAGTTCCAGGGGCGTATTGATATTGCCTTTTTCCTTGTAGCCGCGCACGTGGATGTTATCGTGATTGGTACGTCGATACGTCAGCTTATGGATCAAGGATGCGTAGCCGTGAAAATTGAAGATGACGGGCTTGTCCAGCGTAAATAGCGAATCGAAGTCGCGGTCAGACAATCCGTGCGGATGTTCTGTGTCCGGCTCCAGCTTGAACAAATCAACCACGTTCACAAAGCGAATCTTCAGTCCCGGAAAACGTTCGCGCAGAATCGCAACAGCCGCCAGCGATTCCATGGTGGCGATATCGCCGGCCGTTGCCATCACCACATCCGGCTCCGCATCCTGGTCGTTGCTTGCCCAGTCCCAGATGCCGATGCCCTTGGTGCAGTGCCGCACCGCTTCCTCAATATTCAGATATTGCAGATGGGGCTGCTTGTCGGCAACAATCACGTTGACGTAATTGGTGCTGCGCAAACAATGGTCGCCGACACTCAGCAGACAATTCGCATCCGGCGGCAGATAAATGCGCGTGATGGCGGCGCTTTTGTTGGTGACGACGTCAAGAAATCCCGGGTCCTGGTGGGTGAAGCCGTTATGATCCTGACGCCAGACCAGCGAAGTAATCAGGATGTTCAGCGAAGAGATGGGAGCGCGCCATTTCACTTCGGTCTTACACTTCTCCAGCCACTTGGCATGCTGGTTGAACATGGAATCGATGACGTGGACAAACGCCTCGTAACTGGCGAACAGGCCGTGGCGTCCGGTCAGGACATAACCCTCGAACCATCCCTCCAGCGTGTGTTCGCTGAGCATTTCCATGACGCGACCGTCCAAGGCCAGCTCGCCGCCGTCCTGATCTTCCGGCAAATACTTGGCGAGCCAGGTTTTCTTGCTGGCCTCATAGATGGCCTGCAATTTGTTGGAGGCAGTTTCGTCCGGGCCGAAGACGCGAAAACTCTGCATGTTCCGGCGCATGGTTTCGGCGAGAAAATGTGCGAGCACTTCGGTCGGCCCGACTTCGCTGGTGCCCGGCTTGGTGACCGAAAAAGCAAAGTCTCGAAAGTCCGGCAGCCGCAAGGCTTTGCGCAGCAGGCCGCCATTGGCGTGGGGATTGGCGCTAATCCGGCGATTGCCTTTGGGCGGCAAGTCTTTCAACTCTGGAATCAATGTGCCGGCGGCATCGAACAATTCCTCCGGTTTGTAACTCTTCATCCAGTCTTCCAGCAGACGCATGTGGGCCGGGTTAGTGGTGACATCCAGGATAGGAATCTGATGTGCGCGCCAGAATCCCTCCACCTTGTGACCGTCCAGTTCCTTTGGCCCTGTCCATCCTTTAGGGCTACGCAGAACCACCATGGGCCAACGCGGACGATCGGCAGTGTTGGTGCTGCGCGCATGTTTCTGGATGGAGCGAATCTCCTGAACACAGTGCTCCAGCGTGGCCGCCATCTGTTGATGCATGACGTGCGGATCGTCGCCTTCAACGAAATAGGGCGTCCATCCGTAGCCACGCATCAACTGCTCCAACTCCTCCGCGGAGATGCGCGCCAGAATTGTAGGATTGGCGATCTTGTATCCGTTCAAATGCAGGATAGGAAGCACCGCGCCGTCGCGAATGGGATTGAGAAATTTATTGGAGTGCCAGGATGTTGCCAGCGGCCCCGTTTCCGCTTCGCCGTCGCCGACAACCACCGTGACGATCAGATTGGGATTATCAAATGCGGCTCCAAATGCGTGCGAAATGCTGTAGCCGAGTTCGCCGCCTTCATGGATTGAACCGGGCGTTTCCGGAGTGCAGTGGCTTCCAATTCCACCGGGGAAAGAAAACTCCTTGAAGAATTTCTGCATTCCGTCTTCATCTTCGCTCTTGTCGGGATAGACCTCAGAATATGTGCCCTCAAGATACGCGTTGGAAAGAGTGGCGGGCGCGCCGTGGCCAGGACCGGAAATGTAGATCATGTCCAGGTCGTATTTCTTGATCAGGCGATTCAGATGGACCCAGGTAAATGTCTGGCCCGGATCCGATCCCCAGTGGCCGAGCAGACGCTGCTTGATGTGCTCCGGGCGCAGCGGCTCGCGCAGCAGCGGATTTTTCTGCAGGTAAAGCATGCCGACGCACAGATAATTGCAGGCGCGCCAATAGGCATCCATCTTCTGCAGTTCTTCGGCTGCAAGCGGCTTGCGGGAATTGATTTTGTTGGCGGCAGAGGCGGAACGGCGGGCGGAGGCGATGCGGCTGTCAGTGGTCACGGAATCCTCTCAATCGGCGGTGCACCTATATTAGATGAGAGTTCCGATGCGACGACTTCACCGGAGAGCGCAGAATTGACATCCGCTTCACTTTGGAGCCGCGGCTTCATGGTCGATCAGTCCCCATGGGCATTCGCGGTTTCGGCCACTTTGCCTCGAAACATGCGATAGACGAAGATGAAATATCCGATCGCCAGCAGGATGCCGAAGCCCCACCAGACCAGCCCGACCGCCAGACCGTGATGACCGGCGAGCGCTTTCGAGATGGTGATGTCCTGGGCGGCATTGCGGCTGGACGGCAGTAGAACCGGGCAAAGCCCCACGGCGGCTCCCGCCAGCATGAGCGCAAGGTAAAGGCAGGAACTCAAGAAGGCTGGAAAATCCTTGCCGCTGCGGGAGTAGAGCAGGATGCCGAACAGGCTGCCCAGCACTCCTGCGGGAATAAGGAACGCGATTGGATAGTGGAAATAGCTTTGCAGGACGGCAGGCCGCACCAGCATGGTGGCGGTCAAGCTCAGGATGGTGAGAATCAGTAGACCGATCCACGCGTGCTGCGCCAGTTGACGTGCTCGCCCCTGTAGCGCCCCGCCTGTTTTTACCGCCAGATACAGGCTGCCGTGAATGCCAAGAGCAACCAGCGCCACCAGGCCGCCGATGACGGTATACCAATCGAGAATGCCGGGGTTGGGACCGACTCTCCAATTGGTCCACAGGGGAGCGAAGAAATATCCGTCGGCGTTCAGCGGCACTCCGCGAATGACATTGGCCAAAGCGGCGCCCAGAAAAATGGCCAGCAGAATACTGGAGATGGCGAAGCACCCATCGAAAAATCCGCGCCAGACCACGGTGCCAAAGTG
>Ga0307373_10014279_pt1 | contig 10961 bp, 11 predicted proteins | sample OX2MG_FD_202534 | JGI IMG/M metagenome (GOLD analysis project Ga0307373, IMG submission 202534) | Soil microbial communities from Risofladan, Vaasa, Finland - OX-2 | ecosystem: Environmental > Terrestrial > Soil > Coastal area > Acid sulfate soil | place: Finland: Risofladan, Vaasa | collected... | reverse complement strand
ATGACCGACGGGCGCCTTGCCGGTGCCGGCACGGACCTGGTCCGCGTGGCGATCGCGGCGCTGGAGGGGATCGGAGCCGAGGGCTACGAGCTGGTCACCCTCTACCGCGGCGGCGAGGCCTCCGCGGTGGACGCCGGCCGCCTGGCGCAGGCGGTGCGGGAGCGGTTCCCCGGCCTGGAGGTGGAGCAGCAGGACGGTGGCCAGCGCCTGGTCCCGTTCGTGATCTCCGCGGAGTAGCGGTGGCGGTCCGGGTCGTCACCGACAGCACCGCCGATTTCCCCGGGTCCGCGGTGCCGGAGGCGCTCACGGTGGTGCCGCTGCGGGTCCACTTCGGCGACCTGGAGCTGCGCGACCGCGTCGACTGCACCGACGACGAGTTCGTGGTGCGGCTCACCCGGAGCGACGCGATCCCGCGCACCTCCGCCCCCCCGCCGGGCGAGTTCGCCGAGGCGTACCGCGGGCTGCTCCGGGAGCCGGCGGACCAGGTGGTGTCGATCCACATCGCCGAGCGTCTCAGCGGCACCTTCCAGTCGGCCCGCACCGCAGCGGACCTGGTGGACCGGGACCGGGTCCATGTCGTCGACAGCCGGACGGTGACGATGGGGCTGGGCTTCCTCGTCTGCGACGCGCTGGTGCGGGCGGCGCGCGGCGAGCCGGCGGCGGCGATCGTCGAGGCGGTGCTCCGGCTGCGCCGGCGCACCGGGGTGGTCTGTCTGCTCGACACCTTGCGCTTCCTCGAGCGCGGCGGTCGGGTCGGCAGGGTCCAGGCGCTCCTGGGCGGGATGCTCAGCATCAAGCCCCTCGCCGCCATCGGCCGGGACGGGGTGATGGAGCCGATCGGACGGGCCCGCAGCCGGGCCCAGGGCCGGGCGAGGCTGCTGGAGGCGGTCTGGGCCAGGGAGCCGATCGAGCAGCTCGGGGTCCTCCACGTGGCCAACCCGGCGGGCGCCGCCGAGCTCGGCGCCGCGGTCGCCGCGCGCCACCCCCAGCTCTCGGTCGGGATCGGCCAGGCCAGCCCGGTCATCGCCAGCCACGCCGGTCCGGGCACGCTCGGGATCTGCTTCGTGGGCACCCCCGACGGTGGCTGAGGCCGAGCGCCTGCCGCTGCCCCCCGGTCCCCGCGGAGGTCCCGCCGGGGGCCGGGCGCCGGCGGGCGGGCCGCCGGTCGAGGTGGGCCCCGACACCCGCCTCCAGCAGGTCCCCGGGATCACCGCGGAGAGGGCCCGCCAGCTGGGCCGTCTCGGCTGCCGCACCGTGGCAGACCTCCTCCGCACCCTCCCGCGCCGCCACCAGGACCAGCGCGAGCGGGTGGCGGTCGGCGACCTGCGGGTGGGCATGACCGCCACCGTCGCGGCCGAGGTCGTCCGCGTCCACGCGCGGCCGGCCCGGGCACGACGGCTGACCGTGATCGAGGGGGTGGTGGCCGACGCCAGCGGCGAGGTGGCGGTGGTCTGGTTCAACCAGCGCTACCTCGCCGGCAGGTTGGCGCCCGGCACCGCTGTCCTCCTCCACGGCACCGTCGTGCGCCATCCGGCCGGGGGCCTCCAGCTGCGCAGCCCCCAGATCGAGACCGGCGAGGGGTCGGGCCATCAGGTCGGCATCCTCACCCCCGTCTACCACGAGACCCAGGGCGTCACCTCGCGCTGGCTGCGCCATCAGCTGCCGCCGCTCCTGCCGCTGGCCGACGGCCTCCCCGACCCGCTGCCCGAGGCGCTCCGACGCGAGGAGGGGCTGCTGCCGCTCGGCCGCGCCCTGCGCCAGGCCCATTTCCCCGCGTCCCCGGCAGAGCTGGAGGCGGCTCGGGAGCGGCTCGCCTTCGACGAGGTCTTCCTGGTCCAGCTGGCGGCCCAGCGCGCCCGCCGCCGCCGCCAGGCGACGCCCGGGGTGCGCATCCCCTTCGACGCCGCCGCGGCCAGGGACTTCGTGTCCCGGCTGCCGTTCCGGCTCACCACCGATCAGCGGGTGGCGGCCTGGGAGATCCTCCAGGACATGGACCAGCCGCGGCCGATGAGCCGGCTCCTCCAGGGCGACGTCGGGACCGGCAAGACGGTGGTGGCGGCCCTGGCGATCCGGATGGCGGTGCTGGCGGGGTACCAGGCGGTGCTGATGGCGCCCACCGAGCTCTTGGTCCGCCAGCACCTCGCCACCCTGCAGCAGCTGCTGGAGCCGTTCGGGATCGTGCCGCGGGTGCTGGTCGGGGGGGCGCCCGCCCGACTGCGCCGCGAGGTGCTGGGCGGACTCGCCGGCGGCCACGACCCGGTCGTGGTCGGCACCCACGCGCTCCTGGAGGAGGCGGTCGGCTTCAACCGCCTCGGGCTCTGCGTCGTCGACGAGCAGCACCGGTTCGGCGTCGCCCAGCGTCTGCGCCTGCGCGAGAAGGCCAGCTGGATGCCGGACGTCCTCACCATGACCGCGACCCCGATCCCGCGATCGCTCCAGCTCACCGCGTTCGGGGACCTGGACCACAGCCGGATCCGCCAGCGCCCCCCCGGGCGCCTGCCGGTCCGGACCGTGGTGGTGGAGCCGGGCCAGCGGGCGGGCGCGTATGCCTTCATCCGCGAGCAGGTGGCGCGCGGGCGGCAGGGGTATGTCATCTGCCCGCTCATCGACGCCTCCGCGGTGCTGGTGGCGCGCTCCGCCACGGTGGAGTGCGAGCGCCTGCAGCACGAGGTGTTCCCCGACCTGCGCCTCCGCCTCCTCCACGGCCGTCTGCCGGCGGCCGAGAAGACGGTGCGGATGGCGAGTTTCGTGGCGGGCGAGACCGACCTCCTCGTCGCCACCAGCATCGTCGAGGTGGGGGTGGACGTGCCCAACGCCACCGTGATGGTGATCGAGGGGGCCGACCGCTTCGGTCTGGCCCAGCTGCACCAGTTCCGGGGCCGGATCGGGCGCGGGGGCGAGCCCGGCCACTGCCTGCTCTTCACCGACGCCGAGGCCGACGAGAGGGCGCGAGCCCGGCTGGACGCCCTCGTCGCCCACGACAGCGGCTTCGAGCTGGCCGAGATCGACCTCCAGCTCCGCGGCGCCGGCGACGCGTACGGGTTGCGCCAGCACGGGCTGCCGGAGATGCGGGTGGCCAGCCTCAACGACCTGCTGACGCAGGAGCGCGCGCGGACGGCGGCGGCCCGGGTCCTGGAGCGCGATCCCGAGCTGCGCGACCCCCGCCTCCGGCGGGCGCTGGCCGCCTACAACACGGTCTTCGAGCTCGACTGAGCCGCGCCGGGCCCGGGGCAGCCGGGGGCGGCGCCGGTGACAGGGTGCTCCGCCGCCCGGAGCGCCGCCACCGCCGCGCCGTCCACGGGGGCCGGCACCATCACGTGGTCGGTGTCGTGGGTGGCGACGACGAAGATCGGCACCCCGGCCGCGGCGAGGCCCCCCGTGAGGCCCAGCGGCAGCGGACCGCCGACCCGCAGCGCCCGCCAGGGACCGTTGCGGGACCCGCCCTCGGGAATGGCCGCCGCCACGGCGAACAGGGAACGCTCGCCGTGGGCCAGGGTCAGGGACCAGAGGCGGTGCGACCGCGGCGGCGCCGGCAGCGGCCGGCCGGGGTCGAGCCGGCAGACGAAGCGCTCGCCCTCCAGCAGGGCCAGCGACGACGGGCCCCGGCGAGCCGCCGGCGCGTCCCCGCGGGTCACCCCTGCTGGCCGGGGAAGCAGGCCCCGGTGGCGGGATGGTAGAGGGGGGGCGACCGCCAGCGGTGGTGGGCGGCAGCGTCGAGGCCGGCGTCGTAGGCGAGGAGGCCGCAGTCGGTCATGTCGCGCTCGGCCCAGGTGGCATCGAAGGCCCCGCTGGGGTCGATGGTGACGGCGAAGGTCCCCTCGCCCGGGTAGGTCGCGACGCAGGTGCCGGGGACCCACTCCGCCCCGGTCGTGGCGGCGAGGGTGCCGCCGGCGGCGAGGCAGCCCGCGCGGTAGGCGGGAGCCACCCGGGGCGGGGCCGGGGTGACCGCCGCCGGCGGCCCGGTGGCGGCGGGCGACGGGGTGGCGGCGGCGCCGGAGGGGGACGGCGTGGGCGACGGGCCGACGCTCGGGGTGGCGGCCGGGCGGATCCGCACCTGCGCCGCCGCCGCCCCGGCGGCCGCACCCCTTGTGGCGGCGGAGCGGGCGGCGGGCACGGTCGAGCACGCGGCGAGGGCCGCGGCGCCGAGCAGGACGAGTGGAAGGTGGCGCGCCCGCATTCCCTGAGGCCCGAGTGTACTCGGCGGGACGGTCGGCCGGGAGCCGCTGGCGGGCCGCCGCCGAGCGGTCGCCCCGGGAGCGGGCCCGGCTCACCCCGGCGCGGTGGATCGCGGGCCGCGGCGTCGCCAGCTGGGGGTGGAGCCGGTCGGCGTCGTGGGTGAACACCAGCACCCGCCCGTGGGCGCGGACCTCCGGTGGACCCCGGCCAGCCCCGCGGGCTCCGGGACCGGCTGGCCCACCGAGGGTGAGCTCGAGCACGAGGGGCGGAGGTGACCGTCGACCAGCCCCGGGGGCGTGCCGCCCTCCAGGATCCGGCCGCGGTCCATGGCCACCAGGCGGTGGCAGAGCCGCTCCGCCTCCTCCAGGTCGTGGGTGGTGAGGGCCACGTCACGCCACCGGCGCTCAGCCGAGCGAGCCGGTCCCACACCAGCCGGCGGGCCCTGGGGTCGAGCCCGGTGGTGGGCTCGTCGAGGAGGAGGAGCTCCGGGTCGTGATCCCGCGCCCGGGCGATCGGCCGGCGCTGCCGCTGGCCGCCGCTCAGCTCCTGGATCCGGTCGGCGCGGCGCCGCTGCCGCTCCATCAGCGCCAGGAGGGACTCGACCCGCGCCCGCACGGCCGGCCACCGATGCCGAAGGAGGCGGCGCGGACGGCGAGGGTCTCCGCCATCGTCGGCTCCCGGTCGAGGGTCCTCGCCCGGGCGACGATCCCGGTCCGACCCGAGCACCTGGAGCTGACCGCCGTCGCGGCGGATGCGCCCGCACCGCATCCGCATGGTGGTGGTCGTGCCGGCGCCGTTGGCGCCGAGGAACCGAAAACGGTCGCCCGCCGCCAGCGCGAAGGTGATCCCGTCGACGGCCCCGGCGTGGGCCTTGCGCAGGTCGACGGCACCGATGACGGCTGGTGGCATGGGGTCTCCCGAAGCCGCCCGTCGCGGCGGCGGTCGTGCTCGGCGGCGGGACCGGCGGGTCGCGCCGGGTGGGACGAGGCGGAAGATGGCCAGGTGAGCGAGGCCAGGCGGCGGACGGCGCCCTCCCCGGAGCGGTCGCGGGGCGGAGGGAGCGGGCGACATCGCGCCACCCTGGGACCGATGCGGGTGGTGGGAGGCGAGGCGCGCGGGCGGCCCCTGCTCAGCCCGGCCGGCGCTGGTCTGCGCCCGACCACCGCCCTGGTGCGGCGCGCGCTCTTCGACATCCTCGGGGCCGAGGTGCTGGGAGCGACGGTCCTGGACGGATACGCGGGGGTGGGCGGGCTCGGGCTGGAGGCACTCTCCCGGGGCGCCGCCTCGGTCACCTTCGTGGAGCGGGAGCGGGTCCAGCTCCAGTGCCTGCGCGCCAACCTCGAGCGGCTCGGCTTCGGCGAGCGGGCCACCGTGGTCGCTGGGGCGGTGCGCCCGTGGCTCGCACGCCAGCCGCTCCAGGGATACGACCTCGTGCTCTGCGACCCGCCCTACGCGGAGCGCGCGCCCGGGGCCGCGGAGGGACCCGGCGGCGGTGCTGACTCCGTTCCCGAGGTGGAGCTGGTCCTGCGGGCGATCGCCGCCACCCTCGCGCGCCCCCCAGCCTCCGCCGACGGGCGCCCGGGCCGACCCGCGGGAACGGGTCCGGTGGTCGTCCTGGAACACCACCGGCGGGTGGAGCTCCCCGAGCAGGTCGGCACGTTAGCATGCACCCGTGCCGCCCGCTACGGCACCACCGTCCTCAGCTTCTTCCGGAGGGCCCGTTGACCGCGGCCGTCTACCCCGGCAGTTTCGACCCCGTCCACCGCGGCCACCTGGACGTGGTCGAGCGGGCGCGCGAGATCTTCGACCGAGTGGTGGTGGGGGTGCTCGACAACCCCGCCAAGGCCTACCTCTTCTCGGCCGACGAGCGGGTCGACCTGGTGCGCCGCAGCCTGCCCCGCGGCAGCGATGTCCACGTCTGCCGCTTCAGCGGGCTGGCGGTCCGCTTCGCAGCGGGCGAGCGGGCGGGGGTGATCGTGCGCGGGCTGCGCCAGACGTCCGACCTCGACACCGAGTTCCAGATGGCATTGATGAACCGTCGGTTGGAGCCGAGGGTGCACACGGTGTTCCTCACCACCGCGTTCGCGAACGTCTACCTCAGCTCGTCGCTGCTGAAGGAGGTGTTCGCGCTGGGGGGGCAGGTCGACGAGATGGTGACCCCGGCGGTGGCGGAGGCCCTGCGCGCGCGGCTGCGGGCGCCGACGGCGATGACGGTCCCGACTCCGGGCTGAGGCCCGCCACGAGGAGCGCGATGCACGACGGTCCTGGCTTTCGCGACGACGATCTCGACGAGGAGCCGATGTCGGTGATCGACCTGCTCGATCGGATGGAGAGCCTCGTCAATCAGAGCCGACGGGTGCCGCTCACCCCCAACGTCGTGGTCAACGAGGAGGAGCTGCTCGACTCCATCGACCACATCCGAGTCGGGCTCCCGGACGAGGTGAAGGAGGCGCGACTGCTGCTGGAGGAGCGGGACGCGCGGCTGCGCGAGGCGAGCCAGCAGGCGGAGCAGATCGTGGTCTCGGCGCAGGAGCGGGCCGACCGTCTCACCGACGACCACGAGATCGCGCGCCGCGCGGCCGCCGACGCCGAGCACATGGTGACCGAGGCCCGCGAGCGGTCCCGCCGAGTCCGTCGGGAGGCCGACGACTACGTCCGCGACACCATGGAGCAGCTGGAGGGACACCTGGGGCAGACCCTCGCCACCGTGCGCAAGGGGTTGGAGAGCCTCGCCGCCAGCCGCCGTCCCGACGGCGACGGCGACGACCCCGAACGGGCCACGCGCGGGCGCCGGCGCCGGCCGCGCTAGCATCCGGGGGCGGCCGCCGGCAGGGCGTCTGGTAGACTCCGGCGCGAGATGGCCGTCCCCAAGGAGCGGGTCCCCAAGGCCCGCCGCGACCGGCGTCGCTCCCACCTGGCGGTGCACGCACCGACCTTGGTGCCCTGTTCGCGCTGCCGCCAGCTGCGGCCGCCGCACACCCTCTGCCGCAACTGCGGCCACTACAACGGCCGCGAGGTGATCGCCACCGCGTGACCGCGGCCACGGCCCCGATCGCCCTCGTCTTCCCCGGTCAGGGCGCCCAGGCCCCGGGGATGGGGGCCGCCGCGGTGGCGGCCGGCGCCGCGCCCGAGCTGCTCACCGCCGCCACCGCCCTGGGCCTCGACCTCGCCGCCCTGGTCCGCGATGCCGACCAGGAGAGCCTGCGCCGGACCGACCATGCCCAGCCGGCGCTGTTCTTCTGCAGCTGGGCGGTCGCGACGGTGCTGCTCCAGTCGGGAGTGCGCCCCAAGGGGGTGGCGGGCCACAGCGTCGGCGAATGGGTCGCGGTCGCGGCCGCCGACGCCCTGGACCCGGTGGCGGCCCTGGAGCTGGTGGTGCAACGCGGTCGGCTGATGGCGGAGGCCCCGCCGGGGACGATGGCGGCCGTGCTGGGCGCCGAGGCGGCGACGGTGGCGGCCGCCTGCCGGGCCGCGACCGACGCCGGCGAGGTCTGCGTCATCGCCAACGACAATGCTCCCGGGCAGCTGGTGATCTCGGGGACGCTGGCGGGGGTCGAGCGGGCCGGTCGTGCCATCCGGCAGGGCGGCGGCGGGCGGGTGGTCCCGCTCCGGGTCGGGGGCGCCTTCCACTCCCCCCTCATGCGCGACGCCGCCCGGGCCTTCGCCGAGCGGGCCGGGGAGGTGTCCCTGCGGGAACCCCGGGTCCCGCTCGCGGCCAACGCCACCGGCACCTGTCTCGCCACCGCGGCGGAGCTCGGCCAGGCACTGGCCGTCCAGCTGGAGTGCCCCGTGCGGTGGGCGGACGACGTCCGCCAGCTGGCCGCGGCGGGGGTCACCACCTTCGTCGAGTGTGGCCCCGGGACGACCCTCTCGGGGATGATCCGCCGGACCGTGCCGGGAGCGACCATCCACGCGGCGGCGACCCCGGAGGAGGCGGCGGCGCTGGCGCGACGGCTCTGAACCGGGGGCCGGCCGCCGTTCGGAGGGCGCCTACAATGGCGCCAACCGTGCCGCGTCCTTCCGACGACCTCTCGGCCCCGGCGGCGACCCGCGACGCCCCCAGCGCGGAGCCGCCCTCGACCCGCCGCCCCCGGCGGGGGCCCGGGTTCGCCTCGCGGCTCCGCCAGGCGCTCACCGCGCTCACCGGCCCCCCGGCCGCCGCTCCCGGCCCGAGCCCCGACGCCGCGGCTGCCCCGGCCCCCCAGGACGGGGTCGGCCGCGGAGGTGCCCAGCGGGCGCCCCTTTTGGGTACCGTACTCCCCGGCGAGCACCTCACCGGGGCCCGGGCCGCGTCCGGCGCGGCGGTGCAGGCACCCCCATCGCGACGGACGAGGCAACGGCAGGACCGCCCGGCGAACGGGGCCACCCAGCCCCAGACCGGCGCCACCACCCGCACCAGCGCACAGCAGAGGGGCTCAGATGGCAGAGGCAACCTGGGAGACGTTCAAGGGGATCGTGGTCGAGCAGCTCGGGGTGGAGCCCGATCAGGTGACGCCGGAGGCGAGCTTCGTCGAGGATCTCAACGCGGACTCGCTCGACCTGGTGGAGCTGATCATGGCGTTCGAGGAGGCGTTCGGGATGGAGATCCCGGACGAGGACGCGGAGAAGATCCAGAGCGTGGGCCAGGCCTGGGACTACGTCAGGGAGCGGCTCGACCTGGCCAGCTGACGGCGGTCCCCGCCGCCGCCCCGGGGCGGCGAGCCTCGGCCAGGGCGGCGGTGCCGTCGGTGGCGGAGGCCGCCGCCCTGGCCGAGCTGCGGCTCGACGAGCTCCAGGAGCGGCTCAAGCTCCGGTTCCGCACCCGCGCGCTGCTGCGGGAGGCGATGACGCACGCATCCTGGGTGAACGAGCGCGGCGAGACCGGCCCCGACAACGAGCGGCTGGAGTACCTCGGTGACGCCGTCCTCGAGCTGGTTGCCGGCGAGTACCTGTTCCGCCGGTTCCCCACCTACGACGAGGGCCAGCTGACCCAGCTCCGCTCGTCTTTGGTCAACACCCAGGCGCTGGCCAAGCTCGGCGAGCAGCTGCAGCTGGGGGAGACCCTCCGGATGGGGCGGGGCGCCGCCAAGACCGGCGCCCGCCGCCTCACCTCGCTGCTGGCCAACGCCTTCGAGGCGCTGATCGGGGCCGCGTTCCTCGACCAGGGGTACCGGGTGGCGGGGCGGATCTTCCTCAGCCGGATCGGCGATCTGCGGGAGTGGACGGACACCAACTTCAAGGGGCGACTGCAGGCGCTGGCGCAGGAGCGCTTCGGGAACGCCCCCGCCTATCGGATCGTGGCCACGGGCGGTCCCGGCCACTCGCGGGAGTACGCCGCCGAGGCGGTCCTCGACCAGGACCGGGTGCTCGGGTCCGGTCGCGGCGGCACCAAGCAGGCGGCCCAGCAGGCGGCGGCGCGGGCGGCGATCGACGCCCTCACGGCCCCGCCGCCGCGGCCGCGACGGCGCCGGCGCAGCGGCCGGTCGGTCGCGCCGGTGGGCGACCAGGTCCCGCCGGCGGCCTCGATCCCGGCGGACCCCGAGGACCTCGCGGTGGACGTCGCGGTGGCGGCGGCGCGGGCGGTGGTGTCCGCCACCGAGGCCCTCGGTGGGGTGGGGGCGGCGGAGGCCGTGCGTCCCACCGCGTCGGCGAGCCGGCGCCGGCGGCGGTCGCGGCGCAGCGCGGCGGCGGCGGCCGGATCCTCCGCCGGGCTGGTGCGGGCCGTGCCCGAGGCGGCCGAGGCGGTCCCTGCCGGCGCGGCGGTGGCCCCCCCGGTGGTGGGCGGCGCGCCGGAGGCGGAGCACCAGCCCTCGGGGGGGCTTGCGACCGAGCCGGCGGCGGCGGGCGACGAGGGAGGCGAGCCGCGACGGCGCACTCGGCGCGGCCACCGCGGCGGCCGGCGACGCTCCGGGCGTGGCGCCGCCGGCGGGGCCGACGGCTCCCCGGTCGCGTCCACCGATGCGCCCGCGGGGCCCACCACCGATCGATGAGGCTCAGCCGCCTCACCCTGCACGGGTTCAAGACCTTCGCGGACCGCACCGAGGTGACGGTGGGTCCCGGGCTCACCGCCATCGTCGGCCCCAACGGCAGCGGCAAGTCCAACCTCGTCGACGCCATCCGCTGGGCGGTCGGGGAGGCCACCGCCCGCGACCTGCGCGGCACCCGCGCGGAGCAGGTCATCTTCGCGGGGGGGGCGGGGCGGGCGCCGGTCGGGATGGCCGAGGTCGTCATCACCCTCGACGACCCCGAGGGGCGACTCCCGGTCGAGGGCGGCGAGCTGGCGATCGGCCGCCGGGTCTACCGGGACGGGGTGAGCGAGTTCCGCCAGAACGGCCGCCGGGTGCGCCTGCGGGACCTGGAACACCTCCTGCGCACGACCGGCCTCACCGAATCCGGCTACGCGGTCGTCGCCCAGCACGACATCGACGCCGTCGTGCAGGGGAGCCCCGGCCACCGGCGCCAGCTCATCGAGGTGGCGGCGGGGGTCCGGATGCACCAGGCGGTCCTCCAGGAGGTGGGGGCGGCGCTGGCGGCGACCACGGCGGCGATGGAGGGCGCCGGCGGCCGGTTGGCGGAGGTCGAGCCGCGACTGGCGGCCCTGGAGGACGAGGCGCGGGCGGCCGCCGAGGCGGAGCGGGTGCAGGAACGGCTGCGGCGGCTCCGCGGCAGCCTCGAGCGGGAGGCGTGGCTGCGGGCGACGGGAGAGGTCCAGCGCCTGCGTCGGCGCCGGGATGCCGCGGCGGCGCGGCTGGCCGAGGCCGAGGCCGCCGCCCGGGCCTTCGTCCCCGCCTACGAGTCCGGCGTCC
>Ga0307373_10014278_pt1 | contig 10961 bp, 8 predicted proteins | sample OX2MG_FD_202534 | JGI IMG/M metagenome (GOLD analysis project Ga0307373, IMG submission 202534) | Soil microbial communities from Risofladan, Vaasa, Finland - OX-2 | ecosystem: Environmental > Terrestrial > Soil > Coastal area > Acid sulfate soil | place: Finland: Risofladan, Vaasa | collected... | reverse complement strand
ATAGAATGGAAAGAATAAAATCAGACAAAGGGAAAAACTTTCCGGAGATGCATACTTTGATAATGAATTTGAAATCATGGTTAAGAGGGATATATCATAAGTGTAGCGAAAAGCATATGCAGGCTTACCTCAACGAATTCTTCTATCGGTTCAACCGTAGAGGATTTGGGAAACATAGCTTTCATAAATTAATCGTAACAATGGTTCAAGCAAAACCATTATTTATAAACCAATTCACGACTTAAAAGCCTAATTCTATAAAATTATATCGCGGGCAGGGCGGTTTGAAGTAGTTTTAGCAACAGATATCTTCGGCCACCACAAAAAGAGTAATTTGAAAAAAAGAATTTTCATCTTTAAAATATTTTATCTAAAATGACAACATACGTGACGCAGTTACTTAATTCCGAAAATAATTTTTTGGAAAGGAAATTTAAGTCTTTATTATTTTTATTTTTTTCAATGATGATCATAAATAGCGCTTACTCGCAAACTACAATCCCGTTATACAAGGAAGTTCCCAACAGCAAACCTGCTGCGGATTATAAAGAAAAGTCAGATACCGGAAGTGATGGAGTTATCAGGATCAGTAAAGTTTCTGTACCGGAGATTACTATTTTTCAACCAGAGAAAAATTCAGGAAGAAATCCAGCAGTTATCATTTGTCCCGGTGGAGGATATTCGATACTTGCTTATAACCTGGAAGGCACAACTGTTGCAAAAATTTTTAACAGTTGGGGTGTTACTGCTATCGTTTTGAAATATCGTTTGCCAAGCGATGAAATAATGAAAGATAAATCAGTAGGGCCAATAGAGGATGCCCAAAAGGCGATACAATATGTAAGAGAAAATGCTTCGCAACTGAATATAGATCCTCAAAAGATAGGAATCATGGGATTTTCAGCAGGCGGAAATTTAGCAGCAACCGCATCAACTCATTTTGATAAAGATTATATTTCAAACCCAAACCACATTTCATTGCGCCCTGATTTCTCTATTCTTGCTTATCCTGTAATAAGCATGATGAATTCATTGACACATAAGGGAAGCCAGGAAAACCTGTTGGGAAAAAGTCCATCCGGGAATTTGATGAAAAATTTTTCCAACGAATTGCACGTAACAGAATATACACCCCCTACATTTTTGGTTCTTGCAGGAGATGATAATACTGTAAATCCTGAAAACAGTATCAAATATTATGAGGCCTTATTAAAAAATCATGTTCCTGCGGAAATGCATATTTACCAAAATGGAGGACATGGGTTTGGAACTCATCTACTGGAAAAGAAAGATAATTGGATGGATGTTTTGAAAATTTGGATGGAGCATAATGATTTTATTCAATAGCGGCAAAGAAGCCTGCCTTGTGGGAGACAAAGAATTAACAGCAATTCCTGATTTAAATTTTAGAAGATAAAGTTATTTCAAAGATTGCATATAGTTTCCTTCGTAATTTATCTTTTTCTGGTAATTCAATGAAAATAATTTTTTATAATTTTTAAATACAAACTATACCAATGAACAAAAAGCTGATTTTTATTTTAGTGTTATTATTCCCTTTTCTTGGAAAATCGCAACAAGCAATAAGCATAATCCCTCAACCAGTAATCCTTTCAGTTCAGGATGGACATTTTATCATTGATAAAAATACTTCTATAATTTTTGACAGAAAAGAAAATGACCTGCGACATGCAGCCATTTTTTTTAATGCTTTTATAAAAAGTGTTTCAGGAAATATTTTACCACTAAATGTGAAAAGGAAGAAATCTATTGTTCTGGAAATCAGGAAAACGGAAAAGATTGGTGATGAAGGTTATCTCCTTAATATATCTCCAACTTCAATAAAAATTATCGCTAATACGAAAACGGGTATTGTTTACGGAATGCAGTCACTTTTTCAAACGCTTCCACAAATTCGCACCAATGCGGAGTTAGTGGTACCCTGTATGAAAATTCTAGATTATCCGCGTTTCAAATGGCGTGGGATGCACCTTGATGTATGCAGGCATTTCTTCGGGCCACAAATGATAAAAGAATATATTAACCTGATGGCGGCATATAAATTCAACACCTTTCATTGGCATTTGACAGACGACCAGGGATGGAGAATTGAAATTAAAAAATATCCAAAACTTACTTCCGTTGGTGCATGGCGCGCGGATAGGACGGGTATTCCCTGGAGTGAATGTCAACCAACTCAACCTGGAGAAGAAACCAGTTATGGAGGATACTATACCCAGCAACAAATACGCGAAATAGTTGCTTATGCGAAAGAAAGAAATATAACTATCGTTCCGGAAATAGAGATGCCAGGCCATTCTGCTGCAGCTATTTCGGCTTATTCGTGGCTTTCATGTACGCAACAGCCTCAGCCAACTATTACCGGTGGCGTTTATCCAGCAGGCTTCCAGTCTGTTTATGATGTTTCCAACGATAGCGTATTTACATTTCTTGAAAATGTGCTTACTGAAGTGATGCGATTATTTCCTTCAAAATATATTCATATAGGTGGTGATGAAGTAGATAAGACTCCCTGGAAAAATGATCCCAGGTGCCAGGAATTAATGAAGAAACTGGGAGACACAAGCGAAGATCAATTGCAGAGTTATTTTATTCAACGGATAGAAAAGTTTTTGATAGCGCATCACAGAAAATTAATTGGATGGGATGAAATTCTGGAAGGTGGTTTAGCGCCTGAAGCTACTGTTATGAGCTGGCGTGGCGAAGATGGTGGCATTAAGGCAGCACAGATGCACCATGATGTAGTGATGACACCAGGTACGCCACTTTATTTTGATCATTACCAGGCGGGGCCTGCAGGAGAACCGGAAGCTATTGGAGGGTTTAATACATTAAAAATGGTTTACGATTATAACCCGATACCAAAGGAATTGGATTCAGCAGAGGCGAAATATGTTTTGGGAGCACAGGCAAATGTGTGGACTGAATTTATTCCAACCGTATCGCATTTGGAGTATATGGTTTTACCCCGGATGCTGGCATTGTCGGAAGTGGTTTGGTCTCCTGAGGTAAATAAAAACTATGATAACTTTTATAGCCGCTTACAAAATCAGTTTAAAATGTTTGGTGAAAGAGGATTTAATTATTGCCCGGGAAATTTTACGGTTGATATCAAACCATCTTCGCAGGATGGAAAATTATTTGCTATACTTTCTTCTGAAATTCCCGGCTCCAAAATTTATTATACCACTGATGGCAGTGATCCCGATGCAACGAGCAATCAATATGAAAGTCCAATTGCTATTGACTCCTCCGTTACTTTAAAAGCAGTAATTGTTGAAGATGGAAGAGTAATGGGTGTAAAACCTGCCGAACAAAAATTTGTGATGGATAAGGCTATTGGTAAAAATGTAACATTCACTTACCCTGTCACCAAATACTACCCGGCTGATGGCCCCAATTCATTAACCGATGGTGTACGTGGCACTGACAATGTAAGCAAGCATTGGCAAGGACTTGAGGGCAATGATTTGGTGGCAACAATAGACATGGGAACCGAAACAGAAGTACAAAAAATAACCCTTGGTTGTTTACAACACTATAAAGACTGGATTTTTTTACCACAATCAGTAACGTATTCTGTCTCCAATGATGGAACAAATTTTACGGATTTGGGCACAGTAAAGAATACGATTTCACCAGATGAAAAGGGTTTTATCATAAAAGATTTTACACTTAATTTTCCTTTACAGAAAGCAAAATACATTCGCGTAAGCGCAAAAAATTTAGGAGTTTGCCCCAAAGGCCACCCGGGAGAAGGGAAACCTGCATGGTTATTCGCGGATGAAATAATGGTGCAATAGAAAATAATAAAACACCAAATTTTATGCATTATAAAACTTTTTCCGCGTTTGTGATTTTGTTGCTATCATGTTTTTGTGCTAATGCACAGCAAAAGAATTTGAAGCCATTAGGAAAGAAAGGGAAATTAATTTGGAAGGATGAATTTAACGGGACAGGTTTACCAGATTCAACTAAGTGGGGCTATGAAACAGACTTTGTCCGTAATAATGAAAAACAATTTTACACAAAAGCAAGGATTGAAAATTGCTATGAAGAAAATGGAAATTTAGTAATTGAATCTAAAAAGGAAAATTATAAAGGTGCTTCTTATACATCAGCCAGCATCAATACTTTGGGAAAACATTCTTTTACTGGTGATATAAGAATTGAAGTGAGGGCGAAAATCCCTGACGGCAAAGGAATCTGGCCTGCAATATGGATGATGGGATCTGATGTTAAAAAAGTAGGTTGGCCGCGGTGCAGTGAAATTGACATTATGGAATTTGTAGGACATACGCCCAATACGGTATGGGGTACCCTTCATTGGTGGGATTCAACTTCCACAGAAGCGAATAAGCATTTGAGTAACGGAAGTAAATTATATTTTGATGATTTGCATACGCACTTTCATGTTTATGGAATGGAACGAAAAGGTAATAAAATTCAACTTTTTGTAGATAATCATTACTATTTTGAGTTTACAGTTCCGCCAACTGCTTATCCGGCTTCATTTACAGGGCCTCTTTATCTTTTAATAAATACGGCAATTGGTGGAAGTTGGGGTGGCCCCATTGATGATTCTATTTTTCCTCAAAAATATTACGTGGATTATGTAAGAGTTTACCGTTTGAAGAAATAAATTAAATGAGAAATCTTAACCGGGTATAAAATATTGAAATAAAAAAAGGCCGACATACATTCAGCCTTTAAATTGGTTTTTCAAATCAGGGAATAATTATTTTGTTAATTGTAGGAAAATTATTTTAATGGAACCATGTAAGAAATTGAATTTCCATGGCTTTCTCCGTGATCTTTTAGCAGGCTGGATTTTGTATAGGATATTGAGACTAAAATCTTTAATTCGTTGTGTAAAAATACATAACTATAGGAATTTAAAGATAAAAACTGTTAATTAATATTTATCAAATCATGATAAAATTTTATCTGGTTCTCTCTTAAAATGCATACCCAATTCCGATTGTTGCATTAAAATTTTCATAGCGCCATAACCGGTTATCATAAGAAGATCCAAAAAGATTACTGAAATTAATATCAGGAAATTGCCACCCATCATTCTCTAAAACATCAGGACGTTTAAACCGGAATGCGGCATCAAATCGTATAATAAAATAAGTAAAATCGAACATGAAACCTACGCCTGATGACACCCCCAACTGTTTATAAAGGGTTTTAAATTTAAATTGCGTGGTATCATATCCTCCATTTGAAGTCGTGTTTTTAAAATTCCAGATGTTTCCAACGTCTGTGAAAACCGACATTTTAAATAGAACCGCATTGGAAAAAAGCGGCGCCACATTAAAACGGTATTCCGCATTTCCTTCCAGTTGAATATCACCTGTACGGTCATTAAATCTGATTCCAGTTGTTTGATAGGGAGCTAATTCTTGTCCCCCAACTCCAATACTTCTCACGGGCCAACCGCGCATGCTGTTAGGTCCACCACCAAAATATTGCTTAAAAAAGGGCAATGTAGTATCACTTTTTGATGTTGGAATTCCAACTCCTGCAAAAGTGCGAAAGGCTATAGCAGACTTGGGATGATTTATTGTATAAACATAATCAATATCCGTTTTTATAAATTCTTTCAAATATTTATTAAAAAAGTTTCCATTCAGTGAGCTCCTGTTTTTTTCTTTTAAAAGATCCCACAGTAAACCTGATTCTTCGAAATTGATTTTTAAAGAATTAGTGAGATTAGGTTTCCTGGGATTGGCTTTCGCTAAAGTGTAACTCAAACCAGAGCCCATTACCAATGCTGTATTAAAAGAATATTTTAAAAAAGGGTATTCCTCCAGGGTGCTGTCGAAGCTTTCCGAACGATTGAATAAACGGTGATAATCAAAATTGAAAATATTCAGGGTCCATAAATGTTTCTCATTGTTCGTCCAGTTAAAACCATAAGTCATGGTTAAAACCTGTTGGTCAAAAAAATCAATCCTGTTGATGAGTGAAACATTCGTATTTATAAAAGACTGGTTGGTAATTAAATTTCTATGATTGTATCCGTTCAGTGGAAAAATGAATTTTGGAAACAGGAGAGTGTTGGAATAAGTGAGTTCGTTTGAATTGATAAAAGTTCCATTACTGTTTCTGTGAGTGGTATTAAATTCAACGCCTGCTTTTATAGCGTTAGTCATACGAATTGCAGATTTTGCAATATTACGGTCTGTTACAGAAAGATTGGCAGATAATCCTAACAGATTTCCCGAAGCAACGGAAGTTAAGCTGGTAGCATTATTGGCTGAATAACTCGTTTCGATATTTCCTTCAAAACCATATTTTTTGATAGGGACCAATTTTACCACCATGTTCAGGAGATTAGTATCTTTTTGTTCCAGGATATCAATATTGGGGCTTTCCCAAACGCCAAGTTTATAATAATCATTGATGGTTTTTAGATAATCGTCTTGGCGAAAAACTACACCTTTTTTCAGATAAAGATTCCGTCGTAATAAAGAGAATTTAAAAAGTTTTTCATGATATTTTACTGTAAAGTTTTTAAAAACCTTTGCATGTAGAGTTGTATCTGAGTATTTATCTCCCGGAACATAATCGGGTAAAATGTAAATATTGTTGATGTAATATTTTCTAAGATTCGTGCTTTCAGAAGAATTGTTTAATTGAAAGCCAAGCCTGATAGTTGGCTTATTTCTTTTCTCATTGGCTTCTGCCAATAAACGCAATTGTTCAAAGGGATCCTCTGAAACACTTGTTAACGCTGCAATTGACGTGTCACCGGTAACTCTTATATCATCGGCAGTAAATTTATAATAACCATTATTTTTAAAAAGAGTAACTAACCTGTTGGTTTCTTGTGATATGCCACTTTTCGTTACGGGCGTGTTTGGCTGTAATAAGGATTCACTCTTTGTAGAATCAGCCAGGCGTTCAAGTTGGGGATTTGAAAAAAGATAAGCCACAGTATCTATAAGTGTGCGCTTACCTGGTTTTACGTTATAAGTAACCGTTACTCTTTCTTGATTTTTTTTTGCAAGCACGGTATCATAAGAATACGTAATCTCAGGGTTATAAAACCCCTGGTTTTTTAACGATAAATTCATGTTGGAAACCGATTGAATTACAGCATTAGTATCAAAAGATGGTGGACGGGTTATATAGTGAAAAATGAAAAATTTGTCCTTTACATTAACTTTGGCGCTATCGTCAAGTTGCGTATTTAATTTCGATTTTATAATTGCCTGTTCATCCGCAGTAACCTGGGGTGTTTTAAGGATGATTTTGTTTTTGAATACAAAAGGAATATTTTTTTGATATTTTTGAACCACATAGCAACCGGATAAAAATATGGTGGCAAATAATATTGATGCAATATAGAATGCGGATATTTTTACGGAGTTAATCCATTTCATAATTTAGAACCATGTTGAACAAAAAGATTGTCAAATATATTCAAAGTTTAAGCCATAAAAAATTCAGGGACGAAGAAGGTGTTTTTGTTGCCGAAGGACCAAAGGTAATTACAGAATTTTTATTATCCGAAAAGATCCATTGTAATTTGATTTGCGCAGAAAAAGATTGGCTCGTAGAAAACCATTCTTTGTTAAAAAAAATCACACCTGAAAATATTTTTGAAACAGACAATCATTGGCTCAAAAGCATTTCACTTTTAAAAACACCTAATAAGGTAGTTGCTGTATTTAATAAAAAATTATCTTCAGAAGCCCCGGTTCTGTTTGATAAAATTTCCCTTATGTTGGATGATTTGCAGGATCCGGGAAATATGGGAACTATCATTCGGATTGCAGATTGGTTTGCAATAGAAAATATTATTTGCAGTGAAAATTGCGTGGATTGCTATAACCCAAAAGTGGTGCAGTCTTCTATGGGAAGTCTTGTGAGAGTAAATGTGCTTTATACTGATTTAATTTCGTTTGTTCAATCTGCTAAAAAAATAAATTTGTATGCAACCAACTTATCAGGAACTTCTGTTTTTAAATTACCTAAGATAAAAGAAGGAATTATTTTAATAGGGAATGAATCAAAAGGTGTACATGAAAATCTTTTAAAATTATCTTCTCAAAAAATTACCATTCCGCGGTATGGACTTGCAGAATCTTTAAATGCGGCTGTAGCAAGTGGAATTATTTTATCACAGATATTTAATAGACTGTAATTTTGAGAGATTGAATCCTATTAAAAATTGAGTTATTAAAGGAATATTTATTCAGTCATATCACTTTTTCACCTTACCGAAAAGAACGGTTATCGGAGTTATGCCTCAGTTTTCTCTGCAAGATTTGCTTTTCTTTTAAAATAGAACACTCCGATGGTTCCTGTTATTATCAATGCCGCAGAAATCAATTCTGCCTGGGTTGGATGATATCCAAAAATAGTATAGGTGGTATTTACCCTGATCAATTCTATCAAAAATCTTTCAATACCGTTGAGAATAAGGTAAATGCAAAAAAGTTCCCCGGGCGCATCTATTTTTTTTCTGATTGACCATAAAAAAAGAAACAGAAGGAGACAGGTTACTATTTCGTATAGGGATGATGGGAATACCGGTAGAGGTAAAGCCCTGCAGTATTTTCCATCACAATTTCGTAATAAAATGCCATCCTCATTTACATTGTTGGGAAACGTATAGGCAAACATCCAGGTGGGTAAAAATTTTGGGCCAAGAAAACTTCTGTGTGGTACTTTGTCAAGAGATGTTTCATGGCGATCAGTGACCATTGTGTAAACTCCAGGAGCATCCTCCACGGTACCATTTAAAAAATAAGTAGAATACAATTTTAATTTTTCCTGAAATTCTCCCGGTTTTGCCGGTACTACCTGTCCGGGAACGTCACTGACATAAGCGCTGTTAAAAACCCCCCAGTCTCCATCTCCTGCCGTTTGACAACCCATTCTGCCGATGGCGTAAGCAATCATCAAAGCCGGTGCAGCCGCATCTATCAGATATAGAATCCCAATTCCTTTTTTGTGTGCGTAAATTAAAATAGCAATGGTTGCAAAAATGAGTCCGCCATAAAAAGTAAGCCCGCTCGGAGCAATTAAGTTAGCTATAGGATCTGCAATGAATCTATCCCAATTCTCAAGATTATCAAAAATTTTAGCGCCTATAATTCCAAAAACCAAAGCAAAAATTACAATATCTCCCACCCTGTCATGTGGCCAGATCCTGATAACTCTTTTTTCCGGTTTATCAAGTTTTTGTTTGTTTTTCTCCCTATATTTTAAATAGATCAGTATTGTAGCTAGTGCTATACCTCCAATCCAACTTCCCTGGGAAGAAAATATATATCCCTGTAGATCCAGGCCAGGCTGGCGGCTGGCGATAAATGCTCCTATCAGTTTATAGCCAAAAATAAATCCTACAAGTCCATTAATAAATAGTTCCAAAAAAGTAGCAGGCTTTCCTGTAGTGATAGTTTCTTCGCGCGGTAATAAGAGCCCTTGTTTTTCTTTTCGCTTCAACTCGCGTGTGAGGAAATAAGCGGATATTATAAAGCCAAGTGCTACAAAAATACCAAAAGAGTAAAAGATTTTGAAAGCATTAATTTTCCATCCAAACCAGTCTTTAAGAACAAAGTATAAATTGGGATACATTGGAGTTTTTTAGTTTTGGAATAATTTCCTGAAATTTTTCACATAAGATATTTTAGAAATAGGAATAAAAACCTTCATTTTTTATAGAAGGTTTTTATTGAATTATTTGATTAACAATAAGCCTCGAAAGCCGCACATAGATTATTAGAGATCATTTCAGCAGAAGCACCTTCGATGTTATGCCTTTCAAGAAAGTGTACCAGCTTGCCATCTTTAAATAAAGCAATAGATGGAGATGAAGGAGGATAAGGCAGTAGATGTTCACGAATTTTACTTACTGCATCATAGTCAAAACCTGCAAAACTGGTTGCAAGATGGTCTGGTTTCTTTGGACTTGATTCTATTGCAAGTAAAGTTCCCGGACGAGCTGTACCTGCTGAACAACCACAAACAGAATTGATGACGAATAAAGTAGTTCCGGTTTGATGTAAAGCATTTTCGACTTCTTCCCCTGAAGTTAAATCTTCAAATCCACTTTCAGTTAATTCACCTTTCATGGGAATTACTATTTGTTCTGGATACATATATTTAAAGTTTTTTAAAAATTTAAAATGCAAATTTACGATACTTAAACGTTTATTTAATCAATGATTTTCATAAAGGTTTCGGAAATTTTGTCGTAGAAAATAATAGTCATAAGTCATTTTGTCTTAATAACTTATCATTATTTCCGATTATTGGCATTGGTATTTATTTTGATGATTAGATGAAAAATAATTTTCTAAAAATCAAAAAAATATAAAAATGACAACATTAAAATTTAATCAGCCAACACTTAAAACTTTAGACAGTTTTTTAGACAACTTATTAAACGATTTGCCTGTTACCAGCAACAGCAACCTGAATTTCCCGGCAGTAAATATTGCAGAAACCAAAGATGATTACGAACTGGAATTTAACGTTCCCGGAAGAAAAAAGGAAGATTTCAAAATTACGGTTGATAAAAATATTTTAACCGTTTCCTTTGAGAAAAAGGAAGAACAAAAAGAAGAAGGGAAACAATTTATTAAAAGAGAATTTGTAACCCAATCTTTTAAAAGGTCATTTACTTTGGACGAAAAAATAAATGCCGATGAAATAAATGCTAAGTATGAAGATGGCTTATTGCTCCTGACTCTTCCTAAAAAAGAAGAAGTAAAAGTATTGCCTAAAGAAATAGCAATAAAATAATTGGATTGGAATAATGGTTAAAAATAGCCTCCTCTTTTGAGGAGGTTTTTTTTAGTGCGACAGGCATGTATATCGGCTATAGGGTGTAAGTCCCGAATACGCTTTACAGTAAGGAGTATTAGCTAAAGGCAAGGGAGTCCACTGTGAAGTGGAATCTGAAGGAAGGCAGCGGC
>Ga0307373_10014277_pt1 | contig 10962 bp, 10 predicted proteins | sample OX2MG_FD_202534 | JGI IMG/M metagenome (GOLD analysis project Ga0307373, IMG submission 202534) | Soil microbial communities from Risofladan, Vaasa, Finland - OX-2 | ecosystem: Environmental > Terrestrial > Soil > Coastal area > Acid sulfate soil | place: Finland: Risofladan, Vaasa | collected... | reverse complement strand
TACGGCTGGCTCGAAGAATATGTATGATATGGCTGTGGCGTTAGAAGATTACTTGCGTAACAACTACCACTACAATACCAACATCGTTTTCCCGCCCGGCGCGGAAGGCGTTTCCTGGTTCCTCTTCAGCAGCGGAAACCAGGGCTTTTGCAACTACTTCGCGACCGCTATGGCGGTAATGGCGCGCGAACTGGGCATGCCTGCGCGCGTGGTTGTGGGTTACTCCAGCGGTAAGATCGATAGTAAAACTCACGAAGAGGATATTCTGGGTTCCGACGCGCACGCCTGGACGCAGATCTACTTTGCCGGCTATGGCTGGGTCAATTTTGAACCATCTGCCAGTTTCTCGCAATTTAACCGTCCTCTGCACGCGGTCGGCGTCTCGACGGCTCCAGGGGGGTCAAACACAACAACGCCGGGCAAGACGCGCAAGCCGGGTCTTGATCCCAACTTACAACAAAGCGGGTCAGGGAACACATCAGGCTCATCGCCGCTTGACGTTTCCGGGCAGATACGACAGGATGCGGGCATTGCGCTGCTGGCCTTGCTGTTGATAATCGTGCTGGGCATGCTTTACTTTAGTCTCTGGTGGCGGCGACTGTTCCGGGGATACGGACTCTCCACGCAGATTTTCGGGCGCATATCGGTGCTGGCGAAATGGGCCGGCATTGCTCCGCGCCGCTCGCAAACACCTTACGAGTATGCCCACGCGCTGGCGGAAGCTGTGCCGGAACAGGCTGTGACCATCGAACGCCTGGGCGATATCTACGTGCGCGACCGTTGGGCCGATCCAGCCAGCCCTGAGCATCCGCGTCAAAGCGGTGAAGTACATGAAATAGCGCGTATCTGGAAAATTCTCCAGCCGCGCCTCTTCATCTACCTGGCGCGGCATCCGCACTTCTTGCGCTGGTTGCCAGCCAGAGTAGGGGCATACATTCACCAACGCCGCAGCAACAGGCGTAAACGGCGGTTGGATGACGATTTCACGCCTGTGGATTGATGGATGTGTGGAGATACGATTAGAACGCGCCCCGCACGCGTGCGCAAATAGCAAACTCGACCGCCAAAAAGTAATACTCATTCGTATAACATAACAAATATAGTGATTTTGCCCTTGACAATTCACCAATGAATTGCGTATACTCCCAACAGTGGGATTGCACGAGCAATCTCATTGCGTGTCAAGATCGTCGGGCGCTATGCCTGGCAAGTCACATACTTCCAAATCTCGCGAAAGGAGATGGCACAGATGGCTAATTCGACCAGACTGCTGGCTTTGACCACCAGATTGCGCTACGATTCCGCCCTTCATGGCCATGCTATGCCTTTCGCCGGGGTGAATCTGGCTATCGAGTGCGGCTTCCGTGGCAAGTTCTCTGGTCCCGTTTTCGCTATCAATGGCCTCGGTGTGCCCATTTCCAGGGGGTCTCCACCATTTTACGATGTGTGATTGACAAATACGAGAAACCCTGACCGTGGGCGCTGATGAAAACGAAAATTCAGCCTCACGGTTTTTTATTGCTCTTTTGATGTATCGCTAGCTGAAAGGAATTGAACGGATGTACTGGAATCTGGTAAAAGCTGACAGTGGATGTCAAGAATAGCGGGTTACACTTGAAGTGGTGAGAAAAAGGAGAAAACGATGGCAATTCAAAGTCCTGAAGGCGCGCAAATCACAACTGATATCGTGATAGATCCGACAAAAGATGCCATAGAGATCGTAGGCGTCTCCAAGATATTCAAGAAGAAGAAGCCGTTAGTGAGCAGGCTGCTCAAACGGAAGAAAGAGGCGGGGAAGCGCGAGGTGCGCGCTGTTGACAATATCACCCTGACCATCAAGCGGCGCGAGATCGTGGGTATCCTGGGCGCGAACGGTTCGGGGAAATCGACGCTTGTGCGCATACTCTCGACTTTGCTTATACCTGATGCGGGCTACGTGCGCATATTTGGCTACGATGTCGAGAAGAACGAACGCATGGTGCAGCGGCTCATTAACCGCGTCAGTGTGGAGGCCTCGTTCTTCAAGAAGCTTTCGCCAATGGAGAACTTGATTTATGCCGCGCGTCTGTACAACATGCCGGGCGCGGAGGCGCGCACAAAGATTCGCAGTATCCTGGGACGCCTGGGGATTCCGAAGGATCGCATCGGGCAACCGCTTGAGAACATGTCGCGCGGCATGCAGCAGAAAGTTGCCATCGCGCGCGCTTTTCTGACCGCGCCTATCGTGCTGCTGCTGGATGAACCGACGACGGGTCTTGATCCGCGCTCGAAGATCGAAGTTCAGACCTTCGTGCGGGAACTGCGCGAGCAACATGATGCCACCATCCTGATAACAACGCATGACATGGACGAGGCGGAAGCATTGTGTGATCGCGTCGCCATCATAGATCAGGGGCGAATCGTGGCTCAAGGCACGGTCGAAGAACTCAAACAGGCGGTTATGGAGCGTATGGAACGCACCACGCCGGTCACAATGAATGAAGTGTTTATGCATTATACCGTTGCTCATCTCATCACTGATGCCGAAATCGCGCGCTATGGAAGCTGGGAAAAAGCCTTCGAAGCGTTTGAGGCGCAGAAAGAAGACGAGGACGAGTAATAGACCGAGAAGCAGACAAGGAGGCACTCATCGATGAGTTCGCTTTTACATCAAGGACGCGCATCTTATGCCTTCTTTGAACGAAACTGGAACCTGACAAAACGTTACCTGGCCTGGGAAATCGTATGGCTGGTCTACAACATCGTGAACGCCATGAGCGTGACCTATATCGGGGCGAGCGCTCAGCTTATCACCGGCGTGAAGATCAACACCAGTTACCTGATCCTGTACCTGTTGATCGGAACATCGGTCTGGTCGTACCTGAGCGTCACCTTTGAGGGTGTGACCGATATGATAACCATCGAACGCTGGGAGGGGACTATTGAACATACCTTTATGGCACCGATCTCGCGCTTCACGCACCTGATCGGTAGTTGCTGGTACGCTGTCGCGCATGGCCTGCTTTTCACGTTTGTGCAGTTGATCGTGGTAGGTTCATTCTTCCACCTCGATCTGAGTCATGCCAACTACCTGACCGCGACCTTCATGTTACTGGCGGGCAGCATTTCGTTCGTTGGCTTCGGCATCGGCGCGGCAGTATTGCCTTTGCTCTTCACGGAGCGCGGTTCGCAGATGTCCTACATTGTGCGCGCTGTCCTGTTGCTGGTGTCTGGTGTCTACTACCCGGTATCGGTATTGCCGGGCTGGATGCAGCCACTGGCGAGCATCTCGCCCGCGACGTATGTCTTGAATGGCCTGCGCGCTGCACTATTGAACAACCAGGCGATCTGGTCGGGCGAGATCTGGAGCAACACCTGGCCGTTGATTATAACCGGCCTGGTGAGCGTGCCGCTCGGAGTATTGATCTTCAAGCGCGCCGAGCGATACGCCAAACGCACCGGTAGATTGAAGCGAAACGGTTAGAACGTATCAGTAGGGATGCCCCTTGCGGGTGTCCGGTGTAGAGTGGAGCGGTATCCAAACGCTTCTATCGAGGGAAACGAGGACGGATACCCACAAGGGGTGTCCCTACTGGTTTGATATGGTACAGAAAGAATATAAAGAGTAGGAGAAGAGAAACATGTCTCATACATTGCCGCAGGGTTTTCTTATGCGGTCGCCAAAGATGGACGACCTGGATGCTGTTTATCAAATGATTGTAGCCTGTTATATCGCCTATCAAGGCTCGTCGGATATCACCCGCGAGGAGTTGCGTACAGACTGGCTATCACCCAAATTCAGCCTGGAGCATGACGCCTGGTTGATAGTAGGACCTGCTGAACAGGTCGTCGGGTATGCCAGTACATGGCAGAGGGAACACGCGCGCCTTTATAGCGAGGTGTTTGTGTTGCCTGAGTACTCACATCTGGGTTTGCAGGATCGTCTGGTGGAGCAGATTGAACAGTGGGCGCAGGGACAGATGGCGCAGGCTCGACCGGATGCGCGTGTTGCGCTCTTATGCTGGATGAGCAACCATGACGAGCAAGGTCAGTTGATACTGGAGCGACATGGCTTCAAAGAGATACGTCGTTCCTGGACCATGGAGATCGAGATGGAGCAGGCTCCGGCTGAGCCGGAATGGCCCGCTGGTATCACGGTGCGCACCTTCCGTGCAGGTGACGAGCGCGCCGTCTTTGAAACCGATGAAGAGGCTTTCCAGGATCACTGGGGGCACATGCCCGGCAACTTCGAGGAGTTCAAACACTGGACGGTCGAGCGCGAAAGCTTTGATCCCACACTGTGGTTCCTGGCCTACGAGGGCGACCGCATGGCTGGTGTCGCGCTGTGTACGTACCGGGATGACCTCGGCTGGGTTGATTCCCTGGGGGTGCTACGTCCCTGGCGTAGAGTAGGTCTGGGGCAGGCGTTCTTGCAGCACGCCTTTGGCGAGTTTTACCGGCGCGGCACCAGGAAGGTAGGCCTGGGTGTCGATGCGCAGAATTTATCAGGCGCGACACGCCTCTACGAGAGGGTGGGTATGCATGTCGCGCGTGTCTATATCAACTACGAGAAGGAGTTGCGCGCGGGCATAGAGCTTAGCACGCAGGAGATTAAACCCTGAACTGATCAGGCCTGGCTCCTTCTCTGTATAGTCCGAGGAACGGAGAAACTGGCAATGGCTGTACATTTAACCAACTTGCTGGCACGTATTCCTGAAGAAAGGGACTTATACTCGATCATGGAACTGGTCGCGACCTGTGATCGCGCCGAACATGGCATCGCTGATAGTGCGATTGAAGAACTGCAAGCTCACTGGCGGAATCACAATTTCCTGCTGGAGAGCGATGCCTGGGTCATTATCAATAACAAGGGGCAGTTTGTCGGTTTCGGGTGTGTGTGTCATCGCGATTACGAGGAGTACCATACCTTCGTCTGCGTACACCCATACTACCGCAAGCGCGGTATCGGAACGCTGTTGCTGCGCCTGATCGAAGAACGCACTCGCCAGCAGATGCCTCACGCGCTGCCGGACGCGCGAGTATGCTTGAAAGGCCAGGTGAGCAGTAATAACATTGAAGCACGCAACCTGTTCGAGCGCGAAGGCTATACGCCCGTGCGCGAGTTTTGGCGCGTGACGATAGAACTGGATGAGGCTCTTGACCAGAGCCATCGCGTGGGCAAACAATCGCTCGATGTAGATATCGTGTCCCGGCAGTTGACCGGCGCTGAACTGCTCTACGACCGGGAGGGTGTGTACACCGTCCGCTGGTACTGTGAGTATGAGAAGGAGTTGCGCCCGATCAGGGAACAAACCCCCTGTGAGGATGTGTGTATGTCGGTGATATACTAAATTGTCGGATTTGCGAAACGCAGGGGCGCGATTTATCGCGCCCTTGTTCCTGGGAGATATCTACCATATAGAAATGTATCGACGTTACTTTTCTTCACGCCTTGCCGTTTGAACTCTTGTGGGTGAGGTATAGGATCGGCCATGGTGCGCGATGGCACTGAAGGGGAAAGCGTTTCATGCGTGCGTTGAGTATACTAATAATGGGCGCAATTGACAGCGGGGGCTTGCGGCCACTCTATTTGATATTATTATTGGTAGCGGTATTGTTGCTGGTAGCGGGCTGTTGCATTGCGCTAGTAACACTGCGGAACCAACGGAAAGGCCAGCTTGAACTCGTTATTACTGAACCAACGGAGGACGAATAACTCTAAAATCGCGCGTCGTTCGGCATTCCCTCTACTGCTTGGCACCTTCATTTTACGCGTCAACGGCGGGGCGAGTTCTATTGTGGTTGGACGTTTGCTGGCGCAGCTATCCATCCAGAATGGTCACTCTATATCGTATATTAATGTTGGCCTCATTTCAGTAGCGTATTATATAGTAGAACTCACGCTCGCGCCCATCCTGGGCGCATTCAGTGACCGCCTGGGTAGGCGCATATTCTTAACCATCGGCCCGCTTTTTGGACTCGTACAAGTCGCTCTCCTCATATTTACGCCCTCGCATAATCCCTTTGCCTATTTACTGAGCCTGCAACTGCTGGCAGGTATTTCTTCCGCCATGCAGGTACCGGCTGTGCTGGGATATCTCGCGGATTATACCGTGCATGATCAGTCGCTGCGCATGCGTGTGATGAGCCTGTACGAGCTGGCTACCAGTGGGGGCCTGGCGGTGGGCGTGGTGCTGGGCGGTTTTGCCTGGGACCATTTCGAGCGCGGAGCTTTCGCGCTGCTGGCCGCTGGCTACTTGATTGTAGCTGTATGCATGCTGCTCGTCCCGGCGGTAAAACAGGTCATCGAACGCGGAAAGATGCGCGCGCTGGCCGCGCGTTACTGGCGTATCGTTCACACACCGCGCCTCTTCATCTTCATCCCGGCCTGGATTAGCATCTGCGCGCTGGTGAGCATCTGGCTCAGTTCGCAGCTCATCTTTGTGCTCTCTTCCCCACATCACGATAAACATCAAATACTGATGGGCAGCCTGAGCGAGCATGGCGGAGGCGGACGTTTGAGCCTGATCCTGGGCGTATACGTGCTTTTCTTTGGTCTCTGCCTGCTCTTCTGGGCCTTCTTCTTGAACCGCGCTCCCCGTCTGTTGTTGATGCTGGCCTCGATCACGGGTGTCTACCTGGCCTGCATCGCCCTGGCAGGACTCAACCATACCGGAGCAAATCACGTACTCCTGAGAATTGTTTGGTTCGCGCTGCTGTCCGTGGGCGTCTTCGCGGAAAGCAGTTTCGCTCCCGCCGCGCTGGCCTATCTTGCCGATATCTCTGAAGATACCGCCAAAGATCGCGGGTTACTGATGGGTCTCTATTCGGTGTTTCTGGGCGTGGGCCAGTTGCTCGGTAATGGCCTGGGCGGTGTGTTCGCGCAGAACTGGGGTTTCGATGGCTTGATCTTTCTCACCGCTATCCTGGCTTTTGTCGCGTTGCTCTCACTGCTGCGCCTGTTCAGACTGGAGAAGCGCGTCGCCCTCGCCATGTCACAGGAATAATTACGTTTCGCCGGGTGTTCCAGTATGATAAGTAGGTTTTTTAGTGCTCATTTCCACTTAATATACAGAAACAGGTTTCTATACGCATGACCAGAAAAGCAAAGATTACAGTTACTATCGCACTTATGCTAGGCATGGCACTGGCTTCACTTGACAGCACTATCGTTGGCACGGCCTTACCTACCATCGTTGGCAAACTGGGAGGCATCACACTCTATTCGTGGGTGTTTTCGGCATACCTGTTGACCTCGACTACGAGCGTGCCTATCTATGGAAAACTGGCCGATATCTTCGGGCGCAAACCCGTATTTCTGTTTGGCACAGCCTTGTTTTTAATCGGCTCAGCGGCCTCTGGCGCGGCTCAATCGATGGTGCAGCTCATTATCTTCCGCGCTGTGCAGGGTCTGGGCGCTGGCGCGGTGTTGCCAATCGTCCTCACCATTATTGGAGATATCTTCGCGCTGAAAGAGCGCACCAGGGTGCAGGGATTATTCAGCGGTGTCTGGGGCGTTTCCAGCATTCTAGGCCCCGCGCTTGGTGGACTGATCGTTGACCATTTTTCGTGGCGCTGGGTTTTTTACATCAATATCCCCTTTGGCCTGCTCTCAGCCATTCTGCTCATCATCGCTTTGAACGAGCATGTCGAACGCAAGCGGTCCTCGATCGACTACCTCGGTTCGATGACGCTGACGGCTGGTATCGTGGCGCTGCTGTTCGCGTTCTTGCAAGGCGGCGTGACCTGGGATTGGTTCTCGCTGCCAAGTTTAAGCCTCTTCGCGTCCTCGCTTGTCCTGCTGCTGCTTTTCCTTTATCAAGAAGTGCGCGCGCCTGAGCCAATTCTGCCGTTGACTCTGTTTAAGAATCGTATAATTGCCATTTCGAGTATCGGCGGCTTCGTTCTGGGTGTAGTCATGTTTGGCGTTACAACCTATGTTCCCCTGTTCGTGCAGGGCGTCAAGGGCGGCACCGCGACAAGCGCGGGTATCACGCTCGGCCCATTATTGCTGGCGTGGCCTATTACCTCGGCGCTGAGTGGGAAGATCATCATGCGCTATGGATATCGCCCAACGGCGGTATTGGGGGCCTTGCTGGTAACGATTGGTATGGTGATGGTGATGTTCTTCCAGGTTGGTACGGGTCTGCCATTTATCGTCGTCGCTATGCTAATTATTGGCTCTGGCCTGGGCTTGATGAGTACTGCGTTTGTCATTTCGGTACAGAATGCCGTTCCCTGGAATCTACGCGGTGTGGCTACCGCTTCAACGCAGTTCGTGCGCACCATCGGTGGCACCATCGGCGTTGCTTTGATGGGAACCATTCTCAACACGCAGATGGCCGCGCGTTTCTCGCCCATCTTCGCGCGCTATCCTGATGTCGTAGCCCAACTGCCCGCGCACATCGCGCCCTCGAATGTGTTACTTACGCCCAATGTGCGCCAATCGTTGCCGTTGGCATTCCTGGGACAGTTGCAGTCTGCCCTGGCGCAAAGCCTCTTCTGGGTCTTCGCGCTTGCGCTGGTCGTCTCGATCATCGGACTGGCCGCTCTGTTCTTGCTGCCCGGTGGACGCCCTGAACAATATGCCTATCATGCCGGGACAGAGGATGGCGCTGAGACGCAGGTGCAAGCGGTTGAGACGGAGGTTCCGACGTTTGGCTGATGGTCAATCAACCTCTGGCTCGGCTCCGTCTTCATGGCTGGAATCGTTGGTCTTCTGCTGAGCTACCTGGTGGCGCCGCCGCAGGAAGTGCTCTAAAAGAGGAATAGCGAAATAATTGCCGCCAAAATGCTTGAATAGCTGTTCAATGTATGGTATTCTGCCGACATAAGAACGTTTGTGCTTGTGTTCGGAAATGTGAATAGTTATGGCAAGTAAACGCGGTAATTCATTTAGTCAACCTGAACTGATCAAAGATGCTCCAAAACCTTCGATGACTTTACCAATTACGACGGTTGGTTCTGCCACGATTGAAATGGCCGATGCTTCGGAACGATATGCATGTTGGCCAGAACCAACGGTTATTATTTCGGATGGAGCATACGGAGTAGATGGCTTTCCGGGAGATCCTCCCACTACGGCTGGACTTGCGTCCTGGTATGCACAACATGTCGCGGCATGGTCTCGTTATGCTCTACCGGAAACGACATTGTGGTTCTGGAATACTGAGATTGGTTGGGCAACAGTTCATCCCCTATTAGTTTTGCACGGATGGGAGTATAAAGGATTACATATTTGGGATAAAAGTATTGCCCATATCGCGGGTAACGTGAATAGTAAAACTATCCGTAGTTTTCCTATTGTTACGGAAGTCTGCGCTCGATATATGCGAGATGTAAAATTGCCGACCGTTGATGGGCAAGAATTATCGATTCAGCAATGGTTGCGTAGTGAGTGGCGGCGAACGGGCCTTCCTTTTTCAAAGACAAATGAAGCATGTGGCGTTAAGAACGCGGCTACACGTAAATATTTTACTCAGGACCACCTATGGTACTTTCCCCCCCCAGAAATGATGGATCGGCTAGCTGATTATGCTAATCGGTATGGTCATTTAACTGATTGGCCTTACTTCTCAATTGATGGAAGAAAGTCCATTAGCTCAGAGCAATGGTCACATATGAGAGCCAAATGGAATCATATTCATGGAGTTACGAATGTGTGGACCGAACCTGCTGTTCGTGGAGTTGAACGTCTTAAGGATGAGCGTGCGAAGTGTATTCATGCTAATCAAAAGCCGTTACGTTTAATTGAAAGGATCATCCTCGCATCCAGTGATCCAGGTGATGTAATATGGGAGCCTTTTGGGGGCCTGTGTTCTGTTGCTGTAGCTTCTTTACAGGCAGGCCGTCGTTGTTTCAGTGCCGAAATGCTGAAGGAATATTATGAGTTAGCTACGGCTCGCCTTGAACGGGAGGAACAGACGCTTGTCAGATCTCGTACAGCGTGAAGATGAGGATTTATCTGAATTCACATTGCCTCTCGAACCGCAGTCCATAAGTCCGGACTCACGCTGGTCGCATTTTAACTTATTTCAAGATGTCTTCAAAGCTCTGTTTGCTCTGCCTTCATTCTTCAAATCTGATCTGGTTATTTCTGGCGTGCTTGCCACAGACCTGTTCACATTTAACTCATCTCTGGGAGCCACTATTGAAGCCCAGGTTGCCAATGCACTAAATGAGATCAGGACAGTATGGGACCCGGAGCAAAAATATACCCTCTACCGTTTTGTACGCCAGCCACAGACTTTTCCAGATGTAACATTGCGTGCATCAGCACCCGATATTCAGCCACAAATACTTATGGGTATTGAACTTAAAGGGTGGTATATTCTTGCTAAAGAGCGAGAGCCAAGTTTTCGATATAAAGTCACACCAGCGGTGTGCGCTCCAGCTGATTTACTGGTAGTATATCCCTGGGCTTTATCCAATGTTATCTCTGGATCACCCACATTGTTCGAACCCTACGTGGTGAGCGCACATTACGCAGCGGTGTATCGGAATTGGTATTGGCGTTATAAAAAAGAAGGAAAGGGCAAAAATGAAATTACCCTTTCGTCTTCTACAGGCTTTTACCCTACAAAATCGGCTCCCATATCAGATGAAGCAATCAGTGACAAGGGAGGCAATTTTGGTCGGTTTGCTCGCACTGGATTGATGGATAAATATATTGATAAGCTGGTTCGTGAGGAGCTTTCGGGCATCCCAATCAGCGCATGGCAGAGCTTTCTATCCATTTTTAGTGAGGGATGGTCTGAAGAAAAAGTAACTCGTGTTCTCGAACAGATAACATTACAATTTACTCAGAGAAAACCGGCTCTGCCACCTGAAGCAATCTCACAAATAAAATTGTGCCTTCAAGAAATTGCCAGACTTCTCAATGTTTGATGGAAGGGAAGTGGCACTCAGCCCCAGCGATGACCTTGTAGCACGTGCTTCTTGAATCTTTTCGAGGAGCGTGTCGTATATCCACAGGTACATATG
>Ga0307373_10014276_pt1 | contig 10964 bp, 7 predicted proteins | sample OX2MG_FD_202534 | JGI IMG/M metagenome (GOLD analysis project Ga0307373, IMG submission 202534) | Soil microbial communities from Risofladan, Vaasa, Finland - OX-2 | ecosystem: Environmental > Terrestrial > Soil > Coastal area > Acid sulfate soil | place: Finland: Risofladan, Vaasa | collected... | reverse complement strand
GCTGACGAACCCATTCTGTACTCCCTGCAAAGCCGTCTGTCCGGCAAGTGGGGAAGATGACGGGAAATCGATCGACTGCGTATACCCCGCCACAAAGGCGTTGCCCGCGCCATCGGCGGCGATGGCGCGCCCCTCGTCGACGCCGCTCCCGCCCAGGTAGGTGGAGTAGATAACCGTCGTTCCGGTGGGATCCAACTTCGTCACGAAGGCGTCCTGGAGGCTGTTGGTGGCATTCAATGGCGCGGCAACCGGAAAATCAGCGGATGTCGTATGGCCGGTAACATAAATATTGCCGATGCCATCCAGCGCAATCGCCAGGCCCTGATCATCACCACCACCGCCCAAATAGGTGGTGTAATAGAGAAGGGGATCGATGATCAGCGGCCGGCTGTGATCGTAGGCAGCCACGCGAAAACCGAACTCCCCGCCGCTATCCCTGACGTAGCCGCCATTGATGAAATGGCGTCGACCGGATTTCTCCTGATACACCACCGGCTTCCCAAGCCGAACCACGCCGGCCGGGGCGCCGATCAGCAGCTCGCCGTGCGAATCCAGATGCGCCGCCGGCTTAATCGCCGATCCGACACCGAACCGAAGGCGAATGTCGGCGGGACTCGCGCCGGGATGCACGATGAAGTCGTGCTCTAACCGGCCCCGATGGCCGTAATAGAGCAGATCAACACCGGGATAGACGCCCCGGTAGCGCACTTTCTGATACATCGGGATCCCGGTTCGCCATCGCGCGGGAACACGACCAATCATCTCGTTACTCTTACCCGCCATTTCGCCGAGCCCTTCGGCACGGGCGCGGCCCTGCGCTCCTACCAGCCTCATCTGAATCACGGAGGTGATTTCCCGCCCGTGGTGGTGAGAGTCGGCCGAGCGGAGTGAGAGCACGGCTCGCGTGGGTGTTAAAAAGAGGCCGTAATGGCGCCCGCGGGAGAGAAAGTCGACGCGCCGATCAGTCTGCCCACGGTTGGCTTCAAAGCTCAGGGGCAGGTTCTGATAAAGAGTCCGGGCCCGCGTTCGCGAGACTGAAGCGATTGACGTTTGAAGATGGTCGTGACTCGGGCTGCTGGTCGCCTGGACGACGACAGGAAACATCAGCAGCAAAAACGCGCCGAGACAGCGAAGGTTGCGCATGGTCATCATGAATCGTCTTCCTTGCCGAATCTATGGAGTTGGCGGCGCGTCTCAGAGCGTCTTCCCGACATTTCGTCGGGAAAGCTAACGCTCTGAAGTGACGCCGCCCGGGAGTCGGGGGAAACGGCCCCGTATTGTTATGGCTCTCGTCCTAATATACGCTGCCCGTTCCGTGGTATCCTTCTTTTTTTGCGTACTTGTTTGCGTACCCGACGCGTTGAATGTGCACACAATTGTTCATTCGGGGCCTGCTGGCGTTACTCTGCGCCCGCCAGGATTTCAAAAAGCCGCTGATCCAACGCCTCGTAGGGCAGGGGTTTTGCGGCGAGTTGGTCGGGATCCAGCGGGATTTCCCGCAGCCGGCGGGCGGCCTCCCGACTGTACGGCGCCTTCAGGGCCTGCTCGGCTTCGGCGCTCCCGCTGTTGAGCGCCGCCAGTAGATCTTGCGCCAGCGGATCAGCGTCAAACAGCCTCGCTTTCTCCTTGAGGATCAGGTAGCTCTTCATGCAGCCGGCCGCAAATGCCCATACGTCGTTCATATCCGCGGTGCGGTACGCGTGCGCGTCGAAATGACGCGGACCATCATAGCCTGAGTTCTCCAGCAGGCGCACCAGAAAGAAGGCCCCCTTGGAATCCTCCGAGGCGAAGCGGAGATCCTGGTCGAAACGGCCCGGTTTCTGCCCATTCAGGTCCACGTGGAATAGCTTTCCGGCCTCCACCGCCTGCGCCACCGCATGGTAAAAATTGAGGCCGGCCATCGTCTCGTGCGCCACTTCGGGATTTACGCCGACCATCGCCGGATCATCCAGTGTCTGAATAAATCCGAGCATGGCGCCGGTCGTGGGGAGATAGATATCGCCGCGGGGCTCATTGGGCTTCGCCTCCAGCGCAAACCGCATCCCGTATCCCTGGTCTTTTACATATCCGCAAAGAAAATTGATGGCGTCACGAAAACGCTTGAGCGCGACGACGGCATCTTTGCCGGCGTCTACCTCGGCGCCCTCGCGCCCGCCCCAGAAGACGTAGGTCTTCGCGCCCAACTCCGCGCCGAGATCGATAGCGTCCATCGTTTTACGGATAGCGAATGCGCGAACGCCGGCGTCGTTGGATGTGAAGGCGCCATCTTTGAAGACCGGGTGGAAGAAAAGATTGGTGGTGGCCATCGGTACACAGAGGCCCGTTTGGTCCAGCGCCGCCTTGAATTCTCGCACGATTCGGTCTCGCTCTGCCGCCGACGCTCCGAATGGAACCAGATCGTTGTCGTGGAGATTAACACCATACGCGCCCAGTTCAGCCAGCTTGCGCACACTGGTAATAGGCGAAACCGGGGAGCGAACGGCGTCCCCGAATGGATCACGGCCAATATTGCCAACCGTCCAGAGGCCGAAGGTAAACCGGTCAGCGGGGGTGGGGATGAAGCGGCTCATAGGATATTCCTTTGGTCGAAGTCCGCTGCGCCGGCGAAATCGTTCGTCGCAGCTATGTGAAATAGAAGTCAATCTGGAGTCACCGCGTCTCGGCCGCGCTCTCTCGCAGTCGCCGCGCGGATTCTTCGGGGGAAATCGGATTAATATACACGCCGGTTCCCAGCTCGAAACCTCCCGTCGCCGCAAGCCGCGGGGTGATCTGGATATGCCAGTGGAAATCTTCCGGCCGACTGGTATTGATAGGCATCGTGTGCATCGCCAGATTATAGGGTGGACTGCCGAGGCAGCGATCAATGTGACGAAGAGCGCCCTGAACCGCCTCCGCGACAGCGGGCATCGCGTCGTAGTCGAGCTCGGCGAAAGAAGGCTGGTGAATTTTGGGCACAACCCAGGTCTCGAAGGCAAAACGCGACGCGAACGGCTCGAAAATAAGATAGGACGCCGTCTCGAACAGCACTCTGTCGGCTGATTCCCGTTCCTGATCCACCATGTCGCAGTAAGGGCAGCGATCACGGTACTCAGCGTAATGACTCATCCCCTCGATTTCGGCCATCACGTCCATCGGCACCATGGGGAGGGCGATGATTTGCGAATGCGGGTGATCCAGTGACACGCCGGCCACCCGGCCCTCGTTCCGGAAGAAGAGGATATACTTGAACCGCCGGTCGCGAGAGAGATCCACGAACCGCTCGCGACAGGCCCAGAAAACGTCGGCGCAGTGCGCGGTGGGAAGGTCGGCGAACGGGAGATTATGCGCCGGCGTTTCAATAACCACCTCGTGCGCGCCGATGCCATTCATGCAATCGTACATCCCGAGCCCGCGCCTCGCCAGATCCCCCTCCACCAGGAGCGCCGGATATTTGTTGGGTGTTACGCGAACATTCCAGCCGGGCGTATCTCCGGCGCCAGGCGTGCTCCGGAACGCCAGCACCTCTCTAGGCGTCTGCGATTCGTTTCCCGGACAGAACGGACAATCCGGATCGAAAGCGGGGCCTTTGGAAATGGAGGACTCATGCGGGATTGTCGTCTCCAGCGGCCGCTGGCTTCTCGTCTCCGCGACAATAACCCATTCGCGGGTGACCGGATTCTTCCGTAGCTCTGGCATTTTCTGATCCTCGGCTTGCGGTGATTGTTCTAAGGACGATTGCTCTGACATAATCTCTGAAACCAGTTAAGGCGTCTTGGGTCACCGTTCCGATTCGGGCGGCCGGCCGTCCCGGCGGGCGTCAGCCGTCTCCACAAGCCGGCGGAACAACTCGGCGGTCGCCGGAATAGATCGCGTTGTCTCCTCCGGGTGGAACTGTACTCCAATTACAAATTCTTTATCGATTGCCTCGACGCCCTCGATAACGTCATCCTCACTACGCGCAGAGACCGTCAATCCACCGGCAAGCTCGTCTATCGCCTGGTGATGGAAACTGTTGACCGTGATCTCCTCTCGCCCTAAGATTTCGGCGAGCTTTGACCCCCGGTAAACGTAGATTCGATGGCTCGGTGTTTGCCGGGACGCCGCCTGCCGATGGGGAACCGTACCCGGCCGTTCCGTAGGCAGGTCCTGTACCAGTGTCCCACCCAGAGCTACATTTAGAACCTGAATACCACGACAGATTGCCAGTATTGGAAGATCGTTCTGTACGGCCTGCCTGCAAAGCTCCAGCTCGAACTCGTCGGTCATCTCATCCACGTGCGTGATCATCGGAAGCTGCTCCTGACCGTAAAGACGCGGGGCAATATCGCCGCCCCCCTGCAGCACGATCCCATCCACAAGCGTCAGCATCTCCCGGATCAGCTCCGGCTGATCGGTCACGGGCAGCACAAGCGTTAGCGCCCCGGCCTCCTCCAATGCCCGCGTATATGGCGATCCAACCTGCTGATGCACGTATCCCGTCTCGGTCGGCCGCGCCAGCGCCGCCGGCACCCCGATGATCGGCCGCCGCTCTTCTCCTCCGTCCTCCGTCCTCCGCCCTCCGTTCCTCATTCTCCGTACATCTCTCGATGACGCCGATGACATTCCGTCACCAGCTCACATGCGCGATCAGAGTCATTGATCCAGCCGGTCACCTCCACGGGCTTTTGCTCCAGATCTTTGTACACCTGAAAAAAGTGCTCGATCTCCTTCATCCGGTGTTCACCGACTTCCATCAGGTTAGTCACTTCCGAGTACCGGGGATCGCGGGTATGAACGGCAAGAATCTTCGTATCTTCACCCTCTTCATCCACCATCTGAAGCAGTCCGAGAGGGCGCGCGCTCAGCACGCAGCCTGTGAATGTGGGCTGGGTGGAGAATACCAGAATATCGAGTGGATCTCCATCTTCGCCGAGCGTGGAAGCGATCCAGCCATACTCAGTCGGGTAATAGAGCGGCGAAAAGAGCACACGGTCAATGAAAAAGGCGTTCAGGTCGGGCCGGAACTCAACCTTGTTTGAGCTGCCTTTGGGGATTTCCACGACCGCGTTAACGGTATGAGGGGCGTCGGCGCCAATCGGCAGTCGCATCCAGTCCACGCGCAGGGTCTCCGCTTCGGAATCTTAAAGATCCCTTATAAATGAGCGTGCGATCCGGCGCGGTCTGCACGCCGCCTAAACACAGCCGGCTTTCGAATTCAGAAGCCAGGCAGAGCGGCGGTGGGATCAGGCGCCGAATCCCGGGTAAATGGATTGTTCGCCTTCTCCTCACCAATCGTGGTGAACTGGAGATGGCCGGGTAGTACCAGTGTAGCCGAAGGCAGACGATATAGTTTCGTTCGGATCGACTTCATTTCCTCGTTCCAATTGCCCGAGCCATCATTAAAATTTGTGCGTCCCACGGTGTGCCAGAAGAGGGTATCGCCGGTGAAGACCCAGTTACCACACACAAAGGATAGACTGCCCGGACTGTGACCGGGTGTGGTCAGGACTTTGAGACTAATTCCGCCGCAGCGGACGACGTCGCCATCTCGCAGAATCCGATTGACCTTCGGCAGCCCGCCAGGGAACATGTGTGAGTCTTTGGGCCGGCCATTCGCATCGATATCGCCGGCTCCCATGCAGATAACGCAGTGAGGATACGCCGCCTGAACCGCCGTATCGCCGCTCACGTGGTCCAGATGCCCGTGAGTGGAAACGATATACCGAACGTCAAGATGATGCTTGTGAAGGAATTCAACGAGTTGACCGGAGTCGGCGCCTGTGAGTCCCCAATGATTGTCGGGCAGTGGTTTCAGCCAGTCCGCCGGATCAATGACAATCGTCTGTCGATGAGCGCCGACGAGCACGTAACAATTCGCCAACCACTGGCTCATCGTCAGGCGGAACACGTCGGCCGGCTGGCCTAACGCCACCTTTCCATGAAATTCCAACGGTAGTATCGGCGAAGTGGGAGGAACGTCGCCATCCGTATCCAACAGACGATGAGGGTCGTCCGATTCAACGATGAGTTTCGCCCACGGTCCCCCGTCGATGACCGCCGGAGGCGGAGGGATGACAATCGCCGCCGAATCGGGCTCGGCGCCAGAACCGGGCGCGGCGTCGGCCGGCAGTTTTGCGGCGGAGGAGGGCGCGGGTGGGGCAGTGGTCGAAGGATTGTCGGCGTGAGTTGGCGCGGGAAGCGCGATCAGAGCGAAAATCATAGCGGCGAAGAGCGTCCCGACGTATCTCAGCTTATTCACGTTCATCATGCGTGTCGCCTCCATCCCGCGCGGCCATCTCGGAAAGCGTCCGCTCCAGCGCAGTGTGGAGAGGAGTGCGCAAATCGGCGGGAATCAAGCGAGTCATTTTCCCGCCGAGGCGGCCCTCCGCAACGATTCCATTTTCCAGCAGCATATCGCCCGGCGCCATCTCGTCGACGGGGAATTCTTTGAAGTACTCATCCAGCGGCGCATTTCCGCCCCGGTCGAGCAGCCATGCCAGCGCCATAAGATCCCGGTCGGGAACGCCCGGCAGCCCTTCCGCCAACCGGTCCGGGTCCAGCAGTTCCCGTGCGAGCAGCAATCGAGAGGCGCCCAGAACGCGTTCCGCCACCGGATCATCTTCGACGAAGAACTCGTCATCCTCCAGTTCCGACTCGTCCTCATCTTCGAGAGTTTCGTGGGCGTCCGCTTCTTCCGGAGTCTGGGCCGCCTCTTCGGCGCGGATCCTGGCTTCCAGATCTTCGAGCGTGGGGAGCAGCCCAAAGAGCCAGGCCGCATTACGAACGACATCTTCATCCATCTGATCGATAACTTCGGCGAATGTCAGGTCGTCCCGCAAATTCAACGCTGGGCGCTGCCGTAGATACTGTGTGAGGGCCAGCGATTTCTGCATGTCGCCGAGCATCCCCGCCAACTCCCGGTTTGCTTCGGCGGCCTCGGGGTTGTCACTCATCTCGGCCTGGGCCAGGAGCGCGTCGGCGATCGGGCTTTCGAGGAGAGGATTAAGATTCTCGCGTACTGCCTGGTACGCGAGCAGCTCGGTTGCGGTCAGGCTCTCAGCATCTTCGATCGCCCGCGAGTGCTCCAGCGCGCCGCGCAAGTTTCCCTCCATCAGGTCCAGGTTGGCGAGCGCGATATGGGTTTCCATCCAGCCTGGGTTCAGCTCAAGCGCGCGGTTGAGCCATTCGCGGCTTTCCTCCCGGCGCCCGAGATCAGAGCTCAGTCGTGCAAGCTGCACCCGTATTTGCGGGCTGGGAAACCGCTTGTCGATTGCGGCCCACCGGTCGTACGCGCCTTCAGGGTTGGTCTGCAGCAGGTTGGCGCCAGCCTGAAACAGATCCACGCACTCCTGATCCGGCAGCGCCACCGGCCGGTCCGGAAGAACACGATGGCGGCCAAGTGTAACGCTCCGGGGTTCTCCATCGATCATGAGCTCGACCGGCTCATCCTCGGCAATCTGCCCTGCATCCCGCAGAAAGCCGAGAGCCACCAGCCGATCGGTGGGGAGACCGGTCTCACCGAACGCGAAATCCCGCACCCGATCCAGCGCCTCCGGCGTGCCGACTGCGGCTAGCAGCCGGACCGCGTCCGGCGCAATTTCCGTTAGCATCCGATCGAAAAGACCCAGCAGTGACGGCTGTTCCTGGACTAAGGTGCGCAGCGCCTCCGCCGATTTTTCACCGGGATTTGCCAGGTAAGTTCGAATACTGAGCCCCGCCGCCGGACCGGCAAGATCGACCGCGGGGAAGTAGGGGATCGCGCCGTCGCCGTTCTGAAGCCGCTCGAAATTCCGTACCACGAGAGGATCGTGATATCCGGCGGTGAGAGCGGCCTGCATCTCTCGACGCGCCGTAACCAGGTCGCCCAGGTTCGCGTTTGCAACTGCCAGCAGGAACCGCTCTCGCGCATTCAGGTCCCGCGCCGACCCAAGCAGATCTTTAAGCTCGGCATGGTCCTCCAGATAGGCGTTGATCTCCGCCTCCCAGGGGCGTGTCTCCGGTGTGGTAGCCGCCGAGAGGATGGGTTCGGCGGCGGCTTCAGCCTCTTCACGCCGGCCAAGTGACACATAGAGCCGAACAAGTTCCATCGCGGCCTGCGCGCCGGCCGAAGTCGGGCGTCCCGCGATTCGCTGGAGTTCCACGATCGCTTGGTCCGTTTCGCCCGTGAGCGCCAGACCGTTGGCGAGCGAGAGATAGGACGCTTCGAATTCCGGACACCGATCGATAGCTCGCCGGGCCGTCTCAATAACCTCCGAGAAGCGGCCCTCTCGGAACGGCAGATAGGTCGACTCCTGGAGGAACATCGCCTCCTCCAATACGTCGGGATCGACTCTCAATGATACGGCCAGCGCCTTCCGTCGCTCGCGAACGCCGTCTGCGAAAGCGCGGGCCTGCGTCAGCGCAGGTTCGTGCGGATATTTGAGCAGCAATCGCTGGATTCGACGCTCAGCGTGAGCCGGCAGATCCAGATTCGCTTCGGTTTCCGCGAGCGCCAGAAAAAGCTCCGGATCCAACCCGCGCTCGGCGGCGGCCGCGGTCAAAAGCGGATACGCCTGGCCATAGTCATGGAGCGCTACCAGGCACTGCGCCGTAAGGTCACGCCGAAGCCGATCATCGCGGGATGCTCCGGGACCCGCCGGCGTCCGCTGGATAAGCTCAAGCGCCAACGCCGGCTGGTTTTGCTGCAATAACTGCCGTACCTGCTGCGTGAGCGGATCCAATCGCTGCGGGGCCGCCGGCGCCGGCCGCGCCGCCGGCCGCGCCGCCGGTCGTTGGCCCGTCTGCTTTATCTGTTCACGACGCGCTTGTTTTTCTCGACTTTTCTTGCCCATGCAATTCTGTTTCGAGACCGACCGCCGAAGACCTTCCGGAAGATGCCACGGGAAACGCTCGGAGGAGGGAGGACGGGGAGTGTGTGAGAATGTGAGAATGTGAGTGAGTGAGAATGTGAGAATGTGAGTGTGTGAGTGGGTGCGTGTGTGAGAGGTCGAAACGCAGGAGCTACAGGCCCCTCTTCCCGTTTCGGGGAGAGGCAGGGAGAGAGGTTGAAACGCCGAAGTTACAGGCCCCTCTTCCCGTTTCGGGGAGAGGCCGGGAGAGAGGTTAAAACGCAGGAGTTGCAGGCTCCTCTTCCCGTTTCGGGGAGAGGCTGGGAGAGAGGTTAAAACGCAGGAGTTACAGGCCCCTCTTCCCGTTTCGGGGAGAGGCCGGGAGAGAGGTTAAAACGCAGGAGTTGCAGGCTCCTCTTCCCGTTTCGGGGAGAGGCTGGGAGAGAGGTCTGCGGCGCGCAGAATTCGTCTCGCAGACCAGACGAGAGCAATCACGGCCATGACTCCGGTAATCGCCGCTTCGGGCGCCGCTCGGCGCATCACCACGCTCAGGCCTGTTCCCATAATCGCCGATTCCAGGTAGCATCCGATTCCGAAGAGCGCCAGGCCTCGCGCGGTCACCCATCGCCGGCGCCTCAGGATCCGAACGTAGATCCAGACGCCCAGGCCCAGCGCGGCAAAAAAAAGTGGGACCGGCAGCTTCTTACCGGCGATCAACGACGTGACTACGAGAAAGAGAAATATGCCCAGGCCCAGGAGCACAGGCTTCCATGTTAGCTTTGCCGGCGCCGCCTCGCGCGCCGCGATCCGTTTACGGAATGCGACAATCAGAACACAAACCACCATGATTCCCAGCAGAATCACGAGCTGAACGGGCGTCCCGCGTCCGTTCGACTTTCCCAAAAAACTGAGGCAGGAGATGACCAGGAGGACAATTCCGATCACGTTGGTCAGCCGGCGGTTCAGCCATAACTCTTCACTCTGCCGGGAAAAGAGCAGGTGTGTGAAAAGAATGGGGAAAAGCACGGAGGCGATCCCATGCCAGAGGATGATAGTCGCTGTCCACGGAAAGTTGATCCCGAAGAAATAGCCGTAATGGTCGAAAGCCGGGATCGGAATATGATCCTTACGGATCAGAGTTTTTGCCAGAAAACCTTCGTTGAATATGCCATACGCGGCCCCGATGATGTAGATGTCGCCGAAACTCAACCGGCGCCGGACAGCAATCTCCCGAATGACGAGCACCGCGACACCATACGACACGAGCAAAAACACAAAAGTCCCGGGGTTGAAAAAGACAGGCGCCGGCGAGCTTTCCGAAATCAGCTCTGCGAGAACCGGTGAAAGGAGGATGAGTGTGAAAACCGGCTTCAGAAATCCTCTCACGACAGCGCCTCGTTCCCGTCTTCAAACTCTTCCAATGCTCGCAACCTGATTTATATAATTATACTCCAGGCTCATGACCGGCCGCAGGTATTGAACGCCCGCCGCCGCGTTCCGGCCCCCTGGCGCCCGATAACGGGGAAACAAACGCCCAGAGCCGAGAAAAGTGCGGTATCATATTCCCACGAGAGGAGCAGAAATGTTAAAGAAGCCGGCAACCGGCCGGATCGTGCGAATGACCGCAGGTGTGTGCCTGGGTGTCTTACTGCTGGGCGCGTCGCGCTCTCGCGCGGCGACCGTCAGCCAGAATGGCGGCGGCTGGACCGTCCGAAACACGCGACTGCTCGTTACCCTCGATCCGACAACCGGTCAGATCACGGTTCTGGATAGAGCCTCGGGATTCGAGTGGCGGCAGCCGGACGTGACGCCTCCTGCCACGCCCCGCTTCCGGCAGGTTCATGCCATTCCCAACGGAATCGCCTTTACCGGCGACTTCGGCGCCACAAACGGCCATCCCAACATGGTCGACGTCTCGCTGTCGCTGCCGGACGCGGACTCAGACATGGATGTTACAGCGGACATGGCGAACCGGACGACGCCGATCTCGAATTTCTTTTTTTTGCCGCCATTTGTGCTGGATTCGCCGGGTGGGGTCCTTGCGGTCGCGGATTATTGCGACGGCCATCTCTACCCGCTCGATTACAAGCCGTTCCCGCGCACCTGGTTCGATGGAGGGCGGTTAGATATGCCCTGGGTGGGCGTTTGTGACCTCAATCGGGGCAATGGTTATGCCTT
>Ga0307373_10014274_pt1 | contig 10969 bp, 5 predicted proteins | sample OX2MG_FD_202534 | JGI IMG/M metagenome (GOLD analysis project Ga0307373, IMG submission 202534) | Soil microbial communities from Risofladan, Vaasa, Finland - OX-2 | ecosystem: Environmental > Terrestrial > Soil > Coastal area > Acid sulfate soil | place: Finland: Risofladan, Vaasa | collected... | reverse complement strand
GCGCTCATAAGCAGGATTCTTATGGGGATCGATCTGAGAGAGTTTCTTGTACAACTCCCGCTTGATCTCGTAGTCGAGGATGACTCGGCGAACCCTGCCGCCCGAGGATTCAATTTCATCGGCCACTTGGTGATAGAGGCGGTAGAGGTCAGCATCGTGACGGACTTCTTTCGGCTTCGCCAAGCCGTGATATATCGCCTGGCCCTCGGGAATCCGATTTTGGCGAGTGAGAAGCTTGTGGGCGTCGCGTGTGATGACAAGGACGTTCTTTGAGCGGCCATCGTGCCCTTCGATACTGTGCTGTTCGAGGAGACCTTGGCGGCGAAGATTCTGGAGATCATTCTCCATGCGCGAGCGGTCACCGCTGTAGCCCAGTCGGGCGAGGTCGTCCACTGGAACGACACGAAATGTGCCGATTTCGATGAGAGCCTGAACTTCGGACTCGCGGAGCGAGTACTCGTGGTTGCGGTGGCGGTAGGTGGCGCGAAAACGGTCGGAGTTGTCTTGTCGGAAGCGGCCCGCTCCGCGATTCGGACGCTCGATAGGGTAGCTTCCGCGCGCACCGCGAGCTATTTCTTGCCGGTCGGTGTGTGCAGATTGCCGAGACGAGGAACTCCCTGAATGTTTTCGAAGGAACGCCTCAAAGTCGGAAGGTCGATAAGCTCGGGACACGCGTTTGCTGCTCCTGGACCAAAGTCGGGGCGGCAACGCCTGTTCGTGGCATTACGCCCCGCTATGGAGGGAGTCTGCGCGGGTACCGGCTCTCAATTTTGGTTACTCGGGTGCCGAACGCCTCAGCCCAGTGAAGGCGTGAGCGCGTGTCGTCCTGGCTCACGATTTGGCATCCTTGCCTGGGTCATAATTGGCTCGGTGGAGCTGAGAGGCGGATTTTTAGGTGCGCATGAGTTTAGAAACTCACCTCGTCTGATTCCAAGACGCAAGAAGACGGCCAAAGGTTTCCTGGCGGAGGAAAATATTTTAAGCGATAGCCACGACGCATTTTGCAGGATGGTAGCCGGTTTGTGATGATGCGTCTTGGTTTTGTACGATGCTACACCGTATTCGGCAAAGAAAATTTTCACGTGTTTTACCACTGCGACGGAGGTTGATTGCGAAGGTCGTAAGGCAGGGCGACGATGTTACTTTCCGTCCTCTCTCTTCGGTGGATGATGACGAGACCCCTACATGCCTAGCGATGGTGTTCAGAAGGCGCGACCGCGCCGCTTTGCGGCGCTAGGAGCGGACGCGTAGTGGCGAAACGCTACTGGCACATTTCCGTGGACGCTTCTTCCGGACACGCCGCGGTTGGACAGTATCGCCGCAGATGCGGCATACAGCAATCCATAGTTTCTCAGGCTGCCGAGGAAGACTGAATGAATATCGTCGCCGCTGTTCGATAGCAAAATTGTAAACTTCATCAGATAACACTTGACTACTCTAGTTATCAACAATATGGTGCATACCAATTGCCGGGTTTGAATCTAGCTTTGGGAGCGATTGAACGGTGGGCCAAAATGTATCCGTATGCATACTCTCAGACAATCGGCTATTTCGCGAATCGTTGGGGCGCATATTAACGAAGCGCGGCGATTTTGAAATCGCATTTTCTCAGGGCGTATCCGAGATCGCCTGTGAAGAGCCGATCGGCTGCGCCGCAGATGTAATCGTGCTTGATTCTGTGGAATTTCTGATTCGGAACGGCAGCTTGTGGAAGCCACGAAAGGAATCTCGCGACCGCCTCAAGGTTCTTCTTGTCGCCATGGATGAAGACGAACGGCTTTTTCTCCGGGCTGTTCGCGCGGGCGCGCTCGGTTTCATTCCCAAGGATGCATCGGCGTTGGATGTTATTGCAGCAGTGCGCTGCGTGGCGCGCGGCGAGGCCGTCTGCCCACCTCGATTCTGCAGGTTTCTGTTTGACTTTATCGGAGCACAGGCAATTGAGCTGCCGAATAGTTCCGTCAAATTGCAATTGGGCCTGACGCGGCGCGAACAGCAATTGGTCCCCATGATCGGCCGTGGGCTCACCAACAAAGAAATCGCCAACCAGTTGAATCTATCCGAGCAAACCATCAAAAATCATGTGCATCGTATTCTCCACAAGATAGGCGTTGAGAACCGCCTGGCAATCCTGACTGCAGTCCACACACACGAGCCCTCCGATCGATTCGCTAGCGTGTCGGATAGCGGTACTTTTTAGGTACCGACCCAAAAATGCAGTACAGCTGAGCGCGGGCCACCCAGTACCTTTCCCATACTTTCGATAGGGAAGTCATTGCTCCCTAATTGAACCTTACGCAATTCCACGCAATTACCTAAGCTGCGCAAGTTGGGGGATGAACGTGAAGAATATCCGCGTCCTTGTGGCGAACCGGCCCCGCTTGATGCGTGAGCTTGTCCTGGCGACTGTCGGCGACCAGCCCGACATTGAAATCGTCGGCGAAATTGAAGACGAGATGGATATTGAGAACGCGATTGCGACAACACGCCCGGATTTTTTAATTGTGGCGTTGGAGAAATCGAATCGGCTGTCCGCCATCTGCGATTCGGTGCTCCAGAACCATCCCCAGCTTAAAGTCATCGCCATTGCCTCTGATCGCAACAGCACCATGTTTTATTGGGCGTCGTTGGAGATCAAGTCTCACCGAATCGAGGCGTCAGAGAATGGCGTGCTGGCGACGATTCGCAACGCGGCAGAAACAGCGGAGAAGATTCAATGAAACGGCAAGGAATCGTTGAGTTGCTGGTAGCAGGCTTCTCGAATCAGCGCCGGATCATACTTTTATTCGTGCTGTTACTCGCGTGTCCGGCGGCTTTGGCGCAAAACGCGCAATCCAGGGCACTGCCGCCTTCCGACCTGGCGCGGCAGAACTTGGAGCGCGTTGCCGCATCGGCAGCGCAGATCGAAGCGGTACTTCACAAGGACGACGGCCTGATGGTCGAGCTGAAGCGGTGGGTGGCGAAGGATGCCACGGACCACGGCCAACTCATCGGCGATTCCGATTTGACCGACCAGGCGATTTACAGTCGGCTGGAAAACGACGTGCAATTTCGTTCGATTGCCACTGGGCTGCTGCAAAAGTTCGGATACTTGCTTCCGCAGGTCAATCCGGATTCTCCTCAAGCGAAGGAACAAGCCCTTCTAATTCAAGACCGAGCAAAATGGCTGGCCCAGGACGAAGAGGAGGAGCTCACTGCGGCGCGCCAACAACGATCAACAAACAGCATGGAGCGAGCGCGAATGTGTGATCCCAGGCGGGATGCAAATTGCAACGCTCCGCGCAATTATCCCGCAACCGTGCAGCCCCAAGAAATTGGCGAACCCGTTCCGCCACAGATCAGCTCGCCGTCCGGCAATCCGAACGCGCCCAGCATGCCGCAGCGCACATTGCCGACGCTGGAAAAAGCGCAGCTTCTCGAGGCAGGCGCCGAAAGTGGTTCCTCAGGCAGTGAGCTGGCTATGGAAAACGCTTACGGCTCGATGCTGCCGGGGCTCTTTGGTTCGAGTCCGGCTGGCCCGGGAACTTTGACTTCAGCGTCTTCGGCAAATGGATTGCAGCCGCAATTTCCGCAAAGCTCTTCGAGTTCGAGCGGATTGAGCTTGCAAAGCATGGCAAATGGATCGGCAGCAATCGGTCCGAACATCCAACCGCAGAATGGTTCGATGGGAACGGGAGAACAGCTTCCGCAAGCTGGCAGCTTTCCGAACTACACGGACGCGAATTCTCGCGGATATGAGCCATATGAGACAGGGGGCGGCTGGCCGTCGCAGCCCCCCTCTAATTTTGTGGCAAATCGCCCCATCTTGAGTCAGGCCATGCTTCGGCAGCCCAACCCGTACATCGACGTCCCTTCCTTGTACGACATGTATTTGCAGGCCACGCCGCAGCCGGCCACGCCGGAGCGGTTCGGCATGGAGGTTTTCGAGAACGGAACACGCAACGCGCAGATGATCCCATTTGATCTTCCTGTGGGGCCGGATTATGTGGTCGGGCCGGGAGACAGTTTGGCCATCAATCTGTGGGGCGGCGTTTCGCAGCAGTTTTTCCGCACGGTAGACAAGGAAGGCCGTGTGGATCTTCCGGAAGCGGGGCCGGTGCTGGTTGCGGGGAAGTCTCTGGCGCAGGTGCAGGAGTCAGTTCAGAAGACGCTTCGCTCTCAGTTCCGTGGCGTTTCGACGGATGTGTCGCTAGCTCGCCTGCGGACCATTCGGGTTTATGTGGTTGGGGATGTTGTGCATCCGGGCGCATACGACATCAGCTCGCTTTCCACGCCGCTGAATGCATTATTCGCGGCTGGAGGCCCCACCCAGCAAGGATCGCTGCGAATTCTGGAGCACAACCGGGGCGATCAGACGGTTCAAAATGTTGACGTGTATGACCTGCTTCTGCACGGCGTGAAAAAGGATATTCAACGCCTGGAGAATGGCGACACGGTGCTGGTGCCTCCGATTGGGCCGGAATTCACAGTCGAAGGCATGGTGCGGCGACCGGCGATTTATGAACTGCACAATGAGAAGTCTCTGAGCGATGCTTTGACACTCGCCGGTGGCCTGCTGCCGACCGCGACGTTGCGTCACATCGAAGTGCAGCGCGTGATGGCGCACCAGCAACGGACGATGTTGAGTTTGAACATTCCCGAAGATGCCGACCAGGCTGCGATTACAAAAGAACTCGATTCCTTCAAAGTGCAGGATGGCGACAAGATTCGGATTTTCCCGATTGCCCCGTATGACCAGAACACGGTCTATCTTGAAGGTCACGTGCTGCGGCCCGGAAAGTATTCCTACCGTCCAGGAATGCGCGTCACGGATCTGATTTCTTCCTACAAGGAGCTCTTGCCTGAACCCGCGAAACAGTATGCGGAAATTATCCGTCTCAACGCCCCCGATTACCGGCCGACGGTCGAAAGCTTCAACCTGGCGGATGCGCTGAGCCATCCAGGAAGCGCCCCGCTGTTGGAACCTCTCGACACGTTGCAAATTTTCGGGCGGTATGACTTCACAAATCCCCCTACGGTTTCTGTGTGGGGCGATGTGCGTGTTCCGGGGACATATGGGACCTCAGGGCAGCTTCACCTAAGCGACGCCATCCACATGGCCGGAGGACTTGCGCCCGATGCGGAAACTGAAGACGCGCAAGTGTTTCGTTACCTGCCGAACGGAAAGTCGAAGATTTTCAGCGTCAACTTGGAGCAAGCGCTTGCGGGAGATCCGGCTGACAACATCCTTCTGGACTCACGCGATCGAATCCTGGTGCATCGCAATCCAGCCGATGTCAATCCGGCGTCCGTGTACATCCAGGGAGAGGTGGCGCGGCCCGGCCAATATCCGCTGACAACCGACATGAGCATTTCGGATTTGATTCGCGCGGCAGGAGGGCTGCAGCCGGGCGCGGACTTGAAAGATGCCGACCTTACGCATTACGAGTGGAACCGTCAAGCGCAGATGATCGGCAAACACGATGAAATCAATTTAAGCGCGGCGATGGCGTCAAAGTCGGATTCTTCTCTTTCCAATGGCGACGTTGTAACGATTCGGCAATTGCCCGGCTGGAACGATCTGGGCGCCACGATTGCGGTGCGAGGTGAGGTCAAGCATCCCGGCAGTTACGGAATTCGTCCCGGCGAGAAGCTGAGTTCGATTCTCATGCGCGCCGGTGGTTTCATGCCTGACGCCTACCCCTACGGAGCGCTTCTCGAACGCGGTTCGGTGCGCGATCTGGAGGCCAAATCGCAGCAGCAGCTAATTGAGCGCATCAAGGGCATGCAGACAGAGTTGAAACTTACGGCCACAACTGATCCAACGCAAAAGCTGGCGCAAGAAACCGCTTATCAGCAATGGAAGGAAAGCCTCGAGGATCTCTCGGACAATCCTCCGCTTGGTCGCATGACCGTTGAGGTCTCTTCGAACATTCGAAGCTGGGCCAATAGTTCGCGGGACATCGCTGTTCGCAATGGAGACACGCTGATTATCCCCAAGCGGCCGAGCTACGTGATGGTGCAGGGACAGGTCTACAACCCCACGGCTGTTGCCTACCGGCCGGGCAAAAGCGCCAGGTGGTATCTGAACCAGTCTGGCGGAGCGACTAATTTGGCCAACAAGAAGGCGATCTTTGTGGTTCGAGCTAACGGAACGGTCATCGGTGGCCACGAAGGCATGCTGTGGATGGGCGGAGGGCTGGACCAGTCCTTGCAACCGGGCGATACGGTTGTGATTCCCGAAAAGGCGCTCGGCGGACCTAAGAATTGGCAGGCATTTTTCCAAGTCGTACAGGTGCTGAGCGGAGTGACGACGAGTGGCATTCTTGCGGCGAAGTACTGAGGCGCTCTATTGGTGAATGGGCGCCAAGGGCTGATTTGCACGATGATCGCGATTTTATTTGCCAGCGCGGCAGGAACGGCGAGTGGCCAGTCGAACGTTGGTCAGGCGTCGAAAGCCGCGGCTGCGAGCGGAGCAACGCGAAAGCACGTCGATCGGCAAGCGAGCAAGCCATTGACGAGTGGTGCAGACAGCTTAACGTTCGTGTCGCCAAGCGATGATCGGCAGGTCAATAGGCAGGATGGCCCCTCACCACTGCTGGGAGCGTGGGACAAAGCCGCATGGACCGGCACTAACATTCCCGCAATGCCAAAAATTCCCAAATTGGATTTGCGAGCCGAGGGAATTTACAGCAATCCTCCCGTTGGAGGAGCTGTGTGTCATGGATTCTTCTACATGGGCACCTCATACCGCCATGGATACACAAATGCAGGGAATTTGATGGGTAGCTGGATCGGTCGCGAAGGACAAGATGGAGAAGGCTTGGCGACCGACTGGTTCACGCCTCAAGACAAGCTGCCGTTCAATTTTCGGCGCCAGAAGGTCAGCCAGCGGTTCTCTGGTTCTGGCGGCACATCAACCGATGGCGGCGTGCGAGGTAATTTCTGGATTGGTTCTCGGATCAGTGTGTCGTCGAAGATTGCATCGCCGAGCAACGCAGCGCAAGAGCACGTCAAACGGCAAGCGAGCAAGCCATTGACGAGTGATGCGGACAGCTTCACCTTCACGCCGCAAAGCAATGACCAACACGTGAACTCTTTTCGCACCGCGCCGAAGCATTTTTTGCTGGATCAGAAAGCGATGTGGACTAGTCCGGCGCATATTCGTTTTCCAGACGCGACTTGGCTGGTTCCGCTGGGAGGTTTTACAGCCGGACTTTTCGCAACGGATACGGATGTGAGCCGTCATCTGAACAACGCGCCGAATACCTTAAATCGATATCGAAAGTTCTCGAACTACGGCGTCGGCGCAATGATCGGAGCGGCAGGCGGAGCTTATGTTTTGGGGCTTGCGACGCACAATCCGCACGAGCGCGAGACCGGTTTCCTGAGCGGCGAAGCGGCAGTGGATAGCGTTGTAGCGGCTGAAGCGCTGAAATACGCGTTCCAGCGAGAGCGTCCCTTTAACGACAACGCGAACGGCAAGTTCTGGAACAGCGGCGATTCGTTTCCGTCAGTTCACGCTGCTGCAGCATGGTCCATTGCCAGCGTGGTCGCGCACGAGTACCCGGGGGTGCTGCCGAAGGTTGCGGCTTACGGACTGGCGACGGCTGTCAGCGCGGCGCGCGTTACGGGCAAAGAGCACTTTCCCTCGGACGTGCTGGTTGGCAGCGCGATCGGCTGGCTGGTGGGGCAGTACGTTTATCGCGACCATCACGATCCGGACCTGCCGGGTGGAGGATGGGGTCTCCTCGGCATCCGGCCGGAACGGCCTGGACATTGGCAGTCTAAATACATGGGCTCCCCCTACGTGCCGCTGGATAGCTGGGTGTACCCGGCGTTGCTGCGTCTAGGCGCGCTTGGGTTCATCAAGAGTGATTTTGAAGGAATGCGTCCCTGGACGCGCATGGAGTGCGCGCGGCTGGTGGAAGAAGCCGACGAGAACATCGGCGATAACCCAGACGCGGGGAAACAAGCGACTCAGCTGGATAGCGCATTGCAAAGAGAATTCTCGCGCGAGATTGAACTTCTCGGCGGCGGGAATAATGCATCCGCGCAAATCGAGTCGGTCTACACGCGCGTGACGGGCATTTCGGGGCAACCGCTCACCGATGGCTATCACTTCGGGCAAACGATTGTGAACGACTATGGCCGACCGTATCAGGAGGGCGCAAACAACGTGACCGGCGTTTCGGGCTGGGGGACTGATGGCCCGTTTGTTGGCTATTTTCGCGGCGAATACCAGCACGCGGCGAGCGCGCCAGCTTTGCCTTTGAGCGCGCGACAGGCAATGGCGTCGGAGGATTTTCTCCCTGCTTCGTTTACGCCGGCGGCAACTCCGGTGCCGGTGACAGACCAATTCCGCCTTCTTGATTCTTATGTGGGCATGAACTTCCACGACTGGCAGATCACCTATGGTAAGCAAAGCCTTTGGTGGGGGCCGGACGCGGGCGGGCCGATGATGTTCAGCAACAATGCGGATCCCATCACCATGTTTCGTGTAAGCCGCGTCTCGCCCTTCAAGCTACCAAGCATTTTGGCGCTTTTTGGGCCGATGCGCATCGAACTGTTCCTCGGGCAGCTTGATGGACAGCAAATTGATTTTGGCATACCAACGGGCTTTGTCGGAGGATTGGGGCAACTGCTGGATCCGCAGCCGTTCATCCACGGCGAAAAAATCAGCTTCAAGCCAACGCGGAATTTCGAATTCAGCTTTTCGCGGACATCGCTTTTCGCCGGCGAAGGAGTTCCGTTTACGGCACATACGGTTTTGAAGAGCCTGTTCAGCACCGGAAATGGACTGCCTGGAACTGCGGACGATCCTGGCGATCGGCGTTCGGGAATTGACTTCACGTACAGAGTGCCCGGACTCAGAAACTGGCTGACCCTCTATGGCGATGGATTCACCGATGACCAGGTATCCCCCCTGTTTGGGGCCTGGGACAAATCGGCGTGGACTGCGGGAATCTACCTGCCTCGTTTGCCGGGAATTCCGAAGCTCGATTTTCGCGCGGAGGGAATGTACAGCGATCCTCCGGTCGGAGGAACGGTTTCACACGGCTTTTTCTATTTCAATGGGCGCTACCGGAGCGGGTACACCGCCGATGGCAATTTGATGGGCAGCTGGATTGGGCGGCAGGGCCAAGGCGGCGAAGGGTGGGCGACCTACTGGTTCACGCCGGAGGATAAGCTGCAGTTCAATTTTCGGCACCAGAAGGTCAGCCAGCAGTTCGTTCCTTTCGGCGGAACGCTCACAGACGGAGGAGTGCAGGGAGATTTCTGGGTTGGTTCTCATATCAGTGTGTCCGCGGAGGTTCAATACGAAAGGTGGGACTTCCCGATTCTGTCGGCGACAAGAGAAACTGATGTGACTACGTCGATCCAGTTCACGTATTGGCCGAAATTCTCACATATTCAACAAGACACATTAATTCATTCGAGACGTGACGAGATGAGTAAAGTCGCTGTTAAATAGGAACGCAAAAAGCAATGCCGAAAGATCTCGACAAGGCTGAACGCACCCACGAAGAGGAGCTCGAGTTCGACGAGCCACTTCTTCCTCTCGAATCCGAGCAAGATGTCCGGGAGCGTCGCGAGAAGTCAATCGCAAGATTGTTTCTTGTATGGAATCAAAGAATATTTCTTGCTCGAATGGCTGCTATCGGACTAGCGGGAGCGGTCTTGGTTGCTTTCCTGATCCCCAATAGCTACACGTCCACGACGCGATTGATGCCACCCGACCAGGGTCCAGAAGGTGGAATGGCTATGCTCGCTGCGCTGGCAGGCAAGGCAGGGGGAACGATAGGAGGGCTGGGAGCTCAGCTTCTCGGGTTGAAAACTACAGGCGATCTGTTTATTGGGATACTTCAGAGCCGGACGGTAGAAGATGATCTGATCGGCAAATTCAATTTGCGGAAACTATACAGCGATAAGCGTTTGGAGGATGCTCGCACAGAGCTCGCGAAGAGAACTGGTGCCTCTCAAGATCGAAAAAGCGAAATCATCACGATTTCAGTTACCGATCGAAGCCCACAGCGCGCGCAGCAAATGGCCGAAGAGTACGTGACGGAATTGAATAGCGTCGTCACGAATTTGAATACCTCTTCTGCACATCGGGAACGAGTCTTCCTCGAAGGGCGCTTAAGCCAGGTCCAGCAAAATCTCGAGTCTGCCGAGAAACAGTTCAGTCAGTTCGCCAGCAAGAACACGGCGATCGATATCCAGGAACAGGGCAAGGCCATGATTCAGGCTGGTGCAGCCCTTGAAGGCCAGCTCATCGCTGCGCAAACGGAACTTGAAGGGTTGCGTCAGATCTTCACCGACAACAATGTTCGGGTCCGCGAAACCCAAGCGCGTATCGACGAAATTCGTCGGCAATTACAGAAGCTAGGCGGAACGAGTTCTCCTTCCACCGATGCTAAAGCAGCAGCGACGACTGATGCGGGTTCACTTTATCCGTCGATTCGCGAACTCCCAATCTTGGGTGTGACATATGCCGATTTGTACAGGCAAATGAAAGTTCAAGAAGCCGTTTTCGAGGCACTGACACAGGAGTATGAGCTTGCCAAGGTCGAAGAAGCGAAGGAGACGCCGAGCGTAAAGGTTCTCGACCCAGCGAATATCCCTGAGAAGAAATCGTCGCCGCCCCGCCTATTGATAGTGTTCGCAGGTACGTTCCTGGCAGGAACTGTTGGAATCGCATGGGTGTTTGGAAGTGCCAAATGGCAGGAAATTGACGGACAGGCCCCGGGGAAGGTTCTGGCCCAAGAAGTTTTTCATTCTGTTAGAAAGCACGTGCCATTGCTATCGCGAAATGGTTCGTCAGGAATTGCAGACAATAGCTCAAACCCACAGGAGAAGAACTGAATGAGTTGGAAAGATATAAGGGCTAGGGTCTGCGGAGAGGCTCTTTCCCGAGACTGATGGCGAGTGGATTCCAATCTGTTTGGCGCTGGTTCTCGTTTGCAGACGTAGCTATTGCGGAGCGAGCCCA
>Ga0307373_10014273_pt1 | contig 10969 bp, 13 predicted proteins | sample OX2MG_FD_202534 | JGI IMG/M metagenome (GOLD analysis project Ga0307373, IMG submission 202534) | Soil microbial communities from Risofladan, Vaasa, Finland - OX-2 | ecosystem: Environmental > Terrestrial > Soil > Coastal area > Acid sulfate soil | place: Finland: Risofladan, Vaasa | collected... | reverse complement strand
CCTGTCAAAGCAGGATTTGTTACAAAGCCGGAGGAATGGAAATATAGGAGTGCCATTGATTATTTTGGAGGCAAAGGGCTGTTGGAAATTATGAGACCAGATACTTTAGTTGTATAATACCAATTATAATTATAAATTAGTCCAATTTAAACCAGCGAAGACATATTCAAATCCACAAACACTTTTGATCCTGGATGCAGGTAAATCTTCTATTGCATTTTTTATAAAATCGCTTATTTCCTCTAATGAATGATGAAGTTTATTTGTGAACTTCCTTTTTAAAATGGCCCATATATTTTCGGCAGGATTTAATTCCGGGCTATAGGGCGGCAAAAAAATCAATGCAATATTTCCTGGTATTATCAGAGCCTTTGCTTTATGGAAAGCTCCATTATCCAAAACTATTATTTTAAACTCTGTTGGGTTTTGCAAAGAGAACTCATTGATAAATATTTGGAAATTATCACTATTACAACCTGGCATCTCCAAAAGGAATTTCTCACCGTTGACAGGAGAGAAAGCCCCAAATAAGTAGGTGGTTTTAAAAACCTGATGGAAAGGGCAAATTGGCTTTATCCCTTTTGCTGTTAGTGCTTTGCCGTTTCTGGTGAATAGGCCAAACCTGCTTTCATCCTGAAAGTACAGATTGATAGCTGTGTACTTTCCATCTGATTGTAAAATTACTTCCTGGCATTTTTGACTGAAGTTTTTTTAAAAGTGTTGACCTGTTCCTCATCCTTTTTTACATGGCTTTTTCTGGCTACTTTTATTTTGCTTCCAAAATGACGTTGTACATATTTGAGCAACGTGATGTACTTCATATCCTTTCCCATATCTTTTTCTACCCATTCTAAAAGTTCTTTATAACCCCTGATTCCATTTTTGGGATCCTTTAATTTTTTCTCAATCTTTGAGTGCTCCTCTTTAGAAATTACACTCTTCTTAAATCCTATACGGCCATGAGTTAATAAGGATTCAATACCTTCTTTATTGTATTGGTTGCGCCATTTTACAATACTATTATGGTTGATACCGGTAATTGTTGATAAGTCTCTTTTTGAAATTCCGGTTTTCCCGTGTTGCTTTATTGCTATAAGCATTAAAAGGCGTTTGGATATCAGAGGCCCGCTTGTGCGTTGAAGTTTGCGAAGCTCCGAAATGGATTCTTTGACGTTAATTTGGAAAGGGTGTGACATGTTATGTTTATTATATAGTCCAAATATAACCCCAAAAAATCCAATAAACAAATATTGGACTACTTATTTTTTATAATTGGTATAATGTCCTCAAAGGCATAGATACCCAGTCGCATAAAGCCATGCTGCATATCTGCGCTACTGGGGGGAGGAAACTTTCGGAAAATAATATTCTTTTACAGCGACATACTTTGGCTCAATGGGCTTTTACTTTTGATTTCGAATTTAAAAATATCAATAGTATGGAATCAAAAGAAATGAATATTAATTGTCTTAAAAAAAAATCATTTGATTTAGAGAAAACCAGTAGCCGGATTGAGTTAGGAAATGTATTTTCAGATAGGAGTTGTGAATATCTGAATGAATTGCATTTATTCATGGCTCATTTCAATTCAATTCCTAACATTATTTCAGAAAAAAATATTGATTGCAAAAAGGCAGGTAATTGGTTGAGAGAAACATTTAAAAATGAAATTAAAGATTGGTATTTCAACAAAAGGTATTTTGGAGAAAATAAAAAGTGTGAGTTTGATGATGTATTTTATTTTCTAAATCCTGATCTTGTTGTCAATTTTGATACTAATCTTTCCATTGTCCGATTTCTTTTTAAAGAAACCAACATTCCAAAAGTTGAGGAAATAATCAATTGCATAAAGAAATTCAAAAAGAAAAAACAAAGGCGAAAACCGGAAATTTCTTTATTGGTTAGTACAATGCGGGGTATTGATACCAAGAGCCTTGAAATATCAAAACCTAAATTAAAAATAGAAGATAACTACAATGACGATTTCAAAGAAATTCATGAAACGATTTTAAAAAGACTCTCGAAGAAAAATGATAAAGGCCTCGTTTTGTTGCATGGTAAACCCGGCACGGGCAAGACTTCCTACATTCGTTATCTTATTTCATTATCAAAAAAGGATGTGATTTTTCTGCCACCGAATATGGCGAGTGCCATTACCAATCCTGATCTAATCTCCATTTTAATTGATAATCCGAATTCAATTTTTATAATTGAAGATGCTGAAAATATCGTTATTGATAGGGAGAAAGACGGGCGTTCTCCGGTTTCTGCTTTATTAAATATTTCCGATGGACTACTTTCTGATTGTTTGAATATCCAGATAATTTGTTCATTCAATACAGATATTTCTAAAGGGGATAATGCCTTAATGAGAAAGGGAAGATTGATCGCTAAATATGAATTTAAAGAATTAGAAATGGGCAAAGCACAAATGTTATCGAATAAATTGGGCTTTAATTCAACGATAGATTCATCAATGACATTGTCTGCAATTTATAACCAGGATGAAAAAGATTTTCAGAAAGAGAAACAAAAGAATTCCATTGGATTCAGGGCAGCTTAATAATATACAATTATGATCAACAAACTGAGAAAGATCAACGATAAAACTTATACCTGGAAACAGGAATTTAGAGTGATGCTAAAAATGGTTAAATTATTCCAACTGACTGAAAACGGTAACAAGATTTCAAATATTTTGAAAAAGAAAAATCAAAAACCGGAAGAAATGTTAGTCAATTGCTGGGAGATAATATTGCACGATTTTGTTGAAAAATATCAGTATGAGCCAGGAGGAATTATTGATTTATTTTATTCTGAAAGAAAAAATTTTGAAGAGCTATCACAGAAAGAATCGCGCTCAGACTTTAATAAGGAAGGAGTCGCCTTTAAAACTGGTCCACTAACTTTGAGAGATGTTATTACGGCAGAATTCATTAAGGAAATCAAAAGGCATTTTCTTTCCGCATTAAACAAAACACTGTATGAAATAGAAAAACTGGCCATAGAAAGAAGCACAATATTTTTAAAGAAGGGACAATCGAATTTGACAAAAGAAAGCTGTGATGCTTATAATGTTGAAATAATAATTTACTATTTCATTCAAAATTACAATGAAGCAGCTTATACGTTTTCTTCAACATTTAATTATCATAAAGTTGTTATTGAAAAAAATTATGGAAAGTTTTTAAAGACTAATAATGAACGTAATATTTATCGTGGCCAAACTTTACCCGAGCTGAAAGAAAGTTATAGTTTTTTGTTAGTTGATATTATCAACAATTCTTCTTTACGGGATAAAATATTTGAAATTGAAACAATTGAGGGAGATATAATTTACACCGATTATAAAGGATCAAAAAATAAAAAGGAGAAAGATTCTTTCGTCTTTCAATATAATCATCAGGTAAAAATATTTACGGAAATGGAAACAAACAATCCGCTGCAACTGAATGCTCCTAAAGATTTGCAAGGATGGGAAATTAAGTGCAATGAGTTATTAAGTAAAACAAAAAAAGCTTCCAATGAAGAATTAAATACAATATTGGAGCAAGTAAGAAATGGAAATATAAACGCAATCGAAAAGTTAGTAGAAAGTTCAGAATGGATCATACTGTCTGTACTTAAAAGTTTTCAAAACGAATTAGTTGGCATTAACGATTTGCTTGAAACAGGTAAAAAAGAATTGATCAAACTGGCAAAACAAGAAATCAATTCTGAAGCAAGATCAGGATTTTTCAGATTTGCAGCATGGAATATAAGGCAGGCTTTTTTGACAAAAATAAAAGAGACAGAAAATAAAAGAGATGGATAAAAAAGTTTACAATGATAAATAAAACAGATTTTCTTTCTAATCTAAACAGGGCGCTTAAAGTGATAGAAAAAGAGATCATAGAAAGGGCAACCATCTGTTTGGAAATGGCAGAGAAAAAATTAAAGGATAAAGATCCTTTTTCAACAGAATATGAAGTGGACGCAAGAGTAGAATATTATATAAATGATGATAATGAACCGGCTCACACTTTTACAGATTCATTTCATTATGAACAAACCGTTATTGATAAAGACTATAAGATGCTGTTCGATAATGGCAATGGAACTGATTTGCATAGGGAAGGAAATATGCCATTATTAGATGAACCATATTGTTATTTGCTGCATGATTTAATGGATCATTCAATGCCACGACTTGGAGAAAAAGTTTTGATAATAGAAAGAATTTGGGCGGATATGATTTATAGCGACCAAAAAGGAATAAAGGTCAATGAAAATGGGAGTTGGAGAGGATTGGTGATGGCTGAGGAGGGAAGTTATGAATAAATATTAGAAATTTATTTAAATAAATCTCCTACTTTTAGCAAAAATTAAAAAATTATATAAAATGGAAATAAACACTGATAAAAAATTCAGAGATCATTATGGTCTTTTATTGGAGAATTTTAAACAAAAACTGTACGATAACAGTCTCTATCCTGAAAAACTTTCTGAAAATCTTCCTTATCCTTTCATTCCAGATTATGGTAAATTTTATGAAGAAAGTAAATTTAAATTTGCATTTGTCGGCCAAGATTCGAAGTACGATTATTGTTCTGGTTTGAAAGAATTTCTTTCTAATACAGATCCACTAAAGTATTCTGATATTTTAAATTATGATTTGAACGATTCAGAATCATATCCCGAGTTTATTGATTATACGAAAGGAAATTCATTTTGGAAGTTTGTTTTAAAATTCCTTTCGATGTTTTACTCCATAGATAATTGGGAAGACTTAAAAAATAATTGGGGTTCCGATTCGAACACGAAAATTCTTGGAAGCTTTGTCCACGGGAATGTCAATTCTATCCCCAATAGTCCTCCCGATTTTAATAGAAGTAAAGGACTTAACACGGAACTTTGGGAAAAAATAAAAAACGCGAGTAAAATATTTGATAATTCAAGTCACATCATTCAAGCATTTAAACCTAATGTAGTTTTTTTGTTTTATTGGCATGCTCCAGAAGAATGGCTGCCTAATGCAAGAACAGAATTTGAGAAATTTGATCCTATTAATTTATGGTACTGCTTTGCTAAAGAAACTAATACTCATTTTTATTGGACATATCATCCAAGCGCAATGAGAAATAATGATAGTGATGAGATACTTTCAGCTATTTTTAATTCAATTCGAGAAAAAAAATTATTTGATTCTCTTCCTAAATAAATTGTTAGAGTCTAATGTCCAAACGCGCCTATCTTTCCCGCTATCTCCTTGTCATCAAAAGACTGAAATCAAAACCTTATTCTACCTTAGAAGAAATAAGCAGTTATATTGATAACAAGTTGGAATATCTTCAGATGCAGGATGATAATTTGAATATGGGCTTCTCAAGGCGCACTTTTCAAAGAGATATGAAAGAGATAAAAGATCTTTTTGGATTTGACATTGAATATTCAAGAACCAATAAAGGATATTTCATTAATCAAAATGAAATGGACAACATGAATTTTCAGCGCATGATCGAAGCGTTTGATCTTTTTAATTCGTTAAATCTTTCGCAGGATCTTTCTCCTTTTATTCATCTTGAAAAGCGCCCGCCACAAGGAACGGAAAATTTATATGGCTTGCTTCATGCTATCAAAAATAAATTCGAGGTCAGGTTTGATTATGAAAAGTTTTGGGATGAAGAGATCAGTAAACGGACGGCGGAACCTTATGCGATGAAAGAATTTAAAAACCGCTGGTATGTGATGGCAAAGGATTTGAAAGATAGAAATGTAAAAAGTTTTGCGCTTGATCGTTTGACCAATCTCGAAATTACCAACCGGAAATTTGAATATCCGAAAGATTATAACATCGAAGAAAAATACCGTTATTGCTTTGGCATCATCAATCCAAATAATGAAGAGCCACAAAACATTCTCTTATCATTTGATCCTTTCCAAGGAAAATATATCAAGAGTTTGCCGCTTCATGAAACGCAGCAAATTGTTATAGATAATGAAGAAGAATTGCAAATAAAATTAAAGCTTTGTGTTACGCAAGATTTGGTAATGGAGTTACTTTCTTTTGGTAATGATCTGAAAGTTTTGAATCCAAAATCTCTTGCAGACGAAATCAAAAAAGCACATCAGCAAGCGTTTAGTCAGTATTGAAATTGCATCTGACCCTGTCATTGCTGGGTTGCCCCATTTGAATATTCTTCCGGAAGCAGCATACGAGGCAGAACAAAAGTGCATTATATGGCAAACAAAAAACTTAAATGCAACCTTCATATGGCATCACTGACAGCAGTAAAACTGGACAGTGATTTAAAAGCTTATTATGAAAGAAAAGTTGGAGAGGGAAAGAGTAAAACGAGTGTGCTTAATGCAGTTAAAAATAAATTGTTAGCAAGGGTAGTAGCAGTTGTGAATAAACAGGAATTAAATGTGAAAAATGCAGCGTGAAATTGATTTGTTTTTGTCATAGAAATCTGCGGATGAGGTGGGTAGCATTTATCAACTACCTTTGTTAAAGCATCTTTAAAAACTAAAATAGACTGTTTGAAATATTTTATGATTTTGATTCTTTTGGTAGTTGGAATATTTGGCTGTAAAAAAATACAACCAAAAATGCAGCTCCCGCAGATTATTATTTTATGACAGCTACAATAAACGGCAATGTTTGGTTTGATTCGACTTTCGGGCAGCCTGGTTTTGGTTCTTCGAATCTTTTGGGTTCCAATCATTCAGGGTATGAAATTTCTACTACTGACGAAAGGCCAAACACAATTTGTAATGGTATAAGTATTAGCCTTTATTTGGTCCCGCAAATTGGAAGATATTACTTTAACGGTAGTCGTCTGGGTGTAAGTAGCGATTCTGGTGTAGTTGCTGTTTATACGAATAATGGAAATTTAAATGACCCCTATAAAACGAGCATCAGTGGCTATGTGGAAAATACAGACGCCTTGACCCCCATCCGCCACACAAATTTAGCTTTAAATAATGCCGGTGTGAGGGGGTCAATCTTGGTGGATTTTCCAGAGATAGTGAATTACAGGTATGACGGAGAAAAGAAAGATCTAATTAAACGTTCACTATAAAGATAAAATTTCAATATATTTTACTTATAACTAAAAATGTTAAATTAAATTTTGAAATCTGCCAGTATTGAACTTATATTTACACAAAACTTTCACTTATAAGTGAAATAATAATTAAAACCTGGCGTTAACTTTGCAATCCTATTTTATTAAAAGTGAATTACGAAATTGTTGAACTTGAAGGATTTTCAGGAAATAAGGCTACAATCTATTCAATAATATTGGATGGTGATGAAGACACCTTATTTGATCATTTCGTAAATGAAAATATAGATAAATACAGGAGTGAACTAAAATTTATTGCTAGCCGTTTGCAAGTCATTGGTCAAATAACTGGCGCAAGAGACAAGTTCTTTAAACACAATGAGGGTAAGCCGGGAGATGGAGTATGTGCATTGTATGATGAGCCTGATAGCAACCTGCGTTTGTATTGTATAAGATACGGGAATGTCGCGATCATATTAGGGGGTGGTGGCCCCAAGCCACCAGAAATTTTAGCATGGCAGCAAGATGAAAAACTTAAAGCCGGAGCAGAAAAAATGATACAAGTTTCAAAAGATATAATAGAACTGCTTCAATCCGGAAGCTTAGAATGGTCGAAAGATGGTTCTCAATTAACTGGTAACCTATTAATTACTGACAATGAAGAATAATAATAAAACAGCAAGAAAGTACAAAAGTTCTGCAATTAGTGGATTGTTGACTGAAATTAGTCCTGTAGAAAAACTACAGATTACTACGAGAATGTCGTTGGCAGCACGCTTAGATGATCTCATTATCGCAAGAGGTTGGGGTAAGAGTGAGTTTGCTGAAAAAGTAAACAAGCATCCCTCTGAAATTACAAAATGGCTAAGTGGCACACAAAATTTTACTATTGACATACTTTCAGAAATCGCTCTTGCCTTAAATTTGCCCGTAGGAGAACTATTTGCGCCAAAACAAATTCAGGTAATAAACAAAGCACATATTCTTATAACAGTAAAACAAGTAGAACCAACTATAAAATATGTTACTCCATATGGCGATTTCGTTGGCGATGTTTCAAATTATCATTCCGGCAACTATAAGGATGCAGAAGGTTGGTCAACTTCCCGAATTTATTACTCATAAATATGTCTCAGATAAAACATAAAGAATTTAATGTGGATTTGCAAATGAAATCTATTGAGCTTTTAAAAAGTTCAATCACAATGCCATCTACACCGGAGGTATCTTTAACTAATTTTAATTTCAATATTAATTTAGAAAGTAAGGCAGACGCAACAAATAAAATATTATTTGTTATTGTATCTGTTGAAATAAGGAGCTCAGATCAGAATCATGTTCTGGGTTCATTAGCTGTGAGCTGTATTTATGGTATTCCTAATTTTGATGATGTTATAAAAATTAAAGAAGGTGGCAAATTAAATATACCTAAAGGGCTTTCGGAAATTTTAATTTCTATTTCTATCTCTACAGTGAGAGGTATTATGTTTTCATCGTTCAGAGGAACCTTTTTACACAACGCTTTTCTTCCAATTATAGACCCTCAATCCTTTAGCCCGGCAGTTATTGTTGCAGAATAACCTTTTCAATAAAAAATTAAAAAATTGAGATGGTGTTTGTAGAGTGAAATATGCTGTCAAAAATCAGTTAGTTTATCGGTAATTGCTACCAAATCTTTTATGCCCAACGAACCAATGTATTTTTCTGTAGTAGTGATAGTTGAATGTCCCATTTGCGATTTTAGAGTTGTCAAGGGCATATTATTTTGAATCATTATCGTTGCATAGGTATGCCTTGCCACATAAGTAGTTAAATTAATTCCAATATCAAGATCCTGCCTGATTTTTTTTAAGCCCTCATTTATCCTTTTATTTATCTCTTTCTTTCTGCTTCTCTCGGCTTTTGATTTTTTTTCCAGATTGTTGAAGAAAGGGAAAATATAATCATCAGGATTCCTGCAAACATTTCCCCATTTATTTATTACTTCCCAGGAGCGCTTTTTTAGAGGGACAATTATTGCTTCAATTTCCCTTTTCGTTTTTTCAGTTTTTACTCGTGTATAGGTCAAAATATTATTATCAATTTGCGACCATTTTAATCGGCAAAGATCTATCACGTTCATGCCATTACATAAATAAATGAATATCCAAAAATCTTTGCTGAAATCAATATGAGTTTTATCTTCTGCTGGATAATCAAATATTTTCTTTACCTCATTAAGGGAGAGTGCTCTTTTGTTATTTTTTGACGTAGGAATAATATATTTCCTTTTACCAAAAGGATATAAAGAATTGTCAATGAGTTCATCTGACTTAGCATTATTAAAAATGGTTCTTAAGGAACGGGTATAAATACCAACTGTGGTAATACTTTTTTCGTTTTCTTTCATCCAATTCTCATATTTATTTAAAAATTGAGTGTCAACATCTGCATAAGTTGCCTGTGGGGAAAATACTTCAAACGAACTCTTAGCTGATGTGTAACTATCGGCCGTGCCAAACCTTTTTGTTTCGTTTAATTGGGAAATATGAGCATCAAATCCGCATGATATTGTGTTGGATGCCTCTTTATTGTTATAAAATCTTTTTTCAAATTGCTGAATAGAAAAGACAGGAAGTTTTTCAACAATTATTTCCGCTTTGTATTTCAATGCCTCAAGCTTTATTTTTTGCTCTTTTTCTGTTTCAGTCTTTTTCTTTGAACTCATTATGCGCAAAAAAGAATTCTCTTCCAGAATAATTCCGGTATCGTAATATTTTGATTTTTTTTTAAAGGTTATCCTTATTCTCACTCGATGTCCGCCATCCTTGGCTATTCTACGTTTATCAAGATATATAGAAACTGTTGGCTTATTCATTTCATGACTTATTGTACAAACTATGTACAAACTTACATGATTAAAATCGATAAATAAAAATTAATAACAGTTAGTATGATGAAGTTTATTAGATTGATTTACATATAGTTAATTGAATATTACCATTACAAGTTTTCTTTGTTAATTAAAATAAATGTGACTCATAATCAGGTGGTCCCAGGTTCAAGTCCTGGTGGGCCCACCTGAAAATCAGCTACTTACGAGGATTAATACGTAAGTGGCTTTTTTATTTCACCAACAATTTCACCAACAAATTTTCATTCTTCACCTAAATTCACACATTGTCATTCAGAAGAATGTTATGAATTGAAACAGATTAATTTCTTTAAATGAAATTAATACTTTCTCTAAGGATTCTTAAAATTTTGTTTATTCAGATAAAGCTGACCGCAGATTCCGGTAATGTTGACCACCTCTGAAACTTGATGAGGCCCTTTTCGGGCAGTTAAACTGACAACCAGATTTAACAGGCAGTGAGTATCAGGAAAATCCAGGCAAATTAATCCTTCCGGCCAGAGGAAACTGCCTCTTTGATCAATTAAGTAGATTCCATTATTCAGGTTGAAGGACCAATCGAATTCTGTCAAGCATTGTCAGGTCGTTTGGCGGAAAAATGAATCTATGAACGATTAATAATATCCTACTGAGGCTTTCTGATAATTTTTCCCAATAATAAACCGTTCATTTTAAATAAAGAGGTTAGCAGAATAATTGATTATTAGGATGCTCTTTAAAAAAAATAGCTTTTTCTAAGATTATTCGTCTATTTATTTAAAACGTTTAGGATTTTCATCTGATTCATCCATCCGTTTTACCAATCGATCTTTTAACTGATCCATAAAGCTGGTTCGGCTTGATTTACGTATTCTCATTTCCTGAAACACACGGTAATAGTTTCCTATATCTTTTTATGATCCATAATAATATTAAGATTAATACTTACTACAAATATATATATTAAAGTGATAAAAAGTGAATTCTTATAACTTTATTTAAAAAATGGTTGAAGACTATTGAAGACTATTGAATATTATTGAAGATT
>Ga0307373_10014272_pt1 | contig 10973 bp, 8 predicted proteins | sample OX2MG_FD_202534 | JGI IMG/M metagenome (GOLD analysis project Ga0307373, IMG submission 202534) | Soil microbial communities from Risofladan, Vaasa, Finland - OX-2 | ecosystem: Environmental > Terrestrial > Soil > Coastal area > Acid sulfate soil | place: Finland: Risofladan, Vaasa | collected... | reverse complement strand
GCCGTGGGTGGGGCAGCCGGCGAGCTCGCCGTCCGTCCTGGCCAAGCCGAGCGGCTCAAACGCGCTCGCCGTGTCGGTCAGCTGGAACGGAGCCACGCAGGTCGCCTCCTGGCGGGTCCTTGCCGGGTCCTCGCCGGGCACGCTCGTGCCCGTCGCGAGTGGGCCCAAGACCGGTTTTCAGACGACGCTGTCCGTGCCCGGTGCTGCACCGTACGTCGCCGTACAGGCGCTCGACACCTCGGGCGCTGTCATAGGTGTCTCCGCCCCCGCGAAAGCTTAGGGCGCAGGACATCTCCGGTATCGGGACCGCCGGCCGGCCCGGCCGGGCTGTGTTCCTGTTCCTCGTGGAGCCTGCGCCGGTCGGTGGCCTTCTCGGCGGCGACGCGCGCCGTTGAGAAGTAGTCGGCATAGCCGCGAGCATGGGCTTCGGTCAGCCGGGGCGGAAGGGGCCCGCGCAGCTCCTCGCGGAAGGCGCGCTGCAGCTGTTCGCGAAGCGCTTCCTCCTGTGAGCTTTCGCCGGCGCTGTTGTGCAGCTCCATCCGTCCCGTCTGGGTCCGGTAGTCATACAGCTCGTTTTCCTCTCCCTGCGACTGTGGCGCGATTCCTTCGGCCGGCCAGTTGGAGTAGGTCGCGTACTTGGCTCCCTGCGTGCGCATCGCGACGACGTGCAAGGGCGCCTGGTAGGTCTCGGTGGCGAACTCGGTCACCACCTCGTCGGTGGCGTGCAGGACGAAAGGGCGACCCGGTGCTTCAGGATCGGCGAGGATGCGCGCCAGGTCCAGACGCGGTGCCAGATGCGAGTAATGGCCCTCGTTGCGCCACGCCGAGGAGCCCGTGGCGATCGTGAGAAGCAGGGGGGCGACGTCGATGCTCGAGCTGAGTTGCATGCGCGGCTGGGCCGTGGCGCTGGTGATTAGACCGCGATGGTCCTTCACGATCAGCGGCACGCGGATGGCCTCCTCGTAGGCGCTCGCGCCCTTGCCGCGGAGGCCGTGCGAGGCGCCGTACTCGCCGTGGTCGGAGGTGAATACGACGACCGTGTTGGCGGCCACCTTGGGATCGCTGGCAAGGGTCCGCATGACGTGCCCGACGTGCTTGTCGACCTCGCGCTGGAGCTTGAAATAGAGATCGAGGAAGGAGAGCCACTCCGATTCGGATTCGGGACCGCTGAACGGCACTGGCCCAAAGGAGGCGGCCGCGGTTTCCTGCAGCGAGCGCTGCAGGCGCGGCTTGTGTCGCTCATCCAGCAGTTCGGGTGTCTCGTAGTTCGGCGGCAGTCCCCGAACGGTGCGTCGCGCCGTGGTCTCGGCGGGAACGCGGTCGCTCCAGCTGTACCACCACGCGATGTCGTGTGGGTTGACGAAGGAGACCGTGGTGCACCAGGGCTCACCGCGGCCCTCCTGCTTGAACCAGTCCGCGAACGTGGCGGCGATCTTCGGATCGGTGTGCCAGCCCTGACCGGGCCCGCCGTCGGGCGAGGGGTAGACGCCGCCGGCGAACCCGTAGCGCTCGAGCGCCCGTTCTCCGGAGAAGGCGTTCCAGTGGTTATCGCGGTGGGTCAGATGCCACTTGCCGAACCAGCGGGTGTGGTAGCCGTGCTCGCGCAGCAGCGTCCCCCATGTCGGGAAGCCCGGATCGAGCGTGCTGCCGCCGGTGATCATGCAGCCGGTCTGGTGGGTGTAGAGGCCCGTCAGCAGTGTGGCACGGGCCGGGGTGCAGTCGTTCGAGGCGGTGTAGTGGCGGGCGAAGGACACGGCTCCGCGACGCAGGCGCGCGATGTTGGGAGGTAGGGCGAGCCCAAGGGGGGTCGCTGAGAACCACTGCGGGAAGCGCAGCTGGTCGACGACTATCACCAGGATGTTCGGTTTATCACTGCTCGTCGCCGCGACCTGCACGGGCGGCGCCGGCGCCTTGGGGGACGGGGCGAACTTGGAGCTCTGATCGCTCGTGGCGCCGGCTATGGCTTTGATCCCGATACCGGCACCGGCGATTGCGCCGCCGGCGATCAGCCCCGTCTTCAGGAACGTGCGCCGGTCGACTCTCTTATTCTCTTTTGGATCGATGCTCTCCATGCGCGCTCTCATCCTAGGGCCGGGGGTGGTCTTGGGCTTGGGACTCGCCGCGGCCACCGCCGCGGCCGGGCGGCCGGGCCCGGCCTGTACACCGGCAAGCTTGAACAACTCTGCCATCCAGGGCGGATCGGTGACCATGTCGCCGCTGCTGGGCAGCCGCGACGCCTCGCCGCAGACGCAGATTAGCTTCCTCGGTCCTCCCGCGGGTGAGCTGAGCAAGATCAGCGTGGTTGGCTCGCGCACAGGAGTACACACGGGGCGCTTGCTGGCCTACTCACAGGGCAATGGCGCTAGCTTTGTGCCGGCCAAGCCCTTTGCGCAGGGCGAGACGGTCACGGTCAACGCGCAGCTGGGAACGGGCGGCGCCGTCCAGCCGCTGGTGGATAGCTTCACGGTCGCCTATCAGGACCCGATTACCACCACACCGGAGGCGATCCATCCTGGCAGTCCCGGGGATGTTCAGGGCTTTCGCTCGCGACCCGACCTGCGCCCACCTACGGTTACCGTGACCGCGCGGTCTGCCGCCGTGTCAAGCGGCGATGAGTTCCTCGCGCCGTATTCGGGACCGGGTCAGAGCGGGCCGATGATCCTCGACCAGAATGGCGGGCTGATCTGGTTCAAATCACTGGCGAGGAACACCTCGGCAGCCAACCTGCGGGTGCAGGAGTATCAGGGCAAACCGGTGCTGACCTGGTGGCAGGGTGACATCTCGGTGCATGGGTTTGGGTTGGGCGAAGACGTGATCGCCGGCAGCGCATATTCGGAGATCGCCCGCGTGAAGGCCGGGAATGGCCTGCGGGCAGACCTGCATGACTTCCAGCTGACTCCCCAGGGCACGGCGCTGATCACGGCTTATGACCCGATCTACTGCAACTCATCTTCGGCCGGAGGCCCGTCGGGGGGTGCCGTGACGGACGGGGTCTTCCAGGAGATCGACGTGAGGACTGGGTTGGTGATGTTCCAGTGGACGAGCATCGATCACGTCGCGCTGAGCGAATCTCACGAACTGGCGAGCTCCAGCAACACTGCTTTCCCATTCGATTTCTTTCACATCAACTCGATCGGCCTCAACCAGGACGGCAGTCTGCTCATCTCCGCGCGCAACACCTGGACGGTCTACGACATCGCGCCAGCAAGCGGGCAGATCGCCTGGCAGCTCGGCGGCAAGCACTCGAGCTTCGCGATGGGCCCCGGCACTAGCACGGCTTGGCAGCACGACCCGCGTGAACTCTCGAGCGGCACGTTTAGCATCTTTGACAACGGCGCCTCTCCGAATGTGCACGGCCAGTCGCGCGGCATCGTGGTCAGCCTCGAACCTCAGGGCAAGACCGCAACGCTCCTCAGCCAGCTCACCCACACCCCGCCACTTGTGGCCGACAGTCAGGGCAACATGCAGGCGCTGGCAAACGGCGACTGGTTCATCGGTTGGGGACAGGTGCCTGACTTCTCCGAGTTCAGCGCCACCGGCCAGCTGCTGTTCGACGCGCATTTCCCGGCGGGCGAGCAGTCCTACAGGGACTTGCGCTATCCCTGGACTGGCACTCCTGCTACCCGGCCGGCGTTCGCTGTGCTGCGCACCCACGCCGCGAGAACTATCTACGCGAGCTGGAACGGCGCCACGCTTCTCGCGAGCTGGAGAGTCCTGGTGGGCGCCACTACTGGGAGCCTGAAGCCGGTCGCTGGGGCGCCACGGAGTGGCTTTGAGAGCGCGATCCCGGTGCCTTCCAGGACGGCCGGGCGGTTCATCACCGTGCAGGCGCTTGCCGCCAACGGACGGGTGCTCGGCACCGCCACGCCGCTCGCCTTCTCAGCACACTGACGGGCTGTCAAGCACCTCTGCGCGCGCTAGCGGTCGGCGGGCGCTGAGGAGCTCCTCGTTGCTTTGAGTCAAGGAGACGGTGCCGGGAACCTCGCCGCTCGAGTACGACAGAGACGATGCACGCCGCCAGCCCAACCAGCGCGGCGAGCGCGACGATCGCAAGGCCGGGAGCGAGCACGATCGTCACGACCGCGACGAGTCCTCCGAAGCCCACGTCCATGCGCGCGAGGCGACGGCGGCGACGCGCCCGCAGGCGGCGCGCCCGCAGCTGCGACATGTCCCGCGGCGGCACGTTGGCGCTCATTGCCGCATACGGCGAAAGAGGGGACGGGGTAGGTTCCTCATGACCAGCATTAGCCAGCGTAGAGCGCCCGGCACCCAGATCGTCTGCGAGCCGCCGTCAAGGCCCTCCCTGACCGCGCGTGCGACGAGCTCCGGAGTACTCGCCAGCGGCGCTGGTGCAAGGTCCTGAGTCATGCGGGTGTGCACGAACCCAGGGCGCACGACCAGCACGCGCACACCTGCGTCCTGGAGGTCATCGCCTAGGCCTCTCGCAAGCGCATCCAGGCCCGCCTTGGACGCTCCGTAGACGGCGTTCGCCCGGCGGGGCCGCTCTGCCGCCACCGAGGAGAGCACCACGATTGCCCCGCCTCCGCCATCTCGCAGCGCTCTCGCGCAGTGCATCAGCAGCGAGCCGGCGCCCACGGCGTTCACCTGCAGGACCTCCACTGCCGCGGCGATCTCAGACGGCAGGCCACCGCGCTCCCCGAGCAGGCCTACCGCGAGGACGACGATGTCTGCGCCGCCCAGCCCGGCGAACGCCCGCTCGAGGGTCTCCGCGTGCCGGTCGCTCGCCAGCGCATCGAGCTCGAAGGTGATCACACGCTGGCACCCCGCCTCGCCCAGCTCCGCGGCGGCCCTCGTCAAGCCTTCACGGTTGCGCCCGAGCAGTGCGACCTCGCGGGGGGCCTGGGACTGCAGCTCGCGCACGATTGCCAATGCGATCTCCGAGGTGCCCCCAAGCACCATCACGCGCCGTCCCGTCGAAAAAACGTGTCCTGCGCTCATCGCGGGTCTCCGCACAGTCCCAGGCGTCGCGCCAGATCCGAACGGAGCACTCCTCCGGGGTCCACCCGCGAGCGCAGCTCCTCGAACTCCCGCAGCCGGGGATACATACCCAGTAGCGCAGCGCGGCTCAGGCGGGAGTCCTTGGTCAGGTAGACGCGCCCTCCGCAGCCGGCGACCAGTTCATCGAGCTCGTCCATCGCCGAGTGCAGACCCGGGGCCGCGGCGGGCAGATCGATCGCGAGTGTCCACCCCTCCAGCGGAAAGGAGAGCGGGCCGCCAAATGCCGCCCCGAAGCGCTTGAATACCGCGAGGTAGACCGGCAGCCTGCGCATCCGCATCAGCTCGAAGCTGCGCTCAAGTGCAGCCTCCTGGCCGGAAGGGATCACGAACTGGTACTGGATCAGTCCCCTCGGGCCGTAGAGCCGGTTCCATCGGCCGAGCACGTCCAGCGGGAAGAAGTAGGGAGCTAGAGCGATTGGGCGCCCACGCGCGCGGCGAGGGCTCTTGCGCCAGTTGATCGCGTTGAACGCGCGCACGCTCGCCGGGCGCAGCAGCGTGGCCGGGAAGGCCTGCGGGACATCGATTGCCGCGCGCCGCGAGAGCGTCGCCGGATAGGTCTTGCCGCGGGGCCATGACCGTGTCCTGGAAGGAGCATCCTGCGCGGGCAGCTCCTCTGCGCGGCTGATCACACCCCTTCCCATCTTCGGTCCATCGGCCAGCATGTCCAGCCACGCGACCGAGTAGCGATGGCGCTCGGGATCGCCCAGCAGCTCGAGCGTCTGCTGAAGGCCGTCGGTGCGGTCGACGTCCGCACAGACCCACGGCGAGGGCAGCTCCTCCGCGCGCAGCGTCGCATCGACGATCACGCCGGTCAGGCCCATGCCGCCGAGCGTCGCATAGAAGAGGTCCGCGCCGGTCTCCGGTGAGACCGCCACCAGACCCGTCGCGGGAGTGCACAGCGAGATCGATGTGACGTGCCGGGCGAATGCACCATCGCGGTGGTGGTTCTTACCGTGGATATCGCTGGCGATTGCGCCCGCGAGCGTCACGTGCCGTGTGCCGGGCACCACGGGAAGCGTGAGCTTGTGCTCCGCGAGTGCGGCCAGCAGAGCGGCGATCGTCGCTCCGGCCTGTGCGCTCACCAGTCGCCGCTCGGGATCGATTGCGATGATCCCGCTACACGCGGACATGTCGAGCACGGTGCCACCCACGTTCTGGGCGGCGTCGCCGTAGCTGCACCCCGCGCCACGTGCGATCACGCCGGAGCCCGGCTGTGCCTCGGAGAGCACACCGAGAACGTCCTCCGCGTCGCGCGGCTGGGAGACACGACAGAGGCCAGGGGCGGTCCTCCCCCATCCGCTGAGGGACCGCTCGACGCTTGGGATGCTCGCGCGCTCCTTCAGCTCAGTGACCGGCATAGACGCCGCTGAGGAAGAGCAGGCCCCACGCTACGCTCAGCGCCAGCAGCATCCGGTCGCGCAGGATTAATTCCTCGGGCGCCTGGCCAGCTCCCGCCGCGAGCAGTGCCGCGTAACGGCCCAGCCAGAGGACAAAGGGAACGATCGAGAGCCCATACAACAGCACGTGTCCGGGGCGCGTGAATGCCCACGATGCGTACGCCAGCCCGGAGATCCCCGCGGTGGCGGCCATCGTGAGGCGCAGGCGATGAGTCGAGTAGCGCCGCAGGGTTGCGCGTGAGCCCGGACCGGAAGCGTGATCGCGTAACTCTGCATAGCGCTTGCCTGCCACGAGGAAGATCGCACAGCTTCCAGTGACGATGACAAACCAGCGCGACAGATAGATGTCGGTAGCCACGCCGCCCGCCAGCGCGCGCAGCACGAACCCCGCGGCGACCGCCAAGATGTCCACCAGGACGACGCGTCGCAACCACAGCGAGTAGCTGGCGGTCAGGGCTAGGTAGCCGGCCCCGACGGCCCCAAGCCCGGGGGCAATCGCGATCGCCAGCGCCAGGCCCAGCACAGCCAGCGCCACGGCACACCGGATTGCCATGCGGGGGGCTAGTTCGCCCGCGGCCACAGGCCGTGAGCGCTTGCGTGGATGCAGGCGGTCCTGCTCGCGATCACGTACGTCGTTGATCAGATAGGTGGCGCTCGACAGCAGGCACAGCACTACGAATGCACCGATGACTTGCATGGCGACTTCGGGCCGGTCGATCACCCCGGCCGCACAGGGAGCCGCTGCGACGAGCACGTTCTTGCTCCACTGCCGGGGACGGCAGGCGCGTAGCAGCGTCCTTGCCAAGGACCGGTGCCCGGCAGCTGCATGCTGGTGGAGTCGCAGTGCCGGGGGTACGGGTTGGATGCGATCTTCTGTGCTGCTTGCTATCGCTTCAACTGAGCTGATGTTAAATTTCCCTTAAATAGATTGCAGAGAAACGCTCGCCAGGCGCGGCCACCAAGATGTCATATCAGGTTCGGCTTTCCCCCCGATCAGCCTCTTTTGCAGGTGAGAATCTTCTTAGGGGGTTGGGGTTAACGCTGGCGGTCTTACAGTGCGGGCATGGAGCTCGGCGCCACGACAAGCCGCGGACCCGACGCGGACGCGCGACTGCTGCGTCCCCGTGCCGGTCATGGAGCCGGGGTTCTGCATCGGGTGCGCCGGATCGTGCTCGTGGCCGTAATGGTCACGCTCGTTCCCGTCGTCTTCTCCTACGTGAGCACGATGGCCGAACCGTCCAACTCGAGCCTCGGCGTCCGTACGGTGGAGTGGTTGCGTGACCATGGGGCGGCGGGGCTCGTCTCCCAGGTTGAGTCGACCTACTACAGCCTGACTGCGCCCGGCAAGGGAGGACCGGCATTGCGAGCGCTACCGAAAGTCGGCTACACCGCCGCTGGCCCGGCGGTGGGGCGGGCCGGTCTGTCTGCAGCCCTCCCCTATCAGCCGCCGAGAGTGGCTCCGCTGGTTCACCCCGTACTCCCGGGCGAGGGCTCATGGCGGAGCACCAGATCCGGGCTGGGCGCCCAGCCGCCGCTTCTGCTCACCACGCTGCGCAACCAGCCGGAATATCCGCGCGTGGTGGCGGGCCTGGCCTGGATTGACACCAAGCGCACCACGCTGACGCTCAACCCGGGCCGGATGGAGCCCTCAGTGCCGATCTCACGCGGCACGATGGATGTCCCCTACGCCAAGCGGGGCCGTCTGCTGGCGACGTTCAACAGCGGCTTCAAGCTCGGCGACTCGCACGGCGGGTTCGTCCTTAATGGCCATACCTACGCGAAGATGCGTGACGGCCAGGCAACGCTTGTGGGCTACACGAACGGGCAGGTGGATGTGGTCAATTGGAGTTACGGGGCGATCGCCCCGAGCACGGTCTCTTTCGCCCGCCAGAATCTGCCGCTGCTCGTCGACGAAGGACGAGCGAGTCCCAATCTCAACAGCAGCGAATGGGGTGTGACGGTCGGCAACGCGGTTCTCGTGTGGCGCTCCGGAATCGGTGTCGATGCCCATGGCAACCTGATCTATGCCGCCGGCGACAATCAGACGGTGGGCAGCCTGGCTCACACCCTGATTCATGCCGGTGCGATTCGCGCGATGGAGCTCGACATCAACTCATATTGGGTGAGCTTTATCACTTACGGAGCTCCCGGTGCGGGCGAACCGCTGAACCTGTTGCCCAACATGAGCCGTTCGGCCGAAAGGTATCTCACGCCCGATGACCGTGATTTCTTCGCGGTCTACGCTCACTGAAAAACGGAAGGGGGGGGATTCGAACCCCCGAGACGGGGTTCGCCCGCCTGCTGGTTTTCAAGACCAGTGCATTCAACCGCTCTGCCACCCTTCCTCACTCCAAGAAGAGCCTAACGACCCAAACTAAGGCTCGGTGTGAACGACGACGTCGGCGATGTCTGGCAGTTGCTGGCGTAGCTGCTCCTCGAGTTCGCTGGCAAGTTGGTGAGCCTCGACCAAAGAGGCAGCGGAGCCAACTCCGACCGTGAGGAAGACGACGCGACCGGTCTCAGTGGACAGAAGCCTCACCGAACGCGGCTCGACGCTGGTCCGCTCTCCGGTGAGGCGCTGGATCTCCTCGATGACCTGCCGGCCGGCGAGATCATCGGCCGGCCGGGCAATGAGAGGACGCTCGAGTGGCTCCAGATGAGTCTGCACATCGGCCACGCCCGACCTTGCACGGATGGCTTGCTCGACGCGGTCAGCGACCGCATTCGCTTCCGGGAGGCCAACATCGGCCGAGAACTTCAGGTGTAAGGAGACGCTGTCTGACCCAGCCTGCTCAAAGATTCTAACGTCGTGAGTTTCCCTCACCAACGGCTCGGCCAACGCGATAGCCAGAACGCGGTCGCGGAGCTCCAGCCCGCTGCGACGAGGCTCGACGTGAACGACGACATCACTGCCGGGGAGCGCGCCCTCGACGGCCGCCTCGACCAGACTGGCGGCTTGATGGCCCTCGACGACGGCCTGCCCGGGCGCTACGGCGACGATCACATCGGCGAAGTAACGTCCCGCGGACTCGCGTAGGCGCAGGCGCTTGAGCTCGATGTCTGCATCCAGGTCGGCAATCGCCTCCTCGGCTGCCTCCCTGGCCTCCGCCGGTGTGCGGTCCATCAATACGTTGGCGTTCTCGGCGATCAGCCGCGCCGCCGCGGCGAAGATGATCGCCGCTATCGCCAGCGCGGCGAGGGCATCGCCCTGGGCAAACCCGGCGCGCACGAGCAGCAATCCGATGAGCACCGCCACGGAGCCCGCCATGTCCCCCGCGAAATGGAAAGCGTTGGAGCGCAGCGCCGCGCTTGCAAAGCGCCGGGCGGTGCGCAGCGAGACGACCGTGCGGGTGAGATCGACGATCAGCGCGATCGCGATGACCAGAAACAGATACCAGTGGGTGCCGGGCGCCTGTTCGGTGTCGAGCAGATGACTGATCGCTTCGACGCTGACGATCACCCCACCGGCCAGCAGGATCGCCGCCTCACCGAGTGCGCCCAGGTTCTCGGCGCGGCGGTGACCGTAGGGATGTTCAGGATCGGCGGGCCGGCCACCGAGCCGCACCGCAAAGAACGTCAGCGTCGCGGCGACGACATCGCCGCTCGACTCGATACCGGCAGAGATCAATCCGAGACTGCCAGTCGCCAGGCCAACTCCCAGCTTGAGGAGCACCAGCAGGCCGGCCGCTGCAATCGAGACGAGTGTCGTACGTCGTTGCTCAGTTATCTGCTCGCTATGAACGGCCTGCGACATCATCGGACTGTAATCGGATGAAGCTGTGAGCAGGAGTCTGGACCGTCACTCCCCACACAGCGGCCGGGCAGGCTCTACACTGGCCCCCCGATCCCAGGGAGAGGTGGCCGAGAGGCTGAAGGCACTCGCCTGCTAAGCGAGTATGGGGGTTAAACTCCATCGCGGGTTCGAATCCCGCCCTCTCCGTACCACTCTCCGGGCTGCCGGCGCGACCCTAACCTGAAGCGCTCGCCACAGCCGCTTCTCCTCCGCGTGCCGCTTCGGCATGCTCGCGGCTGTCGCGCGAGGAGATCAGGACCGCTGTGAGGATCGCCCCCGCGATCGCAAAGCCCGCGCCGACGAGGAAGGCACGATCGAATCCTTTGGTCAAGGCGACCGACGTGTTGTGTACGCCGGAGTGCAGCAGGCTCTGGGTGCGGCTGTTGGCGACCGTGGCGAGGATCGCGAGGCCGAGGGCGCCGCCGACCTGTTGTGAGGTGTTGATCAACCCCGAGGCGAGACCGGCCTCGTGCGGCTTGGTGCCGGTCACCGCGGCAATCGTCACTGGGACGAAGGAGAAGCCGAGCCCGAATGCCGCGAACAGCGACGGCCCGAGGACGTCAGCGGCGAAGGAGCCGCCCGGCGCGCGTACCCGCGAGAACCACAGCAGGCCGATGGCGATCAGCAGGAGTCCTCCGATCAGCGTCGGCTTGAAGCCGATCCGAGTGACGAGCTGCGAGGCGACTCCGGCCGAGATGATGATCCCGACCGCGAGCGGCAGATAGGAGAGCCCCGCCCTGATCGGTGAGTAATGCAGGACGTAC
>Ga0307373_10014271_pt1 | contig 10973 bp, 7 predicted proteins | sample OX2MG_FD_202534 | JGI IMG/M metagenome (GOLD analysis project Ga0307373, IMG submission 202534) | Soil microbial communities from Risofladan, Vaasa, Finland - OX-2 | ecosystem: Environmental > Terrestrial > Soil > Coastal area > Acid sulfate soil | place: Finland: Risofladan, Vaasa | collected... | reverse complement strand
TCTTCGTGGGGGGGTCGACGGTGGGGCTGGCCACGCTGCACAACGAGGACCAGGTCCGCATCAAGGACGTCCGCCCGGGCGACACGGTGATCGTGCGCAAGGCCGGGGACGTCATCCCCGAGGTCGTCGGCCCGGTGCGGATCGCGGGCAGGCGCCGGCGGCCGGCGTGGAGGTTCCCGACGGCGTGCCCCGTGTGCTCGGCGCCGCTGGTGCGGCTCGAGGGGGAGAGCGACACGTTCTGCACGAACCTGGACTGCCCGGGCCAGCGGGTCCAGCGCATCGCCCACTTCGCCTCGCGGTCGGCCATGGACATCGAGGGACTGGGCGAGCAGCGGGTGCAGCTGCTCGTCGACCAGGGCCTGCTGGTCGACGTGGCCGATCTGTACGCGTACACCGAGGCCACCTTCGAGGGGCTCGAAGGGTTCGCGGCCCTGTCGATCTCCAACCTGCTCGCCGCCATCGACGCGTCACGCGCCCAGCCGCTCAGCCGGGTCCTGATCGGACTCGGCATCCGCCACCTCGTCCAGGTCGGCTCGATCGCACTGGCCCGGGCGTGCCGCGGCATCGACACGGTGATCGCCGCCGACGAGGAGACCCTGGCCGCCATCGACGGGGTCGGACCGGTCATCGCCTCGAGCGTGGTCGCCTGGTTCGCCTCGCCGGTCAACCGGTCGGTGGTCGAGCGCCTGCGGGCGGCGGGCCTCCACCTCAGCGAGCCGGGCCCACCGGCGCAGGGGGCGCCGGGAGCCGTGCCCCAGACCCTGGCCGGCAGGTCGGTGGTGGTCACCGGCACCCTGGACGGCTACACGCGGGACGAGGCCGAGGCGGCCGTCCTCGCCCGGGGCGGCAAGTCGCCGGGGACGGTGTCGTCGAAGACCTACGCCGTGGTCGTGGGGCGGTCGCCGGGCGCGTCGAAGGTGACCAAGGCCGAACAGCTCGGCGTGCCGGTCGTCGACGGCGACCGGTTCGACGCCCTCCTGGCCTCGGGGGAGCTCCCCGGGTCGTGAGCGATCCCGAAGGAAGGTTCGACGTCGTCGTCGTCGCCTACGACAGCCGGGACGAGATCGCCGGCTGCCTGGCGAGCGTGCAGGGGGCCGAAGGGCTGGGCATGGTGGTCGTGGTCGACCACGGGAGCGACGGGTCGGCCGACGTCGCCGCCGCCACCGGGGCGACCGTCGTGCGCGATCCGTCGAACCCGGGCTTCGGTGCCGGCCACAACGGCGGCGTCGGCCGGACCACGGCACCGGCCGTGCTCCTCCTCAACCCCGACGCCCGGCTCGTGCCCGGCGCGGTGGCCCAGGGGCTGACCGTGCTGGGCGAACGCACCGGAGTGGCCGCCGTGCAGGGGGTCGTCCTCGATGCGGACAGCGGCGATCCCGAACGGAGCGCCGGAGTCGCCCTGGGGCCGGCCCACCTGTGGGGGCGGGCGCTCCGATTGCGCTCCCTGCTGGGCTGGGGCCCGGTGCGGCGGCTGGCCGGTCGGGTGCCGTCCCTGTCCGACCACGTCGACCGGGTCCCCGACACCGTCTCGGAGGTCGAGTCGCTGGCGGCCACGGCGCTGCTCGTCCGGAGGTCCGCCTTCGACGAGGTCGGCGGGTTCGACGAGCGGTACTTCCTGTACGGCGAGGACGTCGACCTGTGCCGGCGCCTGCGCGGGGCGGGCTGGACGCTGGTCGCACTCCCCGTGCCGTGGGCGACCCACCGCGCCGGATCGTCGCACCGGTCGGAGTGGCGTCGCGAGGTGCAGTGGTGGCGGGGGACGATGATCTACGCGGCCCGGTGGTACGACCCACGGGCATGGACGTCGGCCGTCGGCGCCGCGGTGGTCCGTGCGGTCACGCTGGCCGTCCGCCGGCCCCGCCGGGCCGGCGACGCCTGGCAGTCCATGGTGGCCGAACCGCGGCGCGTGCGTCGGACGACGCACGGGGAAGGACGCGGCCGGCCGCATCCCTGACCCGCTGGCGGCGGAGCGGGTGACCTAGAGCGGCCGGCGGAAGTGCCGGTGCTTCCACAGGTGCGGCACCAGGGCCGCCACGTGCCGCACGCCGCGGACCGAGAACACGTTGCGGTGGCCGCGCCGGGCCGGGTGGTAGCAGGACGCCGCGGCCACCTGCACGACGCGGTAGCCGTGCTGCCACAGGCGGAGGCAGAAGTCGACGTCCTCGGGCCCGAACCGGTAGCGGCCGTCCAGCCCGCCGACCCGGTCGAACGCGGCCCGGCGGATCAGCTGACAGGCACCGATGGCGAAGTCCACGTCCCACCACGGGGCCCCGGCCGGGGGCTCGGTGGCGCGGTACGTGTCCCGTCGTCCGGTCATGCGCAGCACCTTGTCGGCCAGCGTGGGGGCCAGGCCGGCGCTGGCCGAGGGGAGCTGGTCCAGGTAGACGGGCGCGGCGAGTCCGACCGAGGGGTCGTCGCGCAGCGGTTCCACGAGGCGGGCGAGGCAGGTCGGCTCGAGGCGGGCGTCGCTGTCGAGGAAGCACGCCCATTCGGCCTCGCCGTGCCGCATGCCGAGGTTGCGGCCGGCCGGCACGCCGAGGTTGTCCGGCGACCGGACCACGGTCACCCGGTCGTCGTCGTGGGGTGGCACCGGGGGTTCCGACCCGTTGTCCACCACGATGACCCGGGGGGACACGCCGTCCGAGTCGAGCGCCGAGGCCACCGCCGCCGGCAGCACCTCGGCGTCGTTCCACGCCAGGATGACGACGTCGATCCGGGGCGCGTCCGTCACGTCGCCACGCGCTTACCGTCGACCCGACGGGGGCACCGGGTGGTGCCGGCGGGCCGGCTCACAGCCCTTCCGTCCGCCGGCGGACCATGACCGAGAACCGCCCGTCGGGCTTCCCCATGAGCTCGTCCCACGTCCCGTGTTCGACCACCGCCCCGTCGGCCAGCACGTAGATCCGGTCCGCCAGCCGGACCGGGTTCAGGTTGTGGGAGACGATGATCATGCCGCAGCTCGACCGGATGTCGGCGAGCGCCCGCAGCACCTCCTCTTCGGCGTCCGCGTCCAGGGCACTGGTCGGTTCGTCGAGCACGAGGAGCCACGGTTCCCGGTAGAGGGCACGTGCCAGGGCGAGCCGCTGGCGCTGGCCCCCCGACAGGGTGTTGCCGCGCTGCCCGAGCACGGTGTGGATACCGTCGCCCAGGCGCGACACGAAGCCGAGGGCGTGCGCCTGCTCGAGGGCGCGCCAGGCCCGGGCCTCGTCGCGCACGGGCTCGGTCCAGTAGACGTTGTCCAGGACCGATCCGGCCAGCAGCGGCGGCTCCTGCATGACGATGCCGAGGCGGGACTGCCACTTGTCGATGTCGATCTCCCTCAGGTCCACGCCGTCCAGCACCAGGGCACCCGAGGTGGGTTGGAGCAGCCCGGTCACCAGGTCGAGTGCCGTCGACTTACCCGCACCCGAATCGCCCACGAAGGCGATCGACTCGTCCGGCCGCATCGTCCAGTCCATGTCGCGCAGCACGGCGTCGGAGGACCCCGGGTAGGTGTAGCCGACCGATCGGGCGCACAGGGAGGTGGAGAACGTGGGGGTCTCCGTGCCGGCGGCGCGGGCCGGCGCCGCGGTCATCGAATCGAGCGTGACCCACCAGTTGTCGCACCAGCGGCCGTAGGACCGGGAGGACTGGAAGCCGTCCTGGGCGGCCACCAGCCGGGGTGCGAGCCTCAGGAACACGACCAGGAAGGCGATCGACGACGCCGGCAACGGGGCACCCTTCGACCCCACCACGGCGCCGAACAGGACCACGGCGATGCCGATGAGGCCGGTGACCTCGAAGATGGAGCGGGTGCGAGGACCGACGTACTGGCTCTTCACGAACGCCTGGGAGAACTGCGAGTAGATGTCGGTCATGCGGGCGAGCGACGACCGCCGGGCACCGAGCGAACGGAAGAGCTTGAGGTTGCCGAAGAGGAGGTCCGCCTCCCGCCCGAGCGACGTGGCCGCCTCGGTGAGGTCCGACGTGTGCCGCTTCGTCGGCTTCGCCCCCAACGCGTAGACGCCGAGCGCGACCAGGGCGAAGGCCATGGTGAACAGGCTCAACTGCCAGGACAGCCCCAGGGCGGCGGCGACGAACACGAGCACCACGCCCAGGACGCCCATCGAGCGCATGAAGACCTGCACGCCCAACGAGATCTGGTTGATCGTCAGCAGGAGCGACGTGTTGACGTCGCCGGCGGACAGCTTCAGGTACGAGGCCCAGTCCATCTCGAGGGCCGCCCGGGTGAGCTCCTCGCGCCGGTCCCGCTGGAAGGCGGCGACGACGCGGATGATGGCACGCTCGCTGAGCAGTCGGGTGAGCGCGGCGGTCAGCCCGAAGACCGCGAACGCGGCGACCGCCCAGTAGCGCAGCGTCGTACCCTGCAGTTCGACCCCCGCGATGGAGACGCTGTTGCGCGGACTGAGCAGCGGGACGATCGACAGGATGCCCAGGGTCTCCAGGATGCCGCTGAACACGATGAGGCCCGAGGCGGTCGATGCCGCGGCGCGGTGTCCGGCCAGGATGCGCCAGTAGTTCCGGAAGAGGCTCGGACGTGCCGGCGCGCTCGACTGGTCCATCAGCGCAGCCCGGGCCCTGGCCGCCCGCAGGCGGCCGGCCACCGCGTGCACGCGCGCGGATCCGGGGTCGCCCCCCGAACCGTGCTGCTACTCCGGACACCGTGCACCGTGCGCGCCTCCCGTGCGTTGGGGCCGAATCCCACGATCCGCAGGCCGGCGCGAGTCACCTCATGGTGCCGATCGTCCGGAACGCCGGACATCGGCGCCGCGATGCGCTCCCGGCGATGCGTCACGTCAATCGGCCCCGTTCCCCTCGGCGGAGGATCCTAGCGTGCGTGCCAGGGACGACCCGGGGTGCGAGTCATCGCTGCCCCGGTGCGTCCAGCGGAATCCGCGGTGCGCGGGCCACCTCGAACGGTGCGCCGCCGACCGGACGGAAGGCGTCCGGCGGGCCGTCCCGGTACAGTGCGGCCGGTGAGCACGGTCTCGGTGGTCCTGTGCACCTACGACGGTGCGCCGTTCCTCCCCCTCCAATTGGAGAGCCTCGCCAACCAGTCGCGGTTGCCGGACGAGCTGGTCGTGCGTGACGACGGGTCCACGGATGCCACCCTCGCGCTGCTCGACGACTTCGCCCGCTCGGTGCCGTTTCCGGTGGTCGTCCACCAGAACCACGAGAGGCTCGGTATCCCGGACAACTTCTGGGCGGCGATCGGCGACGCGACGGGCGAGCTGATCGCGCTCTGCGACCAGGACGACATCTGGTCGCCCGCCAAGCTGGAGCGTTCCGTCGCGGCGCTCGATGCCGATCCGGCGGTCGGCGCGGTCTTCACCGATGGCTGGTGCATCGACGGCGACGGCAATCCGACCGGGACCCTCCTGTGGGACGCCGCCGCCTTTTCCGCCGAGGACAGAGCGGACGTCCGATCCGGTCGGGAGCTGGACGTCCTCCTGCGGCACTCGGTCGTGACCGGCGCCACCCTGACGTTCCGGGCGAGCCTGCTCCCTGGCATGACGCCGTGGCCGCCGATCACCCACGACACCTGGATCGCCATGGTGGTCGCGATGCAGGCGCGCCTCGAGGCCATCGACGAGCCACTCATCGCCTACCGCCTCCACCCGGGCAACGCGGTCGGCTTCCCGTACTTCCCCCCGGGGGGGTCGCAGCTGCGCCGGTATGGGCGCATCCTCGGGTTCCATGCACGCAAGCTGACGGACCCGGAGATCACGGCGAAGGAGATGGAGGTAGACGCGGCGATGTACCGACGGATGACGGAACTGCTCGAGCGAATGCCGTGCCCCCGTGTCACCCCCGGACACCGCGCGACGGTCGAGCACCGTGCGGAACTCCTGCGCTTCCGTCGGGACCTGCCCGGTCCACGGTGGCGACGGGTGCCCGCGGTCGTCGGACGGGTCCGCACGGGTGACTACCGCCACTACTCGAACGGCTGGAGGAGTTGGCTGTCCGACCTGGTCCGCTGAATCCCGGTCGCCCGCCGCGGTCACGGACTTCGCCGTCCGCCGCAGATCCGAGCGGCCTGTTAGCCTCGCCGTCCGTGGGCCAGCTCCAGGGGCAGGCAGAACCGCCGTCGACCGTGGAACACGGCCCCTGGGCGATGTGGGGCGTCTTGGGCGTGTTGGTCGTGGCCAACCTCCTGGTCTTCCCATCCGAGCTGCACCTGGTGGGCTCCGCCCAGGACGAGGGACTGCTGATCGTCTATCCGAGCCTGATGCTCCATGGTGCCGTTCCGAACCAGTCGTTCGAATCGGTGTACGGCTCTGCGTCGCTCTGGGCGATTGCCGGCGCCTTCAAACTCTTCGGCACCTCGGTCGATTCCGAACGCAGTGTGGCGCTGCTCTACTGGATAGCGATCACGGGATCCGTCGGAGTGCTGGTCGGGCGCCGGCGAGGTCCGATCCTGGGAGTCTTCTCGGGAGCACTCGCCATCTACATACTCGTCCGGGTACTCGGGCTCGCCGCCTACGCCTGGATCGGCGCACTCGCGCTCGCGATGGTCGGTCTACTGATCATCGACACGACGGTTCGACGCCAACGAGGACAGACACCCACGAAGACGCAGAAAGGTCTGATCGCCGGAGCAGGGCTCTGTTTCGGGCTGGCCGTCTCCTACCGGCTCGACATGGCACTCGCCATCGCCCTGGTGCTCGCACTCCTGTTGAGGTACTGGAGACCACACGTGTGGACCCTGATCGTCGGCTTCGGAATCGGACTCGTGCCGTTCGTTGCCAACTGCTTCCGGGCCGGCATCGTTCCGGTGCTGCGCGGGCAGCTGCTGCAACCCATATTCGTGAGCGGCCCGGGGCGTCGACTGCCACTGGGCGGACTGTCCGCTACGTCGCTGCTGATCCTTGCCGCCACGTGCCTGTGCGCAATCGGTCTCACCGTGGCCGGCTTCCATTCGCTCCGGCGGGGTGAAGGCTTCGTCTTGCTGGCCATCGGTCTCTTCGAGATCGGCATACTTCCTCAGGTAGTTCAACGCGCCGATCCGGTCCACCTGGCGTACGTCGCCTGTGTGGTGCTGCCGATGGCCCTGCTCCTGCCTGTTCCCGTCCTCACCCGACGCCAGGGAGCAGTCATCGGAACCCTCGGGCTGCTGATCCTCGCACTGCCCCTTTCGCAACGCTCGTATGCCGACAAGGTGGCGCAGACGCTGGGGCTCCGGCCCCAACCGCAGCACGTGGTGCGCAATGACGGCAGGTCGGTACCCGTTGCCGGCTCGTCGGAGCAACGCCGACTCGCTGCACTCGTTGCGGCTGTGGACCATCACGCGACCGTCGGCCAGCGGATATTCGTCGGACCGGATGATCTGCGCCGTACGAACTACAACGACACGTTCCTGTACTTCCTGTTCCCACGCCTCGTACCGGGTTCCTTCTACCTGGAGATGGAACCCGGTGTGGCCAACGGCAGCAACTCACAGCTCGCACAGGACCTCCGGAAGGATCAGTGGCTGATCCTGACGAGTCGGTACGACCACTGGACGGAACCCAATGCCTCCCAGGTGTATGGATCGGATGCTGCGAATCGGGTGATCGCCGCGGACTTTCGCACGGTCGGCCGATGGGGCCCTGGCGACTGATGGTCAATACTCGCTGTCCGAACTGCAATCGGGGCTAACTTGCCTGTGCGGATCCCGACTTCTCCCGGCAGTCAGCACCAAGGCGGTGACCCGAGCGACGTGCAGCCTCGCATCGGGGCGGTGGTCGTCACCTACCATCCCGACCTCGACCGGCTGCGTGCCTCGCTCGGGCGGCTGGTCCCCCAGACCGAGCGGGTGGTGGTGATCGACAACGGGTCGTCGTGCGTCGGGGACCTGCAGGCGCTGGTGGCCACCTTCCGGACGGTCGAGCTCGTCCCACTGGACAAGAACGTGGGAATCGCCACCGGGTTCAACGTCGGGATCGACCGCCTTGCCCGCGGCGGCCCGGTCCCGGACTGGGTACTCACGATGGACCAGGACTCGCTGCTGCACGAGGGTGCCGTCGCAACCATGCTCGCCGATCTCGACCGCCTCGGCGGGGGCACGAGTCAGCGCTTCGGCATCGTCGGGGCCCGATGGTCCACCGCACCGCCACCGGACGAGGTGGAGGTCAGCCGGCCCATCAGCTACCTCCGGCGACGGGCCGACGCGGCCGATGATCTCGGGCCGGTGGGGGAGTTCCACCGCCGCCACCGGACCATCTCCTCCGGGAGCCTGATCCGAGGGGAGGTCCTGGAATCGGTGCGCTTCCGCGACGAGCTCTTCATCGACCAGGTGGACACGGCCTTCTGCTTCGACGCATCTCGGCTCGGCTGGGTCGTGGCCGAGACGGACGCCGTGCTCATGGACCACCGCATCGGAGTGAGCGTGGAGCGTCGCGGGTCCACGCGGAGCTACGAGAACGGCCAGCGCCTCTACTACATCGCCCGGAACTCGACCTATCTGGCCCTGCGGGGTGTGCTCCATCCGATCATGTACCTCGTGGACGTCGCTGCGGTGTGCCGTTCCTACGTCTTCGCTCACGGCAGGCGGTCCGTTCCCGGGTGCCTCGCGATTGTGCTGGTCGGCGTCCTCGATGGTCTGACCGGCCGACTCGGACGGCGCGAGTACCGGTTCGTCGACCGGGAGGTGAAGCGGTACGCGACCCGGTGATGCTCCGTCCGTCGGGTCCGGTCTTGGAGGTGGGCGAATTGCTGTGGGAAGGTACGCACCATGGTGGCATCGCAAGAGGGCAGCGTCTTGGGCACCGCCGCGTCCACACTTCCGGATCCGGCCACCGTCGCCTTCTACCTCCCCCAGTTCCACCCGATCGCCGAGAACGACGCGGCGTGGGGCGAGGGATTCACCGAGTGGCACAACGTGGTCCGGGCCCGACCGTGGTACCGGGGCCACGAGCAGCCGGTCCTGCCGGGTGCGCTCGGCTTCTACGACCTGCGCCTCGACGAAACGCGTCGCCAGCAGATGGCACTGGCCCACGAGTACGGGGTGGACGGATTCTGCTGGTACCACTACTGGTTCTCCGGCCGGAGGCTCCTCGAAGCGCCGTTCGCTCGCATGCGCCAGGACCCCGATGAAGACCTTCCCTTCATGCTGTGCTGGGCGAATGGACCCTGGACACGAGAGTGGACCGGCAAGAGCGGTGAGGTCATCGTCGGGCAGGAGTACTCCAAACAGGACGACCTCCGTCACATCGAGTACCTCCTCGATGTGTTCGCCGATCCCCGGTACATCCTCATCGACGGCAAGCCGGTGCTCGTCATCTTCTGCCCGACCGACCTGCCCAACATGGCCGCCACCTCGGACGTCTGGCGTGCCGCGGCCGAACGCGCCGGGTTCCCCGGTCTCGTCCTTCTCGGCGTCGAGAGCTTCCGCAGCCGGATCGACCGTCCGGAGCTGATCGGCCTCGATGGTGTCGTCGACTGGCAGCCGAACTTGAGGACCGTACGACCTTGGTGGCAAGCGGCACCGCGCGTCGCCGCCAGCATGACCGGCGTGGTGAGCCGCTATCCGAAGGTGGTGCGGTACGACTACGCGCAACTGGCGGACCGGGCCATCGACCGACTGGAGCACGCCACCGATCCCGGGCGGTTCGCCACGGTCTGCCCGGGCTGGGACAACACGCCGCGCCGCACGCGCGGTGCCGTGGTGCTGACCGGTGCCACTCCCGAGGCCTATGCGGACTGGCTCGAGCGCGCACTCCGGGCCACGACGAGCCCGGTCGTGTTCGTCAACGCGTGGAACGAATGGGGAGAGGGCGCGTACCTCGAGCCGGATTGGGCCCACGGCACCGCCAACCTGGACGCGCACCGGCGGGCCGTTGCGCGGGCCAGGGTGCGGGGCGGTCTCCCGGGTGTCCACCTCGACGGCTCCGGGCTCGTCCCGGACCGGCGAACGACCGGTACCCACGAGGTAGCGGAGGCGCCGCACGGCACTCCTGAACAGGACCGCGGTTCCCCCGTTCCTGACTGAAGGGCACCGCTCGACCAGACGCAGGGTGGTGACCAGCCTGCGGTTCCACGGCGGTGCAACCTCAGCGTCGACCGTCCGGGCGTGCCCGGGTCCGGGTGATCCCCCGTGCTGCAGGCGCCACGGACAGTGCTGACCTATGGACCCCGCCCACGGCGACCGGTATCGTGGAGTCCCTGGGGGAGGGCGCCTTGCGGCGGCCGGACAAGGAGTGGGGGGCTGTGCCTGCGATTCCGAGCGCTGAGCGAGCCGTGCAGCGGGGGGCAGACGTGCACGGTTGCCGCGCGCCCGGCGGGAGCACGGCGGCATGAGCTGGCTGCGTCGCTGGACGCTGATCCTGGCACCGGTGGTGGTCATCCTGGTGCTGGCCGAGCTGCATGCCCACCTCGTCGGGCACTACCGGTTCACGGGCACGAACCGCTTCGCGTGGACGGCCGGCTACATCGTCCTGACCGAGCTCGCCGTCTACCTGTCCGGCGTCCTCGACGATCAGCGTTCGACCGCGTCGGCGCTGTGGGCGTCGTTCGGCGCGGCCGTCGGCGGCGCGGCGGTCATCTCGCTCCTGCAGCTCGCACTCGGATCGCTGCTGCTCCCCCGTGAGGTCGTCGGTGGTGCGGCCCTGGTGCTCTTCCCCATCAACGGGGTGGTCACCCTGTCCGGCCTCCGGTCGCAGCGCCGGGGCGAGGGCGTCGACCGCGTGCTCGCCGTGCTCGGTCCGGACGAGGCGGCCTCGCTCGTCAACGACCTCCAACGGGTGGCGGAGCGCCCCGCCGAGGTCGTCGAGGTGGTCCCTATCGACCGGGTGCTGGCGCCGGGCGGCATCGCCGGCGGACACCTCGTCGCCGCCGCGGACGCCAAGGGGGCCACCGTCGTGGTGCTCGGCCGGGACGCGCAGTCCGACGAGGCCGTGGTGGCGCAGGCCGCCGTGCTCCACGGCCGAGGTCTGAGGATCCGCACCCTGGCCGTCTTCTACGACGAGTGGTTGGGCAAGCTGCCGGTTGCCGAC
>Ga0307373_10014270_pt1 | contig 10974 bp, 9 predicted proteins | sample OX2MG_FD_202534 | JGI IMG/M metagenome (GOLD analysis project Ga0307373, IMG submission 202534) | Soil microbial communities from Risofladan, Vaasa, Finland - OX-2 | ecosystem: Environmental > Terrestrial > Soil > Coastal area > Acid sulfate soil | place: Finland: Risofladan, Vaasa | collected... | reverse complement strand
GTAATGAAGAATTGCGCAAGCAGATGGGAGTGAAGAGCCTGGAGATAATCGCCAGACACAATCACGAACTGGTACTCGATCAATGGGAATCGCTCTATGGCCACCTCTCGAATGAGTTCAGCGAGGTCACAGAGCGCAAAATTGCACAACGTGGCGAATACAACAGGTCCAGAAAGGCCATACATCCGCAGTCTGGTGCCAGCTAGCGGGGACACGGCTGGGTGTAATGTCGCGCTAAGTGAGAAGAAGAAAGAGCGGCTGACTTCCTGGCACTTATTGGTGTCAAGTTCGCGCGGGCATGGTGCGCACGCGCTCCACGTCCACCCCGGTCAGACTCTTGACCAGCAGGTCAGCGGCGCGCAGGCCGGGCAGGTCGCGCTCGCCTGCAACGGCGATACAGCGCATGCCGGCTGCAAGCGCTGCCTGTACACCCGCCACGGCGTCTTCGATTACAAGGCAAACGGCTGGTGGCATGTGGAGTTCGCTGGCGGCTTGCAAGAAGATGTCAGGGGCGGGTTTGCCGCGCGCAACCATCTCACCTGACACCAGCGCGGAGAGGTATTGGTCCAGGTTCAATAATACCCTGATGAGTTGAATGTTCTCTATAGGTGTAGAGGAGGCCAGCGCCTGGGGGAAACCTGCTTCGTGCAGTGCGCGCATCAATTCCATCGAGCCGGGCAGAGGCGCGGCTGCCTCGCGTACAAATTCGCGGAAATAGAGTTCTTTGCGGTTTGCCAGTTCGTTGAGTTGCTCTTTTGAAACATCGCCCCAGTGGAATGGGATGATATCGTCGTTACGTTTGCCAAAGGTCGCCCAGAAATCGGCGTCTGTGAAGGGAATGTCGGTTTCTTTTGCCAGGCGTTGCCAGGCGCGGCGATGTTCGTCCGCGCTATCGATAATCACACCGTCCAGGTCCCAGATCACCGCTTGAATTGTATCTGCCATTACGCGCAGGCTCCTGTTCCTTTTTCACCACATCATATCACATCACAATAGTAGAGATACTATAGACGCCTTGCCGACTGGAATGATACAATATGGCCTGGAAAGAGTCCCTGGCCATGTACAGCGTTTCTCGCGTGCAACGATGCAACCAATAGTAAAGATGGAGGGAGGCACGGCGCGGTTTCAGGCTGCGCCATGTACGGCATGGATTACGGATTTTCTACTGTGTCCTGCTCACTTTTACCTCTTGAAGTGGGCAGGGATAAAGAGTTATTGCGCAGTACATTAGAACCCCTGGATATCGGCCAATGGCTGGATTTGGGGCCACGCGGCCTGCGTCTTATTCCTCACGATCTCGCTTTTCCGCCCACCTATTTCAACCCTGATGGTACGGTTGACCTGGTGAACAAAAGCCTGTACCTCGATGACGTTATGACCCACATGGAACGCATCGCCGCCGCGTTGGGATGCGAGCTGGAGTGGGATTTTTAGAACCTGGAGGCATTTATCCGATGAGTGATCGTAAGTTCTTCAACGAAGAAATGGAGACGCTTCCAAAGGACAAGCTGAAAGCACTGCAGCTGGAGCGTCTCAAGGCGATTGTCGAGCGCGCGTATTCACAGAACAAGTTTTATCGCGATCTCTACGATGAAGCCGGAGTCAAGCCCTCGGATATCAAGGCGTTAGAGGACATTCAAAAGTTGCCGTTCCTCGAAAAGAAGACGGTGCGTGCCGCCTATCCCTATGGGATGGCCTTCAAGAAGCCAGGCGATAAGGATGGCCCGGTCGAGGTTCACGCCACCAGTGGCACCACTGGCAAGAGTGTGCCTGTGTTCGCAACCAAAAAGGATATCAAATACTGGGCCGACCTTAATGCGCGCGAACTGTGGATGACCGGCATGCGCCCCGGCGATATTTTGATGAACTGCTATGGCTATGGCATGGCGACGGGCGGCTTTGGCTTCCACTACGGGGCGATGGAGATGGATGTGATGGCCATTCCGATGGGTTCTGATGCGCGCCAGTATGATCGCATGATCGACTTCATTGTTGATTTCGGCGTGACTTCGATGTGTATGACGCCGTCGGTGGGTCTCTACGTGGGTGGGAAGGCACGCGAGCGCGGGATCGATTTCAGGGAAACTAAGCTTAAATATGGACTGTTCGGCGCGGAACCCTGGCCGTGGGAGACGCGTATGAAGTTGGAGGAACTCTTCAATATCACGGCCTACGACGAGTTTGGCATGACTGAATTTCTCGGACCGGGCATGACCTGCGAGTGTGAGACACGCGACGGTATGCACGCCTGGGCTGATGCGTTCCTGGTGGAGTGTATCAACCCTGACACGGGCGAGTGGATGCCTGAAGGCAAGGATGGCGAGCTGGTCTGGTCATGGCTCACGGCAGACGGCACCGCTATGATCCGCTATCGCAGTCGCGACCTCTCGCGTGTGTGGTGGGAAGAGCGCTGCGCCTGTGGTCGCACGCATCCCAAGATCGCAGCTATCAAGGGTCGCAGCGATGATGCCGTTTCGATTCGCGGCTTGATCGTCTTCCCCAGCCAGGTTGAAGCCGCGCTGGTGAAGTTCCCCGAAACGGGCGCGAACTTCCGCATTATTGTGGATAAACGCGATGGTCTGGATACGTTCGACTTGAAGGTTGAGGTGAAGGATGCCTCTATTCTCAGCGATAGCGCCCGCAATCAGGCCGTGTCGCGCGAGATGGCCGAAGCCGTGAAAACCATTACGGGCAACTCGCCACATGTCGAGCTGGTTGCCGCCGACAGCCTGCCGCGTGCCAGCGGCGGCGAGTCGAAAACCGCCAGCGCCCGCGTTGAGGATCGTCGTAAAAAGTAGGGTAAGAAGCGGTGTGAGTGCGTCACAAACGCACTCACACCTAATTCACTTGACGACTATTTTCACTTCGAGTATGTTAGTAGTGTATCGCAGGTAGATGTAAAAGAGCAAAAGCTGTATATCGTAACTGTTTATGATCCTGACCTGGATCAGTGGGAACCCAATTTGAGGAGAAAAAAACTGTGAAGTGTGTAATTTGCAAAAATGGGGAAACTGTCCCAGGTACGACCTCGATTTTGCTTGAACGAGATAAAACGACGCTTGTTTTCAAAAATGTGCCCGCAGATGTTTGTCAGAATTGTGGCGAAGGGTATATGGATGAAGAGACCACTGATCGCCTTTTGCAGATGGCAGAAGAGGCGATCAAGCTGGGTGTACAGGTAGATATTCGTCAGTATGTAGCTGCGTAGGACATTGGCATATTACAAGACATTCAAGGTTTAGTTGCTCCCCACATTACCAGTAAAATACTGGCAGCTCCAATGCCGTTATTGAGCATGTGCAGTAACATGCCGGGCCAGATCGAAGCGGTGCGCCAGCGAATGAAGGCCAGCGCGAGGCCGATAATCAGCAACACAGGAAATGAACCCGGGTCGGCGTGCGCAACGGCGAAAAGCAGGGAACTCACGATGATTGCCGCACCTACGGGCATGTTCTTGCGCAAGCCCGGAAAGACAAAGCCTCGAAAGAATATTTCCTCACAAAATGGCGCGATGAATACAGCCGCGAAGAGTGTGGCATAGGTGGTTAATGGCTCTTGCTTGCTATGTGCAAGAAGTACCTGGTCGTTGGTTTGCAGGTTGAGGTGGAAGTAGGTAATCACAACCGAGTAGAGGAAATTCACGGCGAATATAGCCAACATCAATACGACGATCCAGAAGACAACGCCGCGTAGAGGGGTTTTACGAAAGCCGAGCGCCTTGAAAACCAGTCGAGCGCGTGGTTTCAGAGCGCTGAAAGCTTTGTTAGCATAGTAGAAAGGGGCAATTATGAAGGCTCCCTCGATCAGGGCTGTGAAGATAAGGGTTATGATTGCCCCGCTCAGATCTAAAGCGAATGATAATGGCGCTGTCGAGTTGGTTGAGCCTCCGAGGTTGTTGAGCGCGAATGCCAGCGCCATCCAGGGCAACATAGTCAATAAGATGCCCTGCCATGTCTGGCGAATCGTCCAGGGGGCCTTATTTTCGGTGATATCTGGTTGTATCTGCTGATTATCTGGTGTTGATTCGATCAAAGGAGTTCCTTTAGTTTATTCTTATCTTATCACAGGTGAGTAGAGTACAACGAGTAATATGAAGATGAAAATAGAGAGCTTTTTTGAGGGTGATTCAGGCTAAAGTGTGGTATACTATTTCCAACGCATATTCACTTTCAAACATGTTAACCAGGAAGGATGCATTGTTGGCCGGTACCATCGAAACTAACCCATCTGAAAATTCTAATTGGCGCAAGCATAGAAACGCCTGTCCCCAATACCGCGAACGCTGGTTTCCCTGCAATGACGCGGCGGCAGGCGAGCCGATGTACCAGGTGTTCTGTATGCAAGGAACGCCGCCCATTACGCTTGAAGAGCAAGACCGCTGTTTACATAGCAAATCGTGTTGTTGGCGTCTGACAAATAATAACGCGCACACTAAGAAGACACAATCCAGAAATACCTCTTCAGAAGAAGCTCCATCGCCTGCCCATTAATACAAGCAAACTGCTTGTCATCTGTTCTCCAACGTTTTGAGCAAGCTCGCAAAAGGACGCCCACAAGGGTTCACCCGTCCACTCTACACCGCCCGCGTTCCTACCTGTGCTGATGCGGGCTTAGTATGTTGCTACCAGGTCCGCGAGTTTTTGGCTGGCTTTTTTCATTTCGAGGCGCACGCGTCCGGTGTTGCTGCCGGGGCCGGCGGTGATTACTAGAATTAGATCGCCCACTTCGGCAAACTGGATGCTGCCAGTGTGTGTTTCGATGATGACGTGGCGGGTCTCGCTATGAACAGCCTGCGCCGTGTAGCTGGCAATGGAGCCGAAGATTGCTGCTGACATAGCTCCCAACATATCCTCATCATCACCTGGTAGCGCACCAGCAACGATCAGCCCATCTTTACCAATAATCAGAGCGCCGGTAATTTCATCAAGGTCGGTCAATCGTTGAAGAATTGTCTCCACCTTTGTCTCCTGTCTTTGTCTGACTAATGACTCTGACTTTTCGCTTTCTTCGCCATTGTCAGGGCCTTGTTATATGCCTCCATCGCCTGCAAGTATTCTCCCTGACGCATGTAGGCGTCTCCCAGCACGCGGTAGCCTGCTGTATATCTGGGGGCCAGTTTGAGCAGAGCGCGTAGGTTGCTGATGACCTCATCCAGCAGTTCCGGGGCGTTACGAATAGTTACGCGATACTCCTGCATGGCGTTGTCATACGCGCCCGCGAGTTGGTATTGATAGCCTTTCACCAACTGCTCTTTATTGCTCAAATTATGCTCCCCTGGACCTGTATTGTTGCCACCAGTGCCGCGTTCGGAGGGGCGACCTTTGCCGGCAGGATAGCTTTTATCCATACTTGTTGGCGGTGTTTGCAGGGGTTGCAGCCGTATTGCCGGGCGTCTCATGGTGGTTTCCAGTTCATTTTCGAGCAGGGAATCTGCGCGATGAGTGGCCGCCTGTGGAGCTTCAGCGGCGGGTTGCTCGACGCGGTTTGTTGCTGGCACTGTCGTTTGCGCTTCCTGCGTATTCACTACAGGAATGGACCGCGGCTCAGCGGGAGTGTTAAGCGGCGTCGGCGCTGTGGGTGCCTGTAATGGCGCGCTGTTCCACCACGGCTGCTCGAGGGGCGCTGATGGCGTAGCAGGCGACACCGACTCCACTGAGGAAGCGTTTTCTTCGCTGGGATTTGCCCCGGCGGCGTCGATGCTGCTCTCTGGTGTCGATGCAGCAAGCCCTGACTCCTGCGCGATAGTCGAGAGGGAACCCGGTTGCAATGGCACAAAGCCCTTTGAAAGCAGGCTTTGCTCCAATGTTTCCAGGGTAGCCAGGTGTTCTTGTTCGCTCTCAGACATGGTATGATCGATCTGCTCTTGCCATGTACCGAATTGGGCAGGTTCCTGCGCAGCAAACGAATCCGCTTCGGGCTGAATGGCCCAGGGATCGTAGCTTGTTTCTTGCCGGGACTCCGGTGTGGCGGGAGCGGACTGCGATTGATCGAGCCAGTTCTCGAAAGGTGACGGATTCTGAATAGCGGCAGAGAGTGACTGCTGTAGATCACTCCACGCGCTATAATAGGGCGATTGCGCCGGAACTTCCGGTTCGGGAGCGGGAGCCGCGGGTTCTATGGATTCCGCGCCGAGCGATTTGAGCCATTCTGGCCAGCTTATATCCTCTTCATCTTTGTCTTCAGATGCAAAAAAGAATGATGGCACGGCATCCTTGACTTCTGACGAAGTAGGCACCGGCTGAACGTCTTCCCAGGACTGTTTGGACGCTGGCATGATATCGGGTTGCGGTTGAGAAGCAGTGTGAGCTGCTTCGTGTGTTTGCGCCGCCGGAGCGCTCTGTTCAGGCTGGCGCCGCTCGTTCTTTGTGAGCATGTCGAGCCAGGCTGGAGGAGCAGGAACCTCCTCCTTATGCGGTTGAGCCGGGGCGTCCCATGAATCATGCGCCGGAGGCAGGTCCGGCCGGGCATCGTCCTGTGCCTGCTCATTGGCGGGGGCTACAGTTGTCGATTGTTCGGCCTGGAACCAGGGCTGCTGCTCCAGGAGAGCCGGGTCATAATCATCGTCGATGTCTTGCTGCGAGGCCCAGGCGTCAAAATCGTCTCCGGGCTGCTTTTGTTCGGCCTGATTCACCTGCTCAATATTCGCGTTTTCCAACCAGGTCGCGGGTGCAGGGGCTTCGTGATCTGGCGACGAGCTTGTGCGCGCTATTGATCTGGTATCCAGTTCGCTTAATGCGTCTTGTGAGTTCCAGTTGTAGAGCCTATCGCCAGAGGCATCTTCGCGAGCCAGAGCCGCCTCTTTGACTTCTACCGCGGGGTACTGCAATGTGTTGATCGCTTCAATATGCTTGCCATTGCCATTTGTCTGTTCCTGTAAGACGATGGGCGAGCGTCTCACAATCGCCAGAAATGGGTCGTTGGGTTGGCTTGCAGCAAGGTCGCTGAACAATTCCTGGGCCATTACCAGTTCGGGGTCGAGCAATTCGGCGCGCTGCACCAGTTCGCGTGCGCGCTGCATATTAAATGCTGATGCCACATGGGCTAGCAACAATAGAGCTTTTTCGCAGTTTGGAATATCTTCGAGGATGCGTGAGGCCATTTGTTCAACCTGGTCGTAAAGCCCCTCGCGCCAGCAAGTCTCCATCAAACCCAGGCGGGCATCCATTCGATCTGGCGAGGCTGCTAGCACTGCTTCCCATTCCTGCAATGCCTGGGTGAGCAGGTCGCCGCGCATGTAAAGGCGGGCAAGACCGGCTCGTGACAGCATAAACTCCTGTTGACCAGTCCTGGCGCTTAACTGGTTAAATTCCTGGCGAATCTGGCTGTTGCCCCGGCTCAACTCATAGGCTTGCTGGTAGCAGTCTAGCGCGGTATCGATGTCGGAGAGGTGTTCACAAATGAGAGCGCGGTCACAATAGGCGATAACGTTCTCAGGATCATTCACCAGAATCCAGTCAAAGGCTTGTTGCGCTTCCTCCAGGCGCCCTTGCGCGAGATATACTTCACCTAACAGGCGTTGGATTTCGAGCGCGTCGGGGTAAGAGGCGAGTATCTGCTGGCAGTTGGCCATCGCGTCGTCGATCTGACCCGCGCTGATGGCATCTTCAATACTTTGAATACGATCACGAAGCGTTATTTGCGCCATAAAAACCATCTCCTGTCTTCCGCCATTACCACGAGGGCAGCATTGCGCAGTACCCTCTTGATTACAGGCGTTTAGTTGCCACCCTTGAGCAACTCTGCAAAATGTTCCGCACTCCCAGATGCATAAGGGCCGATTATCGCCAGGCGTCGCCATTCAGGCGCAAAACAATATTGCGCGATGCGCTGAATGTCACTGACGGTAACGGCATCAATTTTTGCTACAATCTCATCAACCGGAATAATAATGCCGCGAGAGTACTCCTGGCTGCCCAGCCAGGAAGCGACCTGCGCGGTTCCTTCCAATCCCAGGATAATATTTCCTCGTATATAGGCCTTGATACGGTTCAGTTCATCTTCCGGCACGGGTTCCAGGCAGATGCGGGATAACTCGCTGATGATGGCGCGTATGGCAGGCTCTGCCTGATCGGGGTCTACGCCGGCGCTGACAACGAAGTTACCCGTTTCCGCATAGCTATTAAAGTAGCTTCCGATATCGTAGGCTAACCCCTGCTCTTCCCGAATAGTCTGGAAGAGGCGCGAACTCATTCCTTCGCCCAGGATGGCATTAGTTAACATAAAGGCATAATAATCGGGCGACGTATAAGAGATACCCAGCGTTCCCAGGCAGATATTGGCCTGTTCAGTCTCTTTCTGAATGACCGAGACAGGCACGGTATCTTGTGGTGGAAAGCTCTCCCCCCACTCTTTGCGCGGCCCGGCTTCCCAATCGCCGAAAAGTTGTTCGGTTAGCTCTATAATCTGAGCAACGTCGATGTTCCCCGCCACACTAATAATTAACGAATTTGGTCGATAGTATTCATCTAAGCAGCTCAACAAATCTTGCCGTTGAATACGGGCCACTGTCTCGATAAAACCGGCATCATCGCGCCCCAACGGTAAGGTAGGCCACATAGTTTCATCGATCAGCAGACTGACCCACTCTTGCGGGTCGTCGCGCGTGGAACTCAGTTCTTCGATGATAACGCCGCGTTCCTTTTCTATTTCGTTCGGGTCAAAGAGCGGCCTGCGTACCATGTCGGCGAGTACTTCCATGACGGTCGGCAGGTCTTCGCCGGGGACGCGCGCCGTGTAGATGGTCAGTTCTTTATCGGTACTCCCATTAAAGATACCGCCGACTCCCTCGATGGTCTCAGATATGAGCCTGGCGGTAGGATAGTGCTGCGAGCCTTTGAACAACATGTGTTCGATAAAGTGCGAGATGCCCGCATATTCCCGGCTTTCATAACGTGAACCAACGGTAAAAATCAGGGCTATGCTCGCGGAACGCATCCCCTGCATAGGCGCGGTCAGTAAGCGCAGCCCGTTTTGCAAGGTAGTTCGCTGATATTGCATTGAATCTAGATACTTTCTTTTATGACGTGCTTCTGTTGAGCACGTCACATCATTATAGACGGTTTGAGCGTACCAGGCAACGGATAGAGGGGAGAAGTATAGCCATTTTGGGTGGTAAGAGGGCTGGCCGGTGCGAATAGGCGCGAATAGGGCGACCAGCGAGGGTCGCCCTGAAAAGCTAGAACAGGCCGATATCGTTTGCCAGACCTCCGAGATCGCCCAACATGCCGCCGCCGCCATTACCATCGTAGCGGCGTTCATGTTCGTTCTCGAAGCCGTGCAGGAGCATTTCGCCTCCGATGACCGCGGCTGCGCCCCCTAATGCGCCCATGGCCATACCGCCGCCCTGCCCCTGGAAAAGGCCACCCAGACCACCTTGCTGCTGTCCTTGCGCTGCCATACCCGCGGGCGTGGGAACAACACCGGCGAGGTTGGTGCGGCAACCTGGGCAGTTGGCTGTGCCTAGCGGAGACATCGCCATACACACGGGGCAACGCAAAATCATGGGCTGCTGACCCACCATTGGCTGTTGCTGGTATCCCATCTGCCCGTACTGCTGCGGCGGGTACTGTGTGCCAGGCTGCTGGTACGGCGCGCCGTATTGCGACTGGTCATATTGTGATGCATAGGGTTGCGATGGCTGGCCATACGGGCCTGTCTGGGGATACACTTGCCCGGCGGGTGCGGGGGTTCCCGCTCCCACTCCCAGTGGGCTTCCGCATCCTCCACAGAAGCGCACTCCAGCCGCGTTCTGCCGCCCGCAGTTGTTACAATAGGCTGGCGCGGTAGACGCCGGAGCGGATGGCGCTGTTGCAACCTGCATGGACTGACCGCAATTGGTGCAGAACGCGGTGTCAACTGGAACTTCGGTATGACAGGCAACGCACTGGCGGGTAAGTGGTTGTGATTGGATTGTGGGAGCCATTGGCTGTGATTGGATTGTGGGAGCCATTGGCTGTGATTGGGCAGTTGCAACCATGGTTTGTTTGGTGAGTGATGATCCGCAGTGCATACAAAATGCAGCGCCTGCTTTGATGATGCCGTTACAACGAGGACAGGTGCTGGTTGCTGCTTCCGCGACGGGCGCGGCTGCCACCTGCACAGGTATTCCGCACTCCGGGCAAAATTTCTTGCCGGTTACATCATTGCCACAAGATGTACAGGTTTCCATCGGTTTGCATACTCCTTTATCGAAACTATTTCTGCTAGAATCAATAGTTTTGGCCTATTTCGCTTAAAAGCAGTGTAGCATAGTTTGGTTGTTTCGTCGAGATGCGATGAGGAAAAATTGTGGAGATGTGAATTAATACCGGTGTGCCAGTGCGACAAGCCGTCCCCAACCAGGTCGACCGCAAGGGTACGCTCGTACAATACACGGAGCTTGCTCCGCTATAATCGTGTATTGTACGGGCGTACCCTTGCGGTCGCCCTGGAGGCTTTTGCGGTCGCCTTCGAGGGAGCTACACGCACTCTTTCAAAGCGTTATTGCCACTGATGCCGCGCAACTTCATGAGGGCAACGACTTCAAGCTGGCGCACGCGTTCGCGTGAGATGCCCAGTTCTTTACCCACTTCCAGTAGTGTGCGGCTGCGACCGTCACCGATGCCGTAGCGCAGGATGATTACGCTGCGTTCGCGCGGCGTGAGCAGGACAAGGGCGCGGTGAAGTTCTTCGCCCAGCAGATGCTGCGACGCGGTTTCGGCTGGCGCGGGCGCTGCACTATCTTCGAGTGTATCCCCCAGCGAGTAACGGGCCTCGTCATCGACGGGCGCATCGAGCGAGACGGGTTGTTCGATAATGCCCATCAGGTCTATGACTTCTTCGAGTCCGATATTGCAGGCATCGGCTATCTGCTCTGGAAGCGGATCAAGTCCGTTTTCCTGTGAGAGTTGTGCCGCAATGCGCCTCACCTTGCGCAGGCGGGTCGCGACGTGTTCCGGCAGGTGGATCAGACGGGACTGCTCGCCCGCCGCC
>Ga0307373_10014269_pt1 | contig 10974 bp, 12 predicted proteins | sample OX2MG_FD_202534 | JGI IMG/M metagenome (GOLD analysis project Ga0307373, IMG submission 202534) | Soil microbial communities from Risofladan, Vaasa, Finland - OX-2 | ecosystem: Environmental > Terrestrial > Soil > Coastal area > Acid sulfate soil | place: Finland: Risofladan, Vaasa | collected... | reverse complement strand
CCTGCATGCTTCCTTTGGGAAGCCCGAAGAACAAAAGCCCACCTTTTAGGTGGGCTTTTGTTTGATCTAATTATTTTTTGGCTGGTTGCGGGGGGAGGATTTGAACCTCCGACCTTCAGGTTATGAGATGAATAAGACCACGCCGCCGGGAGTATCCCGTAGCCGCCCTAGTACGCCGTAGTACGATTTATCGCATTATTTCATTGAGTTAGTGGACGGCATATTTTTGATCGGCTATGATGGCCTTCGACTGATCGTGAGATCGCCTGCTTACCTGGCGCTTACCCGGAGAAGGCCGAATGCCCAAGCTCTCAAAGCCGCTGATCGCAGCGATCAACCCGACGGACCAGGATGTGGTGGTGTGGGACAGCAGCCTTCCCGGCTTCGGCCTGCGGGCCAAGGCGTCGGGCGTCAAGACCTTCGTCATTCAATACCGGAACCGCAGCGGGCGCAGCCGCCGCCTGTCGCTCGGCAATCTCGGCAAGGTGACGCTCGATCAGGCACGCAAGGAAGCGGTGAAGCTGATGGGACAGGTCGCGGCCGGAACCGATCCTGCCGAAGAGCGGCGCATGCGGCTGCGCAGCGAAACCATCACGCAGTTGGCCGACGTGTACATGAAGGAGCACTGCGCCGGCCGCTGCAAGCCGCGCACGATCGAGGCGCACACCTGGCTGCTCAACAAACTCATCAAGCCGAGGCTGGGCAAACGGAAGCTGCTCGACCTGCGTCCGGTCGATATCGCCAAAATGCACGCCGACCTGCAATCTACGCCCTATAACGCGAACCGTGCGCTCGGCCTGCTGCGTGCGATGCTGAACTGCGCCGAACGCTGGGAGATGATCCCGCGCGGCAGCAATCCCGCCGCCGTGATCAAGCCCTACCCGGAACGGAAGCGGGAGCGCTTTCTAAGCGCGGATGAACTCAAATCGCTGATGGATGCGCTCGACACGGCAGAAACGGATGAATCCATCGATCGCTATGAGGCCGCCGCGATCCGGCTGCTGATCTTCACCGGGTGCCGGCTGAGCGAGATTACGACGCTCGAATGGGATAGCGTGGATTTGGTAAACGCCCGGATCGTCTTGGAGCGTCACAAGACCGATCAGCACGGCGCCAAGATCATTCCGCTCAACGCTCCGGCGCTAGGGATTCTGACCGATCTGCCGCGCGTCGATGACAACCCTTACGTCATCGTCGGGCAGAAAACGGGCAAGTACCTCATCAACCTGCAAAAGCCCTGGCGGCGCGTGCGCAAGGCAGCCGGTCTCGATGATGTTCGCATCCACGATCTGCGGCACAGCTTTGCGAGCTTCGCCATCGGTGCCGGCGTTCCGCTCGCGCTGATCGGCGGACTGCTCGGACATCGCAGCGTCCAGACCACAGCCCGCTACGCCCATCTTGCCAATGATCCGCTCAAGCAGGCGACAAATGTCATCGGCGGCTTGTTCGCTGTGAAGCCGCCCGCAGCGCCCGAACAAGGGCAGACGCAAGATGCGTGACCGGATACGAGGGCAACGGAATCTTGACAAAATGTCCTTTATAAGAGACAATGCTAATGGTAGAGGTTCGGCAGACTGACGTTTTCACGGATTGGTTTGCGGGGCTGCGGGATCGCGAGGCGCGCGCCCGGATCACGGTCCGCATCCGCCGTCTGTCGCTCGGCAATCCCGGCGACGTGAAGCCGGTAGGCAGCGGCGTGTCGGAGATGCGGATCGATTACGGCCCTGGCTACCGGGTGTATTTCGTCGGGCGCGGCGACACGGTTGTCGTCCTGCTCTGCGGCGGCGACAAACGACACCAGGATCGCGACATCGCGCGCGCCCTCGAACTGGCGCAAGAGGTTTAGAGAGGACGACATGGCTCGCAAGACGACCCGTTGGGATGCGGCCGACTCTTTGGAGACCAAAGAGGACATCGCGGCCTATCTCGATGCCGTGCTTGAGGACGGCGATCCCGATTTACTGAAAGCCGCGCTCGGCGACATCGCCCGCGCCAAGGGCATGACCGAGATCGCGCAGGCCGCCGGCCTCGGCCGCGCCAATCTCTACAAGGCGCTATCGCCGGACGGCAACCCGGAGTTCGCCACCGTCGCCAGAGTCCTGAAGGCTCTTGGGCTTCGGCTCTCCGTCGCCGCCTGACGGCCCGCGCCGTGTTTCGGGCACGAGGCTGATTCCATAAGCGAGGGCACGGAGCGCACATATGCCCGCGTTCATTTCACCCCTCGATGGGAACTACATTTCGCTCAAACGAGCCGCCCTTCTGATCGCGCGCGAGCAGCCCGGCATCGAGCCGGACGACATCATGGAGCTGTTCAAGCATTCGATCTTCTCGGCTGAGTTCGAGCGTGAGGAATGCCGTATCCGAGGGCTTGAGCCAATCGACGATCGGAACCTGCCCCTGCTGCGGATTGAAGCGCCGCCGAGTAATGGCTTCGTCTCCCGTCTCCCGCTCGACGCTCAGCCGCAGGAATTTTTCGCCGTGAAAGGTGCGACCGTCGCCGAGATACTGAGCGAACGTGATGCCCTTCCCGGTAGCGCGGCGGAGTGGGCGGCATTTGCGCAGTTTCCGCGCAGCGCGGGCGTGATGAGCGATATGATCCGCGCCCTGGCACATATCCCCTACTCCGCATTCCCGCCGAAAGCGCATGTCATCCTTGGCGACATCCTGCTGGCGAAGCACAAGCTCCACGCCTGGATGATCTTCAAGGGTTACGAGTTGCCAGGTTTTCTGAAGGACATCAATGCGTCCGCCGCGAAGGAAGGCGGCATCGCGAAATCTGCCGCGATACGTGTCGATGCCCTTGCGACCGATGCCTTGCGCGGTCGTCCGCGCAAGGCCGGATGGCGCCGCGTCGAGGAACTGATCCGCGAAATGCACGCCGCGCATCCCGATTCGCCGCGCAGTGTGCTGGCGTATGATGCGCATAAAATAGCCGCGACGGAATTTGACGAAAAAGATTTGCCGTCGCTCGAAACCGTCACCCGGCAGATGAAAACCATCCTGGGACCTGAAGGTTAGCAGACGTAAGCGGACCATCGATGGCATTGATCCGCATTTGACGAAATCATTTCTCTATTACGCCTCCCCGGTCGCTGCTTGGCTGGTCTCCGCATTCCACCTTTGCGGAGCCACGTCATGCCGCTCTCGACCATCGATCTGCCGAGCCTCGGCGAGATTTTGAAGGACAGCCCTGGCTGGCTCGATGAGGCGGTCGATACCGCCGAAGCGAGCCGGATTGTCGGCTTTCCCGTCTGCACCCTTCACACCTGGCGCTCGCGCGGGGAAGGCCCGCCCTTTCTCAAGATCGGCCCCCGCTCGGTACGCTATCAGCGCCGCACCTTGTTTCAATGGCTGGCCGAACGTCAGCGCCGCAACACGGCAGACGACCGGGGCGATCATGGCTGACAAGACCAAGCCCGTCTCCATCCGGCTCGCGCCCGCCGAAATCGAACAGCTTCAGGCGCGCGCCTATACCCTATCGGCGAGCATGACCGGGATCGCCCGCGACCTGATCCGCACCGGCCTTGCCGGCGGCGACAACAAGGCGCTCGCCGATCGGCTGATGCTGATCGAACGGCGCCTCGTCGCCTTGGAGCAGCAAGGCCGCGAAACCCACGCCAAGGCACTGTCGATCGACCAGGCCGCGCGCGATCTGCTCGCCATGTTCGATGCCCTTCTCAAGGCGCTGACCGGCGAAAGCGCCGGGAGGGCAGCATGAGCCGGCGCCTGAAGATCATCGCGTTCGCTGTAACTCTCGCCGGCTTCGCGGCGATGGCCGGCGCTTACGATCTCGGATTCGAGCGGTGGCCGCCGCGAACAACGCTGGCCGATGGGCGGAGCGTGCCGCTTTACGCGGCCGGCGTTCAAGCTTGCTTCAAGGCGCGAGCGCTGGCGCTCCTCGATGACGCCACCGCCGATGATAATTGGCAAGCCTGTCGGCAACGGCTCATGGCTTACGGTGCGCTGGACGCTTTCGAGCTTCGCTGCATCGCCGTCGCCGGCAGCGCCGCGATCGGCCTCTTGGCGCTGTTCGGATTCGCCCTCTGCCTTCGTGCCGATCGCCCCTCCTTCAAGGTCACGCGCGGCTCACGGCTGCACGCCGGCTCGGCCGGGTTGAAAGCCTTCGCGCGGGCCTGCGTGGGTGAGTGCCGGATTCACGGGCGCGGCGTCGAGCTGGTGCCGTCCATCGCGCTCGACCGCGACCGCGAGACACGGCATTTCCTGATCCTGGGCAGCGTCGGCGGCGGCAAGACGCAAACCATGCTGCACCTGATAATCGAGGCGATCGCCCGCGATGATGGCGTCCTGGTGCTCGACACCAAGGGCGACATGATGGCGGGTCTTCCCGCTCAGCCGGAACCGCTCCTCGTCGCCCCGCATGATCGCCGATCGCTGGTCTGGGACGTTGCGGCGGATTGCTGCATCAAGCAAGACGCGCGCGAACTGGCCGCTCGCTTCATCCCGCCCAGCGCCGATCCCATGTGGTCGCAGGCAGCGCAGGAAATCTTCGTCGCCTGCATCGTGCATCTGCAAGCGACCAAGGGCCAGAATTGGGGCTGGGCCGATCTCGAAGCGGTCGTCACCGCCGATGTGGCCGCGCTGACGGAGCATGCACGCAACCACAATCCCAACGCCCTGCGTCTTCTCAACCAGCCGGACAGCAAGACGACGCTGAGCATCCTGACGACCTTTCAAACGCACATGCGCATCGTTTCCGTGCTGGCGGAAGCATGGCCCGATCAATCGGCCGGGCGGTTCTCCATTCGCGCTTGGCTGCATAATCCGGTGCCGCGTCGGCCGCTGATCTTGCAACACGATCCCGGCTATCCCGAGCTGTCCCGCATCTGGATCGGCAGCATGCTGGGCCTACTCGCCTCCGCCGTCGGCAGTCCAACGCTGACCGAGAGCCGGCAGCGGCGGGTGTGGCTGTTCCTCGATGAATTTCCGCAACTGCCGCCGATCAAGCAGTTCCCGACCTTCCTTGAGCTGGGCCGCTCCAAAGGCATCGCCGTCGTCATCGGCGCGCAGGACACGGCGCAAATCCGAGCTGTCTATGGACAGGACCAGGCCAAATCCTGGTTCGGCATGACCGGCACCAAGATCATGACGCGCATCAACGCCAGCGAAGCGGCGGAGGATGTCAGCCGTCTGATCGGCGACCAGGAAGTCGAACGGCGCATGCAAAGCGCCACTCGCTCCGGCGGGCGTGTCAGCATCACCGAAAGCATCCACCGCGAAATCCGCCGCGTCGTCACGGCATCGGAACTCGCTTCCCGCCTCGGCCCGACCGAGCGCGGCGTTCGCGTGCTCTTCATCGGCCTGGGCGACGCCATCTATGAGCTGGAACTGCCCTATATCACCTTGCCGAAATTCCGGGAGCCGATCATGCCGGCGGACTGGACGCGGACCCCGCCGCCGTCACCACCAAAGGGAACCAACGGCAAGACCCCGGTCGCGCCTGCACCGACCCGCCTGACTCCGGACCTGGCCGATCTCATTCGGCAGACGCGGCACTGATCATGGTGGCGTCGATCTCGGCACGCGGCAGCGCCAAGGCGGCTCTCGCCTATTACGACCATCTGCGCCGCGACGATTATTATACGCGCGGCGGCGAGCCGCCCGGCCGTTGGGCCGGCGAAGGCGCCGAGCGGCTGAGCCTGCGCGGGCCGGTGACGCACGCGGAATTCGAAGCCGCGCTGGGCGGCGTCGATCCCAAGACCGGCGACCGGCTCGTTCAGCATGGCGGTCGCGGGCGCGAGCATTCGGCAGGTTGGGACATGACGTTCAGCGCGCCGAAATCGGTGTCGGTCCTCTGGGCGCTCTCCGAAGGAACCGACCGGCAGGCGATCGAGCGCGCGCATCAATCCGCCGTCTTAGCGGCGACCGCGCATCTCGAGCGCACCGCTGCCTGGGCGCGACGCGGCCGGGCCGGCAGCATGAGAGAACAGACGGCCGGGTTGCTGATGGCTCAGTTCGATCACCACACCAGCCGCGAATCCGATCCACAGCTTCATTCCCACTCCTTCATCTTCAACCTTGCGCCCCGTCGTGACGGGAGTTGGGGCGCCATCGTCAGCCGCGAGCTGTACAAGGCGCAGAAGGATGCCGGCGCGATGTACCGTCGCGAGTTGGCCGGCGAGCTGGAACGGCTCGGCTACCGCCTCGATCGCCAGAGGCACGGGTTCCGCGTCGCCGCGATCCCGCGCGACATCGAACGCGCCTTCTCGAAACGGCGACAGGCGATCGAGGAAGCGGCGCGCGCCCACGGGTACAAAACGCCGAAGGGTATGGAACTCGCGACGCTGCGGACCCGCCGCGCCAAGGGGGAAGCGAAGCTCGACGGCTTGTTCAAGACCTGGCAGGCGGAAGCCAGGGCGCTGGGGTTCGAGCTGAGCCGGGACCGTCAGCGCGCGTGGCCGATCGCGGCGGCGAGCGAACGATCCCAGCTCTCGCCAGCGGCAGGCCCGTCCAATGTCTCAGCCCGGTCTGCGCCGATGCCCGCCACGGCTGCGACCGTTCAACAAACCGCCGCGCAACTCGGAAGCCAGCTCGGCCAGGTCCTGCGATCCCTGGATCAGCCATCCGGCATGCCCGGCGTCAAGATCAGGCTTCGCCAGTCGGATCGCGAGCGCGAGTGACGGCGAGAAATGGAAGCGGCGCTCGCCATCGACCCGATGATGCGGAAGGTCTCCGTTTGTCGGTTGCCGTCAAGGCTCTCGACCCGCGCGGCGGGCGGCTCCGCCGGCCTTGACCGCGCCCGTCAAACGGAGTGGGGCTTGGCATCGGATCGACGGTATAAATTGCTCTGCCCGGCCTGAATACGGAATCGGGGACGGCAACTGATTGTGCGGAAACGGCTTCTTCCGTTCGATGCCATCGGCTGTCAGCGGCGATAATATCGGGCGTAATCGGCGCTTCGCCGGCCAATGTCATTCCGCGACAATGCGTTATCGGCGGCGATCTTTCGACATGTCAGCACCGCAGGTGCATAGGGTGTGAAAAATCTCTTTGATACTGTTTCTTTGTTCGGTCGAAGCGTGTCGTTTCTTCGTCCCGGTCTAATTTTCCGGTCGGCGACGTGCACAGCCCCGGTCAAGGATGGTCCGGCCCCTCGCCGGGCCACCGCCGAAGGCGGCGCAGAGCGTCCTTGACGGTGGCGAGCACGGCGCCAAAATCATTTGGGGCGGGCCACTTCTTGCGTCCACGAGCTGCCGCGCCTTCGCGATTTGTACGACCATCCACTACCCGTGGAACAGACCAGCGCACCGAGGATGAGGCCCAAGGCAAGCCACTTCGACGGCGATGGGCGCGAAAATTAACGAAAAAAACAGCGATTTGATGTTATGGGCGAATGTGTTATCTTCGCGCAATCTGCACGTTTGGGGGTTAATGGCCATGAAAAAGCGTCAATATTTGTCTCCGCTGGCGGTCTCGGTCGCCGCATTGCTCGCCAGCGCTGCGGTTCCGGCGCAGGCATCGACGGATCCGGCGCCCGTGACGGTCGCCGCCGTCGCATCCGAAGCCTCTGCACCGGTCGCGGTGGATCACCTCGTTCTCACGCGCAGTGCCGGGGGCGGAGTGCAGTTGGCCCAGCACGAGTCTCATGCCTCCCACGAGTCGCACTCCAGTCACTCATCCCACGTGTCTGGAAATTAATCCCCTGAGTTAAGAACCACATGGATGCGGGGGCAAGCTTGTGTCTCGGACGCTCGTCTTTTCCTCGCAGGTATACAGCGTCGAGACGATCAAGAAGGCCGCATATCGCTTTTCGGATGTGCTGTCGGTCGACATAGTTCCTCGTCCCGGCGAGATTGAATGTGTCCTCCAATTTCTTTCAGGATCGAAAGAGGAGGAGCAGGCCGAAAGAATCGCTGCCGCTTTCAAGAACGAGGTTCTTGACCAAGACCTGAGATCGATCATCTCGAAAGAGACAGAAGCCACCCGCAACGCCGTCTTGGCCTTCGCGCTTTCCAAGACCGGGCTTCAGGGCAGTGAGTAAATTCCAGCCCTTATCGGCTTACCAGCAGCCCTTGGCCGACGGCTACCAGCTTCTGCCCTTCCGGTTTACGTCGCTGAATGACAGCGAATACGTTCTGACCAATCAAGCCAGTGAATTCATCGTCCTTGAACGGCAAACGCTGGAAGCGGTTGTGCGGCATCAGCTTCCTGCGACGGATCGGCTCTATGATGATTTGAAGTCGAAGCATTTCATCATCGATGGTGATTCATCGGTGGCAACTGAATTGCTGGCGCTGAAGGTACGCACAAAGCTAAAGCGGCTCGCCGACTTCACCGGATTGCATATATTTGTCGTGTCGCTCAGGTGCGAGCACTCCTGCCCATACTGTCAGGTCTCTCGCCAGAGTGACGACAGATTAGCGTTCGATATGTCGGTGGAGACGGCCGAAAAGTCTCTGGCGCTGGTGTTCCGGTCGCCTTCGCCCGGTATCAAGATTGAGTTTCAGGGTGGTGAGCCGCTGTTGAATTTCCCGCTCATACGCCATGTCGTTGAGCGCGCGGAGGCACTGAACCTCGCGCAGCGTCGCGATCTCCAGTTTGTCATTGCGACCAATCTCGCCGTCATTAACGATGAGATGCTGGATTTCTGCGGGGAGCATAACATCCTCATTTCAACGTCGCTTGACGGGCCTGCAGACCTCCACAACGCAAATCGCCCGCGACCGGGCCACGACAGCTATGAGCGCGCGATCGAGGGTATCTCAAAGGTACGCGGCGCCCTCGGCCGCGACCGTGTCAGCGCTTTGATGACGACTACGAAACTTAGCCTCGGGCGGGTGCGGGACATTGTCGATGAATATGTGGCGCAGGGGTTCAGAGGCATCTTTCTTCGGCCCATGTCGCCCTATGGATTCGCCGTCAAGACGAAGTGGTTCAAGGCATACGACGCCGACGAATGGCTCGAATTCTATTTCGCCGGCCTCGACTACATCCTCGCGCTAAACCGCTCGGGTTATCCCTTCACGGAGTTTTATGCCGCCACGATCCTCGCTAAAATGCTCACACCATTCGAGCCGGGGTTCGTCGATCTGCGGAGCCCCGCAGGCACCGGCATCGCCGCGATCGTCTATAATTACGATGGCGACGTGTACGCCTCCGACGAAAGCCGCATGCTTGCGGAGATGGGCGACAAGACCTTTAGAATCGGGAATGTCCATCAAGATCGCTACGAAGACATTATCCTTTCTGACGCGCTGTTAGGTCCGATTGAGGAATCATTCGCGGCATCGGTGCCGATGTGCTCCGACTGCGCGTTTGAACCGTTCTGCGGCGCCGACCCGGTGTTTCATCATGCCACGCAGGGAGATTTTGTCGGGCGCAAACCTCTCTCCGCCTTCTGCGAGCGTAACATGGCGATCTTTAGGCGGCTCATTACGCTCATGCGCGACGATGCCGAGGTGCGCGGCATCTTCGTAAGATGGGCAAACGCGCGATGCTGACACTTTCCAGCCGCAGCGTTGAAAGCCGCAACCTGTCGGACAGCCCCGCCAGAATAGTGATGCGGGTGAGCGACCGGCAGGACCGGCCGCGGGCGCTGCGGTCGCGCGAGGCGTTTCTGGTCACGAACGGCGATATACCCGATGGGTTCGGTATTTATGTGGCGCTTGCGAAGGACGCGAAGGCGTTAGGCAGCCTTCCTTCCCAGACAAAGGCCATGATCCTGCCCGATGACTTTAGCTACCTCGCCGATGGCGACGTATTGCGTCTATGGACGAAAAGCAACGAGGTCCGCGTGCTTTATCGGCGTGCCTCTTTTCACAACCACTTTCTTCTCACCGAACGATGCAATCACTATTGCCTGATGTGTTCCCAGCCTCCGAAGAATATCGACGATAGCTGGATTGTTGACGATGTGCTGGCAGCGATCCCGCTCATCGATCCCTCGGCGCAAGAGATCGGCTTTACCGGCGGTGAACCGACCCTTTTAGGGGACGATCTTTTCCGCATTCTGAGAACGATGAAAAGCTATCTGCCTCACACCGCGATTCATATTCTGTCCAACGGGCGGCTGTTTGCGGACCCGGAATTTGCAAAACGCTACGCCGACATTCGGCATTTCGACATGATGGTGGGGATACCAATCTATTCAGACGTTTCGACAATTCACGACTACGTAGTCCAAGCGGACGGCGCTTTTGACGAAACGATACGCGGCATTTTGAATCTTAAGCGCTATGGACAGAAAGTTGAAATTCGCATCGTGGTTCATGGGCAAACTTACGCCCGGCTGCCCCAGCTCGCGGAATTTATCGCACGAAATCTGACCTTCGTAGACCATGTCACGTTCATGGGCCTTGAAATCACCGGCTTCACTCGGGCGAATCTCGATAGCCTTTGGATCGATCCTGCGGACTATCAGCGTGAATTATATCGAGCCGTCAGCTTTCTGGCGGACAGCCAGATGCACGTCTCTATCTATAATCATCAGTTGTGCGTTCTGGACAGACGCCTGTGGCCATTCGCTCGCAAGTCCATCAGCGATTGGAAAAATGAATACATGCCGGAGTGCGAAGGCTGCCGGGAAAAGGAAAATTGCGGCGGCTTTTTTGCCTCGGCAAAAATTCGCTACAGCGACCACATACACCCCATTGCGGAAGTTGCGGCCCCATAATCAGTTCATCGTCCTCGGTCCAGATCGCGGTCCCTGCGGTGCCCACGCGGCGGCTGAGGCATGCACGATGTGATAGATGAGGCGAGAAGTCGCATTTGCCTGCTTACCTTGCGCTTACCCGAACCACGGAATCAGGATTATCCAGAAAACGAAAAGCCTCTGAAACACGTGTTGTTTCAGAGGCTTGGAATGGTTGCGGGGGCAGGATTTGAACCTGCGACCTTCAGGTTATGAGCCTGACGAGCTACCGGGCTGCTCCACCCCGCGGCAACCGAGGACAAAAAGGAACATGGTGTGAGGGAGTTCACGCAATGGCGCGAGCGTTGACGGAGCTTGATAGGCCT
>Ga0307373_10014268_pt1 | contig 10975 bp, 10 predicted proteins | sample OX2MG_FD_202534 | JGI IMG/M metagenome (GOLD analysis project Ga0307373, IMG submission 202534) | Soil microbial communities from Risofladan, Vaasa, Finland - OX-2 | ecosystem: Environmental > Terrestrial > Soil > Coastal area > Acid sulfate soil | place: Finland: Risofladan, Vaasa | collected... | reverse complement strand
GCGAGCACTTCCGGAGCCAGCGCCGGTGGATGCCGCTCGATATCGGCGCACAGTTCGAGTACAGCGCGGCGCATGGCAGTCCAGTCGCGGCAGGCGCGGCGCAGGTCGAGCAACGCCGAGCGCAGCTGCCGCAGCAGCTCGCGCTGCTCGAGCGGCCCGCCGATCGCGTCGAGCCGCAGATGCTGCCAGGACTCGCGTATGCCGCCGTCTGTGTGCGCCGCGCCCACAGTCTGCACACGCCCGGCGGCGTCGCGCCTGACCTGCAGGATCGGATGAATGATCAGCCGTATCGACAGCCCGGCCTGGGCGATGCCCATCTGCAGCGTGTCGACCAGGAACGGCCGGTCCTCGGTGATCAGCTCGAGCACCGCACCGCCGGGGGTGGCGAGTACGCGCAGCAGCGTCTGCCCCGGCCTGCGCCGCGCGGCAAACCGCAGCTGCCCGGCGGCGGCGCTGGCCAGTGGCGCCGCGGCAGCAAGGCTGCGCCACTCCTCTTCCGGCAGCGATTGGCGCCAGGCGTGCAGCAGCGCCGGCAGCAGACCCTGCAGCGGCGCGGGCAGCGGTGGCGGCGAGGCCGCGCCGGGGCGCGCACCTCCGCGGCGCTTCATTCGGGGCGCTCGAGATCGGCGATGACGGCGCCCAGGAAGCGAACCGCCTCGGCGCCGGTGACCACGCGGTGATCGAAGGTGAGCGACAGCGGCATGCGTGCGTGCACCGCCACCGCACCGCCCCGCGCGACCACGTCCTGGCGCACGCTGCCGGTGCCGAGAATCGCCACCGCGGGCGGGACCACGACCGGCGTGGCATAGCGGCCGGCCAGCATGCCGAAATTGGACAGCATGAAGCTGAAGTGGCGCAGCTCCTCGCTCCTGAGGGTGCGCTCGCGCGCCGCGAGTTTGAGCCGGTCGAGCTCGGCGCGCAGCTGCGAGGCCTGCAGCTGCTCGACCTGACGGATAACCGGCACCAGCAGCCCGTCGGCGGTATCGACCGCAATGCCGACGTTGACGTGCTCGAACAGCGTGCGGCTCTGGGACTGCGGGTCATACCAGGCGTTCAGTCCCGGTTCTGCACGTGCGCCGGCGGCGATCGCGCGCAGCACGCGCGTGCTGTAATCGCTGCCGCCGAGCCAGCGGTACAGGTCGGCGTCGTCGAACACCGAGCAGGCCATGACGCTGTCGCGTGACAGCGCCATGCTCTGCGCCATCGCGCGCCGCAGGCTGCGCAGCTGCTCGACATCGGCCGGTCCACCGGCCGCAGCGGTGCTGGTCGCATGGGTGCCGGTCGCATGGGTGCCGGTGGCAGCGGTGCCCTGTGGTAACGGGCCGGCGGCCGCTGCAGCGGAGGGGACGCCGGCGGGAGCACTCGCTCGAGCCGGCGAAGCTGCCGGGTGCATCGTGCTCGAGGCACCGCGTGCCGGCAGCCCCACGGCCATGACGTCATCGAGCGTGATTAGGCCGCCGCGTCCGGTGCCGGTCAGGGAGCCCAACTCCACCCCTAGGCTGCGCGCCAGCGCGCGCGCGGCCGGCACGGCGCGCACGCGTGTATGAGTCACCGCGTTGGCGGCCTCCAGCGCCGCGTCGGCCGCGTCCTGCGCGAGCGCGTCGGGCATTTTGCCCACCACGGTGCCGGCATCGCCGGTGCCGTGCTCGGCGCCACCGGCAGCGGGCGCATCAGTGGCGAACTCGACCAGCGCTGCGCCGATCTCGATGCGTTCGCCCGGCTGTGCATGCAGGGCGATGATGGTGCCGCTGAGGGGTGAGGGCACCTCGACCACGGCCTTGGCGGTCTCGACCGACAGCATCGGTGCGTCCACATCGATGTGATCGCCGACCTTGACGTGCCAGCGCACGATCTCGGCTTCGGACAGACCTTCGCCCAGATCGGGTAGCTTGAACACAGTCATGGCTTGGCTCCGCGCTATTCTGCCAGCGTCGCGTGAATGCCGTCGACGATGCGCGCGAGGCTCGGGATGTAGTCGCGGCAATCTCCGCGCCCAGGCCACAGGTGCGCGGTGCTTCATGCACGATCAGCAGCCGTCCGGTTTTGACGACCGAATCGAGAATGGTATCGAAGTCGATCGGGGCCAGCGAGGCCACGTCGATGATCTCGCAGCTGATGGCCTCGCCGGCGAGTTGCTCGGCGGCCTTCAGACACTCCACCGTCATCGCGCCCCAGGTGACGATGGTCAGGTCGCACCCCTCGCGCAACACAAAACAACGGTCCAGCGGCAGCGCCCGGCCGTCGTCTTCGATCTGCTGGCGCGCGAAGCGATACAGCCGTACCGGTTCGAGGAAAATCACCGGATCGGGAGCGCGGATCGCGGCCAGCAGCAGCCCATAGGCGCGCGCCGGGGAGGAGGGACACAGTACCCGCAGCCCCGGATGATGGCACAGCAGCGCCTCCAGGCTCTCGGAGTGATGTTCGGGCGCATGAATGCCGCCGCCGTGAGGCATGCGCAGCACCAGCGGACAGGTCAGCCGGCCGCGCGTGCGGTTGCGCAGCCGCGCCATGTGGCTCGCGATCTGGTCGATCGCCGGATAAATGAAACCCATGAACTGGATCTCGGCCACCGGCTTGATGCCCTGGGCCGCCAGCCCGATCGCCGCGCCGGCGATCAGGCCTTCGGCCAAGGGAGTGTCCTGTACTCGCGCGGCGCCAAAACGCTGTTGCAGTCCGACCGTGGCGCGAAAGACCCCGCCATTGGCGCCCACATCCTCCCCGAGCACCACCACCGACGGGTCGTGCTCCATCTCCCAGGCATGCGCCATGTTGATGGCCTCGACCATCGTCATCTTCGCCATCGAGTCCCCTTGATGCCCGGCTGTACCGTCAGGCTCGCCGCACAGCGTAGCGGCGGGCCTGGTCACGCTGCGCCTGCAGATGCGGCGGCAGCTCGGCGTACAGGTAATCAAACATGGCGTCGGTCGATTGCTTGGGTGTGGCCAGGTAGCGATGGACCGCGACGTCGACCTGCTCGACGAGCTCGCGCTTGAGCGCAGTTTCCGCCGCGTCATCCCACAGCGCGCGCGCGCTCAGGAATTTTCTGAACCGCGCTATCGGCTCCAAAGCCCAGGCGGCCTCGACCTGCGCGCTGTCGCGGTAGCGCGAAGCATCGTCCGAGGTGGTGTGATCGGCCAGCCGGTAGGTGAGGGCTTCGATCACCGTGGGGCCGCCGCCGCCGCGCGCGCGCTCCACCGCCTCGGCCACCGCCTCGCGCACCACCAGGACGTCGTTGCCGTCGACCTGCAGCGCCGGAATGCCGGCGGCGATTGCCTTCTGCGCCAGCGTCTGCGCTGCGGTCTGCTGTCGCACCGGCACCGAAATGGCCCAGCCGTTGTTGACAATCACACACACCAGCGGCAGCCCCTTGGCGCCGGCGAAGTTGATCGCCTCATAGAAGGCTCCCTGCGAGGTGCCGCCGTCGCCGACGAAGGCGAGCGTGCAGCGCGGCTCGCCGCGGATCTGCATCGCGAATGCCGCCCCGGCCGCCTGCGGCATCTGCGAGCCGATCGGCACGCAGAACGGAAAGTCCTGCGGTGCGGATGGATACACGGTGCCACGCTCGTCGCCGCCCCAATAGAGCAGCACGCTGTGCATGTCCACGCCGCGCCAGAACTTGGCGCCGATTTCCCGGTACACCGTGAACAGCACGTCCTCGGGGTGCATGGCCGCGCCGACGCCGACGTGCACGGCCTCCTGGCCGAGGCACGAGGGGTAGGTGCCGAGCTTGCCGGTACGCTGCAGGTTCACCGCCTTGGCGTCGAAAGTGCGCGCACGCAGCATCATCCGATACAGCCGCCGCAGCAGCTCGGTATCGTGCGCGAACTGTGGCAGCGGGGCGATCAGGTTCCCGTCAGAGTCGAGACAGGCGCGGTAGGGAATCTCGAACCGCGCCGCCACGGCGTTGGCATTCATGGCGCGAATCGTAGCATCTAGGATTGAGCGTGCGCTGCGGCGGGGCTGCCCTGGGTGCGCTGCGTGCCCTGGGTGCATTGATCGATGCGCACGACGACGGCGCGTAGTTGCTCGAGCAGCCCCTGCCGGACCGGTTGCGGCATGTCGGCGAAGATCCGGCGGATGCGCTCGGTGGTCTCGGGCAGCAGTGCACGCACCAGCGCCTCGCCGGCGGGCGTGATGCGCAGGATGGTGCGGCGGCGGTCCTCCTCGCTGGCCACGCGCGTGATCAGGCCGCGCTCGTACAGGCCGTCGGCGACACGGGTCATGTTGGCCGGGCTCTGGGCCACATCGGCGCACAGATCGCTCGGATGCGCGACGCCGTCGGGCTGGCTGATCAGCATCATCAGAGTGCGATAATCGGTCTCGTTCAAGCCGCGGGGTTTGAGGATCTCCTCGAGCACCGCGGAGATTTCGCGCCCGAGCAACACCATCAGGCGCAGGATCAGCGTCTCGAGTGCCGGGATCTCCTGAAAGAAGGCGGCCGAGCGCATCACCGCGGTTTCGACCTCGCTGGCGCGCTGCTGCAGGGGACCCATGGTCGAGGGCTGATCGGTATCCATGCCCGGGCTACTTTACCGCGAAGAGTTTTACCCGGGAACATTTGAACAGAAAAGTATCGCCGGGAGGAGGTCGCGGCTCAACCCCGATGCGCTCGCGCCAGGTACGCCTCGCTCTGCATTTCCACCAAGCGGCTCGCCGCACGGCGAAATTCCAGCTGCAGGCGCTCGCCGCGGTACAGCTGCTGCGGCGGTGCGGCCGCCGATACCACCAATTTGACCCCCTGGTCGTACAGCTCGTCGACCAGCGCAATGAAGCGTCGCGCGGCATCGTCCTGCTGCGGCAGGGTCAGCACCGGCAGGTCGGACAGCAGCAGCGTGTGAAATTCCTGTGCCAGCTCGACGTAGTCGCTCTGACTGCGCGCGCCCGCGCACAGGGTGGTAAAGCTGAACCACACCACCTGCCCGCGCCGCTGCAGGGCGCGCAGCCGGCGTCCCTGCACCTGCAGGTCGGTGCCGCTCTCGCCATGAGTACCGGCGAACTCATCGAACAGGTGGTGCAGCTGTGCGCCCGTGTCCGGCAGGCGGCTGTCCAGATAGATCGGCCGGCGCTGCAGTTGACGCAAGCGGTAGTCGACCCCGCCGTCTACGCACAGCACCTCCAGCCTGCCCTCCAGCTGCGCGATCGCCGGCAGGAAGCGGCTGCGCTGCAGCCCGTCGCGATACAGCTGCCCCGGGGGAACATTGGACGTGATCACCAGCGTCATGCCCAGCGCGAGCAGCGTCTCGAACAGCCCCCCCAGGATCATCGCATCGGCGATGTCGCTGACGTACAGCTCGTCCAGACACAGCACGCTGGCGCGTGCAGCGAGCTGCTGCGCCACCCGCTCCAGCGGCTCGCTGCGCGAGCGCAGCTGGCGCAGCGCCGCGTGGATATCGCGCATGAAATGGTGGAAGTGGGTGCGCGTGCGCGGCAGGGCGCCCAGGCTGTCGTAGAACAGGTCCATCAGCCAGGTCTTGCCGCGGCCGACCGCACCCCACAGGTAGAGGCCCTGCGTACCCGGCGTACTCGGCGCACCCGGCAGGGACAGCCCGGCGCCGCCGGGCAGGGCGGTGCCGGGCCGCGGCTTGCCCGCGCGCATGCGTCGCAGCCAGCGCGTCAGCGCGCCCGCGGATGGCTGCAGGAGCAGCCGCGCGCGCAGCGCATCCAGTCGCTCGATCGCGGCGAGCTGCGCGCTGTCGCTGTGATAACCACGCAGGGTGATCTCGCGCTGATAGCTGTCGAGCAGCGTATCGGGCGCAATCGCCAGCTCCGACACGCTCATGCGCGTCGGGCCGATCCGAGCGAGGCGCCCTTGCCGTCCGGCCTGCCGTCCGCGTCGACGCCTGCCAGGTCCGGCTCGCCCAGCGCGTCCAGTAGCGCCGCGCGCGCGCGATCGCGCAGCAGAGCCGCGCGCGAGCCATCGTGGGGGACGGGGACGCCGTCCGGCAGTGCGGGCAGCTCGGCAAGCTCCAGCACCTGGATTACTCCCGGCTGCGGCCATGCGCTGCCGGGTGGCAGGCAGTGGCGAGTGCCGCGGATCGCTATCGGAACCACCGGCAGATTGGCACGGGCGGCGGCGGCGAACGCGCCGATGTGAAATGCCATCAGGCCGGGGGTGCCCTGAAACGTGCCCTCCGGAAAGAACGCCAGGGCGCGGCCCGCCCGAACCTGCTGCAGCAGCCGGCGGGTATCGCTCATCACCCGAGCCTGGTTGCGCCGCTCGATGAACTGCGCACCTATGCGCCGCAGCAACAGCCCGGCGAGCGGCACCGCCATCATCTCGCGCTTGATCACAAAACCGAACTGCGCTGGCAGTGCCGCGGCCAGTACCACCCCATCCAGGTAGCTGCAGTGATTGGCCACCACCACGCACGGGCGCGGCAGCGCGCCCAAGTCGCTCAGGTGCAGGCGCATGCCCGCGAGCCGCAGCACCACGGCTGCCAGGCGGCGTACCACGGCGCGCCGGCGCTCGAGCGGCCACAGGCACAGCAGCACGGCGAGGCAGGCCACGCCGATCAGTGTGAACTGCAGCCAGGCGTACAGGCCGTAGATGATGCGCCAGGGAGTCGCCAATCTGGGGTGAGAGGAGTCCGGCATGTGATGCAGTTCTCTTTATGTTAACGGTTGCAGCTGGCTGTGAGGGTCATCACATCGAAGCGCGACCCGCGGTCAGCATACTGCCGATGACAGATTACCCAGCGAGCATGGCGTTGACCAAACTGGCCACAGCGACCGCAGACAGCCCAAGTCACGAAGCCGTCGATCCGCTCATAGCGCGGTTTCTCGACGCCGTATGGATGGAGCGGGGCCTATCCTCCAATACGCTGGCGGCGTACCGGGCGGACCTGGTGGCGCTGAGCCGCTGGCTCTCGGGCGAGCGCCACATGGCCCTGGCCCAGGCGGGGCGCAGCGACGTCGTTGAGTTTATTGCAGTGCGATCGCAGGCGGGCGCCCGCCCCCGGTCGATGGCACGACAGCTGTCCTCGTACCGGCGATTCTTTCGGTACCTGGTGCGCGAGGGAGTGATACGCGAGGACCCCACCGCGCAGATCGCGATGCCGAAGATCGGCCGCTCGCTGCCGCGCTCGCTGAGCGAGGCGGAGGTCGAGGCACTGTTGGCGGCGCCGGCAGTGGCCGATCCGCTCGGCTACCGGGATCGCGCGATGCTCGAGGTTCTGTATGCGACCGGCCTGCGCGTGTCGGAGCTGGTAAGCCTGAAGCTCGGCCAGGTCAATCTGAATCAGGGCGTCATCCGTGTGCTGGGCAAGGGCAATCGCGAGCGCCTGATCCCCCTGGGTGAGGAGGCGGTGCGCTGGCTCTCGGCGTTCATCAACGGGCCTCGTCACGACATCCTGCTCGATCGCAGCACCGACAGCATGTTTCCGACGCGGCGCGGGGACCGCATGACGCGCCAGGCTTTCTGGCACATCATCAAGCGCTACGGGCGCAAGGCCTGCGTCGATCGCGAGCTCTCCCCGCACACGCTGCGGCACGCATTCGCCACGCATCTGCTCAATCACGGCGCGGACCTGCGCGTGGTGCAGATGCTGCTCGGCCACAGCGATCTGTCGACCACCCAGATCTACACCCATGTCGCGCGCGAGCGTATGAAGGAACTGCACGCGCTGCATCACCCGCGCGGCTGAGGGGCTGCGACCGCCGCGGCGGGGACGCTGCGGCGAAGGCGTGCGCCCTCAGCGCTCGAGCAGCGCGAGCTTATCGGGCTTGCCGTCCCATTCCTTGGCGTCGTCCGGCGGCGGGCCCTTCTCGGTGATCACCGGCCATTGCTTGGCCAGTTGTGCATTGAGCGGTTTGAACGCCTCCTGGCCGGCGGGCACCTCCTCCTCGGAGAAGATCGCCTCGGCGGGGCACTCCGGCTCGCACAGCGTGCAGTCGATGCACTCGTCGGGGTCGATTACCAGGAAATTCGGGCCGGCATGAAAGCAATCGACCGGGCAGACTTCCACACAGTCCATGTATTTGCACTTGATGCAATTTTCCGTCACGACAAAGGTCATTGCTGCTCCGCTTCAATTGCGCTGGTCCGCGAGGCGTGAGCGTGCGGACTGTGAAAGGATAGCGGCCTTCGCGGCCGCGTCAAAGCGCGCGCGCCGCGCGGCGCGGCCATAAGCTGATAGCCGGGTTCACAACGGCCGCTCCACCGTGCTGAAATGCAGCGATTCGCTCGCACTGCGCCGATCCTCGAAGTAGCAGCGCAATGCGAAGGTGATGCTCGGAAAGGCGATCTGCTCCCACGGTACTTCATCTTCCCGGTACAGGCCAACCTGAAGGCTCTCCGCGCCGGCGCCGAAGCGCTCATCGAGCATGCGGGCGCGGAAAGTCACATGCACCTGGGCGGCGTGCAGCACGTGCGTGATCGCCAGCAGCGAGCCGATCTGCACCCGGATCTGCGCCTCCTCGAGCGACTCGCGCGCCGCCGCGCTCTGCAGCGTCTCGCCCATTTCGAAGAAGCCTGCCGGGGTGGTCCAGTAGCCGCGCCGGGGGGCAATGGCCCGCTGGCACAGCAGGATGCGCTCCTGCCATTCGGGCACGCAGCCGACCACGATGCGGGGGTTCTCATAATGAATCGCGCCGCAGGCGGTGCAGACCGCACGCGGCAGGTTATCGCCGGCTGGAACGCGCAGTTCCACCGGCTGGGCACAGGCGGGACAGAATTTCATGGCCGATTCCGGTATCGTACTCGTCCTGCAGAGCGGCACGGGTCTCGTGGCGGAACTGAAGGAAGCCAGCAAGACCGAAGCCGGACAGCCTCGCCCACGCGAGAGAATTCGCGGAAGACCGGTATCTCGGTCTGCGCGGCAAGGCCCACGCCGGAATTCTCGAGGCGCCCAAGAAAAGCGGAAAGAAATTCGACGAGGCGGCGGCCAAGTTTCTCAAGGAGGCCGCGATCCTCACGGCGGAGCAGCGCGGCCCGAACTGGCTACGGCAACATAAGCTCAGCCTGAACTCTCTGATCCTTCCCTTTCTCGGCGAGAAGTATCTTCCCGAGGTCACAGCCGGCCTTATCCAGGAATACCGGCTGCATCGCGCCAAGACGTGCAAGACGGGCAGACCCCGGCGCGCGTCGCACATCAAGAACATGCTGGACACGGCGGCGATCAACATCCGCAAGGTCTCCAAAAAAAGGAAGCGGAAAACCGCCAAAGAGGAGTTCGCCGGCCTGCTGTAGGTATCAGTGGTAGAATCATTTCCGGCTATACACGGCCTCATGCCCCTGTGGCGGAACTGGTAGACGCAGTGGACTCAAGCGACTGAAATTTGAGCCTTTCAGGCGAAAGCCCGAAAGCGAAGCCCGTCAAACTCGGTGAAGGCCCTGGATAAAATCCGAGCTAACGCCGAGCCAAGCCCCGAAAAATCGGGGAAGGTGTAGAGAGCAGACGGCGGGCACCTAAAGCCGCAAGGCCATGGTGAAGGCGTGCTCCAGACTACGAACGCCGCACTGCGGCGGCGGCGAAAGTCGAAGTAGCAAGAAAATCCACCGCTAGCGATAGCATGTCGGTTCGACTCCGACCGGGGGCACCATTCCCTTTCTCGAGCGCCGGTGGCGCGTTACGCCCTGAGCGGTGAACGCCGCGATTGCCGTCCTCGCCGCTTGCCCCGGTGGGGCGTTTCAGAAGCGGCAACTCTCCGCGCACGTCCGCCGGTGGCGGGTATTACGTGCGACTTCCTTTTCTGCCGTTAATGACGCTGCAGGCCTTTACCGGAATCTGGCAGCGCCGCCGGATGGCCCAGGATATCGCGCATGCAGGGGGCGTCACGGAACAGCGGGCGACCCGAGACCTCGTTCTCTCCGTCGGGGGAATTCAACAGGGGTCGCGTGCCGATCGATAACCTCAGCGGGGACAAGCCAACGACGGTAACCCTGATCACCTGACAGCTCGTATTGCCGCACCAGTTCCTCAGGCAACGAAACCATGAGCATCACGGGTGCAAGCTCTTCAAGGGTCACATCGGACAACCACACGCCTGAGTACCAACGGCCCCGGTGCAACTCACGACGGCCATCGACAAATCCGTTCGCTAGAATCTTGCGCGCGTTCTCCTGGGTGGTCGCATGGAAGAGCCTCAGGATAGAGATCCGCTGGGCGTGCTCGATCACTTCAGTCTGATAGCCACCCTCACCGAGTGGCAAGAGTCGCCACTCACGACCGACTGGCAATTGCCGCTCCGTGTATGGCGGCGCCCCATGTGGATTCGGAAACAGCATGAACTCGAGGCCTGGCGGATACGCGCAGTTCGCAGCGTCGACACTGGACACGAGTGCGCCGGTGATGTGCGCAAACTCAGCGCGCAGAAATGGGGCTACATCGACTGGCGAGCCAGATCCGCGCTGAAGCTCCGGGCGATGATGGAACCCTGAGTCCACAGCCTCCCCGCTCTCGCGATCGATTACGACAAACTGAGGGCCTACGCCGTAGGTCACAGCGAGCCCGTAGGTTTCGGCATCATAGAAGCCATGGGGGATACCGCTTACGCTGATCGCGACCAGCGCCTGGTCATCGGGAGCGACAACCTTTTGCTCACGGTAGGTCTTGAGCTTCTTGGCCTTGTCATGTAGCGCGCCGCTTACGCGTAGGGTGATTTTCTGAGTCGGAACGTAATAAGCGACGGAGGTCTCGCCCGGAGCGGCCTTCGAGTAAACGACTCGGTCAGGATTTGACTCATCGCCGCCGGTCGGTGCGACCGCCTCAAGCCAAAGTACGCGGCCGTCTCGATGCTGCACCCTGACATCCGGGGCGTTGTCCTTCGGGCAACTGATCTCGAGCCCGGCGCGGAGAAGCGCGACCGCGAGGTACATCTCGAACCAGCGCTGATGAAAGCGGAAGGGAAATTCAGAGAGAAAGTGCGCGCTCGCGTAGGGCTCGAAGTCGCGCCAGAGGGCATCACAGTTTGCCCGAGCAATCGCTGCGCCTTCACGCTTCGGCGCGCGTATGTTGCTGTAGGCCAGATCCGTATC
>Ga0307373_10014265_pt1 | contig 10975 bp, 18 predicted proteins | sample OX2MG_FD_202534 | JGI IMG/M metagenome (GOLD analysis project Ga0307373, IMG submission 202534) | Soil microbial communities from Risofladan, Vaasa, Finland - OX-2 | ecosystem: Environmental > Terrestrial > Soil > Coastal area > Acid sulfate soil | place: Finland: Risofladan, Vaasa | collected... | reverse complement strand
AACCGGAGAGGCCGCGTAACCGGAGAGGCCGCGTAACCGGAGAGGCCGCGTAACCGGAGAGAGAGACCACCCACCCGGGGCCTCCACCCTCAGGACGGACCTCCCCGTGCACTTCGCCAGGCGCCCGAGGCGTAATCGCTCGATCCGGCGCCGATGTCACCCCGGCGCAGGGTGGACAGACCATGGTCGTATTCACGGGCCAGCGCGTCGGCGAGGGACAGTGGCCACTGCTCGTAGGACGAGAGCCGGTCGCCGCGCAGTGCCTCCTGGGGAAGCACCGCCAGCTGGCGGGCCAGCCCCTGCGCTTCGGCCCGGGCCCGACCCCGGGGGACGAGCCGGTTGGCCAGGCCCATGCGCAGGGCTTCGTCGCCCGAGACGCCGCGCCCGGTCAGGATGAGGTCCAGGGCTTGGCTGTGGCCGAGGAGGCGACTCAGCCGGACCGTGCCCCCGTCCATCAGGGGTATCCCCCACCGCCGACAGTAGACACCGAAGACGGCATCGGCGGCAGCCACCCGCAGGTCGCACCAGATGGCCAACTCGAGGCCACCGGCCACGGCGTGACCCTCGACGGCGGCGATGACGGGCTTGGACAGGAGCATCCGGGTGGGTCCCAAGGGACCGTCGCCATCGGGCTCGACCCGGCTCACCCGCTCGAGACCGGGTTCGCTCATGGCCTTCAGATCGGCGCCGGCGCAGAAGGTCTCCCCGGCGCCGGTGAGCACCGCGACCGATGCACCGGAGTCGGCGTCGAAGAGCCGGAAGGCATCGGCCAGGGCTTCGGCCGTGGGACGGTCGACGGCGTTGGCCACCTCGGGCCGGTCGATGGTGATGGTGGTGACCGGACCGTCGTGCTCCACGCGCACGGTGGAGGAGGCCTCGGTCACGACGAGACCGGGACGTCGACCTCTTCGATCAATTTACGGGGGTGCCGGCCGTCGACATAGCCGATGAACGGCGGGTGGATGTTGTAACCGAGGAGTTCCTGCAAGCGCGGTGAGAGGCCGGAGGCGGTGGCCGGCGGCACCACGAGGACGTGGTTCTCGACCGGTCGCAACCAACCCACGGCGTAGTGCAGGACGACACCCAGCCGGTTGGCGTCGGTGGTGTTCGCCCCTCCGCCGTGCCAGACACTGCCCGGGTAGATGAGCGCGGTGCCGGCGGGTACCTCGACCGTCGCGGTCTCGGTGTCGGGACCGGGGCGTTCGTCGACCCACCGGTGGCTGCCGGGCACGATCCGGGTGGCCCCGTTGGCGGCGGTGAAGTCCTGCAGCGGCCACATCACGTTGACGACCACCTCGGCATGCGGACGGGGCAGCGGATAGATGGCGTCGTCGGGATGAAGAGGTTGCTCCGTCTCGCCTGGCCCGATGGAGATGCCGGTCGGTGCGCTCAGCTGGTACTGCCCGAGGATCTGGTCGAGGACGCCGAGCACCACCTCGTGGACGGCCAGCGCGTCGAGTGACCGGGTCTTGCCGAAGAGGCCGTAGACACGCCGGGTCCGGTACCCCTCGAAGTCGCCCCGGCCGACCGGGGTGTCCTGCACGATGGCTTCCAATTCGGACCGGGCCCACGCCACCTGTTCGCCACTGATGGCCCCGGAGACAGTGGCGTAGCCGTCCTCGCTGAGCGCCGCCACGATGTCCTCGACCATCGTCCCTCCCTCGACGCCAGTGGCCTCGTCGGTACCTGCACGCACCCCGGGTCCGTCTCCAGGGGTTACCCTTGACACTAACCTTCCAGAAGGGAATGTCAAGGTGAACGAGCTGAACGCCACGCAGGGATCGCTTCTCGGGTTCCTCCACGGGGGGCCGCGGACGGGCTGGGAACTGCTCCAGGAGGTGGACAGCGGCCTGTCACGCTTCTGGAACGTGACCACCAGCCACGTCTACCGGGAGTTACGCACCCTCGAGGATCGGGGGCTGGTGACCGCCGGCGACCGGGGGGCACGGGCCAAGGTGCCTTTCACCATCACGGCGGCCGGACGTCAGGCGTTCCGGGAGTGGATCAGCCTGGCCCCGGGGCCCGAACAGATCCGCTTCCCTCTCCTCGTCACCCTCTGGTTCGGTCGGTTCCTCGAGCCCAATGTGCTCGAGGAGTTCCTGGGACGCGCCCGCGGTGAGCACCGGCGTCGCCTGGCTCTCTACCGGGCGGCCCCGACCTCGTTCGAGGAGGATCCCCACCGCCAGGCCGTCATCCGCTTCGGCATCGCCTACGAAGAAGCCATCGTCAACTGGCTGGCGTCAATGGAAGAACACCCGGACCGCCGGGCCGTGGCCACCTGAGGCTCCCTCGCTCACGGAGCCTGGCGGACCTGGGCGATCAACGACGCGTAGGCCGACTCACCCACGGTCTCCCACATGGCACGCGCCGGCGGGGGCATGGCCCCGAGCATGGCCTGGCGCTGGGCCGCCGAGAAGTTCTCCCGGATCAGTCCCAGGATCAACCAGACCTTGTCCCCCGTGAAGTTGGCCATGCCATGGCCGGGGAGCGCTCCCCACTCCTCGACCGAGAGATAATCGGCGGCCAGGGGAACGATGTCCGCCTCCTCCTCGTCCAGATGGAGCCGGAGTGCGTCACCGAGAACGGTCAGAGCGTGGGCGGCCTCCTCGGCGGATCGGTCGACCGAGTCGGCCGGTGCCCCCCGCCACACCTCGACGGCCGCCTTGGCTCCGTCGAGCAGGGCCATGGCCTCGACGTGTTGCTCGGCCATCTTGTCGATGAGCGCACCGCACCCAGGGGCGCGTTGCCGGAGGATCGGGAAGACCAACTTCTCCTCGCCTTCGTGGTGCACCTCCAAGAAGGCGAGGACGTTGCCGTAATAGTCGGCCACGAGATCGCGCCGAGCGGTATCTCCGCACGTGCTCGCCACATAGGCGGGGGCGGAGCCGAAAGACGAGCGGAAGACCTGATGGACCGGGGCCATGTCACTCGTATCGGGCCGGGGATCGGAAAGCTCGGTCATCAGTCCTCCTTGCGACGCCCGCGATTCGTCCGCCCTCGGCGTCAAGGCATCGTAGGCCGTGAGGTGTCTGTCATCCGATGGGACATGTCTGCTCCGCTGTACCGCGCGCCCGGCCCGGGGTTCCAGGGTCCAGCGCCATGCGAACGACCGGCCGCGATGGCGTCGCCCCGCTCCGATTCGGGCCGCCGATAGATCGTGCACCGATGTAGTGTGACCTCGTGCCCGGACCGTCGTCGTCGAATCCCCAGGGGAAGGCGACACCGCCCGCCGCCGGGATCGGCACCTTCGGTCGTTACGCCGGCCCGGCCACGTTGATCCTCTCCAGCCTGGCCGAGGGGGAGAAGCACGGATACGCGCTGACCAAGGACATCGAGTCGTTCGCCGGCGTGCGTTTGGCGCCGGGCACCCTCTACGAAGCTCTCAGCCGGCTCGAGGGTCAGGGATTGATCGAGGCTCTGGAAAGCCACGACCGGCGACGGCCGTACCGGTTGACGTCGGTAGGGGCAACAGCGTTGAAGGAGCATCTGGCCACCCAGCGCCGGGTGGCCGACGAGGGGCTGCGCCGGCTCTCGGGCCGCTGGGGTCTGGCGTGACCACCACTGCTTCGGCCGCACGCCGCGCCAAGCGGTTGCTTCGTTGGTACCCGAGGAGTTGGCGGACGCGCTACGGCGACGAGTTCGCCGAATTGTTGACGGCCGAATTCTCGGAGCATCCCCGATCATGGCGTCGGACGGCCAACATCGCTTGGAGCGGCATCTACGCCCGGTTGACGACGGGCGGGCTCACCGGACACGCCCTCGAGCCCTCCGACCAGGTCCGGGCCAGCCTCGCCTCCCTGGGCGGCGCTCTGGCCGTCTTCCTGGTCTTCGGCACGGCGATGTGGGCACAGCTGACCATCGGCTGGCAGTGGGCCGAGCCCAACACGTTGGGAACCTCGGCGGCCATGATCACGATGTCGGCCGTCCTGCTTCTCTTCGCGGTCCTGGCCGTCCTGGCCGTCGCTCCCCTGGCTTGGACGTTGCTCGCACCCATCGGCCGTCGGCCCGGAAACGGACTCGGCCGTCCGACCATCCTCTTTTGTTGCGGCGTCGCCGTGCTGATCGTGGGCGCCCGACATTTCGGCAACGGATGGCCCGGAACGGGCGGCCACCACTGGATCCACCAGGGCCTCGTCCCCGGTGGTGTGGCCGCCTTCGTCTGGGCGATGACATTGTCGATCTCCTCCTACTGGGCCCACCCGGCGGCCCTCTTGTCCTTTCCGGCCGCCGAAGTGGCCTGGATGGTCCTCAGTCCCCTGGCCATCGTCGGCGTGGCCGTCGGGGCCACCAAGGTGGTCCGACGGCTCGACATGTCGCCCCGCGTCCTTCGCTACGAGGGCCGGCTCGGGGCCGTGGCCGCCTCCGCCATGGGTGCCTATCTCGTCGCGTCGTGTTGCTGGATCGTCGACGGTGGGTCCGGGCCGAGGAATCTCTTCCATGCCGGCGCCATCGACATCGTCGGCCTGGTGCTCATGACCGCGGCCGCGGTCATCGCCGGCCGCACCGCCCATGGCGCCCGTCGGGCGGGCCTCGGTTTCCGCCTTCCCTGACCCGGTTGCCCCGGCAGCGGGGCGTCGAAGGTGGGACAATGGCCGGTACATCGCCCGAGGAGAATCGCGTGGCCGCAGTCACTGTCTTCGTCGACGACGCCGTCCTCGGACATCTGCCCTCGGTATGCGTCGAGGATGGTGTGGACACGAACGACACGCTCTCGTTCACACAGGACGTGAGCACACGAGCGGGGATGGGTGTTGCCTGGCTGCTGCTGTTGGCCGGACCGCTCGGATGGATCGGCCTCTTCGTCGTGGCCGCCCTGCGTCGTGGCGAGATGCTCACCGTGACCGTCCCATACTCCGAGGCGGCCTACCGGCGAAGGAGGAGGGCACGCCGGAGGCGCCGTCTGGCCACCGCGGTCCTGGCCGGCACCCTGATCCTGGCCGTGCCGGCGCTCTCTCTCCACTCGGCCGATGGCCGGCTCTCGGTTATCGGTCTGGCCCTCGTCGGCTGTGGGGCCGTCGTCGAGATCGTCATCGACTGGGTCCACTTGCACCGCCTGACCGTCCGCCTCCAACTCGATGCCTCGCGTCGTTGGGTCACCCTGGCGGGCGTCCATCCGGATTTCGCCGACGCCGTGCGGTTCGAGGGCCGCGCCTCTGCCGCCTTCTCGGCCCCCAGAGATCGGCGTTAGGACTCCACCACGTCACCGAAGGCGTCGCAATCAGCGTTATCGCAGACGAACCCGGGATCGATGACATGCGACGCATCGCCCGGGAGAGCGGTGACGCCGCAGTAGCGGCAGATGGGGGCCCGTCCGTCGTCGGCGGCATCGGGACAACCGTCGCCTCTCATCGGGCACCGTTGTTCTCGACAGGGGGAGCCGGCATGGCCAGCGTCTCGACGGCCAAACGCTCGAGTTGCTCAAGGGTGACCTGTCCGAGGTCGGAACTGAATTGGTACTGGAGATCCGCCTCGACCAGAAGTGAGCGGCCCGTCCGGCTCGTGCCACGCGATCCGGTGACGTCACAGGCCCTGTCTCCCGAGACCATGATCAGACGGCGCTTTCGGCAGGGGTCGAAGGCGAGGGGGGCCGGAATGGCGAAACTCACCGACACGGCCTGACTATCGGTGCCTTGTGCGTAGAAGCACCCGAGCAGATCGTTTTCGCTGACCGCCGACGCCGGCGCCACCCGGGTCCCGATCGCACCGTTGACCGCGGTCGCCGACGGGCAATCCCCGCTCCGGGGAAGCTGGGCTTGGCGGTGCTTGACCACAACGACGAGCACACCCATCGTGGCCATACCCGAACAGACGACGATGGCGGTCGCCCGCCAGGGCCACCGTTGCGCATGCCGCCGGCGCTGGTCCCCATCGAGCACAGACCCTCCCGTCCGTCGTCATCAGCAGAGCACGATAGCCACCTGGCGGTCGAACGGAGCGCAGATGTTCAGTGACTCGTCGACCCCGGTTTCTTGTTCAGTGCGTCGACGGCGCGCCGCGGGGCACGGGTCTTGTAGCTCACGGCCAGCACCGACGACAAGGGCCCGGCGATCACGTGCTGCATGCCCTTCGCATCGATCCTCTCCACGAGGACGAATCCCTCCTCGTAACGAGGCAGCTCCCGCGCCACGTCGCCGTAGCTGTAAGGGGTGAGGGTGAAGCCGGATCCGGTACGCCACGCCACGGCGTGCCAACCGTCGGCCAGGAGGACCTCGCGCACCAGAGAAGGGTCGATGGCCATGGGGACCTCAGGAGAGTGGTCTGGTCGGTGGGGCCACAAGGGAACGGAGTTCCGCTTCGGCGGCGCAGTAACTGTCCAGGAGGCTCTTGATCATCTGCGGCGACGAGGACTCGTCGGACCGGGCCAGCCGGATGGCGGCGGCGATCTGGTTCATGGTGCGGCTCAGGTATCTCGCCTTCTCTGTCTGCCCCGCCGACACGCGCACAACCATCGGATTGCCCCTTCGACCTCGAACCTGCCCGTAGGCATCGGCAGGCCCTCGGGCCACCTGAAGCGTCATACCGGTCGCCCCCCGGCGGCCGAGCCCGGCTACGACATGGCCACCGCCTCGGAAGTCCGCAATCCACCAACCTGGCGGCCGATCTCAATCCGTTCGTGGTAACCAGGGAACCGGCCAACCAGACGGTGGTGGGCGGCCAGACAGCCACATTTACCGTGGCGGCGATCGGATCCCCGGCGCCGACCATCCAGTGGCAGGTCTCGACGGACGGTGGTCTCACCTATTCCCCCATCCCCTGGGCAAACTCGGACACCTACAGCGTCACGGCCACGGCGCCGGAAAGGGGGGAGGAATTCGAAGCCGTGATCTCCAGTGCCCTCACGACGGTCACCACCGCGCCCGCCACGCTGAACGTCTTCGCCATCACCCCCCCTTCCGGATGCCACTCGAGGCTCCGCCTACCATTTCCAGCTGACCGCCGTCGGCGCAACAGCTCGGTACTCCTGGACGAGGACGGGAGCATCCCCAAGGGTCTCAGCCTGTCATCGAAAGGAGTGGTCTCGGGTACCCCGTAGCTCAAGCACGTGAAGCCCGGGACCTACACCGTGGTCGTCAAGGCCACAACGAAGACCGGGTCGGGACAACCCGCCCTGACGGCCAGTGAGACACTGGCCCTGACCCTTCTCTGAGGTCTTCGCGGCGCTCCCCCGGCCCTCAGGAATCGACCACAGGCGTGGCGACCGCGGCCGCCGCAGGTGGGACTCCAACAGCGCTCATCGTCGCTCATCGTCGCTCATCGTCGGTGGAGCCGAATGTGCGGCGAGGAATCCAACAGAAGACGCGCATCTCTCCAAAGAGAAGCAGATAGCGGTTCGACGGCGGGTAGAGGCGCCCGAACACAGTCCACTCCAGCCGACTTTCGATCTCCGCAGCCTTCACGACGACACCGTCGGTGTGGAAGGTCATGGTGCGGGACGGGCGAGCCAGGGTATTGCCTCGGAGCCCGATGTCGGTGCCGGCTCAGAATCGTGGCCCCGTAACAGACCACCGGTAAAAGACCAGGACTATGGCAATGGTCGTGAGGTGGCCGGTCAGAGAATATCGATAGCTAGCCGACAGGCGACAGCGACACCGACACATCGGCGCACACGACCGATTCACGAAGAGCGGGGCCGCCTTCCCCGTGCCTCGCTCTTCACCGATTTCCGGAGCTCGAGCATCTCCTGACGATGCCGGTCGCGAAGCTCGTGAAAATCGCTCTTCACCCGGCGCCGAAACTCATGCACGTCATCGTGGAAGCGCTCCCACGCCGCCTGCCGGCTCACGCCAACCGTTCCCCCGATCACTTCCCACGTCGCACCGGCGGCAACGGCCTCACCCACCAGCCGGGCCTCCCACGTGGAGAGCAGACCGACGAGGGCGCGCGACGCTCCAAGAGCGGCGAGCGGATCGGGGTCGGTTGTCGCCGCCTCCCACGTGGCCGTCATCAACGGCGGAACCACACGCGGGAGAACGGCTTCGCCGGCGTCAGAGTCGGTCTTCGTCATGTGTCAAGGTTACCTTGACACATGACGCTATGTCAAGCACCTCTTGACACGACGAGCGTGACCCCTGAGTCCGACCCCGCGCGCCGCTTCCGTCGGTGGGGATCGAAGACGTGGTTGGGGGACCAGACGGAGAGGTCACAGCCGGTGTCGTCGACCCTTTGTGACGTGGCCGCGAACGTCGGCCGACAACCTCGCCCGCCCCCGTGGAAGATCATCGGTCCACCTCGACCGAGTGAATGCGCAGCCGGCATACCTTCCCGGTCGTGGGAACTTGGGCGCAGGAGAGCGACGCCGGCTCCGTGCTCCCTTCCGGTGTGACGCAACAGCGGTCCCTCCCTGCAGGATGTCGCTCAGGGCCGCTGTCGCTCACGCACGAGGTACCATTACTCTCGCCATCATCCCTGGTCAGTTCCCGAATCTGGAGGCTTCATGGTTGAGTCCGCCGCACACCTTGCCGACGTGGAGGAGGCCGCAGAGGACCAGGACCTGGTCGAAGAGGAACTGCTGGTCGAGGACGTTTCGATCGACGGCATGTGCGGCGTCTACTAGACGTGACGGCGACGCATTCGGCCCCGGTGGATCCGGCCGGGGCCTCAGTCTTGGAACGGGGGTGGCAACTGAACCCCGATGTCTCGGTGAGACCGGAGTCCTTCGGCGCGCTCCTCTACCACTTCGGCACCCGTCGTCTCTCCTTTCTCAAAGACCGTCGGCTGCTCGATGTCGTCAATCACCTGGGCGAGGCACCGACGGCGCGCTCGGCATGTGCGCGCGCCGGCATTGATGACGCGTCTCTGCCCGTATTCGCCCGGGCACTGACAAGATTGGCGGAGACCGGGATGCTTCAGGAACGACCGTAATGGGTGTCACCATCCCTCTCGTCGAACACTTCGCCCGCGGGCTCGATGCCCCCATTTGTCTGACATGGGAGCTCACGTACGGCTGCAACCTGGCCTGTCGGCACTGCTTATCCAGTTCAGGCCGACGTGACCCGAGAGAGCTCACCACCGCCGAGGCCAAGGCCGTCATCGATGAACTCGAGGATATGCAGGTCTTCTACGTCAACATCGGAGGTGGGGAACCCACCATCCGATCGGACTTCTGGGAGCTTGTCGACTACGCCAACGCTCACCACATCGGTGTGAAGTTTTCGACGAACGGCTCGCGTATCACCCCGGAGATCGCTGCCCGCCTCGCATCCAACCACTATGTGGACGTCCAGATCTCCCTGGATGGCGCCACCGCCGCGGTCAACGATTCGGTGCGGGGGGTCGGTTCCTTCGACGTGGCCATCCGGGCCATGGAGAACCTGCATCAGGCCGGGTTTCCCAACTTCAAGATCTCGGTGGTCTGTACCCGGCACAACCTCGCTCAAATCGACGAGTTCAAGGCGCTGGCGGATCACTACGATGCGCAACTGCGCCTCACGCGTTTGCGGCCCTCAGGACGAGGTGCCCAGGTGTGGGACGAGCTGCATCCAACCGCGACCCAGCAGCGCGACCTGCACCGCTGGCTGCTGGCCCACGGCGAAAACGTCCTCACCGGCGACTCCTTCTTCCACCTGGCCGGGTTCGGGGACCCGCTACCCGGACTCAACCTGTGCGGCGCCGGTCGGGTCGTCTGTCTCATCGATCCCGTCGGAGACGTCTACGCCTGCCCCTTTGCCATCCACGAGGAATTCCGCGCCGGAAACCTGCGCGAGGCGGGCGGATTCGCACCGATCTGGCGCCGGTCCGAGCTCTTCCGCTCCCTGCGCGAACCGCAGTCGGCGGGTGCGTGTGCGTCCTGCGGGGCGTACGACGCGTGCCGCGGTGGGTGCATGGCGGCGAAGTTCTTCACCGGCCTGCCGCTTGATGGACCGGATCCCGAGTGCGTGAAGGGGTACGGCGAGCTGGCGCTCGCCCAGGTGACTCCCGGCTCGGCGCCGTCGCCCTCGGCCGACCACTCTCGCCGCTCGGTTACGCCGGATGCCCCTACGCCGGGTGCCCGTACGCCGGTCACGCTCCTCACGGGGCGTCGGCCCGTCCGGGCCTGCGAAGACAGCCCTCTCGCCCTCGGGTCTTCGCCGGACGACCGTCTCGGCGCCATGACCTCCGTGCCATGAGCCGGGATCCTTGGTTCGAATCGGTGGCGGAGGCGCAACGACGCGCCGAACGACGGCTCCCACGTTCCGTCCAATTGGCCCTCAGGGCCGGATCGGAACGCGGCCTGACACTCGCCGACAACCAGGCGGCGTTCGGCGAACTCGGGTTCGCGCCGCACGTCGCCGACCTGGCCAGCAAACGCGAGCTGGCCACGTCAGCGATGGGGCAACAGATCGCGCTTCCCGTCTTGATCTCGCCCACGGGCGTGCAGGCGGTCGATCCGGACGCAGAAGTCGCCGTCGCCCGCGCCGCTGCCGCTCGGGGCACGGCGATGGGACTGAGCTCATTTGCCAGCAAGCCCATCGAGGAGGTGGTGGCGGCCAATCCCCAGACCTTCTTTCAGATCTACTGGTGCGGGACCCGGGACCAGATCGCCGAGCGCCTGGGGCGGGCCCGGGCGGCCGGTGCGGTGGGCCTCATCGTCACCCTTGACTGGTCTTTCTCCCACGGGCGGGACTGGGGAAGCCCCTTCATCCCGGAGCAGCTCAACGCCCGGACCATGCTGCGATTCGCCCCGGAGGTGCTACGGCGTCCGCGCTGGCTGGCCCGCTGGGCCCGGACGGGGTCTCCACCGGACTTGACCGTACCGAACATGGCCGTGCCCGGAGCACCGGTACCGACCTTCTTCCAAGCGTACGGCGAGTGGATGCAGACGCCGCCGCCTTCCTGGGCGGACCTGGCGTGGCTGCGCGATCTGTGGGGCGGCCCCTTCATGATCAAGGGGATCATGCGGGTCGACGACGCCCGCCGGGCCGTCGACATCGGCGCGGACGCCATTTCCGTGTCGAACCACGGTGGCAACAACCTCGATGGCACGCCGGCGTCGATC
>Ga0307373_10014264_pt1 | contig 10976 bp, 11 predicted proteins | sample OX2MG_FD_202534 | JGI IMG/M metagenome (GOLD analysis project Ga0307373, IMG submission 202534) | Soil microbial communities from Risofladan, Vaasa, Finland - OX-2 | ecosystem: Environmental > Terrestrial > Soil > Coastal area > Acid sulfate soil | place: Finland: Risofladan, Vaasa | collected... | reverse complement strand
GTATTTCCGAGACACCGCACTAGGCCAGCGTCGAGCAGCAGCATGATCGGACCACGCCGTCGAAGGACTCGGGGGCGCTCAGGCGGCGACCGCGGGGGCCGCCTCGACCGCAGCCAGCGCGCGTTCGACCAGGCCCCAGTCGGCGCCCGCGGCGCGCCCCTGTTCGCCGAGCAGGCGCCGGAAGCTGCGCGCGCCGGGCAGGCCCTGATACAGGCCAAGCCAGTGCCGCGCCATGTGCCGCAGCGCGGTGCCGCGCGCCAGCTCGGCCTCGACGTAAGGCCGCAGCGCACGCAGCGCATCGGCTCGTGCCGGCAGCAGCGTGCCCCACAGCGCTGCATCCGTCTGCGCCAGCACCCAGGGGTCGTGGTAGGCCACGCGGCCCAGCATCACGCCGTGCATCTGCGTCAGATGCTCGCGCACCGCCGCGACGCTGACGATGCCGCCGTTGATCACCAGTGTCAGCCCGGGAAAATCGCGCTGCAGCCGGTAGACGCGCGCGTAGTCCAGCGGCGGCAGTTCGCGGTTCTCCTGCGGCGACAACCCGGACAGCCAGGCCTTGCGCGCATGCACGATCAGGGCCTCGACGCCGGCGGCCACCATCGCCGTGGCGAAGTGCTGCAGGTCCGCATAGGCGTCCTGCTCGTCGACGCCGATGCGGCACTTCACCGTCACCGGCACCGCCACCGCGTCGCGCATCGCGCGCACGCCGTCGGCGACCAGCGCCGGCTCGCGCATCAGGCAGGCGCCAAAACGCCCGGCCTGCACGCGGTCGGACGGGCAGCCGACGTTGAGGTTGATCTCGTCACAACCGGCCGCGGCGCCGATCGCGGCCGCGGCGGCCAGTTCACGCGGCTCGCTGCCGCCCAGCTGCAGGGCCAGCGGATGTTCGCCGGCATCGTGTGCCAGCAGGCGCGCGCGATCGCCGTGCAGCAGCGCCTGCGCGTGCACCATCTCGGTGTACAGGCGCGCATGCGGGGCCAGCACGCGATGAAAGGCGCGGCAGTGGCGGTCGGTCCAGTCCATCATCGGCGCCACGCACAGGCGCCAGGGCGAATCCGCGGCGATGGCGGGCGGGGCTGCGGTTTCCATCGCGCAAGGATACCCGGCACGCCGCGCACGAGTGCTAGGCTGGCATCGGCGGGATCCGACGCAGACGTCATGAACACGAGTGTGACCATCAGCCTCGATGCGGTGATCGTGGCGGTTACCGCCGAGGCTCCGCGCGTGCTGACCGCCGAGTGCGAGGGCGTCGACGTGCTCCCCGGCGGCGCGCTCGATCCGCAGCGCGATCCGACCCTGGAGCGTGGCCTGCGCGACCGCGTCGAGGCGGCCAGCGGCTTGGCGCTGGGCTACGTCGAGCAGCTCTACACCTTTGGCGACCGCGCGCGCGAGGCGCGGTCAACCGATGCGGCGCGTGTGATCGGGGTGGCCTATTTGGCGCTGGTGCTGGAACAGACCGCGGCACCGGCGCCGGGCGCACACTGGCGCGACGTGTATGCCTTTCTGCCGTGGGAGGACTGGCGCGCCGGGCGTCCGCCGGCGATCGCGCAGGCGCTGGCGCCGCGGCTGCACGCCTGGGCCGGCGCCGACCGCCACCGGCGCGAGCGCGTCGATCTGACCTTCGGCCTCGATGGCGCGCCGTGGGATCCGGAGCGCACGCTGGAACGCTACGAACTGCTGTGGGAGATCGGGCTCGCCGCCGAAGCCCCGCACGCCGGCACCGACCTGCCGCGCGCCAGCGGCCGCGCGATGGGCCTCGATCATCGGCGCATGCTGGCCACCGCGCTGGGTCGTCTGCGCGGCAAGTTGCGCTATCGGCCGGTGGTGTTCGAGCTGGTGCCCGAAGCGTTCACCCTGACCCAGCTGCAGCGGGTGATCGAGGCGCTGGCCGGGATGCGTCTGCACATGCAGAACTTCCGTCGCCTGATCGAGCATGCCGGTCTGGTCGAGGCCACCGGGCAGCGCCAGCACGCCACCGGCGGACGCCCGGCCGTGCTGTTCCGTTTCCGCCGCGAAGTCTTCCGCGAACGTCCGCAGCCGGGGGTGTACTACCCCGGTGCGTGGTGGTCGCGCTGACGCGGTCCGGCGGCAACGATTCCCAGTCCGGCGCTGCGCATTGGCGCGGCGCGACCAGCCCCCGCCAGCGGCGCGTTCCGATGCGCGTGAGCGTCGCCTGGCTCGTTGCATCCCGGGGGAAGCATCGATCAGCAAGACAAAGCGTCTGACTCGGGGGAAGACAACCCGCAGCGAGTGCAGGTCGTGGCGGGCGCTCACGCCGCGCCGGGCGCGGCCAGTGGCAGCACGTACAGCAACACGGCGAAAAAGTGCAGCGTGCTGCCGGCCAGCACGAACAGGTGCCAGAGCGTGTGGTGGTACGGCAGGCGTCGCCACAGATAGAACGGCACGCCCAGCGTGTAGGCGATGCCGCCCGCCAGAACAAGGGCCACGCCGCCACCGGCCAGCGCCGCATGCAGCGGGCCGAAGGCCAGCAGGCCGATCCAGCCCATGCCGACATACACCAGCGCGGCCAGCCAGCGCCGGCGGCCGAGGCTGGTGTATTCCAGCGCGATGCCGGCCACGGCCAGCGTCCAGATCGCCGCAAACAGCCCCCAGCGCCAGTCGCCGTGCAGCGCCAGCAGGGTGAACGGCGTGTAGGTACCGGCGATCAGCAGATAGATCGCGATGTGGTCGAAACGCCGCAGCGCGCGCCGGGCGCCGGGCCGGTGGATCGAGTGATAGAGCGTGGAGGCGGTGTACAGCAGTACCAGCGAGGTGCCGAACACGCTTGCCGCGATGATCGCGCGCGGCGGTCCGCTGTGCGCCGTGATCACCGCCAGAATCACCAGCCCGGCGAGGCTCAGCGCGATGCCGAGACCGTGGATCAGGCTGGCGGCAAGCTCGTCGCCACGGCCGAGGCCGTGCGCAGCGGGCAGTGGGTCGGCATGCATCGCGGTCCGCCCTTCGAACAGGGTTTGAACGCTAGCAGAGCCCGTCGCGAGTGTCGCCTTACGGAAGCGGCCGATGTGCATGACCGCTCTCAGCGCGTCAGGTGTGCCCACGCGGCGGTCGCGGCCTCGCGATCGCCGTCGTCGAAGGCCTCGACGTCCCAGCCGGCCAGCGTCGCCGCGTCGATGCAGCGCAGATTGACGTCGTAGCCGTCGGGATGCGAGCGCGGCACGTAGAACGACTTCACGCCGCAGCGGCGACAGAACAGGTGGCGTGCGACGCCGGTATTGAAACGGTATTCGCCGAGATCCTTGTCGCCGGCGAGCAGCCGGAAGCGCGCAGCCGGCACGATCAGGTGCAGAAAGCCGGTCATGCGGCAGATCGAGCAGTTGCACTCGAGCACCGTCGGTCGTGCCGGCGCCTCGACTTCGAAGCGCACCGCGCCGCAGTGGCAGCCGCCGCGATGGACGACCGGCGCCTCTGCCGCGACCACGTCAGTGCGCCAGGATCTCGAACTTGCCGAAGGCGATGCCGAGGTCCCAGCCGTCGCCGACGCCAGCCAGTGCCAGCGCCACGTTGCCCTTGGTCAGCACCTGCGCCGAGCTCGACTTGACCACGCCGGCGTGCACCTGCGCGGTGGCGTAGCTGCCCAGTACTTCGCGGATGTTGCTCACGCCGGTGAAGTGCCCGCGGCCATCCTTGATTTCGGACTTGCCGATGGTCAGGCCGCCCCCCTTGGTGCGCAATTCGACGTGCATGCTCTGGCCATTGGAGCAGGTGATTTCGCCCTGGCCCTTGGCAGTCTGGTAGAAGATCGACCAGCCAGCGAGGGAATAGCGCATGTCACAGGAGACATCGCCGGCGTGTGCGGACGGTGCGATCGCCGCAAGGGCGAGCAGGCAGAAAGGCAACAGCAGGGCCTGGGTCTTGCGCATGATCACGACTCCTTGAGGGATACGGCGCACGATGCTGACAGCTGCGGCTGAACGTCGCAGAAATCCGGCGGAAAGCGGCGTTCACCGCGGTCGCACGTCGTCTCCATGATGCCGCAGCGGCACGGCTCGTGCTGAATGCGGGCATCTCTCTCGTCTTCGTCCCATGCGGGTTGCGGTTCCCGCTGGCGCTGCTTGCGATCGCACGCGGTGGATCCGCAACGCGTTTCACAGAGGGCGTGTTCAGGGGATCCGTTGGCGAGCTTGTTTTTTCAACCCGTCGCCACGGGGGTTAAGCTGACGCCATCCCGGCCACGGAGCCCGACGATGCGCGCCCCCGACCTCGCGGTTCATGTCCGCCATCCAGGTCAGCTCACACCCGGCGTCCGCCTTGCCCTGCAACTGGCGGTACGTCTGCAGGCGCATCTCGAAGGCCTGCACGTGGCGCCGCTGCCGGCGGCGGCATTCAGCGTGCCCGAGGCGGTCACCCTGCAGGTGATGGAGTCCGAGCAGCGCCGCCGCGACGCCGAGGCGCAGGCGCCATGGTGGCGCGCCGAGCTGGATGCGCGCGGTCTTGCCGGCAGCTGGCGCGTCGGCGAGGGGGATCTCGCCCAGGTGCTCTGCTACGGCGCAGCCGCGGCCGATCTGCTGGTGATGGAGCGCCCGGCCGAAGCCGAGGACGCGCCGCTGGGCTTTGGCGCCACCTCGCGCACGGTGTTCGCCGCCGGCATCCCGGTGCTGGTGGTGCCGGCGCAGACCGCCGTGACCGAAACCGGCCGCAACGTGCTGGTGGCTTGGAACGGCAGCCGGGAAGCACAGCGGGCGCTGCGCGGGGCACTGCCGCTGCTGGCGCAGGCCGAGCACATCACCATCCTCGATGGCAGCCGCAAGCAGCATCCCGAGGGTCTGGCCTGGCTGCCACCGCTGATGCTGCCGGCATGGTGCGAACGCCACGGTCTGGTCGCGCACATCGAGGCCTTCCAGCCACAGGGTGCGGTCGGCACGGTGTTGCTGGAAGCCGCGGCTCGCCTTGGTGCGGACCTGATCGTGCTGGGTGCCTGGGGTCACTCACGGATCGCCGAGATGGTGCTCGGCGGTACCACCCGCGCGCTGTTTCGCGACGGCACGCTGCCGATGCTGGTGGCACATTGATACCCGGTTGCGTTCAATCGACACGAAAACCGCGTAGCCCGGATGCAGCGCAGCGGAATCCGGGAAGGGTGCATTGAGAAAGATTTTTATCCGCGAAGGGCGCGAAGGGCGCAAATGATTTGTTCCATTTTGAGGATCGAACCTCGGATTGCGCCCCCGATGGGGCTCCATCCGGGCTACCCAGCGAATCGATTGAACGCAACGGGGGTATGGGACGCGGGGCGGTGAAGTCGCCGCTCAGCCGCGATAGCGCTGCGCCAGCAGGGCGAACATCGCGCGCAGGCCCAGCGCCTCGCCGCCCCGGGGCCGGCCCGGACGGTCGCCGTCGTTCCAGGCGTAAGTGTCCAGGTGCAGCCACGGCGTCTGCGCCGGCACGAAGCGTTCGAGATACAGCGCGGCGGTGATCGCGCCGGCGTGGCGCGAGGCGCCGCTGTTGGCGAAATCGGCGATATGCGAATCGAGCAGGCGCCGGTACGGCCGCCACAGCGGCAGCCGCCACAGCGGATCGTGCTCGGCCTGCGCCGCCGCCAGCGCCGCGTCCGCCAGCGCATCGCGGTTGGCGAACAGTGCCGGCAGGTCCGGACCCAGCGCCACGCGCGCGGCGCCGGTCAGGGTGGCGAAGTCGATGATCAGGTCGGGCTGCTGCTCGCCGGCGTAGGCCAGCGCGTCGCCGAGGATCACGCGGCCCTCGGCGTCGGTGTTGTCGATCTCGACGCTGAGCCCGCTGCGGGTGCGGATCACCTCGCCGGGACGATAGGCGTTGGCGGCGATGGCGTTCTCCACCGCCGGGATCAGCAGGGTCAGGCACACCGGCAGGTTCGCACGCATCACCCAGCCGGCCAGCGCCAGCGCGTGCGCCGCGCCGCCCATGTCCTTCTTCATCCAGCGCATGCCGTCGCCGGTCTTGAGATCCAGTCCGCCGGTGTCGAAGCACACGCCCTTGCCGACCAGCACCAGCCGCGGATGTTCGCGCTTGCCCCAGTGCAGTTCGATCAGGCGTGGGGCGCGGTGACTGGCGCGGCCGACGGCGTGGATCGCCGGGAAATTGGCCTCGAGCAGCGCCTCGCCGACCCATTCGCGCACCGTCGCCGCATGCGCCTGCGCGACCTCGCGCACCGCGTCGGCCAGCTGCTCCGGGCCCAGGTCCTCGGTCGGCGTGTTGACCAGATCGCGCACGTGCGTCGTCGCTTCCAGCAGCGGCGCCAGTTCGGCATGCAGCGCCGTGTCCACGGCCAGCCGTGCCGGCGCGCGGCGCGCGGCCTTGTAGCGGGTGTAGTGGTAGGCGCCCAGAGCAAATCCCAGCGCGGCCAGCCGCGTATCCGCCAGCACACCTTCGGCGGCCAGCGCATAAGTGCCCGGCGGCAGCGTCGAGGCCAGATGGCCCAGCGCCCACAGCGGCTCGCTGCGATCGACGCCGGCCAGAACCCGTTGCAGGGAACCGTCGGCGGCGGGCAGCAGGGCGACCTGACCCGCTGCGGCGGTGAAGCCGGTCGCCTGCAGCCAGCGCGCGGCGCGCGCGCCGAGACGTTTGCGGCAGGCGCCGAGACCGGCGCGATCGACGGTCTCGATGGCGATGGCCTTGCGGCCACGGCGCAGAGGCATCAGGGCATCCATGGCGGTGCTCGCGGGCAGGCGCGCGGTGGCGCGCGGAGCGTGGATGTTAGTGGCCCGTAGCGGAAAAATCGAAAGCAGCTCGCTTGGACTGGCCGCGCCGGGCGGGCTGCTCACTCAGCCCATAGCGATGGCTATGGGCCTCGCTCCGCAGCCGCGCCCGACACGTCCATCCCTTCGCGATCCCTCTTCCGCTTCTTCCGTTACGGGCCACTAGCAAACCGCGCCGGCACGCCGGTGGCGATCAGTGCGACTCGGCGTCGATCTGCCGGCGCTGCTGCGCGGCCTGGCGGTCGATCACGTTCTGCACCGACTTGGCGCGGGCCAGCGCCTTCATGTCCGCATCCCACGGCGTGGCGACGCGCACGGTCGACGCCGCGGCGGCCGGCGTCGCGGCGGTGGTCGACGGCGGCTGCGAGCAGCCGGCCACGGGCAGCGCAGTGAGCGCGGCAAAAACGAAAACAGGCATGCGCATGGACGTCACCTCCACGGCCAGTCTGGCGCCGCGCCGACGCGGCGGCAAGCCTCGGCTACACTCGTTCGCGGAGGTGGCGCGATGGACGAACACACCGCACGCTGGCGTCTGGACGGGCGCACCGCGCTGGTCACCGGCGCCAGCCGCGGCATCGGCTACGCCTGCGCGCGCGAGCTGACCGCGCTCGGTGCCGAGGTGTTGATGGTGGCGCGCGACGAAGACCATCTCGAGCACGCGCGCGCCGAGCTGGCGGAGGAGTTTCCGGCGCTGCCGCCGCGCGCGTTCGCCGCCGATCTGGTCCAGCACGAGGCGCGTCTGGAGCTGTTCGACTGGATCGCCGACCTCGACGCGCCGCTGTCGCTGCTGGTCAACAACGTCGGCGCCAACCTCAGCAAGTCCACGATGGAGTACGCCGAGGACGAGCTGCGCGACCTGCTCGAGGCCAACCTGGTCAGCGCTTTCGCGCTGTGCCGGCTGGCCTACCCGTCGCTGCGCGAACACGGCGCGGCGGCGATCGTCAACGTCGGCTCGGTATCCGGCGCGACGCACGTGCGTACCGGATCGCCCTATGGCGTCAGCAAGGCCGCGCTGCATCAGCTGACGCGCAACCTCGCCTGCGAGTGGGCGGTCGACGGCATCCGCGTCAACGCGGTCGCGCCGTGGTACATCCGCACCCGCCGCACCGAGTCGGCGCTGGCCGATCCCGACTACCTCGAGGAAGTGCTCGACCGCACGCCGATGCGGCGCATCGGCGAGCCCGACGAGGTGGCCGCGGCGGTGGCCTTCCTGTGCCTGCCGGCGGCGGGCTACATCACCGGCGCGGTGCTGCCGGTGGACGGCGGATTCCTGCAGTACGGTTTCTGAGGGCGCCGGCTCGAACTACATGCCGCCGGCTTGCTCTCCCGCATGTATCCAAGCCATCGCGCAGCGCGAGCCTGCGATGCGAGGTTTCATCCCTGCGCTGCCACCAGCGCCGCATCGGCGGCGCGCGCGCGCTGTACCGCCGGGCGAGCGCCGACGCGGTCGATGTAGGCGCGGATCAGCGGCAGCTCCGGCACCAGCTTGAACTGCGTGGTCCAGCCCAGCGCGGTGCCCCACAGCACGTCGGCGGAGGTGTAGCGCTCGCCCAGCAGCCACGGTCCGCGCGCCAGCTGGTCGGTCAGCGTCTGCAGCATGGTGTCGTAGTCGGCGTAGGGCGAAGTGGCGCGCGCCGCGGGCTCGCGCTGCAGCGACCGATCGATCACCGCCGGCTCGAAGCAGGAGCCGTAGTAGGCGATCCAGCGTAGCCACGGGCCGCGCAGCGGATCGCCGATGGCCGGCGCCAGGCCCGCCTGCGGATAGCGGTCGGCGAGGTAGATGTAGATCGCCACCTGCTCGGTGATCAGCGCGTCGCCGTCCTTCAGCGCCGGCACCTTGCCCATCGGATTGATCGCGAGGTAGGCGGGCTGGCGCTGCTCGCCGGCCTTGAGGTCGAGCAGGTGCAGCCGGTAGGGCGCGCCCAGCTCCTCAAGCAGGATGCGCACGCCGGCCGAGCGCGATTGCGGGGCGTGGAAGAACGTCAGTTCGGTGCTCATGACGCGACTCCCTGGATCGAGTGCGGGCAGCTTAGCGCGGCGCCGCGGAGGACCGCGTCGGTGTGGTCTTGGGCCGCGGATTGAACTGCGGCGGCAACGGGGTCCGGATGCCGAGCTGGCGATCGACCGGCACGATGCCCAGCGCCTTGCAGTCCAGCCCCAGCGCGCCGGGCAACTGCTCGGTCCAGGCGGTTGGCACCATCGCGTAGGACGCCGGCAGCGGTGCGGCGCGGCCGGCCAGACGTGCCGGATCGAAGGCGCCCAGCAGATCGGTCACATCGGGTGTCAGCGCGTCCTCCGGCCCCAGCCCGTGCAGATGGAAATGCAGCTCGCCGAGTTTGCGGCCCTCGAGTTCGTCGGGCAGCGTCGCCAGCGGCGGCAGGTCGAACACGCGATCGACGAACTTGACCACCGAGGCGGTGTTGCCGGGCGCGTGGATCACCGCGTGCACGCGGGCATACGGCGAGATCAGCAGCAGCGGCACGCGCGGGCCGTTGCCCAGCCAGCGGCCGTCGGGGCCCGTCGCGCGCTGCGGCGGCGGCACGTGGTCGTAGTCGCCCTCGCTGTCGTCCCAGGTCAGGATGATCGCGCTGTGCTTCCAGTAGGGACTGGCAGCGATCGCGTTGATCGCGCGCGCGACCAGGATCTCGCTGATCTGCGCATCGGAATACTGCGGGTGGTCGTCGTCACCGAGAAAGCGCGCCTGCACGCGCGGATCGGGGTCGGCGGGTTTCAGTCCGAAGTCGTTGCGGTAGCCGCCCTTGATGTAGAACACGCCGCCCGCGGCGGGCAGGCGGCCGTCGCGCAGGTCGCCGAAGAACCGCGACAGGTCCGCCAGGTGTGCGCGCAGCGCCGGATTGTTGGCGATGTAGCCGAAGTACTGCGGGCCGTTGTGGTGGGTGACGTACGAAGCATGCTGACCCTCGGCATCTTCCGGGTCGGCACCGGCGGCCGTCGGCGCGCCGTAGCCCGCCTGATACCAGCGCCAGTCCACCGTGCGCTGGCCGCGCGTGCTGATCGCGCGCACGTCGCCGCGCACGTCGGCGAGGTCGCTCGCGGGCCGCGTGTCCTGCAGCGCGACATGATCGAGGTCGCCGCCCTGCAGCGTCAGCGGCAGCGAGGCGAAGGTGAGGTTGTCCTGCACTTCGTCGCGATGCGCGGCGGTCTTGGCGGTGTCGTGCGGGTTGTACGGCATGCGTTGTGCCGCTGGCGTGGGGTCGTAGGGCGAACCCCAGAGCGGATCGGCATCGTCGACCACCGGCACGCCGGGGCCCCTGGCGCCGTCGCCCTTGAAGGCCGCGCCCGGATGCCGCGCCCACTGCGTCACGCCGGTCTGCGCGGCGATGATGCTGAGGTTGCCGGGCGTGGACGGCCCGGCGATGGTCTGGAACACGCGATCGAACAGTGCGAAACGGTCGGCGTAGTGCCACAGGATCGGCACCGTGTCGCAGTCCTCGTGCGCCATGGCCAGTTCACCGAACTGCAGGGCCTTGAGGCTGGGTGCGCCGTGCGGCGAATACTTGCGCTCCTCGGTCAGCGCAAAGCGATCCATGCGCGGCACGCCGCCGACCACGTGCAGCTTGCGCAGCATCAGCGGATGCGAGTGGTCGATGTCGTCGGTGTCGGCGGCGAACTCGGCCGGGCCGATACGGAAGGGCGAAATCGTCGTCCAGCGTCCATCCGGCAGCTGCAGCGGCTGCACGAAGCCCGGCGTGCGCGCCGGTGGCTGCGAGTAGATCCCGTCGGCGCCCGGCCAGGTGCCGAAGTAGGAATCGAAGCTGCGGTTCTCCTGGTAGATCACGAACACGTACTTGATATGCGCACGCAGCAGCGCGAGGCGCTGTGCGGCGGACAGCTGCGGCTCGTCGCGCGCCGGCACGACGTACCGCGCCGCTTCGGGACCGGGCGCGGTATCGATTGCACGCGGTTTGCCGTTGCCGGCATAGGCCAGCGTGGCGGCCGGCGCGGACTGCGCCGCGGCCAGCGTGACGAACAGGGCGAACAACAGCGGAGCGGGTCGGCGCATGGGGTGGCGGCTCAGGCGAAAGTGCGAGAGTACGACAGCCCGATGACGATACGGTTCCATGGCGCCGGACGGGCATGCGCGATCGATGATCGGCAGCGCATTGCAGGACGGTATTCAACGCATGCGCAGGGCCGGCGGATTCAACGAGCGCCGGCACCCCGCGCGCTGCACGAGCGGGCTTGGGTGTACGTTTGCGCACGTTTCGATATCCGCTGACAGGGGAGCGCCATGCATCGTCGCTACGGGCTGTTGATATTACT
>Ga0307373_10014262_pt1 | contig 10977 bp, 8 predicted proteins | sample OX2MG_FD_202534 | JGI IMG/M metagenome (GOLD analysis project Ga0307373, IMG submission 202534) | Soil microbial communities from Risofladan, Vaasa, Finland - OX-2 | ecosystem: Environmental > Terrestrial > Soil > Coastal area > Acid sulfate soil | place: Finland: Risofladan, Vaasa | collected... | reverse complement strand
TCGCACGCGAGGGCCGATTAACGCTGATAGAGCGCGTCGAGGATATTGCCGCAAAGATTGCATTGACTCGGTGGAACCGGCCGGCGCGCCCGGAGAATGCCAACACGGCTGTTCTGCGCAGCATCGTCGACAAGATTGTTTCGATCCTGGAGGCATAATGTCCAGCACCTCATCATGTCGTGTCTTGGCGGGCAGACGAGAAATTCCCGCCGCGCCATTTGAAGATTTTCGTCGCACTATCCGTAGGCAGGGCACGCTTGCCTTGAACGGCCTGTGCCAAATGTTTGATTCCCAGAGCGCTTTATTCTGTTACACGCTCAAACAGACCGAGCGCGGATTGGTGCAAGAAGGCATTTCACATCGCTACAGCCTGATCACGTTAATGGGGCTTCACCGTTTGGAAGAAAGCGGACAGACTTCGCCCATTGAAATTCAGCCAGTGTTGCAAACGCTTTTGGCGAATACAGATTGGGTCAATACTGCTGGAGATTTAGGCTTGCTTCTCTGGCTGTGTGCTCTAATTGCGCCGGAGCGTCTCCCCCAAATTAAGAAGCAATTAGGGGTCGATAGTGCTTTGGCCCGGTATCGTGACGCTCGACAGGGTCGCACGATGGAATTGGCGTGGTTCCTCACTGGTCTTTCCCACGCTAGCTTGGCGTGTCCGGACCTGGGTTCTCAGGTAAAAGATCTGGCGGCTCAGACCTATGCGTTGCTCGCGAGGAACCAAGGGGAGCACGGCGTGTTCGGACATATTGCTGCAAACAGAAGCTTCGGTGGAACGCTTCGGAACCGCATCGGGAGTTTTGCGGACCAGGTTTATCCGATCTACGGGATGACCAAATTCTCGCAGGCATATGGACACGATGAAGCATTGGGAAAAGCCGAGGATTGCGCTCTCGCAATTTGCGAGGCTCAGGGGTCCTTTGGTCAGTGGTGGTGGCACTATGATTCGTTGAGCGGCCGCGTTATCGAAGAATACCCCGTGTTTTCGGTGCATCAACACGGCATGGCGCCCATGGCGTTGTTCGAATTAGGTAAAGCTCTTGACGCTGATTTTAGCCCCTGGATATACAAGGGACTCCAGTGGATCAATTCTGAAAATGAGCTAGCCTTTGACATGGAAGATGTTTCAGCGAATGTGATTTGGCGAAGCATCTATCGCCCGTCCTTGACGAGATACTGGGATGTGGCCATTGGAATGTTGGGCCGACGCCGAGAGCGTCGATCCTTTGATGGTTTAAAGGTTCGCTTCGAATGCCGGCCCTACGAACTCGGGTGGCTTCTGTATGCCTTTGCCAACCGGTCGAACGGCAAGCTCTGAAAATCGCGGGAGAGTTATTTGCAGTCCGTCCGAAGAAATTAGCTTACTGGAGCGTCGGAAGAGATGAAGGTCATGATCATTGTAGGGGCGAGGCCGAATTTCATGAAGGCTGCCCCAATCATTTCTGCGATCCGCGAATACAACCAGGGCCTAGCTCTGTCGCCCCGCGCGACTGAAACGGCGGCTCTCGAAGAGATCCGACATATTCTGGTGCATACCGGCCAGCATTACGATGAGGCTATGTCGGGCTCCTTTTTCTCGGATCTATGCCTTCCGCAACCTGACGTGCACTTGGGAGTTGGTTCTGGCTCGCACGCCGCGCAAACGGCGGAGATTATGCGGCGATTCGAAGAGGTGCTTGTTCGTGAACGGCCTGATGTAGTCGTCGTAGTGGGTGATGTGAACTCTACGCTAGCCTGCGCCTTGGTCGCTGCCAAGATCTCGTTCGATTCCAAAGGAACGCGCCCACTAATTGCGCACGTAGAGGCCGGCCTCCGCTCCTTCGACCGCTCAATGCCGGAAGAAGTTAATCGCGTTCTGACAGACCACGTCTGCGATCTGCTCTTTGTGACTGAGGAAAGCGGAATTCACAATCTTCGCGACGAGGGCATCTCGGATAGCAAAATCCGATTCGTCGGGAACACAATGATTGACTCGATCCTCGCCTTTAAAGAAAAGGCGGAGAAGTCAACCATACTGGACCGATTGGGTCTACGGACTCCGGCGAACGGGCATGGACCAACAAATGACGTCGGCCGTTATGCACTTCTTACGCTTCATAGACCTTCGAACGTGGACGACCGGGATGCGCTGCTCGCCATCCTCGAAGGACTCGAGGAATTAGCGAATTCGTGTCCCGTTGTTTTTTCGGCACACCCAAGAACCAAGAAGCGGATTGCTGAATTCGGTTTTCAACACTTCTTTCATTCCCAAAATGGGCATCCATCGAACACGCCTCAAGCGGCGAATGGCATTCGGTTGCTCGATCCGCTCGGTTATTTAGATTTCCTCCATCTGATGAAGCGTGCGGCTATCGTGATCACGGACTCAGGAGGAATTCAGGAAGAGACAACGTGTCTCGGCGTGCCATGCGTAACGGTGAGAGAAAATACGGAGCGGCCCGCGACCGTGACGTGCGGGACGAACATCATCGCCGGGACCAATCCGGAGAGCATCCGCCAGTCCATTCGGTTGCAACTCGAAGGTCGGAAAAACGGCGCTGTTCCTGAAAAGCGCGATAGCGTTCCTCACACGGCCAGTTCGCAAAAGCAGTGCATGCCCGTCCGTCGGATTCCAGAAAAGTGGGATGGAAAGTCGGCGATGCGGATCGTCGAGACGATTTCGTCGGAGTTCGTGCGAAGATCGCTCAGCTCGACGGCAGTCTCATTCGATGCGGGGAAAAGCACGGGCACAGGGATAAAATCAGGCACTGCAATCGTGACCTTACCCCTGCCTTACCAACAACTTACGGACGGCACCTAATTCACCTGGCCGCCTGGGCGCGGAAGGGCCGGGAGTTTCGCCTGTCCCCTAAAGGGCCCTTCGGACAGGGGTGCATCTCTCGACTTGTTGTGTATGCTGTAGGAGCAAAATCCGAGAGAGACGCCATGAACTGCTGGATTACGATCGCGCTAATGACATTGCTTTTCGGCTTCGGGAAGACTGCTTCCGCGATAACCTATTACATTGCGGCGAACGGGTCGGATTCTAACAGCGGCGCAAGCAAGACTGCACCTTGGCAGCACGCGCCGGGGATGCCCAACTGCACGGCAACCTGCGCAGCGACGAGGCCACAGCCGGGAGACAGCTTCATCTTTCGCGGTGGTGATACCTGGCACACGGCGAACTCAGGGGCAGCGGATGGAAACACAAACGCCTACACCGGATACGGCCCAGACGCGGTTGACAGCCGCGCCGTGAGTTCGTGGAACTGGGATTGGAGCGGGTCGTCTTCAAACTGCACTTGGACGTGGTGGCCCGACAGTGGTTTGCCTGCGCAGACTTCGAGCTGCATTTATATCGGAGTGGATAAGGCGTGGTACAGCGGTTCGAGATGGACGCGGCCTTCATTCAATCTAGATAATCCGCTCAGCACATCGCTAGTAGCCAGTTGTGCGTTTGACGAAACGACTGCGTTTCATGGAATCTCTCTTGGCCAGTTCTTTGGATACCCAGGCGATGCGGTGGGTTATTTGATTTTCGATAACTTTAACTTCTACGGCCACTGCCTTTCGGGAGTTCCGACCCCGGAATGGGGCTACATGGATGTAGTCACCAAAGGCTACGTCGCGGTCATAGACTGCTACTTTCACGGATTCACGGAGACTTTCAACCCACAGCCAAATGGCCAGGCGCCGGAAGATCAAGCCGGTGCAGTTAGCTTCGGCTATACCGATGCGGTGGTTCCCAATGGGGCAACGCACGATGTGGTCGCATGGGATGTATTCGACGGCTCCGACGACTACTGCGTTGGAGTCAACGCTTGCATCGGCGGAGGGGCCAGCGAATTCTACGACTATTCTCACAACGTGGAGCGGTACCTGGCTGGCACGGTCGGCAATGCTCAAAACAACATGGCCCACGTCCACGACAATCTGTTCGAGTACATGTACGAGAGTTTCGACCCGGCGGCGCACGGTGGAGTTCTGGAACAAAATGGTAACGACTTAAATCAGCCGATGGAATGGTACAACAACATCGTGCGGAGTACGTCAATTGGAGAGGTGCTCGGGCCAGACCCGACGCCGAGTTCGCCCCTTTATTTCTTCAACAATGTACTGGAAGGCGGCGGCGCTGGCGTTATCCAATTCGCTTCGATAAGTAATTTCACGGGGGAGCAAGCCTACCTGACGAACAACACGTTCGACAACAATAACATACGGACATCCCCAAACGGCAACGGGACGCCCTTCCGAGGGACGATCACGTTTGAAAACAATCACATTATCGCAAGCGGGGCGACCTCGATTTCCGTGTGGGTGCCAGCGCAGTCGGGAGTTACGTTCAGTGACCCGGTGCCGGCGAGTGAGATTTTTCAGGCGGAGTCGGCAGCGAACGGACAGGGCTACACTTCAGGCAACGATTACCAGCCGACTTCGACCAGCGGGGCGACTGTAGGCAAGGGCACGAGCCTTGCGTTGCAATGCTTGACTTATTCGGTCGACGATGCCTTATGCAGCGGCTCCACAGACGCGGTTGAAGACACTATGGGTACCGGAACGCTTCCGGTAATCGACATTCCGTCGCCCCTGCTCCGTGGTATTCACTGGGACGCGGGAGCTTTCCAGTTCGCGGGCAGTTCAGCGTCGACGCCGAACGCCCCGACCGGATTGGTCGCTACGGTTCACTAGCCGCACATTTTCCCGTCCATTCCGCCCCCCGCGGCCACTCGCTGGTGTATATCCAGCGGCGATTCGGCCCGCATCGAACATACGCAAAAAATGGCTGATTCTAGCGTCCGGCGACGGATGAAGCTCCTGGTGATTGCGAGCGGCTGCACTGGCCTGGGCACTGGCGAGGTTTGGAGCGCTTTCCAGATGGTAAGCCGGCTGGCAGAGCGGCACGACGTGACCCTCTTGACGTTCCGGCATAGGGGAGAAGCTGGCACTGCCGAGCAGCTCCCTGGCGCGCGAGTGGTGGAATGGGTTGACCCACCTGTTGTGGGGAGGTGGGAGCGCTTCAACGCCATGCTCAAGCCGAGTTACGTTAGCTTTTACTTTCAGGCGCGCCGATGGCTTAAAAAACAACTAAAGGCTGGAGAAACATTCGATCTGGCGCATCAGATTACACCGTTGGCGATGCGTTACCCTTCTCCCGCGGCGGGACTGGGAATCCCCCTTGTGATCGGGCCAGTGGGCGGCAGCTTGGCGGACCCTGAGGGGTTTGGCGCGGACGCCGGACGGCTTCCCTGGTTTACCAAGCTGCGAGCCCTGGATGCATGGCGGCTTCGGCGGGATCCATTATTGCGGCACACGTACCGGTCCGCGAGTTGCGTGATCTGCATCGCCCCGTACGTTTGTGAGCTGCTGAGGCCGGTACGAACGACTGGTTTCGAGCTGATGCACGATGTGGGGATGCCGGAGCTTCCACCGGCGAAATGCCCGACGAGCTCGGATGCGCGAGGCATGAAGCTCCTGTTCGTTGGCCGGGTGATCCGCACGAAGGGTGTTCGAGACGCCATCCGGGCGCTCGCCAAGCTGAAGGACTTAAACGGTCTTTCGTTTGACGTGATCGGAGACGGCTACGATCTGGCAGCCTGCAAAGAGGAAGCCCGGAAGCTGGATGTCGCGGATATCGTGACGTTCCACGGATGGCTCAAGCGCAAGGACATCGACACATTTTATGCCTGCGCGGACGTTTTCCTTTTTCCGAGCTACCGGGAGCCCGGGGGGATCGCGGTGATCGAGGCGATGAGCAATGGGTTGGCACCGATCGTCGCGGACCGCGGCGGGCCTGGATACGCGGTCGACGATACCTGCGGGATTCGAGTGCCGGTGACCAGCCCAGAGAGATTCGCCTGCGATGTTGCTGCCGCCGTCCGACGCCTCGCGGCATCGCCGGAACTTGTCGCCTCGATGGGGAAAGCGGCGCGCGAAAAGGTCGGTCGAGAGTTTTTGTGGGACGCGAAGATCCGGACGGTGGAGGGGGTATATGACAGAGCAACGGGCGCTCGTTAGGGAGTCAGGTGTTGGTCGTTTGGCGAAGTTCGCGCTGCCTTACGTTGCGAAGGCTTTCGCAAATCGATTTGCTACCCAAGCGATCCGTTATAACGAATTGGGCTCCTGCTTGATTCAAGGGAAGGGTAGCGGATCGGGCTGGGACCTGGCGGCCGAGGTGTCGGTGGCGGCCAAGTTCGTTCGAGCGCCTAGCCCTGTGTTTTTGGACGTTGGCGCGAACTGGGGTAGGTGGTCGACGGGCATGCTGAAGCTATTCCCGGGCTGTTCCAAGTTGCTGATCGTTGAACCTCAACCCAAGTGCCTGGAGGGCGTCCGGGAGATAGATTTCCGGGAAAAACAAATCTTCGCATGCGCCGTGGCCGACCGGCCGGGCGAACTTGATTTCTATACGGCCGAGGAGGCTGAAAGTTGGACCTGTGCTTCCCTTTTCCCGCGGACGGGAACGTACTTTGCGGATATAAAGCAGCGCAAACTTGTAGTGCCGATTCGAGTGTTGGACGACATTGTCTCGGAGAGCGGCGTTGCGACGATTGATTTCATGAAAATGGACATCGAGGGGGCAGAGTTACTCGCGCTAAGGGGCGCTGAGAAGACCTTTCGTGCCGGGATGATCAAGTCCCTCTCCTTCGAATTCGGCTCGGGAAATATCAATTCGCGAACTTTCTTCAGGGACTTCTGGGATTTTCTGCGTGGATATAATTTCTCAATTTTCCGAATTTTGCCGGGCGGTGGCACTTTAAGGATTGACCACTATTACGAGGACTTGGAGTATTTCCGCGGTGTTACTAATTACGTGGCCTCTCGTGAGTCCATCTGATGCCTGTGGACGGCGGTGGGCGGCTTACCGGACGCGGAGCTTTCCTTGGGGCGTAGTTAATGGTACCTGCACACCTTCAATTTGGAGGCGGCCTGACCGCAACCTTCCTACACCCACTGGTAGCAGTGGGTGTGCTGATTGCGATTGTGCTGATCTTCACCCTCCCGCGCAAGAAGGTGATCGCGCCTTTCCTTTTCGCGGTGCTAATGATTCCGTGGGGACAGCAACTCGTAATCGGGGACGTGCACTTTACGATGATGCGCATCCTGATTTTGGCTGGATTGGCGCGAGCCGCCTGGTCTAAATCATCGTCATTGGAAAACTGGTTTCCCGGAGGATTCAGCGGCATCGATCAGGCCGCGATGCTGTGGCTAGCGTTTTCGTTCATCATCGTCACGCTGCAATGGATGAATGCGGGGATGTTGATGGCGAGCCTGGGAGGCCTGATAGACGCTCTGGGCGGGTACCTGGTGTTGAGATTTTTTATACCCGATGGCGAGGCAATCCGGCGCACTGTAAAGGTGCTGGCTGCGATCTGCGCGATCCACGGCGCCTGCATGATCTACGAGCGGGTTACCGGTGTGGATGTATTCAGCTTGGTCGGCGGACTGATCACTCCGGACTCGATCGCAAGTGACGGAGTGTTACGTTCGGCCGGACTGATGGGCTCGCTGGGCGAAGGCCCTTTCGCCGCCGTTTTGCTGCCCTTGTTTGTCTGGCTATGGAAGGAGGAGAAGGGCCGGATAGCGGCGATTGCGGGACTAGCGGGGGCCACGGCCATGTTCGTTACTTCGCACAAGAGCACATCGTGGTGTGCTTGTGGCGCGGCCCTTTTCGCGCTTAGCTGTTGGCCCCTGCGCAAGCAAATGCGCCTGGTTCGTTGGGGAATCGTGCTGATGCTCGTGGCGCTAAACATGTACATGACATCGCCCGTTTGGCACCTGATTGAGGACGTGAACATAACCGGAGACTCCTCCAGCTATCACCGCTATTTCCTGGTAGATGCGACCATCCGGCATTTCAGCGCCTGGTGGCTGCTTGGATACAAGAACTACGCCGCGTGGGGATGGGACATGTGGGATACCAGCAACCTATTTGTGGCCACTGCCTTGACGGGAGGCCTGATAAGCCTGGTGATCTTAATCTTGTTATTCAAGCGGAGCTTTGGAGCCATCGGGACAGCGAGGAAGCAGGTGGATGGGGACCGCAAACAGGAATGGTTCCTATGGTGCTTGGGTTCGGCCCTTTTTACCGTTGTGGCGTCGTCGTTCGGAATTGCGTTCCTCTATCAATCACAGGTGGAATTGTACCTGCTACCGGCCTTTATTGCCGTGGCAACGTTTGAGGCAATGCGGGTGGCGGTGCAAACTGCGGAGGCGCAGAAAGAGGAAGGACCGGCACTCGCTTTCGTGCCAGCAGGGGCTGGTATCCGCTCTGATCTACGCCCAAAGCTAATTAAAGCTAATATAAGGTAAGCAGGCAGGGAACCCATTCATGAACCCGAAAGTATCGGTAATTATCCCGACCTACAACCGAGCAGCCAAGGTCCGAAAAGCGATCGAAAGCGTGCTAAACCAGACATTCTCGGATCTCGAAGTCGTGGTGGTGGATGACGGATCAACGGACGACACGGGCAGAATCCTGCAGGAAACTTATGGCGACCGGATTCGCTACTTTGCGCAGGCGAATCAGGGCGCGAGCGCGGCGAGGAACAAGGGACTGGCCGAAGCGCGGGGTGAGTGGATTGCTTTGCTGGACTCGGATGATCTGTGGGAGAAAGAAAAGCTTGAATGGCAGTTCAAGGCCGTGGAGCAATTTGGCTCACAGTGCGGCGCGTGCTACACAGACGTCCGATTTATGAACCACCCGGAAACACGGACCATGTTCGAACTGGCGGAAGAGAGCTACCAGCATGAAGGAACAATGGGCATCAACGCGGAGGCGCAGAGGGTACTGCTGGGCCCGGGCGGTGCAGGTATGGTCGTCTGCCCCTCCTCCCTCGTGGTGCGCGCCGATGTGGTAGCAAAATCGGGCGGATTCGATACGAACCTACGCTTCGGCGAGGATAGTGAGTTCATGTTTCGGTTAGCTCTGCTCACGGACTTCTGCTACGTCAACCTTCCGCTCGTTTGGTTTGATCGATCGCCCGCGGAAGTTCGCCACGTGGGAGTGAGCGCAGAGTGGAACAAGACGGAGTTCCTGCTTCGAGATTTTCAGCTTAAGTTCGAGGCGCTCGCCCGCCTGGGTGACGCTGTACCGCTGGAAATTCGCAAGATCATTCGAAAGCAGTTAAGCGATGTCCACAGCGGGTGGGCCAACTGGTACCTGGAAACCGAACAGTATGCAAAAGCGCGCGAAGCAGCATGGAAGGCGGTGCAGATAGGCATGACGTTCAACCTAGCGGTGAAATGGCTGCTGACTTGGATTAGCCCACGACTGGCACTTCGGACGGTGCAGCTCCACCAACAGCGGAGGAAGGATTTGGCTCGTTTCGTGTGAGCAGATGCCGCTCCGCGTCTTGTACCTGACAATCGAATGAATACGAATCCCCTTATGACGGACTCCCGGAATCTCGACTTCCTGCGCGCTATTGCGGTGTTGCTCGTCCTTGTGGATCACACGTTCATGGCGGCAGGGCTGGCCACTCGGTATCCGGAGGTGTGGGACATGGGGCGGCTGGGTGTGCTTATTTTTTTCGTACACACGAGCCTGGTTCTGATGTTCTCGTTGGAGCGTTCTGAGCGAAAAAATACGGGTAACCTGTTTCGAGACTTCTACATTCGGAGGGCGTTCCGAATATATCCTTTGAGTATTTTCTTCGTTCTGGCCGCCTGCGCCTTTGCGATGCCGCAAACGCCGGGCGGGGCGCCGGCAGCTCGAGGCGCGTCGCAGATCTTCGCAAACCTTCTATTGGTGCAGAACATAGCGGGACGTACAAATGTGATCAGTCCGCTGTGGAGCCTCCCGCTGGAAATTCAGATGTACGTCGTGTTGCCGTTCTTATACATTTTCGCAAAACGTCACAGCGCTACGGCGATTTTCAAGATAGGGTGCGCGGCAGCTTTAATCGGTCTGCCGTATGACTGGGCAGTATCGATGCACCTTGTCCGAGGGCTGGACCGATTGAATATTCTTTACTTCGCTCCGTGTTTTATCGCAGGTGTAATGGCCTATCGTCTCTCAAAAAAGCGGACGCTGGCCGTAAGGTGGTGGTTATGGCCTGTTGCGGTGGCAGCAATCGTTGCTATTTACGCTTTTTGGCAGACGCTATTGCCCAACTCAACGAACCCTTATCCCGCATATCGTGCTTGGCTCGCATGCTGGATGCTTGGGGCGCTTATGCCTCAGTTCCAGGAGATGAGACTCGGTTGGCTTCGGACCGCAAGCCATTACGTGGCGAAGTACTCCTATGGGATCTATCTTGGGCAGGTAGCCGCCCTTTGGATTGGCTTCACTTTCTGGCCAGACGCGGACAGCGCGTTTAAGTGGATTGTATCTATTCTCCTGCTCGGCGGCATCGCAGTAGCCGGTTACCATGCGATTGAGCACCCTGGAATCCTTCTGGGAAAGCTGGTGGCGAGTCGCTCTGAACGCAAGAGGGCACAGGTTGCAGCTCTAGCGCCAGGCGAAAACTAAACGAACCGTTGATGAAAGCTACAGCCAAACCATGAAGGACCTGAAGAAGCATCGCGTAGTCCTGATGGGTTCCGCGTTCAGCGTCGCCACCCTCGCGGCGTCAGTGCTGGTGGGCTTTTTCTTGATGCCGTTCGTGGTGCATCGATTGGGCGACCAGATGTATGGGTACTGGTCGCTGGTTGGGGCCGTGCTGGGCTATTACGGGGTTCTGGAACTGGGAATCACGCCGGCGGTTTCGTTCCATGTGGCGAAAGCGATAGGGGAGGGCGACAACGAGTCCGCGAACGGGACGCTTTCAGCGGCGTTCGCGGGGTTGACAGGGGTTGGGTTGGCCGTGCTGCTGATCACGATCGTGGTTGCGGCGCTATGTCCATTTTTTATCACGGCCGCGTCCGATGCTCGGGTCATTCGGGTTGTCTTGGTGATCACCGGATTGGGATGCGCGTTTGGCTTCCCGGGACGGGCGTTTCTGGGCGGGATATTCGCTCACCTGCGGACCGACCTGATCGCAACGGTCAGGACGGTCG
>Ga0307373_10014261_pt1 | contig 10978 bp, 10 predicted proteins | sample OX2MG_FD_202534 | JGI IMG/M metagenome (GOLD analysis project Ga0307373, IMG submission 202534) | Soil microbial communities from Risofladan, Vaasa, Finland - OX-2 | ecosystem: Environmental > Terrestrial > Soil > Coastal area > Acid sulfate soil | place: Finland: Risofladan, Vaasa | collected... | reverse complement strand
AGGTGGAGTTCGCCTACGCCCCGGGCGAGCCGCTGCTGCGCGGCCTCGACTTCGCGGTGCGGCGCGGCGAGATGGTGGCGCTGGTGGGCTCCAGCGGCGCCGGCAAGACCACGCTCGTCAATTTGATCCCGCGCTTCTTCGACGTCACCGCGGGACAGGTGAGCATAGACGGGCAGGATGTGCGCGCCGTGACCCAGCACTCGCTCCGCGCCCAGATCGCCTACGTCACCCAAGACACCATTCTGTTCAACGACACCGTCGCCAACAACATCGCCTACGGCGCCGGCGACGGCCCGCCCCCGAGCCCGGAGGCGGTGCGCCAGGCCGCCCAGGCGGCGCTGGCCGACGAGTTCATCGCCGCCACCCCGCTGGGCTACAACACCTTGCTGGGCGAGCGTGGCCTGCGCCTCTCCGGCGGCCAGCGCCAGCGCATCGCCATCGCCCGCGCCCTGCTCAAGGACGCCCCCATCCTCATCCTCGACGAGGCCACCAGCGCCCTCGACAACGAGAGCGAGATGCTGGTGCAGCGCGCCCTCGCCAACCTCATGGCCCACCGCACCGCCATCGTCATCGCCCACCGCCTATCCACCGTGCGCAACGCCGACCGCATCCTGGTGCTCGACAACGGCGCCATCGTCGAGACCGGCACCCACACCGAGTTGCACGCCGCCGGCGGCCTCTACCGCCGCCTCTACGACCTGCAATTCGCCGACCTCGATCCCCAGCCGGCCTAATCGGGCGCACGGCCAGACCGGGGACTGGGCACAAGTGAACCGGGCACAGGGGCCATCCCCTGCGGCCGGACCTGTTCAAAGCGGTACATCCGCTGTCTCCCGGTGAGCCCATGCTGTGAGCTGAGGCATCACCATGAAACGAATTGGAGTGTTTGGCGCGGCAGCGCTGCTCTCGGTCTTCGGAGCGGCGTTCCTTCCAGTTGGCTTGGCGCAAGCGCAGCAGCCCGCCACACCACAGCAGCAAACGGCCATGCAAGAGCAGGCTGGCAAGCAAGACACAAAGCAGCAAGGGCGGGGCCAGCAGCGGGGCCAGAAACCGGCATCGCGGGGGCGCGGTCAGCAGCAGACCCCGCAGCGTGGAGCGCAACAGCGCGGGACCCGGCAGCGTGCAACCCAGCAGCGGGGCCAACAGCAGGCGCAACCGCAGCGGGCCCAAGCGCGCCCCCAGCGACAGGCTTCCCGGCCGCAGCAGCGGACCCAACAACAGGTGCGCCAGCCTGCGCGGCAGCAACAACCGGCGTCGCGCCCGGCTCGATCCCAGCCAGAACGGCAATCAGCGGAGCGGCATGTTCAGATTCAACGCTCCGAGCAGCAGCGGCGCGTCCAGGAGGGCGAACAGCGGAGCGCTTGGCAGCAGCTTCGCGCCAACGCGCGCTCCGAGGACCGCTCCTGGCAAGAGCGCGGAGGCTACCGCGGCTACCGCGTTCCCGACCGCTACTACGGCGATCATTACGGCGAAAACCACATGTTCGTCGTCTATAGCCTCCCCTTCATGCAGATTGGCGGCTATCCCAGCTTCCAGTACAGCGGCTACTGGTTCAGCATGGTGGACCCGGTGCCGGAATACTGGCAACACAATTGGTACCAAGACGACGACGTGTATGTGGTGTACGCCGACAGCGGGTACTACCTCTACAACAGCCGCTATCCCGGCCACCGCGGGATTGCGATCACGGTCTCGTTTTGAGTCTCCATCCGGCGCCGAACGAGCGCCCCGCGCCGAACCACAGCTCGGCGCGGGCGCCTAGTGTGGTAATCCACAAATGGCGATGCATTCACACTGGTCGCGTTTGCGACTTTTTCCCCAAGAAAAGTCGCAGCCCGCTTGCAAGGAAGCCAATCATTTCCACTGGGGCACTACACTAGGAGCGCAGCCCATGGCGGATAAAAACGTAGGTGTTTTCGGCCTCTACGCAACCTATGAGGGGATGCAGAGCGGCGCCGCCGCGCTGGAGGCCGCGGGCTTTCGGGCGACGGATGTGGCGGCGTTGGTGCCGGAGAATCACGGCACCAAGGACTTGGCCCATGAAAAGCGCAGCAATGCCGCCGAAGGGTTCATGAGCGGGGCGATCGTCGGGGGAATCATGGGCGGCGGGTTGGGCTGGCTGTTTGCCAGCCACGTGATCGGGCTTGCCACAATGGAGCCGCTGGTGGATGCCGGGATTCTGGTGGCGATGCTGGCCGGAGTCGGCGCCCTGGGCGTGGCGGGGAGCGTGGTCGGAGCCCTCGTCGGTTTGGGCGGCCCGAAATACGAAGCCGTGCGGTATGAAGGATATCGGAAGAGCGGCGGGCCTGCTGGTGTCGGTCCACTGCGACAATCGGGAATGGCAGAAGCGCGCCAAGCAGGCGCTGCGGCAGACCGGGGCGGAAGGGGTGGCTGCGGCGCGGGAAGCGGGAGCGGGTTTTGAGAACGATCAGGTTCTGGCGCCAGCGGTGACCGGCGGCACCCCGGAAGCCTAAGGGGGGCCACGGTAATGTTCAATTGTGCTGGTGTGCTTTGGATCGTCGCCGTCGTCGCCGCCCTTCTGGGGTTCACCGGCATGGCCGGCGAGGAGTCGGGAACGGCGAAGGTCGTCTCCGGCATTTTCGTGGTGCTGTTCCTGGCCACCTTGGCGATTGGGCGCCGGTGTCCCCCTCTCTTTCGCAAATCGCGGGGATCGCGCCGTTTTCCCTGCGGGCAAAGTTGGCGCGAAAAGGCCGCGAAATTCCGCGGGGCGGCCCGCCCCCGGGGGACGAATTCGGCGCGGCCCCAGCGAGGCGCGAGCAAGCCGCCCGGCGCCGTTACAGCGGGGCGGCTCACAAGCGGGACGCGCGCCGCAGGCGCGCTGGGGCCGGTGCCAGCCATTAGCTATTTGTTTAGTGTTCGCCCAGCAGCTTGAGCGCCAGCGTGGTCATGGCAGTGACGCCGGTTTCAATCGTCGGAGCGGGCAGGGGCTCGAACAAATTGGAGTGCAGCGAGGGCAGCGGGATGCCAGTGCGCTGGCTGGCGGCGATCTTGGCCGGGTCGACCGCGCCCAGCGAGTAGAAAAACACCGGGATCTTGCGGGGGTCGCTGGTTGCCTGCAGGCCGAGGTAGCCGAAGTCCTCGCTGGCCATGATCGGCGGCAGCTTTTCCACGTTGGCGGCCCCGAAGGTGCGGGTGAGCACCGCCGAGAGGCGCTGGGCCAGCGCGGGGTCGTTGTAGAGCGCCGGGGTGTACTCGTAAGTCTCGATCTGGGGCGGCTGGTCCTTGGGCAATCCGTCGGCCAGCGCGATGCCGTCCGCCATGCGCCGAATTGAGGCCAGGATGCGCTGCCGGACTTCTTCTTTATAGGTACGAACCGTGAGCAGCAGCGTGGCCGAGGCGGGGATGATGTTGTTCTTGGTGCCCGCCTGGATGGAGCCCACCGTCACCACCGCCTGGTCGAAGGGCGAGGTCTCGCGGCTGACAATCGCCTGCAGCGCCAGCACCAATTCGGCGGCGGCGACCACCGGATCTTTGCTGTCTTCGGGCAGCGAGCCGTGGGCGCTCACCCCGTGCAGGGTCACCTTCACCGAGGTGGCGCTGGCCATGGCGAAGCCGGGGGTGTAGCCCAGCTTGCCGGCCGCCAGCTCGGCGTTGTCGTGCAGCGCGATCGCCAGGTCGGGCTTGGGGAAGCGGGTGTAGAGGCCGTCATCGAGCATGGCTTTGGCGCCGTTGATGGTCTCTTCCGCCGGCTGGCCAATCAGCTCCAGGGTCCCGTGCCACTCCGACTTGAGCCGCATCAGCGCGGCGGCGGTGCCCAGCAGCACCGTCATGTGGATGTCGTGGCCGCAGGCGTGCATCACGCCGACTGTTTGTCCCGAGTCGTCCTTGGCAATGACACGGCTCGCCCAGGGGAGCGGGGTGACCTCGGTCACCGGCAGCGCGTCCAGCTCGCTGCGCACCAACAGCGTCGGCCCCGGTCCGTTCTTGAGGATCGCCACCACGCCGTAGCCGGTCCATTCCGGATGCCCGGCGTACTTGCCGACGTGGTCGGTGACGGTGTAGCCCATCGCGCGCAGTTGGCCCGCGACCAAGGCCGAGGTCTTGGCCTCCTGGTGCGACAGCTCCGGCGCCTCATGAATTTGCTTGTAGGTAGCCACCAGCCCCGGCAGTTCCTGTTGCGCCAGGCGGGCAGGCGTAGGCTGCTGCGCCCCCGCCGCCAAGGCAAAAACCAAGATCGCAAAATAGGTTCGCAAGTTCGTTCCTCCCTGCTTCAACCAGCAACCAGCAACTGCCGGCGGCGACGCCGCCGGCCTAGTGCAGTCCCACCGAATCCCGCACCGACGCGATGAGCTTGGCCGGATCGTAGGCCTTGCCCTGCTTGTAGACGGTGAGCACGTTCTCGATGTCGCTGATCTTCTGGCTGGGGTCGCCGCGCACCACCACCAGGTCGGCCTGCTTGCCGGCGGCGATCGAGCCGACGCGGTTGGCGATGCCAAGGTAGCGGGCGCCGTTCTGGGTATAGATCTGCACCGCCTGCACCGGGGTGAAGCCAGCCTCGACCAGCAGCTCCATCTCGCGCTGGTCGCCGTAGCCGGCGACGATGCCGCCGCCGCCGGTGGGATCGAGGCCGGCCAGCAGCAGTCCGCCCTGCTGGGCGAAGCTGTGCTCGAACTCCTCTTCTTTGTGGAACAGCACCGGCCACACCGAGTGCGGGTCGCTGGCGGCGCGCACCCGGCTCTCCAGGTACTGCACCCGCGCCTCGGGGGTGAGCACGTCCATCACGCGGCGCTGCAGCGGCGGCCGGTTGGGCACGAAGGTCTCGAAGATGTCCAGGGTCGAGGTCACGGCCACGTGGTGCTGGATCAGGTCGTGGATCGTGGCCTGGACCTGCGGGCCGGCGATGTCGAGCTTCACGTTGGTGGCGAAGGTGACGGGCTGGGGCGGGCACTGGTCGCGCTGCTTGCCGGGGACGAATTCGGTGTCCACCACAAAGCCGTGTTCGAGGTCGTCAATGCCCAGCGCGGCGGCCTCTTGGAAGCCCACCGAGCAGAGGTGGCCGGTGAGCTTCTGGTGCAGGGCGTGGGCGGCGGCGATGGCGGCGGCCAGCTCGTCGTGGGTGATGTGCATGTAGGCCTTGTAGTTGTCGGCGCCGACGCTGGCCCAATAATTGACGAAGGCGCGGGCCTCGGCGGCGTCCTTGAGCGGATGCAACTGCAGGCCGATGGGCGGGTAGCCCTCCAGATAGGGGGCGGTGGGGAAGATCTCGGGACCGGGCACGCGCCCAGAGTCAATCGCCGCCTTGAGGTTGAGGTCGGCGTAGCCCTCGATGCTGCCGGTGGTGCGGATGGTCGTGACCCCGTTGGCCAGGTAGAGGCGGGGAAAGCTGTAAGCCTGCTCGCCGTAGAGGCCGTTGCCTTCGGGATAGAACATGTGCTCGTGCATGCCCACCAGCCCGGGCAGCACCGTGTCGCCCGCCAGATTGCGCACTTGCGCGCCAGCGGGAATGGCGACCGTGCCCGCCGCCCCCACCGCGGCGATGTGCCCGTTGGCAATGATTACAGTCTGGTCGGCGCGCGCCGGCGCGCCGGTGCCGTCAATGACCCGGACGTGGGTGAGGGCGATGGCTGGGCCCTGCGCGGCCGCAGCGGTCAGCAGGAGGCAGAAGGCGGTCAGGAGGCGCATGCAGGTGAGTGTACACCGGCTGCAGCCGGCCGGCGCCCCCTCGTCCCCGGCGGCGCCTTTTCATGGGTATGCCTGTAATGATATGCTTATATGCATGCGGACCACGCTGGAGCTTCCCCAGCCCCTCTGGCAGGCCGCCAAGGAGCGGGCCGCCCGCCAAGGCAGCACCTTGACGGCGGTGGTCGAGGCGGCGCTGCGGGCCTATCTGGGCGCGCCACCGGCGCGGCCCCGGCATCGGCTGCGTTGGCGCACGGAGTCCGGCACCTTGTTGCCGGGCGTGGATCCGGACAGCCGAAGCTCCCTGTACGACGTCCTGGGCGACCGCGAGTGATTGCTCTCGACACCAACATTCTGGTGCATGCCCGGCGCGAGGAGATGCCGCACCATCGCCCGGCGCAGCGCGCGCTGCTCGCGCTCGCCTCGGGGAACGAGCCCTGGGCCATCCCCTGGCCCTGCCTTTACGAGTTTGTGCGCGTGGTGACCCATCCCCGCGTTTTCCGTCCGCCTTCGCGGCTGACGGATGTGCTGGAAGACCTCGAGAGCCTTTTCCAGGCCCCCACGCTGCATCTGCTCGGCGAGGGAGCGCGGCACCGCGCCGGGATGCTCCAGGCTCTGCGCTCGGGCGCTGCCAGCGGCAATCTGGCCCATGACGCGCATATCGCGGCCCTGGCCGTCGAGCATGGGGTCAGCGAGTTGTGGACCCTCGATCGCGACTTCGCCCGCTTCCCGGGGCTGGTGGCGCGCAATCCCTTCACTTGATCCCTGGTTCTACGGCGGCCCTCAACGCCGTAGGCCGCTCCGCCGTCGCTTACAATTGGTCAGTGAGCGCAAAAACACTGGACGGCAGGGCGGTGGCGGCGGCGATACGGGCCGAGGTGGCGGAGCGGGTGCGCGCCTTCGGCGACCGGCCGCCGGGGCTGGCGGTGATCCTGGCCGGCCACGACCCGGCGTCGGAGGTCTACGTTCGCGGCAAGATTCGGGCCTGCGAGGAGCTGGGCATCCACTCGGAGCAGCTCCTGCCGCCGGCCGAGGTCTCGACCGCCGAGCTGCTGGCGCTGGTCGAGGCGCTTAATGCAAGCGACCAGATTGACGGCATCCTGGTGCAACTTCCGCTGCCGCCGCAGGTGGATGCGGGGGCGGTGCTGCTGGCGGTGTCGCCGGAAAAAGACGTGGACGGCTTCCATCCGGTGAATCTGGGGCGTCTGGTGACGCAGCGCCCCGGGCCGGTGCCCTGCACCCCGGCGGGCATCATCCAACTGCTGAAGCGCAACGACATCGCCATTGCCGGCAAGGAAGCCGTGGTGGTGGGGCGCAGCGACATTGTGGGCAAGCCGCTGGCGCTGCTGCTGCTGCACGAGCACGCCACCGTGACCATCGCCCACTCGCGCACCCGCAACCTCGAGCAAGTCTGCCAGCGGGCGGAGCTGCTGTTCGCCGCCGTGGGCAAGGCGGCGATGCTGAACGAGCGGCATATCCACCCGGGAGCGGTGGTGGTGGATGTCGGCGTGAATCGCTTGACGCGCGCCGAAGACGTCGAGCGCTACTTTCCCGGCAACGCCAAGCGGCGGGAGGAGTTCGAGCGCCGCGGCAGCACCCTGATCGGCGATGTGGACCCGCGCGCCGCCTGCGCCCTGGCCTCGGCGTTCACGCCGGTCCCGGGCGGGGTGGGGCCGCTGACCATTGCTATGCTGATGGCAAATACAGTCGCCGCCGCCGAGCGGCGGCGACGTGGACAGTGGACAGTGGACAGTAAAGAGGGACCAGGGTGATTCGACTAGCCATCACGGGCGGACTCTGCAGCGGCAAGAGCACCGTGGCCGCCATCCTGCGCCATCATGGCTGCCCCGTGGTGGACGCCGACGCGATCGGGCACCGGCTGCTGCAAGGCGAGGCCAAGGCGGCGCTGGTGGAGCAGTTTGGCCAAAACATCCTCACTCCCAGCGGGGCGATCAGCCCGGTGCGGCTGGCCAACTTGGCCTTCGCCCCCGGCGCCGACGAGGCGCTGCAGGCGCTCAACCGCATTCTCCACCCGCCCATCGTGGCGGCGGCCATGGCCGAGTTGCGCCAGTGGGAGCAGGAAGGCCTGCCCATGGCGGGGGTGGAGGCGGCGCTGTTGATCGAGGTCAACCGTTTGGAGGGCTTTGACCGCGTGGTGGTGGTGGTGGCCGAGGTCGAGACCCGCATTCAGCGCTTCATGGCCCGCACCGGCGGCACGCGCGAGCAGGCGGAGGCGCGCATCGCCCGGCAAATGCCGGACGCGGAGAAAATCAAGCGCGCCCACTTCGTGGTGAACAACAACGGCACGCTGGCGGAGACCGAGCGCCAGGTCGAGGAGATGCTGGCGCACCTGCGCGCCGAGGTAGTCATATGAAGATGCGGACGGTGCTGGCGCTGGCCATGGTTCTGGCCGGGGCCTTCTGGTTCTATGCGGCTTCGCGCTCCGGCGCGGTCTATCCACCCTTTTTGAACAGCGTCCTGCCGCTCGGCACCGGCCGCGCGGTGGCGCTGGCGGAGGCGCCGCCGCAGACCAGCTTCGGGTCGGAGGAGACGCGCGACATCTCCATCTACAAGCGCGTCTCGCCCTCGGTGGTCAACGTCACCTCGCAGATCATCCAATACGACCTGTTGTGGGGGCCGGTGCCGGCCTCGGGCCAGGGCTCGGGCTTCTTCATCAACCGCGACGGCTACATCCTCACCAACTATCACGTCATCGCCGGCGCGCGCCGGCTGACCGTGACCTGGACGCCCAAAAAAGACCAGTCGCGCCAGTTTCCCGCTACCGTGGTGGGCAGCGCCCCCGAGCTCGACCTGGCGGTGATCAAGATCGCCGCCACCAGCCTGCCGCCGGTGATGCTGGGCGACAGCGCCAACCTGCAGGTGGGGCAGCGGGTGCTGGCCATCGGCAACCCCTACGGGCTGCCGGGCACCATGACCCAGGGCATCATCAGCTCCATCCGCTCAGTGCGCGAGGGGCAGCAGGAGAACGGCCGCCCCGGCGCCGACATCGAGGGCGCCATCCAGACCGACGCGCCCATCAACCCCGGCAACAGCGGCGGCCCGCTGCTCAACTCGCTGGGCGAGGTCATTGGGATTGACACCATGATCTACTCCCAGACCGGCTCCAACATCGGCATCGGCTTCGCCATCCCCATCAACAGCGCCAAGGCGGTGTTGCAGCAGTTGATCACGACCGGCCGGGTGCAGACCATCTCGCTCGGGGTACAGAGCTTCCCGGTCTCGCCCGACGTGGCCCAGCAGTTGGGGCTGAGCGTCAACCACGGCCTGATGGTGCTGGGGGTGCGGCCGGGCAGCTTGGCCGAGCGCGCCGGCCTGCAAGTGGGCAACCAGCCCGGCTACATCGGCAACACCCCCGTGCGCTTCGGCGGCGACATCATCCTCGCCGCCAACGGCGAGCCCCTGCAAGACCAAGGCCAGCTCAGCAACATCCTCTTGCTGCAGAAGCCCGGCAGCACGGTGACGCTGACGGTCCTGCGGAATGGCCGGCAGGTGCAGGTGCCGATCACTCTCGGGACGGAGCGGTGACATCCAACTAGTGAACAGTGGCACCGGCCACTAGTGAACAGTGGACAGTGGACAGTGAACAGTGGAACGCGGTTCGTGCCCTTCGCGGTCGCTGATCCCGGCCGGTCACTGTTCACTAGTTTGCTCACCGCCCCCCGGCGCGGTCGCCAATTCCGCCGCAAGATCCGCACCCACTGTCCACTGTCCACTGTCCACTGTTCACTGTTCACTCGTTGTTCGGACCGTGATCTGCCCCATCAGCCGCTCCACATCTTCACGGCGCACCTCCCCGCACTCCTTGGTGAGGACGTTGGCGGCGCCACAGGCGGCGGCGAGGCGGAGCATCTGCTCGGGGGGGCTGTGGCGGGCGAGGGAGGCGGCGAGGCCGGCGACGGCGGCGTCGCCCGAGCCCACCGAGTTGACCCGGGTCAGGGCGGGCGAGTGGGCGTGCCAGACCTGGCCCTCGAGCCAGGCCCAGAGGCCGGCGGCGCCGTCGGAGACCACCGGCATGGCGACGCCGCAGGCGGAGAAGTGTTCGAGCACCCGGGCGAGGTCGTCGGCGCGGGCCAGGGCGTGGCCCACCGCCGCCTCGGCCTCGCGCCGGTTGGGCTTGATCATGGCCGCGCCCGGCTGCGGGCGGGCGGCGAGCAGGGCGCGCAGGTGGACGCGGCTGGTGTCCACGATCACCGGACAGTGACCGCCGCAGTCGGCCAGCAGTTGCACGTAGATGTCGTCGGGGCAGCCCGGGGGCACGCTGCCGCTGAGCACCACCACCTGGGCGCGCGCCGCGGCGGCGCGCAGCTTGGCGCGCAGGGCGGCGATGGCTTCGGCGCTGACCGGCGCGCCCGGCTCGACCACCTCGGTCTCGGTCCCGTCGGCCTCGACCAGCACGAAGGCGGTGCGGGTCAGGCCGGGGACGGCCACCGGGTCGGCGTGGATGCCCTCGCGCGCGACCTCCCGCAGGATGTAGTCGCCGGTGAAGCCGCCGAAAAAGCCCAGCAGCTCGACCTCTTCGCCGAGCACGCGCAGCACGCCGGCGACGTTGATGGCCTTGCCGCCGGCCGAGGCGATCACTTCTTCGGCCTCGAGATGCTCGCCGCGCCGCAGCGCCGGCAGCCGCAGGTACTTGTCCACCGCCGGGTTCAGCGAAACCGCACAGATCATTTCTGGGAACCGTCGCGTCTATAATAAGGGAATCGCATGCCGCCTCCGCCAACTTCCGCCGCCCCGCCGCCACCCACCCAAAGCCTGCCGGGGGTGAAACACCTGATTGCCGTCGGCAGCGGCAAGGGCGGGGTGGGCAAGACCACGGTGGCGGTCAACTTGGCGCTGGCCTTGGCCGAGCTGGGGCAACTGGTGGGCCTGCTCGATGCCGACGTCTACGGGCCCAACGTGCCGCTGATGATGGGGCGCAGCGAGATGCCGGTGGTGGGCGAGGGCAACATGATTGCGCCGCTGAGCCAGTACGGGGTGCGGTTCATGTCCATGGGTCTGGTCAACCCCGGCGACAAGCCGGTGATCTGGCGCGGCCCCATGCTGCACAGCGCCATGCAGCAGTTCTTGCGGCAAGTGAGTTGGGGCGATCTGGACTGCCTGCTGATTGACCTTCCCCCCGGCACCGGCGACATCGTGCTCAGCCTGGCGCAAAGCGTCCCGCTGAGCGGCGCCGTGGTGGTGACCACCCCGTCGGATGTGTCGCTGCAGGACGGGCGCAAGGCGCTCAACATGTTCCAGCAGCTCCGCGTTCCGGTGCTGGGCGTGGTCGAGAACATGAGCACCTTCACCTGCCCCCACTGCCACCAGGCGGTGGATA